>Ga0315279_10008424_pt1 | contig 12483 bp, 11 predicted proteins | sample YL17G06_20_MG_FD_203694 | JGI IMG/M metagenome (GOLD analysis project Ga0315279, IMG submission 203694) | Sediment microbial communities from Yellowstone Lake, YNP, Wyoming, USA - YL17G06_20 | ecosystem: Environmental > Aquatic > Freshwater > Lake > Sediment | place: USA: Wyoming | collected... | reverse complement strand
GCACTGGGCAAAAATCTCCGGTTGCGAATAGATTTTCTGCACCTGGCTCATCGGGCAATTGGCCATCAGGTTGTGATGAATTGCCATATTCGCCTCGGTGCAAACCATCACATCCGTATCGATAAAGGCATCCAGCGACTCCCGCACGCCGCCGCCTGCGGAATTTTCTATCGGCACAATCCCGAAGTCGCTGTGCCCTTTGGACACTTCTTCAAAAATCGCCCGGATATCGGTTGTCGCCTCATAATCGACGCTTTGGCCGAACTTCAAAATTGCGGCGTTGTGCGAGAAACTGCCTTCCGGCCCCAGGTATGCAATGCGCAGCGGCCGTTCCAGAAAAAACGAGCCGCTCATAATCTCCCGCCAGATCGCCGCCAGTGTCTTCTCCGGCATCGGGCCTTTGTTGCACCGTGAAATTTTGTCCAGCACGGCCTTTTCCCGGTCGGGGGCGTATATCGGCTTATCCTCAGCCGCTTTGAGTTTCCCGATTTCCGCCGCAATACGCGCACGCTGATTGATCAGCTCTACAAGCTGCTCATCCAGAACATCAATTTTTTTACGCAGTTCTTCCAGCGACATTGTCTGTCATTTTCAAAATGCCTTCTATTTTGTCATTCCCGCCCCGGCCTTCGCCGGGATAAACTCCAGCGGGAATCCAGATTATTTCGTCTGCAAGGGTGGTTCTCATCTCGGTCAAGCTTTTTAGAACGACTTATTTACCACAATTTAAGCACCCCGTCAACCAAAATGCTCCTCCCACCCGGCCGAAAACACACATCGCCTTAACCGCTCCCTCTAAAATTACAGGCCTTTATGTCTGGCAACCTCTTTTTCAATCGAAAATTTATCCCCAAGGGATCGTCAATCTCCTGCACCACCCTCGCAATCTCACAAAAACCGGCGTGTTCCCACTAAAAAAGAGACAAAATAACCAGATATGTCCTCCGAATCCCCTATTTTACAGGGGCGAACCTGCGTGTTCGCCCAATTGCCTTCGGTTTTATTTTTTGGTGCTGATCAATCAGACTCTTGTAGTAATACAAGAATAGCTGCTTAGCAACCCAATAGAGACAAAAATAGCATGAATCACATTGAAAACGCCAGAAATGACATTATTTTTATTAACTTAGGTGGCTAAAAATTCGATGCTCAAGTGGCTCAATTTTCAATGCTGTTCACCAATTTATACCGCAATGCTACGAGTTATAGCTCGTAGATAGATAACGGAAAACCGCCACTGTGAACTTTTTTTTTATATGCTACCTGTTTTCTGCCGATTATGACACCACTGATTTGTCACCATCAATCAATGCGGCAAATCCGATAAAATATTGCCTTTGAGGTCAAAAACAAAAATGAAGCGATATAGTGCAAAAAAACGCGGTTGGCGCAGCAAACGTAACGGCTTTTCGTTATTGGACGGTATCATCGCTATTGTCGTCCTTTTAATAGCGATTCTTGGCACGGCCTCCTACCGCTATCATTCCGCCCTCGACGAGCGAAAGGCCGCGATGCAGACCTCGGCCACCAGAGTCGCCCTGCTGCTGTGCGAAAGCTGGCGAGGTGTGCAAGGCGCAACAACCTGCGACCCCACAACATGGAACTTGTCCGGCGTAACCATTTCGGTAGGCTCCGGCCCCGCCGTGCCGTCGGACTTTACATCCCTCAACAGTTACAGAATTACGACAAACAATTACACCTATACCGCCACGCTGGCGTGGCAGAACATCAGTGCCGGTTTGCGTGCCCTCAACGTTACCCTCGCATGGCCGACATCCGGCACCGGCACCGCTAATACTTCATATGCCCTTACAAGCTATACGCAGTATTGAAAGCAGGAACAAATATGCAAACATATAAAATCAGAAAAGGCTTCACGCTTACCGAACTGATGGTAGCTATTTCGATATCCATCATCGCGATCCTCGCCGTGGCCGTTACACTTTCTGATGGCCACCGGGCATGGGGACACATGTACGGCAATATAAACTCCGAAGTCGCCGTCCAAAGCCTCACGGCCTGCAAAAAGTTTGACGCCGTTGTCCGTGCGGCCAGCAGCAATAACTGCACCATCGACCCCGCCGGAAACTGGGTCGAAGTCAGTTATTACTCAAGCTCAAGTGCGGCCACTCCCGATCGCTACGCGCGGTTCGCCTGGCAAGGCAGCCAACTGAGCTATGAATATGGAAGCTTTGACCCAAAAACAACCATCGACATACAGACTCTATGCGTCAACGTGACGGCCTGCAAATTTGTAAAACTCGGCAGTTCAGTACAAATGGTACTTACGCTCAACGACAATACGAGGTCCGTTACCGTCGCCTCATCGAACGTAATGAATAATAACTAAAAAGTTTTTAATCAAAGGGTAATCTGTGAAATCTGTTGCTAAAAAAAGATGCGGCTTTGTCCTGCCGCTGGTGCTGTGCGCCGTTCTGATACTTTCCATACTCGGCGTCAGCCTCTTGACCCTCGGCAGCCAGACACGGCTGCGGGCAATTAAAACCGCCTCCGATATCGCCGCACGATGCGCCGCCGATGCCGCCCTCACCAAAGCGATCTACGATATGAACACAAAACTTGCAACCATCCCCTGGAACGACAGCTCACTTCCATCGGCCAAAAATATTTTATTACCCGGCTGTGATGCCCTCTATAGCTACACCGTTACTGAAAGCGGCAGCAACTACCTCATTACCGCAACAGGAAACTACGGCAATGCGCAAAAACAGGTAACATGCACCCTTGCCGTGACTGGACCGTTCGATTTCTCCTTATTCGGCAACAGCTACCTTTGGCTCGCCAACAGTTGCACGGTTGACCAGTACAATACAGATCTCGACACGCCAACTCTTAAGATAGGTACGAGCAGCACCAGCAAGAGTTGGGTGACTATTGCCATGGGTGCCCAAATAAACGGTGACGTGGTTGTTGGTGTTGGAGCAGACCCCGCCGATGTTATTAAAAACAGTGGAACGATTACCGGCAACCAATATGCAATGACCACACCAAATACGCTTGCATCTGTTACAGTTCCATCTTCGCTGACCGAACTGCCTTCTCAGGGAACACTGACTGGCGGCACATTGTCCGCATCAGCAAAATACAGCCGCATCAACTTAGGCCATAGTGGAACCGTTACCATTAACGGAAATGTAACGCTGTATGTTACCGGCGATATTTCGCTGGGCCAGTCGGCACAAATTGATGTAAATCCCGGTTCGTCTCTGACGCTTTATCTTGGAGGCAATCTCTCAAGCAACAACAACAGCGGCATCAATAATCTGACCCTAAATCCCCACAATATGAAGATATTCGCACTTGATTCCTGCGAGAAGATAGAGATTAAGAACAGTTCTGTTTTTTATGGTGCCGTCTATGCACCGAAAGCCGATATAATGAATTACAATTTTGCCGACATGTACGGTTCCTTCATAGGAGCTAGTGTCAGTCTGAGTCAGGCAACCACCTTTCACTATGACGCTTCGCTCAGAAACGCCACCGTTAACGACCCGCTTGTTAAATTCAAAGTCACAAAATGGAGCGACAACTGATATAAATAAAGGTGTCAGGAACCAATTTGGTTATTTCTCGCTTCATTTTTCCATTCAACCTCATTTATTTATCATATCGAAGAAAATTTCCCTTCATTTATTGATTTGTCATAAAGAGCAAAGAACACCGACCCACATTATACGTTTCCTCCTCTTGAATTGAAAACAAAATTTATCCCCTTATCCGCCTTTTACAATCTACAACTTGTCCCCAAGGGATTTACAATTCTAAACCTTTTTGCTCTTTTTCTACGAACTAAGAACCACGAACTACGAACTTTTCGCATGTATTGCGATTGCACTATCTTGCTATTCCCAAAAATCCCATAAATTTTCTTCTCATTGTCTCACAAGCACTTACGTTTCGCGTTAGCGTCCCGGCGCGCCGGGGTTCGACACCAATCCGCAACTCCGCCACAATTATAGAGGGCATCCTTTGCGCCCTTGACGCTCTTTGAAAAATAGGTGTGAATTTTAGCCCGGCCCATCAGGCCGTCCGAATTTACCGTCTGCTTTATTATCTCTGTGTTCTCTGAGAACTCTGTGGCAAAAATAAAAATGACAAAACAAAGCCAATTTTAAAATCGCTAACTCATTACAAAGAAAGGACTAATCCCAAAATCGCCCAAAAAAAACAAACCCAATTAAGCCAAATTGTGGAAAACTTTCGGGTGGCACACCTTCCCCGCGCAGCGAGAAGGTGTGGTTTTGTTGCTGGCTCTTTTCAATCGTCAATCGAAAATCGAGGATCGTCAATGACAGGAACGAACCCAATTGTGGAAAACTTTTAATGTTTGGCTACAATAGGAGCAAATGCGACCAATGAAAAACTACTATTGCACCATTTTCAAGACCCGGCGGGGTTATTTCGGCCTTTGCTGTACTGAAAAAGGCATTTATCGCATGTGTCTGCCACTCAAAACCCGCCGGAAGGTCGAAGAAATTCTGACCCATGGGCTTAAAAACGCCGTTTTCCAAAAATCCTTGCTTTCGCCGTTACAGGAAAATATAAGTGCTTATTATGAAGGCGCTTATGTTGATTTTTCAAAAGAAAAACCAGACTTATCCGGCTATTCGCCTTTTTCTCAAAAAATCCTACTGGCCTGCGCCAAGATAAAATATGGCAAAACAATGACTTACAAACAATTAGCCAAGGTTTCCGGTTGCCCAGCATCCGCCCGTGCCGTTGGCGGCGTAATATCCCGCAACCGCATCCCTTTAATTATTCCCTGCCATCGCGTCATTGGTTCCGATGGCTCCCTTCGCGGCTTTTCCGCCCCCGGCGGCATCGAAACCAAAAAGAAAATGCTCCTTCTCGAAACAGCTTTATAGACAAAGAGTTGCGCCCACTTTTTTTACCGCAGGCGTCTGTAGAGAAATGCCGGCACAAAAAAGGCGAAATTGACAAGCACAATAGTCGCTCCCGTGGGCAAATTCAGCAGGCAGGATAAAAACACACCGGCCAGGACGGCTATCGTCGAAATCGCCGCCGCCAGCAGCATCGCCAGACGAAATCCGCGGGCGATTTGCAAGGCCGTCACCGCCGGAAAGATAATCAGACTTGAAATCAGCATCGTCCCCACCACACGAATCCCCAGGCTGACGGTCAACGCCGTACAGAGAATCAGGATTTGATTGATTCTCTCCACTGGTATTCCCAACACTCTGGCGTACTCTTCTTCAAACGCGATGGCGAATAATTCGTGATAAAGCAAAATCACCGTACCAATAACCACAACCGACAAAATAACGCTTAGAATCACTTCCGGCAGGCTGATGGCCAGGATATTGCCGAACAGGAAACTGAATAAATCCACGTTAAAGCCTCTGCCGATGCTGGCCAGCGTAATACCGATGGCGACGCTGACCGCCGAGACCAGCCCGATGGCAGCGTCGGCATAGACATCAGCCTTGTCCGTCAGCCACAGAATCCACAGCGACGCAGCCATTACCAGCGGAATCGCCACCCACAGCGGCTGAGTATTCAGCAGCAGCCCCAGGCCGACGGCGGCAAGGCTGACGTGAGCCAAACCGTCGCCGATAAGCGAAAAGCGGCGCAGCACCAGAAACACGCCCAGAAATGCGCAACAGCAGCCAATGAACACGCCGCTAATGATGGCTCGCTGGATAAACGGATATTGCAAAGTCTCGAACACGGCGTTCATCGGTTTTCCTCCGCCTGGCTATGCTGACCGCAAATCAGATGCTGGGCATGTGGGCCGAAATACCGTGTCATTTCCGGCGAGGCGCAGAATTGGGCGAAATTGCCGTAGAAGACAAGATGCTTATCAAGATAAACCAGTTTATCGGCGTACTGTCCGGCCTGGCTGCCGTCGTGTGAAATCAGGACAACCGTTTTGCCCGCCTTGTCGTTGAGTTCTTTGACGGTTTGATAAAAGCGTTCGCGTGTGGTCGGGTCAACGGCCGCGGTGGGTTCGTCCAGCAAGAGCAGTTGCGGGTCATTCACCATCGCGCGGGCCAGGAACACCCGCTGCTGCTGTCCACCGGAAAGTTCTCCGATGAGCCGCTCAGCAAGGTCTTCTATGCCTACCATCGTTAGCGCCGCGTGAACTTTTTCCGTTTGCCTTGATAAAACGAGACGGGGGAACTTTTCCGCCGCCAGCAGACTGGAAGCCACTACTTCTTTGACCGTCGCCGGGAATCCTTTGTGTAAATTGCGGGAAATCTGCGGAACGTAGCCGATTTTGTGCCAGTCTCTGAATTGCCGGCAATCCGTCCCGTACAGCAGAATCGCTCCTTCGGTCAATGGCAGCAGATTGAGTATCGCCTTAAACAGCGTCGTCTTGCCCGAGCCGTTGGGACCGATGACGGCGACATAATCGCCTTCGGCGACTTCCAGACTGATACCGCACAAAGCCTCCATCGGCCCATACCGCACACAGACATTTTTAACTTCAATCGCATTCATAAATTTCGTTTATCATCTCAGTAAAGGCCCAAACGCCGCCGGATATTATAACCGTTCCTTCGCAAAATACCATCCATTCCCAATCAAACCACAACACCGGCCGTGGAAGATTCCTGCGGATAATCGAAGGGCTTTTTTCCCATCCGTGTACGAAGCTCGCTTTGCAGATTTCGGAGAGTCTGCGTGATTTCCCGTGCGAATTCCTCATCGGTTTTAGACTGAATATACTCCGGCGAAAATAGCTTTCCATACCTCACGGCGACTTTGCCGAGCCGGGGGTATTTTTGCGTCTTCGGCCAGCACTCATATATTCCGTCGATGACCATCGGCACAATGGCGGCGCCGGTCCTGCGGCTCATCAGACCAAAGCCGGGCTTGATTGTGCCGATTTTTCCGTCCGGGGTGCGCGTACCCTCGGGGAAAAGACAGACGGCTTTGCCCTGTTTGAGAACTTCAATAATTGTTTTCATCGCGGCGATATCGGCCTGGCCGCGATTGATGGGAATCACATAAAAAGAAGCGATAATTCTGCCCCAGAATTTCGCTTCCAAAATGGTATGTCGAGGAACAAAATAAAACGGCCGCCAAACCCAGTTTTGGCAGAACATCGGGTCAAAAAAACTCTGGTGGTTGCTCAGGATCAGCGTTGGGCCGGTTTTGGGGACATTGCATCTGCCATAGACCTTGAGCCTGTACATCAGGGCTACTGTCCCCACAGAAAGAGTACGGCAAAGTAAATACCAGAGTCGTTTGAAGATGTTATCTTTGAGCACCAGCCGCTCAGCCACGGGTTTTTTCCTTTACAACCTGTTCTATTCTGCCGACCACTTGTTCGACGGTCAGCACCGTCGTATCAATAATGATTGCGTCATCAGCGGGCTTGAGAGGGCCGACAGAGCGGTTTTCATCCGAGGCATCGCGGGCCTGCTGCTGCGAAAGAACGGTTTCCAGCAAGACATCTTTACCCGCCGACAACAGTTCCCGATATCGGCGTCTGGCACGCTCCTGGGCCGAGGCCGTCAGAAAAAATTTCACCTCCGCGTCGGGAAACGCGACCGTTCCCTGATCCCGTCCTTCCGTAACGATACGGCAATGGCGGGCGGCAAAGTCCCGCTGCATTTGCACCAGCTTTTCCCGCAAAGCCGGAGCCGAGGCGATAAATTTGACCTGTTCGGTAATTTTAGGGTCGCGGATGGCGGCGGTTTTCTCCTGCCCGTCGATAAAAACCCGCATCGTGTCGGCTTCGGGGTGGAACTCAAATTGACATCGGTCAAAAAGGGTTCGAACTTTGGACGTATTTACCGGGTCGATACCCCGTTCGACCGCCGCCAGGGTAATCGCACGGTACATCGCGCCGGTATCGAGAAACACCGCACTCAGTCGCTGGGCCAGCATTCGTGCGACGGTGCTTTTGCCCACGCCTGCCGGCCCGTCAATGGTAATGATAAATTTATCTTCCTGATTCATTGGATATCAGCAAAACAGAACACGGGACGAAACCGTTATTCAGCTTTGAGCTGACGAGTCATCAATTCCGTAATGGCCTGGCGAACGCTTTTTTGGCCGCCAACCACGGTAAAGACTGCCTCGGTGATGGGCATTTCGACATGATGTTTCTTTGCCAGGTCCAGCACGGATTCACACGTCGTGGCGCCTTCGACAATGCTTTGCGTGAAAGCCAGTGATTCTTTTGCAGACAATCCCTTGCCGATGCGTTCGCCGAAAGAGCGATTGCGACCTTTTGGAGAAATGCACGTTGTGACCAGATCACCCAGGCCAGACAATCCCGCGAAGGTTTTTTCCTTGGCGCCCATCGCTGTGCCGAGACGTTTGATTTCAGCCAGTCCCCGAGTAATCAGAGCGGCCTTGGCATTGTCGCCGGCGCCGATACCGTCGATAATTCCGGCGGCGATGGCAATCACGTTTTTCATCGCCCCGGCCAATTCAACGCCAATAATATCCTCATTGGTATAAACCCGGAACATCGGCGTCGTGAAGCATTGCTGAATGTGCCGGGCCAGTTGCGCATTGGCGCAGGCAGCCGTGGCCGTGGCGGGAAGTTTTCGCGCCACTTCGTCGGCTATCGTCGGCCCTGACAGCACTACAAGCGGACGACTGGAACCGAGAATTTCAGACAGAATTTCCGTCGGCCGAAGAAGGGTTTTATTTTCTATACCTTTTGTCGTGCTGACAATGGGAATGTCCGCCGGCAGGTGAGGCCTTAAGCGTTTCCATATCCCCCGCACAAACTGACAGGGAACCGCGGAGACGACCAGTTCCGCCTCTTTTAGCGTTTTGACATCATCGGCCTCAAAAACCACCTCTTTGGGCAGTTTGTACCCCGGCAGAAATTTGACACTTTCGCGTTTGGCCGCGATTTCTGCCAGTTGCGCAGCGTCATAACCCCACAGCGTTGTTCGGATGCCGTTTTCACACAACAGCATCGCGCACACACTGCCCATCGCGCCGTCGCCGATGATAGTTATCATCTTAAACATACCCGATATTAAACCGCCCCAGATATGAAAAAGCAAGGATTTACAACCGGATTCAGGAAAGATATAATGCTGACGGATTAATAGTAACCATACTCATGAAGAAGAAAAAACAAAAACACGCTGTTCTGAAACTGCGTCATATTCTTCTGGCTGTTTTATTGATTGCAGCGGCGCTGACCGTCCAGAGCTATTTTCTGTTTTTTAAGCCTGCTTCGTCGGACCCGACTGTGGCGTCGGTGTCTGTTCCGCAGGCGGCCCAAAATCCTGAAAGCGCCGAGGTGCAGAAAGTCATCAAGTCCGGCAAAACTGTGGGGATAAAACTGGCCGGCTGTCCGAATCTGCACAAAGTCAGCAATACACTTTACCGCGGAGCGCAACCGACCAGGGAAGGCTTTGAGAATCTCAAAAAGCTGGGGGTTAAAACCATCGTCAATCTGCGAGACCACCATTCCGATACAGAGTTACTGCAGGCGAGGGGATTGCATTATGTCTCGATTCCGATGGATACCCTGGATATCAAGACACAGACGGTGGTCGATTTTTTGCGTGTGGCCGTTGATCCAAATACTGCACCGGTTTTTGTCCATTGCCAGTACGGCGCTGACCGCACGGGTACGATGGTAGCCGCCTATCGGATGGTTGTTCAGGACTGGAATCAGGATCGGGCTATCCGCGAAATGACGCGCGGCGGTTTTGGCTATCACCCTTTCTGGACAGAACTGCCTGCGTTCCTGCGAAAATTAGACGTCGAAAAAATAAAAAAAGAACTGGAAAAGCATTAAGAAGTTTTACTCAAACAGCGGCGTTAATTCCTGTCTGATTTTCGGGTCGATGGCCTGCGGATTTGTCCAGACGGCCAATTCAAGACTTTTACGGCATGGACAGGTCTCGTCGCATAAATTGTCGTCCTGTTCAAGCAAAGCTCTAATTAAAGCAATGGCATTTTCGGTCGCGGCATTGAGATTGCCGATGATTTCCTTCAAAAGCAGTTGCTTATCCGTCTGGCCGTGGTGTTCCTGCCAGCAGTCATAATCGCTGACCAGCGCCACCAGCGCATAGCACATCTGGGCCTCACGGGCCAGTTTGGCTTCTGGCATGGCGGTCATTCCAATCAGGCTTCCGCCCCAGGCCCGGTGCATCAGGGATTCGGCCCGGCTGGAAAACTGCGGCCCTTCCATACAGACATACGTGCCGCAGGGGTGTACCCGGGTTTTTATCTTCTTTGCCGCCTGCAAAAGCTGTTTTCGCAGCCTGCCGCAACACGGCTGCGCCAGCTCACAGTGTACTGCACCGAGTTTATCAAAAAATGTATTTTGCCTGCGAAATGTCTTGTCGATGAATTGGTCCACGATGACCAGTTCCCGGGGTTTGTATTCCTGCTGTAAGGAGCCGACAGCCCCGCTGGCGATTAAGGCGGTAACGCCGAGTTTTTTCAACGCAAAAACATTGGCCGCGTACGGAACACAGGATGGATTGAACCGGTGTCCCGGCCCGTGACGGTTCAGAAACGCCACCTTGTTGGAGCCGAGTTTGCCGACATAAATCGCGTCGCTCGGTTTGCCGAACGGCGTATCGACCGTTTGTGTCTGCACGTCCATAAGACACTTCGCCAGCGCATCACCCAGCCCCGTCCCACCGATAATCCCGATCATTGTGAAATTCCTTTAAATGAACGATTAAAGCCCTCTTGCACCTCTTTCATTTATCATTATTCATTTTTTTTCACGCTCTCGGCAGGCGAATAATTGCCGTCGTACCTTTTCCGGGCTGGCTGATTAATCGCAGCGAGCCGCCGTTGAGAGCCAGCAGCCGCTGAGTATGCGCCAGCCCCATCCCCCGTTTTCGCCCGGCGGGGCGGGCGGAGAAAAATGGTTTTGTCGCCTGCCGTAAAGTTGTCTCATCCATTCCACAGCCGCGGTCGCCAATCCGGATTTCCACGCCTCGGCCGTCAGAATCGTTTTGCCCTTCCACGCGAATCGGCCCGTTGCCCCCCGGATAAGAATCCAGCGCGTTATCAAGAAGATAACCAATCGCCTGCACTATTTGCGGTTTATCGACAAAGACATCCGCCAGGTTCTCGACGTCGGCTGTTTTAGTCTCAATCTTCTGAATCTTGCGCTGCGCGGCGATTTTTTCCGTCGCCTCGGAAAACAGAACCATCGGGGAAATCATATATTTCTGCGGCTCGTGCGGCCGGGCAAAAGCCATCAGGTCGGTAATAATGTCGGAAATCTCCTGTGTCCGTTGCTGAATCTGCCCGAGAATCTGCTTTTTATTCGAGTCGGTTTCGGTTTGCCACAGCAACTGTGCCCGTCCGGAAATGACGGCCAGCGGATTGTTCAGTTCGTGTGCGGCCCCGGCGGCCGTCTCCGCAATGGCCGACAGGGATTGTGCCTCGGCCACCTGCTGTCCGGCGTCGCGGAGTTTGCCTATCAGTTCCACCAGTCGTTCAGCCTGTTCCCGCTGACCGCGAAATGCGATGCTGGTCGAAATCGCCGCGCCGCCGATGGAACAAAGCATCTGCAGAGCCTCGCCCGGAAGTTCTTTCTCGGCTTCCCACATCACCGCCGCCACGGGCTTTCCGGAAAGCAACAGCGGCGCCGCCAGCGACTGAGAAGCCATCGGATAACGCGCCTGCTGGACGCACCAGCCGAAAAACTTATCCGCCGCGACAACAGCGAATCCATCGGCGAAAGGATTAGTTTTGAAATCGACCGTATCCGGCACGGGCAAAACCGTCGCTTCGATTTTTCCATTGCGGTCAACTGCCGCAATTTCCGCAATAGCGTCCTCCCGCGGCCAAAGCAGCACCAGCACCGGCCCGGTCTGGAAAGTCTTCTGAAAACACGCCGCGAACTGCCCCGCCACCTGGTCAGGTGTCGCACCGGTCGAAAGCGAAGCCAGAAATTTCTGCACCGGCTCGGCAAACACCGCCGCATCCAGACTTCTTTGCGTCTGCTCGGCCAGTCGGCTGTTGTCCTGTGCCAGTTGAGCGGCGGTCTGGCGAATCATTTCATAATACCCCGCTGCACGGTCCGGCGAAGACAAGCCCAGCCATTTGCTCTTCTCTTCGACCTGCCCGGCAAGTTCACTGCTGATTTGCTCTATCCGCCCATTATCAAGACCAAGCAGTTGCGCCAAAATTTCCACCCGGCCGTCAACATCATAACTGCCCGAATGTCCCACGCCGCACCGGCGGGCAAGACCGTCGGCAAGCGCAACCACCATCGCCAGTTGGCCTCCGGGCATCTCCGGCAGAAGCTGCGGCTCCGCATGATGCAGCCATATCGCCTGCGTAATCGCCTCCGGCAGATGCCATTTTTCCGCCAGCCGTTTGCCGAGCAGCGCATGCGTCAGCCCCAGATGTTCCTGCTCTACCGCAGCCAATCCCTGTTGTTTTTGCCGCGCCTGCACCACAAGCTGCTCAAAACTTTTGGGCATCGCCTCATCCAGCGCCGCCTTGCCGATATCGTGCAGCAGACCCGCCGTAAAAGCCAATCCG
>Ga0315279_10008423_pt1 | contig 12483 bp, 8 predicted proteins | sample YL17G06_20_MG_FD_203694 | JGI IMG/M metagenome (GOLD analysis project Ga0315279, IMG submission 203694) | Sediment microbial communities from Yellowstone Lake, YNP, Wyoming, USA - YL17G06_20 | ecosystem: Environmental > Aquatic > Freshwater > Lake > Sediment | place: USA: Wyoming | collected... | reverse complement strand
TGAACAGTGCATTCCTCTTTGTGATCGCGATACCCTGTCCGGAGGTAATGCGTGCGGTATCCCTGACAAAATAATCGGCAACCTCATCGGTCCCCGGGTCCGAATCGACATCGACAGAAACCTCGGACCGCACAAACACGCATTTGGTCCGCTCCGAATTGCACCGTTCAATGGAGGGGGAATAGAATTCCACCACACGGATACCCGGTACCGGCGGGGTATTGGGAGTGTCGATCGTGGCGCCCTGCCAGTCTGCCGGGTAATCGATGGAAAACCCGTATCTGGTGCTGGTGTATTGTATCATCCCGGTGGTTGCTTTCGTGGCAGTCTGTGCCGGGGGTGGTGTCGTCGGGATCGTCGTTTGGACCGTCGTCATCCGGGGCGTCTGCTCCCCATTGGCCGTTTTCATGATCTGGCTATCCTGGACGCAGCCGGTTGTCATCACGAATGCACTCAGGGCAACGGCAAGAAGGAAAGGTAAGAATTTTAAACAGATACATGGGATTTTCATCTGACTCCTCTTCATACACGATTGATGATGATCTGCATTTAAAGGTTGCAGGTTGATGCTGCAGAGCAAAAAAAATGTGGTTATAATAATTTCAATTCATTGATAATGGAATTAATCAAGGGATAGAGAATACCCTGTGTTTTGCAGTTTGTGATCCAGTCATTCTTGTCAGGAGCACCTGACACTGCACAGCCATCTGTCTTTTTAAGGATATCATTCTGAAGTTTGTTCAGGGCACCGGTATAATCACCGGCGCTGATCGCTGCGATTACCTCATTGAGTTTGTTAATCAGTGTATTTTGCATATTTGCGTTCTTGAACGCACCAGATGGTAAGCCGGTGATGGTTGTCTCCAGATCCTGGATATCCGTGATGATCTTTGTCTCCTTTGCCACCACCTGGATCTGGATAGTGCTGGGATCACTGTTAAGAAGACCATCATTGACAACGAGCTGGATTGTGTAAGTGCCAGCCCGGTCAGGAGTAAACGTTGCCTGAACTGCTACGGAATTTACAATCTGAGCTACGCTGCCTGCAGGCACTGCAATTAATGACCATTGGTACGTGAGGGTATCGCCATTTGGATCGGAGCTTTGACTCCCGTCCAGAGTTGCCGTTTCACCCAGGGTCAGCGACTGGCTTGTCCCGGCATCGGCAACGGGCTTGATGTTCTGGAATGACACCGTTACCGTATCCGCAGCGCTTGAATCTTTACCATCGCTCACCACCAGTTGCACGCTGTATGCCCCGTTCTTATCGGCAACGAATATTGGAGTTGCCGTGTCTGCCCCGGTGAGAGCTGCCGTACTTCCCACAGGTTTAGAGAGAAGAGTCCACTGGTAGGTCAGGGGATCACCATCTTCATCATAACTTTGTGCACCGCTCAGGTGAACCGTTGTGCCGACAACCTGCAGCAGCTGATCCGGTCCTGCTTCTGCGACTGGTACCCTGTTGACATTGTTCACAATGATAGTGACCTCTTCGGCATCCGTAAATGAACCATCTGAAACCATGAACGTCACCTTATAGGACCCAGCCTGGTCATACGCTGGTGTCCAGGTGAAGGTGGACCCACTGAATGTTGCGCCCGCGGGAACTCCGGTCGCACTGTACGTGAGACCGTCTCCATCCACATCCGTCGCAGATACAGTTAACATGAGCGTCTGCCCCTCGTTCACCGTCTTTGCTCCAATCGGATCGAGAACCGGGGCTTGATTCGTGGCGGGACCCCACGAAACCCAACCATCCCAACCCGGATTATACGTGAGTTGTGTCAGCCCGGTTCCATCGGCGTTTATCACCCAGATCTTGCTATTGCTATAAGTACCGGACGATTCAAATGCAATCTTCGTACCATCAGGGGACCACACGGGGTATTGATCCCAATTTAAACTATTCGTGAGGCGCTTCTGTTCGGTTCCATCTGCGTTCATGACATAGAGATCGTTATTGGTAATTAGAATCGAATCACGGTTGGATTCAAATGCAATCTTCGTGCCATAAGGCGACCACGCGGGGTTGCTATCCCTAAATAAAACATTATTCGTGAGTTGTGTCAGCTCGGTTCCATCCGCCTTCATTACATAGATCTCAAAATCGCCATCACGCTCAGAAGCGAATGCAATCTTCGTGCCATCAGGGGACCAGACGGGACTACCATCCAAACCCGGACTATTCGTGAGGCGCTTCTGTTCGGTTCCATCCGCGTTAATGACACAGATCTCCAAATCGTTATTAGGAAAACATTCAAATGCAATCTTCATACTATCCGGGGACCAGGCAGGGTAGATAGCCTTACTATTCGTGAGGGGAGTGTTCCCGGTTCCATCCGCCTTCACAACGTAGATATCTTGATTAAAGTTCATGTTGTATGCAATCTTCGTGCCATCCGGCGACCACACGGGTTCTAAATTATAACCCGGATCATTCGTGAGTTGTTTCAGCCCGGTTCCATCAGCGTTCATGACGTAGATATCGGAGATGTAATTGTGATTCCATACAAATGCAATCTTCGTGCCATCCGGCGACCACGCGGGGGTTTCCTCATTAAAAACGGGATCATTCGTGAGTTTTTTCAGCCCGGTTCCATCCGGGTTTATTACGTAGATATTGTAACTGTAGTCACCGTCCGGCGGTTGGGATGCAGACGATTGGAATGCAATTTTCCCATTTTCCGCCGATGCTACTGGTAATACCAAGATTAGACTACATAGCATAAGCACGAGTAACACGTGCACCAACGTTTTTCCCATAATCTCCTCCTTTTTTATAATTCGATATCGAGGCCTATGCTCTAGTGCTCTTATCCTTATAATCGAAAAATTGAAATCCTGATAAGCAGTCTTTGTGACTATCCCTTTAGATAGTCCAAACGAGGCTCAGGGTATGGGGGTACTATCTAAAGATGCTATATAAAAGTTGCTAAATGCATTTTCGGAATATAAATTTAAACGTTCGCCTGTTCTTAAAGAAGCGATTCAACCGGAAAAACAGCATGGCTGTACCGGCATTCCCATACCTCCGGATCCTCCCGGGGCGAGGTGAGGGCCGATACGCAGGCAGGGCAGCTCGTGGCGGTGTATAAATGTATGCCGGATTTATCGCACGAGGGGCGACAACTTCGCGATCACCCGTTCGACCTGCTGCACGGACGTCCCGATATAATTGTCAGGATTGAGCAGTTTCTCAAGTTCCGGTTTTGAGCAGTACCGCATCACTTCACGGTCAACAGAAAGGACACCCAGAAGGGAGCGGTTCTCCGCAAGCGCCTGCATGCTCGCCACCCGCACCCGTTCGTGGGCGTCCTGCCGGTTCATGCCCTTTTTTGTGAGCTCGATCATCACCGGCTCTGCCATATTGATCCCCTGCAGGAACGCTAAGTTCCTGCGGATCGCGGCACGGTTGATGACCAGCCCGTCAAGCACGGTTGTCATCAGCCGAAGGCAGTGGTCGGTGAGGATCGAGGCTTCCGGGAAGAGGATCCGCTCGCACGAGGAGTTTGTAAGGTCGCGCTCGTCCCAGAGGGTATTGTTGCCAAGCGCCGGTTCCACCGCCGACCGGATGATCCGGGCAAGCCCGCAGACCTGTTCGCTTTTCACCGGGTTGCGCTTGTGCGGCATGGTCGAGGAGCCCACCTGCCGGTCGCCGAACGCCTCCTCCACCTCCCCGATCTCCGTGCGCTGGAGCGTGCGCACCTCGATCCCGATCTTGTCAAGCGTGGTCGCGACGTTGGCACAGAACATGAAGTACTCCGCGTACCGGTCCCGGGATATGACCTGGTTGGAGACATCCACCGAAGAGATCCGGAGCTCCTCCATCATCGCCGCCTGGATCTCCATCCCCTGTGGCCCGAGCGCCGCCTGTGTCCCGACCGCCCCGGTCATCTGCCCGACCACCACCCGCGGGCGCATCTGATTCAGCCGTTCGATATGCCGCCCGACCTCGCTTGCCCAGATCGCAAACCGCAGCCCGTACGTGGTCGGCACCCCGTGCTGCCCGTGGGTCCGCCCCACGCAGACGAGGGCTTTTGTCTCGTTTGCCCGCCGGATGAGGGCGCCAAGGAGACGGCGCAGCTTGCCATCGAGCAGGTCGAGTGCCTGTGCAAGCTGGAGGGCGGTTGCCGTATCGAGGATATCGTTGGAGGTCGCCCCATAGTGCACCCATCGCCCGGCATCGCCGCACGCTTCCGCGATCGCTTTGACGATTGCCATCATGTCGTGGCCGATCTCCGATTCGATCTCTTTGGCCCGTGCAAGCGATGCTGTGCGGGCATTGGCCGCGATCGCATCGGCATCCGCTGCCGGGACCGTGCCGTACCGTGCCTGTGCCCGTGCCAGTGCGACCTCGGCGGCAACAATGCAGGAAAAACGGTTCTGTTCGCTCCAGACGGCCCGCATCTCCGCAGTGCCGTACCGTTCCTCAATGGGGTGGACTGCCATGAGAACAGATCTGTTGTTGTGGGATATAGTGTTTAACGATCCCTGAGGAGAATTCAAATCCTAATGTAGTATGAACAGGCCATTCCACCCAGTCCGCGATAACCATCAGGAACAACCGGAAGCGCTCATGAGATTCATGACGGTATTGGGAATATACTAATTACCAATGAGAAGATTTAACTAATTCTACTAATTACTAATTAGTATGATATCCCGGGAGCTCCTGCGGCATCTTGTCATCCAGCAAAAAAGCCAGATCGAGAAGGGCGGCGATTTTGTTGAACGGTCGATACTGGGCCGGGTTCTCGATGCATTCAGTGACAACCGCGTGCTGATCCTTTCCGGGATTAGGCGATGTGGCAAATCTACGCTCCTGAAACAGATTATGCAGACCCGGACCCGGTACTGTTATGTAAATTTCGAAGATGAGCGGCTGCTTTCGTTCCACGCGGAAGACTTTGAGATACTCAATGAGGTCCTGATTGAGGTGTACGGAGCACCGGACATTTATTTCTTTGACGAGATCCAGAATATTGACCGGTTCGAGATATTTGTCCGGCGCCTCCAGGACAACGGCAAGAAAATCGTGATCACCGGCTCGAATGCATCCCTGCTCAGCAAAGAGTTCGGGACCCGGCTCACGGGAAGATACAAACTTTTTACGGTATTCCCTTTCTCCTTTGCCGAATTTCTCCGGTTCAGAAAGATAAACGTCCGAAAGGATTCCCTGTATATTCCGGAAGAGAAGGTGAACCTGATGACCGCGTTCAGCTCCTATGCCACGAGCGGCGGGATGCCGGAATATCTCCGGAACCAGGACAGTGAATACATAAAAACACTGTATGACAACATCATCTACCGGGATATCATTGCCCGGTATTCTATACGGAGACAGCGACTCGTCCGGGAACTCGTGGGAATGCTCGCATCCGCAATTTCGCTCCCATTCACCTACAATTCCTTAAAGAAGAGTCTCGGGCTGAAAAATGCCATAACGGTCAAGGAATACATCGGCTACCTGAGCGGTGCATACCTTTTTTTCGAACTGCTTCGGTTTGATTATTCGGTGAGAAAACAGCTGAATTCCCCAAGAAAGATCTATATCATCGATACCGCTTTTGGCATCCTGAGCGGTTTTTCATTCTCGCCGAACACGGGGCGCCTCCTTGAGAACATTGTCCTTATAGAGCTCCTGCGCAGGGGCAGCGAAGTGTATTATTTTTCCGGAGCCCGGGAATGCGATTTCATCATAAAACGCGGGAAAAAAGTGTCCGGGGCAATACAGGTGTGCCACGAACTGAATGACGAAAACACAGACCGGGAGATCGGGGGGCTTCTGGAAGCGAGGGCCACTTTTACGCTGAATGAGGGCATCATCCTGACGAACGATCAGGAGGAAACCCGAAAGATTGGAAATGTTACCATTGTAATAAAACCGATCTGGAAGTGGCTTTTGGAAGATGTCGCACTATGAAGGGTGATAGCAATTAATCCCGGTCTCTCCTGATATTGACGAATCCAAAGCCATACTTTAGAAGATTAACCTTGATCAAGATCAGCTTTGGCGGCTTTCACTGATTCTGCAATCTCGGTGCGGATCGCAGGAGCCCGAGCCCGTAAAAAATCATTAACGCTTTTTTCCTCACCACCGGTAATACGCAGGATAACATCGGAATAACTTTCACCGGAACGCTTGCGTAATTTGAGCGCCTGATACGCAGATTCTTTGATGTTTATCGTCTTGGTCACCATAGAGGATAACTATGTTCACATACTAAAAGGCTTAACGGATGTGATGGTCGGGAGGCGTGGACGGGATAAACCTGAAATGTGACATTTCATGCGATAAAGAATTCAAAAAAAAAAGATGATTTGTGGCTTTATTGTTGTGAAGCAGTCCCATTCATAACCAACGACTTGCCATCAGGGATGACAAACGGTACACTTTCAGTTTTCATCATAACCGTGCTCTCACGGCTGAGTTTTACTGAATAGAATTCCATCGGAAATCCTGCTCCCCAAGCAGGGTTTTGCCCTTGAGTTATTCTGACGGTTGCGGTTTGTGTTTGTGGAAACGAAACTTTAATCTCGAAAATTTGACCGGTGTTTCCGGGGGGTGTCTGCAATTCGTTAGCCGCAAACACCTGTTGGCCGTTTACATCTATTGTCATCCATCTTCCCCCGGGAACATCAGATGCACCTAATGCACCGTTGAACATAATCGTATTCCACCCACTGCCGGATGAATCCGTGAAGGTACGCCAGACACTGGCTTCTATCGAACCGGCGTTAAGATGTGTGATTGTTCCATGTTCACCATGTAAGCCTTTAATAGGATCATTGACCATGACAGGACCATATTCGGAATTTTCTCCGACCTCAGGCCCACCCCATGTTGCGATGTGCTGCCAGTCGCCCCAGCCATCCCGTGACCAGACCCAGTCGGTACCGGATACGGATACCGGTTTGAAGGATGCGGAGATGGTGTGAGATGCCTGAACATTAGTGAAGGTGTACGTTGATATCGCTCCTTGTGATATGCCGTCAACAAAGACGTCCGCTACCATATAACCAGAGTCAGATGTAATTGTAAAGGTCTGACTTCCTCCTGCAGGAACCGTCACCGATCCGGATGGGCTGATCGATCCACCCGATCCGGAATTTGAAAGGATGGTGAAAGTGGACGGTGAGGATTTGAAGGTTGCCCTGATCCGATGATTTGCTTGTACGTTTTCGAATGTGTAGATATTCACAGCTCCAACAGATGCTCCATCTACAAGAACATCCGAAATAGCATAACCCGTGTTTGCAGAGATGGTGAAGGTTTGACTTCCACCAGCCACCACCTTTTGAGGTGTTGATGGGGAAATCGTACCGTGAGATCCGGCGTTAGAGGTAATTGTATAGGTAGGTTGTCGTTTGAATGTCGCTCTGATGGTTGAGTCTTTGTCCACGTTATTGAACGTGTAGCTGGTTACTGCGCCTATAGAGTCTTTATTGATTTTAACATCTTCAACAACGTACCCTTGATCTGGAGAGATTGTGAAGGTCTGACTTCCACCAGCTGGCACATTTTGAGGTGTTGATGGGGAAATAGTTCCATGAAATCCAGTTTGGGGTTTAATAATATAAGTGATAGGTTGTGTTCTTAAAACAATTCTCAATGGATTCTGATATACTTTAGCTTCTAAATTTGTAAAATAATTTGATGCTCCAGGCCAAGTATAACCGGTGAACGTAACAGGTACAATATCACCTTTATTTTTTATGATCACTTTATCGAACGTAATAGATTCTGTCAGACTCTGGTCATTTGGTTTAACACCCCTTGCTGATGCTTCAAGGGTCATATATAATTTTAGATTATCTTTTGGGAATCTGTCTGTTAAAATCGAAGTAGATTGTCCAGTTTCTAAATTATCAAATTGAATAATCCATAGGTTCAAGAATTGTTTCCATTGCATTTTTCCTCTTATAGTGTCACCTGGTGACACGCTAATCAGGGTTGAATGCAGTTCATCTTGCTGTCCCATGCTTCGATAATCCCAAGCAGCCCCTGTATAGTATAAATGTACTTGATCATCCCCTTTTTTACAAAAGTTCCACATCAAGACGGGTTGCATAACACCATCCACTTCGTCATGTTCGATTCCATTGTATATAGCCAGCGATTCGCGAACATCAGAGTTGCTTGGAGTCAGTAAAGGAGCCTCCCAAGTTGCCTCAAACAAGGTTAATGTGGTTGGAGTGCTTTCAGCATATTCAATCCATCCAAGCCAAGTACCCAAAGGTGTAAGTCCATTACTTCCACTAGATGCAGCAAGTCTTGAATTAAAGAAATTTTTGGACTGAAGATCATATGTTGAATCATTTATTAACGTTAAAATTAATTTTCCATTATAAATTACGAAAATTTTTCCTTCCTGCTCTTTAATAATTGATCCGCTTGGAATTTCATGAACAAATGTAGCCGGAGTTTCACTCCGTGGAGTTGTAACCTTTACAGATTTTGCATCTTCAGCAGCAAATAGTTGTTTTCCCTTTTCATCAAATACTGTCGTTACTCCTTCTTTTGAGTGATAAATAATCGAACCGTAGGGAATTTTTGATACTGTTTGACTTCGAGATGCACCCATATCTTGGGATACAAGGGAAGGTTGTGTCGGTTCTACCGGATTCAATTCATCATTGACAATTACCTTTTCTTGAGTGGAATCAAACTCCAGTTGGGGTAGTTTGATGTCATGTACATCAATAACTTCAATATTGAATTCTTCCGTTGCTTCTACGTTTGCTTCCTTTTGTGCGCATACTATCGGTATTATCACAACCACTGCAAAAAGTAATGCGATAAAAACGATACTGATTGTAGGTAGTTTCATGTGTTTTTCCCCCCATTTTTTAACATTTTTCTCATAACATAGATTATCTATATTGCTCGAGGATGAAAGATAAAGTAATTTATGTATTTTCAATTGGAAGTTTCATCCGATTTCGTAATTTTCATGATTTTTACTTATAGATTTGTATCGGACACTTTACAATATCAATAAGGTACTATGTATCGTCATGATGCGATGAGAAAAAAGATATTTTATAATATAAAAGAATTGGTTTTAATTTTTTTTTTGGTATGGTTCATTTGTAAAATCATGAATTAATGCTCTTGGTATTTCAATTTTTATAATTTAATATAAGAAAATAAATTGGAAATTTTTTTATCCTAATATTTTCGTCAATCCAAAATATCGTCAACCTTTCGGTCGCTTTCATTGACCAATGCCATTACGGCTTTCCCTTTATAATTGAGTTCGAAAGTAAAGTAGAGCTTCCAGCAAGGATCACCTGCATGTTCTTTTGGACGGGTTGGTGGCCCCCACATGCCAATGAATGTCACCACTCCGTCATCTTTCAGCATTTTCTGAATGCGTCCGTCGTTCATGGCAATCTCTGCAATCGCTGATAAATTGCATGAATACCCACAACCCGGTGTACATTTTTCATGAGGGTAAAGGAACGGGATATCTGAATAATTTCTGGCAGTAATTTCAGAATAGTTCATGGAGATGATACCTGAGCTGTTATCAATCCATTTTTTACTGATGTGAACAACAAAGTCCTCCTGAACGGGTACATTGTCTGAAGTTTTGTTTGATATATTGTAAATTGAAGGATTGTTCATACAACCGGAAACAAGGATGCTAGGGAGGATAAAAAAAATAATCAATAAAATTTTAAATATCTGGCTATCTCTTTTCAGACAAACGCACCCTTTCCTTATTTTTATAGTGGTTGCTGCTGATTAATATTAATTTTCTCGCTCGCTTGTGAATGAATACTATTGTTCCCACACCCATAAAACCCATCAGCACCAACCCTGTACCAATGGACGCGTTTGACGCTTACTTCCCCTACGATGCCTACCGCCCGCACCAGCGCGACATGCTGGAGTTCGCGGCCGGGTGTGTACGCGAGGGCGGCATTGCGATGATCGATGCCCCGACAGGCAGCGGGAAGTCGGGCGTGATCGCGTCCCTGCTTGCCGAGCGGAAGGGCCGCAAGGTGGTGATCGCCGTCCGCACCGTGAGCCAGCTGAACACGTTTATCCGTGAACTGACGCTTGTCAAAAAGAAACAGCCGCAGCTGAAGACCGTGTACCTGGTCGGCAAGGCAAGCATGTGCCCTCTTGGCGGCGAGGGGGATGTGTACCGCCGCTGCGAAGGCGTGAAAACCTTTTCGTCCTCGCTGATGCGCGACCGTGCGGAGAAGGGGGCACTCGTGCCGGCACAAGACCCGTTCATCATCCAGCAGATCCGGCGCATGGACCGCGAGCACCCCCTCATCTGCCCCTATTATATCCACAGCAAATCGTTCGTGCAGGGCGATACCGGGGGGTTAAAGATGGTGCCTTCCACCCCCCTTCGTTCAAAATCCGACCGTGTGCTGGACGATCCGGTCCCCCCGCAACGGCTTCTGGAATTCTGCGGGAACCTCTGCCCGTACGAGCTGATGATGCAGGCCGCACGGAATGCGGATGTGATCATCCTCAACTACCACCACCTCTTCGATGACGCGATCCGCGGGCAGGTCTACCTCTCGCTTGGGCTCGAGCCACAAGACGTCCTCCTGCTCATCGACGAAGCGCACAACTGCGGTGACGTGATCCAGTCCATCGGGAGCGTGGAACTCGCGGAGCGCGACCTTGAGCAGGCGTCCCGGGAACTTTCCGTTATGCGGCGGCGCCACAAGGGGGCAGACGCCGTCCGGCACGTGCTCCCCCGGCTCACCGGGTTCATCCGGGGGCTCGGGAGTTCTACCGAGGTGGAGGACTGGTTCGACCCGGCGATCTTTGACCGGATGATCGTCAAAGGCTCGCTCTGGAATGAGATGGAGGAGATCGTTGACGAGCTGATGGGGCTCGCCGAAGCAGTGCGGGAGAAGAACCAGAAGAGCGGGGAGTACCGCGAGACGGCGATCGAGCGGCTGACGGCATTCCTCTACCGGCTCTCGCAGTCCTCGCGCGACCCCGCCTACCTGACGCTGTACCGGAAGGACGAGACCGGCACCACGCTTGAAGTGCGCAATATCGATCCCGCCGCACCCCTGCAGGAGATCTGCAGCTCCCATGCCTGCTGCATCCTGATCTCGGGGACGCTCTCGCCGGTAAAAAGTTTCTCCCGCTACTACTTCGGGGACATGAAGGTGTCGGCACTCACGCTGCCAAACATGTTCCCCAAAAAGAACCGTCTCATCTGCGGTGCAAATGATATCACGACCACGTTCTCGCTGCGGCAGGACCAGGCAAACAATGAAAGGATTGCGGAGTATATCGCAGCGTTTTCTGCGGTCAAAGGGAACGTCGCGGTGTACTTCCCCAGTTACCAGATCCTCGAATCGTTTGCACAAGCGTGCACGCCGGGCATACAGGGAAAGAAGGTCTTTATTGAACCCCGGGACGCCGCCGATGCCGGGTCCGCACTCTCGGAGTTCCTCTCCCTGCCATCACGGGGCGGGGCAGGGGTGATGTTTGCAGTCTGCGGCGGCAAGTGGAGCGAGGGGCTGGACTACCGGGGCGAAATGCTCTCCGGCGCGATGGTGATCGGGCTCCCGCTCGCCCCGTTTACCCGCGTCCGCAAAATGGTGATCGAGTACTTCAGGCACAAGTTTGGAAGCGAGGGGGAATTCCTCTGTTACACGCTCCCTGCCATCAACCGTTCGCTGCAGGCGCTGGGCAGGGTGCTGCGTTCGCCGGAGGACCGGGGGGTGCTGGTGCTGGGTGAACGGCGGTTCCTGGAACGGCGCGTGAAGACGGCGCTTCCCGGCTGGATCCATGACGAACTCGTCGCATGCGACATCGGGCGCTTCAGGGAGGTGCTGTCCGGATGGCAATCATAGGTGGTTCGTGCCGGTTCGGGCTCTGGCACGTCCATGTCTGGTGGAGCGGGGATGTTGTGCAGAGGGTGCGGTTTGCAAAAACCGGGATCCCGGGCACCGTCCCGGCTCCCGTCCTGCAGTATTGCGCAGGGATGCCGGTTGACCTTTCACGTATGCAGAGCATTGCCGTTGAGGGTGACTCGCTCTTTTCGAGGATCTACCGCGCTGTGCGGGACGTCCCGTACGGTGCCACTGCGACGTATGGCGCCATCGCGGCAATGACCGGCACCGCCCCGCGTGTCGTGGGGAGGGCGATGGCACACAACCCGACCCCGCTCGTCATTCCCTGCCACCGGATCGTGGCAGCGCGGGGACTGGGCGGCTTTACGCCCTCGGTCGAGATCAAGGAGGCGCTGCTCGCGATGGAAAAGAAGGGGAAGAGCAGGGTGAAGGAATGACAGGAAACACCCACGCATTCGTTCCATTGAAAGGGAGTTCCCCCCTATCCTGTACCGGAACGATGCCCCGGGATCTCTCGTGCGGCAGGGCGGGCGGGATCGACGTCGCCCGCGCAGCCGCGGCTGCACAGGGGAATGGACACGGCACGCCCGCACCGTGCAATCCCTGTACGGCTGATCTCACACCATTCATGCATCACCG
>Ga0315279_10008422_pt1 | contig 12484 bp, 9 predicted proteins | sample YL17G06_20_MG_FD_203694 | JGI IMG/M metagenome (GOLD analysis project Ga0315279, IMG submission 203694) | Sediment microbial communities from Yellowstone Lake, YNP, Wyoming, USA - YL17G06_20 | ecosystem: Environmental > Aquatic > Freshwater > Lake > Sediment | place: USA: Wyoming | collected... | reverse complement strand
TTGAGAGCCATATCAGGATTGGCGGGGAGTTCGGCCCGCTGATCGCCCCGGGACAGGCGGACCTCCTGATCTCCTTTGATCTTTTAGAAGCACTGCGGTATTCGCACTACCTGAGACAGGGCGGGACGATGGTGGTGAACCGCCACCTTGTTCTCCCGACGTCGGTATATACGCAGAAGATGGAGGCTCCTACTGAAGAGGGTATTGTCGCTGCGCTCAGCCAGTACCGGCTCTGCTTTCTCGATGCTGACCGGATCGCGCAGGAGGCGGGGAGCCCACTTTCCCAGAACGTCGTGATGCTGGGCGCGGCATCCCATGCGATGCCTCTGAAACCGGCGTCTCTGGTTGACGCGGTCAGACAGCTGGTGCCGCCAAAGACTGTTCCGATCAATGTGCGGGCATTCGAGATGGGTAGGGAGGCAGGCGGAGCGTGTTCTTCATAGGCGTGTAAAAAAAAAATCCCGCCATTGATTAACAGGCAGGAAAAAACAAAAAACGCTGAGGGGGGGAATTGAACCCCCGAGGGGCAAATGCCCCACAGGCTTTCCAGGCCTGCGCCTTACCGCTAGACTACCTCAGCACAAAGGTATCCCAGTTCTTGGTCGGGATTTTTTTTAATGCTATCTTTTTGTATCGGCAGCATCCGTTTTTTTCATGCGGTCTTTTTTCCAGCCCTGTGCATAGGTGCCGGGTCTCATAAACACCGCCGTTGATGCGATGACGAGCCCCGGTGCTCCAGGGGTAAATTCCGATGATGGGAGCAGCGCCGTACCGAGGCAGATAAATTCATTGCTGCGGGAAATGACTGCAACAGTATCGCCTTTTTTGAACGGGTCGCATGTTACAACCCCGACGCCCGCAAGCTGCGCACCGTGACAGATGGCATCGATTGCCGTGTTCCGGATAATTACCCGCGGGAGATCTGGCACAGCGGCGTCCACTGAAAGGATCATCGAACAGAGCGCCGCATCATCACCTGCGGCGGCACGCATGCAGGCATCCTTGAGGTCATGGAGTGTGTGCACCATGTGCTCGTCAAAGGATCCCGACTTTGTGCGGCGCAGTTCCTGCATGTGCGCACCGATGCCCAGCGCGAGCCCTATGTGGTGGCAGAGCGACCGGATATAAGTCCCCGCATCGCAGTGCACCCGGAACAGGACAAGCCGGTTATCAACGTCAAGGATCTCAATATGGTGGATGCTGCGGATGCGCAGGCTGCGTTTCACCGCGCTCTTTTTAGGCGGGCGCTGGTAGATCCTGCCTGTAAACTCCTGTGCGATTTGCTCCACCCGCTCCCGTGGCACATCAGCATGAAGCCGCATCAGGCAGACATACTCCTTGTCATGCTTTAAGAGGAGCGGGGCGAGGCGCACGGCGTTACCGAGCATGACAAGCAGGACTCCTGAAACCTGCGGGTCGAGGGTCCCGGAATGCCCGGCCCGGCAGCCGAGCATGTCTTTAACCCATGCCGTGACCTGGTGGCTTGACGGACCCCGTGGTTTGTCGATGAGGATGATACCGGAACCATTCCACAGCGATGTATGCACCATGCCACCTTCTCCCTGTTACCTCAATGTCCCCCATTTTCCAGGTACAGATCCAATGCAGCCAACGTGCCTTCGAGTGAACCATCCCCCACGACAGCGGGTGATACGCCCGCCTTTCGCATCACGCCGGCAGTCACATCACCGATTGCCATGATCAGCTGTTCGGGATGAGGGGTCCACACTGCCTTGGAAAATGACAGGGCGCTGGTGAAGAGCACGGCATCGGCATCTTTTGTCGGAAGGGTTTGACCCGTCAGTTCGAGCGAATAACACCTGAACTCATGGGCAATCCCCCCGGCAGCAGCAATTGTTTTGAGCAGGGCGTTATTCGGGACATCTGCACGGGGGATCCCGATATGTTTTTTTTCAATCCAGCTGCCAAGATACGGGACAAAGTCGCGGGAATAAAAGCTGGGCAGCGTCTCGCAATCGATCTCAACGTGCCGGAGGGCTTTTGCGGTCTGCGGGCCGATCGCGATCACCCGCGGAAACCGGTTCAGGAGGGGTGCGATAATCTGGGCGGGCAGGGCACTGGTAAAAAAGATGCAGTCAAACTCCCCGCGGTCAACTGCCTCCACAAATGCGTTCACGGCGCTCTGATTCACGTGGGACCTGAGCGGGTGGACGCTGTAGCAGGTATGCCCATAATGTGAACAGCGTGCGGCATCGCTGTCCTCCTTTCCCGCCAGCCGTGTGACCGCGATCTTCATGAGAAAATCATTGCCCCAACAGAATATGACTGTATGCATTCCGGTTCCTTTATCTTCCCCGTGCCTAACATCTTTTTTAATGATCGAGATTCTCGTGGGAACCCTGCTGGGTGTTGTGCTGGGAACCATAAGCGGCCTGCTCCCCGGTATCCACGCAAATACGCTGGCAGGAGTGCTGCTCAGTCTCGAGCTCGTCCTGCTCCCTTTTATCGGTCCGGGCGCACTCGCGGCAACCATGTTTGCCGCACTGATCACCCATACGTTCGTTGACAGCATCCCCAGCACGTTTCTAGGCATACCTGATGCCGACACCGCGCTTTCCGTACTGCCCGCCCATGCCCTCTGCCTCGAGGGGAATGGCGAGGAGGCGGTGCGTATCGCAGCACTGGGGAGTGCGTGCGCCATGATCATCTCGGTACCGCTCTCTGTTGCCTGTTATTTTTTCCTCCCTGCCCTTCAACCGGTGTTTGACTGGGGGATCGGGCTGATCCTGATCGCGGTCATCGGGTATATGATCGTGACGAGCGAATCGCCCGGCTGGGCTCTTGCCCTGTTTGGCGTATCCGGCACCCTTGGAATCTTCACCCTCCATTACGGGTTTTTAGGCTGGCATTCCATCGGAGGAGGGAATGCACTTCTCATGCCCCTTCTTACCGGGTTGTTTGGTATTTCCGTCCTTCTGACGGCATCACAGGGAAGAATGCCAGTTCAGGCATTCTCCGGCATCTCAATGGATGAACGATCGGTCGTAAAGAGTTCAGTGCTCGGTACTTGTGCCGGTCTTGCGGTGGGATGGCTCCCCGGGCTTTCGAACGCGACAGCAAACGGCATGCTTGCATCTGTTATCGGCTACGAGAAGGATCGCCGTGCCTATATCCTTGCGACCAGCGCCGCGAACACGGCAAACGCGTTTATCGGGCTTGCGGCACTCTATGCCCTGTCGAGGATGCGCAACGGCGTGATGGTTGCGCTCTCTGCGCTCACCCTGCCCCCGTTAAGTGCACTGTTTACTGCCGGGGTTCTTGCTGCCTGTGCTGCGTATTCAATTACGGTGCTGTTGTCACGGTCCGCCCACCGGCTGGGTGGAATTGAGGGCAAGTGGCTGCATGGTGCCGTGATTGTTTTTGTTGTCGCTGTCAGCCTGATACTGACGGGACCGTTCGGCGGGCTTGTCCTCCTCCTTGCCACACTGATCGGGCTTGTGCCGTATCTTGTCAATGTCCCGAGGATGTACTGCATGGGTGCAGTCATGATCCCCGTGATGCTCTATTCATTCGGGATTGCATGGATCTGAGCACCTCCCGATTGTTTAATACGCCGCACTACGATTAGATCTTGATAATGCAGTCCTACTGGTTTGGTGATATGGCTGACGGAACGTGCCAGCCATGTAAAGGGGATGCAGGAATCCTTGCAGACAGGGTCCGGGCACGTGAAACCAGCATGGACGAGTTCGCGCCGCCTGACTGGCAGGTGGCGGTGGCGTGTGGTGCATGCCGCGATCGGGCGGATTACCTCGCAAAACTGCGGGAAGTCTGTTTTCTTGTCGCCGAGCACGGGATCCGGGAGAAGTACAGCGGCAGGGATGTCGAGCTGCTCCAGATGACAAGGACGCTTGACGAACTGGACACTGTCATCAACCTGCTCACCGGGCGGATGGCAGAATGGTACCAGACCAGGCACCCGGCGTTTTCCCGCAAATTCCGCAGGTTCGATGCAAGGACGCTCTTAAGGACAATGTCCCGGCGCAGCGGCGGGGCGCTTGGCAGGGTGACCGGGGATATCGAGCGGTTGTCTGCCACAAGGACGGCGCTTGCGCGGGAGGTGTCGGCACGGGCGGAAGATGTCATGCCGAACTGCACTGCCCTGATCGGGGGGCTGGTCGCTGCACGGTTGCTCCTGCACGCCGGGGGGCTTGAGCCGCTCGCACGGTTACCGGGCAGTGCGATCCAGGTGCTCGGTGCACGGGCGGCGCTGTTCTCCCATCTCTGTGCACGCACGCCATGCCCAAAGCATGGGATCATCTTCCAGCACCGCCGTGTGCATAACGCCCCCCCGAAGGTGCGGGGCAAGGTCGCCCGCGTGCTTGCGGCAAAGCTCGCGATCGCGGCCCGGCTTGATCTTTACCGCCGTGTCGCCGTCCCTGAGTTCATTGAACGGTCGCAGGCACGCATTGATGCCGCGGGGGTTGTGCCATGATCTGGATCGACGGGGTGCTCGTCTCGCGGGGGCAGGGGGGTATCTACGGCGAGCGGATGCTTTCGGACGCCCGCATCTGGGACCCGTACCGGAGCAAACTATCGGCGCTCTATCACCAGAAGAAGGGCGTTGAGCTGGAACCGGATATGCGGGTGCTCTACCTTGGCGCCGCCCATGGGACCACCGTCTCTCACGTGGCTGATTATGTTGAGGTGGTGTACGCTGTCGAGATTGCCCCGCGGCCGATGCAGGACCTGCTCGAAGTGGCGCGGCGCAGGACAAATGTTGTGCCAATCATGGCGGATGCGGCCCAGCCGGAACAGTATGCTCCGCTCGTTGAACCCGTTGATTTGGCCTACCAGGATGTGGCACAGCCTGACCAGGTGACCATTGCGCTCAGGAACTGCATTTTTCTGAAGCCGGGCGGCACGCTCATCCTCATCCTCAAGACACGCAGTGTTGACACCCGCAAGGAACCCGGAATCGTGTTTTCTGATGCCGTGTCCCAACTCACCGGTGACGGGGGACTCATGGTGAGGGACAGTGCATGGCTTGCCCCCTACCACCACGACCATGCAGCCATCATCTGCACAAAGAGCTGACCTTACCCTTACGTGTGATACCACCATGAGCGGGCTTTTAAAAATGTCCTCTTCCGGACCTCTCCCCATTCTTGCCATCGTGATTCTTGTGGCACTCCTCATCATTCTCATGCCCCTGGTGCTCCTCGGGCTGGTCGGTGCGGCATTCAGCAGGCTCGGGTTCTCATGGATCGAGGCAGTCGCCGTGATTCTTTTGATGCTTCTAGGAAGTGTTGTCAATATCCCGATCCGGACTGTCCAGCGGACGATGAAAAAGACGGGAGGGGACAGCCCCGCTGTTTTCGATGCATTCACCGGCGAGCCGGTCCGTGATGAGCGGGCGGTTACCACCCTGTCACTGAACCTTGGCGGCGCCGTGATCCCCTGTGCCGTTTCGGTTTACCTCCTCATCCAGATGCACAATGTCATCGGGGAATCAGTCTATGTACATGCGGCGGTCGCACTGCTGATCGTTGCGGTCATCACGAAGATACTGACGACGGTGACCCCTGCTGACGGTGTCAGGGCGCCCCTTCTTGTCCCAGCGGCATCTGCTGTTCTGTGCGGGGTGATCCTTACCGGAAGTACGGGGCTTGCGGCTGCTGTGGTTGCCTTTGTGGCAGGGACGATGGGCACGCTCCTTGGTGCCGGTATTTTTGCCATCCCCTCCATCAAAACCCTTGGAGCCCCTGCGCTCAGCATCGGCGGGGCTGGGATGTTTGGTACCGTCTTTATCTGCGGGATCCTCGCAGCCCTGATTGCATAAAAAAAAGTTTTTTTAAAAGGAAATGAGGCGAAAAAAGGAAAATAGCCCGGAGCAGATTCGAACTGCTGTCGCGAGATCCAGAGTCTCGCATGATTGACCGCTACACTACCGGGCTGTGTGTCTCTCGTTGTCGTTCCGCGACTGACGCTCTGTCGCGTAGTTACAATAGTGCTGGTGATTAATTAAAGTGACGGATACCTCGTGTAGTTACATGCCAATACTACATAATCGTCATGGAGTTTCAGGGAGCCGATGCACGGGGGCATCCCCCGCAGGCACGGCACACGTCGGCGACGGGCTGGATGAAGGCGCCTTTCCCGCAGAACGGTTCGATGTCATGCATATCCCTGAGGTAGTAAATATGCGGGACGAGTGAGATGTGGGTATAGGTGCCGGCCGGCACTTCCAGCCGGTTGGCGATATGGCTCTGGAGCCGGACAAGGGCATACATGTTGGCGCCCGCCGCGGTGAGCATATCATTGCTCCGGAACACCACCCTCATGTGTAGTTTACATGACGATAATCCATTATCTTCATGGAGTTTTATGGGGGAACCGTTCCGCAGGATACACTGGACGAGCTGGAGGCACGGGCAGTCATCGAGCTGTTCATCAATGACGGGGTTCCACGTAATGGCAATCGCCCGCCGGCTTTCCGGGGACTTTTTGAGCTTGTCAACGATGTAGGCGATCTGGTCGATGTGGACGTCCTGCCCCGTGCTTGTTAACCGTTCCCCCCACTCAAACAGGCGCCCGTGATAGTCGTACTCAAACGACGCCTTCGACCCTTCGATCAGGTCTCGGGCATACTGCTCCACGAATTTTTTCTGGAACCGTGAGTGCGGGCTTGTCATCGGTGCTGCAAGCGGCGTATCAACCTGCATTGCCACCTCTTCAAACTCGATCGTCGCCTCGTCGTCCTCTGTCCGGAGCACCCCCCCCTTCTCAAGGATCATTTTCACGACCAGTTCGTGCGCCCGCCCGATGGAGGGTGCCCGGATTATTCTCATGCATAATTGTTGTTACATGACGATAATACATTATCGTCATGGAGTTTTGTAACTGCGCGACAGAGCGTCTGTCGCGGAACTATTTGGGGGATGGGATGCATGTAACGTGTGTTGAAATCGCATGGTGCAACCCGAAATTGAACACACGCTGCATGCATTCCTGCAATCAAAGAACAGAATGTATATGCACACAAAAGTACATTAAAACACCTAATTTATGCGCGTGGTATAATATCTATATGTTGTAACCTTAGTTTGTTTATGATGTGAAGGGGATGCAATTGTAAAGCGCAAAAAACCTATTATAACGCCCGAATCAGATAAAACGCCCCAATGCTTCGTCCAATCACCTCGAAAAAACGACCACAAAGGATATATGAACTCTTTTACCAATATTGATTCATATTCCGTTCAAAACGGAGTATCGGGCTCGCAGAACCATTATTCGGCAGATGTCGAATCCCGGGTTCGCGGCTTGGAATGTATGATGGAATGAAATTTGGAGGAATTGAAAGAATGACTAAGCGATTAACTATTGCACTCGTTGCACTCGCGATGTTCGTGCTCGTTGCTGTCATGCCGGTAGCGGCATACACCGTAGCAAAGAACATCACTCAGGGCGCAACTGTGTTTATTGGTGAGCAGGGGTTAAACATATCCTCTGCAATGGGAGGAACCGATACCTCGCCAATCACCTCAAACAGTATCGGCTGGTGGGCATCGGCAGCGGTAATTAACACCACTGCACCAGGAAAAGCGATTCCCATCGCCACCCGATATACGGATTTCCTGATTAGCCCTGGTGATTTTGTCGGATACACCGGCAACTGGTACAGGCTTGCAGCTGATGGAACAACGGCAAATGGACTTGCATTCCAAGTTTTGGATCCACAAATTGATGTGAGTGTATATGACTTCGTGCAGGCAACATCTGTTTCCGGCAAGTCAGTGCCGCAGGGTTCACATCTCGGTTTCTCGATCAGCACCAACATGTATCAGGCGTTAGGTGCGACCCGTAACCCCGTATGGAACAATATAACCGACGGCTACATCGACATCGTGGTGAAGACCGAATCCGGAGCAACACTTGTATCACTCCTTAACGGCACTGCACCATACGTTCCAAAAGCACTTAAACAGCTGAACGTTACCACCCAGCCCTATTATTGGGGTTGCGCCACTTACTACTGGGTGACGGATGCTCTTGATACAAACGGCCAGCTGGCCTACCCGACAGGCACCTACACCGTCAGTGTTGCATCCAAACTCAACAACATGAAGGACAATTATCAGAGCGGAGGTGCAGACTACACCGGTAAGACGGTTTCTCAGTCATACACTGTGACACTCGTCTCTGACACCGTAAAGATCGTCGCAAACAAGGACTCCGTAGTTCGCAGCAAGCCGTTCGCGGTTACCATCACTGGCAGGCCAAGCGAATACTACTATGTCTGGGTCAAGGGAGCCAACACATTGACCGGCGGATATGACAACCAGCCGCCGCTGATCACTCTTGCCCAAGATTTCGTAAACACGAGCGATCCTTTAGCAGCAACGTACAAATTCCAGAACAGTGCTAATACTGTCGCACAGGATGCAGGTACATATGACAATGGTCAACGCTACGCGAGGATTAAAACCGGGACGGCTGGTACCAGGGTAGTTCAGTTCGATACCACCAACTTTACCAAGGCACAGAAATACACGATCCGTGTTGAGGAGACATTCCCGATAGGTGCAAATTGGACCGTTCAGGGTGCACAGGTCAAGAGCGACGAGGTCGATGTAAAGGTCGAGAAGGGCGCAGTCACGATCGTGGCAGCCGGCGACCAGAGCTACTACCTCGGCGAGGAAATCAAGTTCTCAGGTACCAACACCGAGTCATACAAGACCTACCTGCTCATCATCGGGCCGAACCTCGATGCGAATGGTGCACGGCTTCTCAATCCCCACCTGAAGATTACTTCCGGTACCGCGACCACATTCGAGTCAGCCGATGTTCTGGGAGACAACACATGGTCCTATAAGTGGGCAACATCATCCATTGATCTCGATGCAGGAACGTACACGATCTACGCGATAAGCCAACCGGTCGACAAGTCCCCCGGCTCCCTTGCAACAGTTGCATACGGTACGGTTTCAATCATTATCAAAAAGCCGTTTATCTCCGCAACTGCATCCCAGTCTACTGTTGCAAAGGGTGACAAGATCTTTGTCACGGGTACCGCGGAGGGTAAGCCCTCGTCTGTTCAACTCTGGATACTCGGCAAGAACTTCGCTACTACATCCACTGAGTCTGTGCAAGCGGACAGCTCGTTCAGCTATGAAATCAAACAGGGTGTTACCCAGAATCTCTACAGCGGTCAGTACTTCGTTGTCGCCCAGCACCCGATGCAGAACAACGTATTCGATATATATCCAACGGATCCGTCTGTAACCACAGATCCAACCTACGTTGTAAACAGGATGCTCAACCCGACGGGGGGAGCAGGGGTGACTGGTACAAACATCTTCAAGCTCAGAGGACTCGGCTCACTGCAGGGCACTGATGCTGCCGAGGCGCTTGTCCAGGGCATCAACGACCCGAATGTTGATGATTCCTACACCAAGCTCCAGTTCCTCGTCGAGGAGCCGGTCATCCGCATCGATGCCATTGGCGACAGGCATGTCGGTGACAAGTTCACCATCATCGCAACCACGAACCTTGCGGTAGACGACGAAATCCTCTTCGAAGTCTATTCATCATCATTCAAGCCGACGCAGAAGAGCCAGAGCGGAGAGTTCAGCGGTGCAACCGGCACACAAAAAGTCGTAAAGGGTGACAGCGGCCTCAACAAGATCACGTTCGATGTGGACGCAGCCACGTTCAAACCGGACGAGTACATTGTGAAGGCATCCGCCGTCATTCAGGTTGCAACCGGCAGTGCACTGTTCAACGTCCTCGAGGGAGCTGCCCCAACCGCAGTCCCGACAGTCGTTAAAACAACTGCAGCTCCGACCGCAGTCGCAACAACTGCAGCTCCGACCGTGGCAGCCACACCAACCAAGACTCCAACACAGCCTGGATTTGGTGCACTGGTAGCCCTGATCGGTCTGGGCGCTGTTGCGTTCCTTGTCGTGCGCAGGCACTGAACTAACAACTAATCTTCCCTTTTTTTACGCAGATTCCCAAACGCGGTCGTTTTTCTCAGTTCAATATCATATCAGGAGCCGGACTTTTTGCCTGCCTTAAAAAGAGCGAGAGCCTTTAAATGTAGCACTCAATAATTCCCTTAAAGACAATACCGTCACGTGTATGAGTAAGTGGAGGATCGAACTGTGGTAAAATTCTGCGCAAAAGTCCTTGATATTGCCAAGCGGGGCGTCCTGCTCAACCGGCTCGATGCCCGCAGCATCGGTGTCCTCGATGGTGACCGCGTCCAAGTGATCAATCCGAAAAATGGCATCTCGGTCACAGCATTCGTTGATACAACGATTACCATCGCCCAGCAGGGAACTGTTGGTATTTACCGGATCACGAACGATCGGCTCACCGCAAATGACGGTGATGGCATTGAGGTCCGGGAAGCGGGAAAACCGGCATCTCTTGAGTACATTAAGAAGAAGATGGACAGTGGCAGGCTGAACAAGGAGGAGACGCTTGCCATCATCAAAGACGTGGTGAATGACGACATTTCACCTGCAGAGCTCACCGCGTTCATCACTGCATCCTATATCAACCCGCTGGATATGGACGAAGTGGAGCATCTCACCCGTGCCATGGTGGAAACCGGCGAGCAGATTAAATTTGCATCCAAACCGATTGTCGACAAACATTCTATCGGCGGGGTGCCTGGGAACAAAATCTCGCTTTTGGTTGTTCCTCTCATTGCTGCGAGCGGACTCAAAATACCAAAGACAAGCTCCCGCGCAATCACGGGAGCAGGGGGTACTGCCGACCTCATGGAAGTTCTGGCATTTGTTGAATTTTCCGCCAGTGAAGTCCAGCAGATGACCGAGAAGGTGGGGGGTGTCATCGTGTGGGGAGGGGCGACCAATATTGCACCCGCCGATGACCGTATCATTATCCAGGAATATCCCTTCAAGATTGATGCACGGGGGCAGATGCTCGCAAGCGTCATGGCAAAGAAAAGTGCCGTCGGGGCTAACCTTGTTGTCATCGATATTCCCGTGGGTGAGCATACGAAAGTACCTACCGTACAGGAAGGGAGGAAACTCGCCCGGGAATTTATCGAACTGGGAGAACGGCTTAATATGCGGGTGGAATGCGCCCTTACCTATGGAGATATCCCTGTCGGCTACAGCATCGGGCCGAAACTCGAGGTCATGGAGGCACTCCGGGTTCTTGAGGGTGCCGCCGAGCCGAATTCGTTTATCCAGAAAAGCCTCTCACTTGCTGGCATCGCGCTCGAGATGTCAGGCAAAGCGGCGCAGGGCACTGGCGCTGCCATGGCACAGGAACTCCTTTCAAAAGGGAAAGCACTCGAAAAGTTTAAAAAGATCATCGAGATCCAGGGGGGAGACCCCAAAATAAAGTCCGGTGATATTACCCCGGGCGAGCACCAGTTTGTGGTCAAAGCACCAACATCCGGTTATGTGATCGAGATGAATAACAAATCATTAATCACGCTGGCACGCATCGCGGGCGCTCCCCATGACCGCGGAGCCGGCATCCTTCTGCACGCAAAAAAAGGCAAGCTGATCAAAGCGGGAGAACCCCTTTTTTCGATTTATGCCGACCGGAGCTGGCGGTTGCAGAAAGCCCTTGAGGAAGGGCGGAGGCTCATGCCCGTGCTCGTGGAGGGGATGCTCCTCGATCGCATCCCATCAGGACGGGGGTTTTGAACCGATGCGCTCAAATACGTGCAGTGGAGGATATTTACCTATGGATAAGTATCTGTTTCGTTTCCTTTCTGTTCTGCTGTTCGTAATTGTCATTTGCGGCACAGCACAGGCAACGAACCTTGAGCTAACAGTACTCGACAGCCTGGACAATACCACTATCTCGCATGCAACGGTCTTTGTTGACAGCGTCAATATGGGAAGAACGAACAACAATGGCCAGTTTTTCATCACGCATTCAGGTACGAATGATATCAACCTCCGTATCTTATTGACAGGATATGACGACTGGTCAGACATTGTCAGTTCCAATGTAACCTCCCTTACCGTGAACCTGAGCCGAAAGAGTCTGGCGCTCAAGGTCAATGTCTTTGATTCAGATACCCTTTCACCCGTCCCCGGTGCCGACGTAAAGCTCACCGCAGAGAATAGTACCCAAACAAAGAAGACCGACAATGCAGGAACTGCCACATTCGGTGTGCGGGGAGCGAGTCTCTATACAATAGAACTCATATCCCCGAATTACCAGTCACGGACCGGCACCATAGAAATCAGTTCAACAAATGCCGATGTCCAGTACTGGCTCCTCTCAGGCAACCGGTTCTCATTTGTTGTCAAGGATCAGGGCGGGTCGACACCGATACCCGATGCAGAGGTGCGCATCGACACTATCCTTGCAGGCAAGACGGACCTGAAAGGGGTATTAACCATGCAAGTGGGCAGGGGGAAAACCTATACATTCGATATTACAAAGGAAGGATACCTGCCGTATAGTACAACCCGCACTATTTCCGACACAGATGCGCTGCTCAACGTCCTGATGTCAAAGT
>Ga0315279_10008421_pt1 | contig 12485 bp, 11 predicted proteins | sample YL17G06_20_MG_FD_203694 | JGI IMG/M metagenome (GOLD analysis project Ga0315279, IMG submission 203694) | Sediment microbial communities from Yellowstone Lake, YNP, Wyoming, USA - YL17G06_20 | ecosystem: Environmental > Aquatic > Freshwater > Lake > Sediment | place: USA: Wyoming | collected... | reverse complement strand
AGAAGTCCTGACGGAGGAGAATATCGTCAAAGTCTCCATCGTGGGGGCGGGAATGGTCAGCCATTCCGGCGTGGCTTCCAAGATGTTCACCGCCCTTTCCAGGGAGAATATCAACATCCTGATGATCAGCACCTCGGAGATCAAGATCTCCTGCGTGGTGGAGGCTAAGTACGGCGAACTGGCTGCGCGGGTGCTTCATCAAGCTTTTAATCTGGAAAAGGGGAGCTGAAGAAAGAATCCTGAGGCCTCCGAAGGTCTCTGCGGCGAGGCAAGATCGAAAAAGAGATCCTGCCCGACAGACCCCAGGCCGAAGAAATATCCCGCCCACGTTGGGAGGAGGAGAAAGGCGAGCCATGAGCCGGGAGCAACAGGGGGTGGTTCTTTTCCTCAGCCTGTCCCTTTGCCTCCTCTTTTTTCTCACCCATCCTTCTTCTTCCCTGAAGGAAGGGGGCAAAGCCCCGGTTGGGGGGGAACTCCTTGCCTTGCCATCGGGCGGTCAGGGAATTGTCCTGGAAATGGACGGGGAGGTCGGACCGCGGGGAGTGCTTCAGGCCGAAGCGGGGATGACCGTCCGGGAGGCGCTGAAAAAGACCGGAGGGGTTCATGACCAGCTGTCTTTCCCGGAAGAAATCCTTTCCCAGAAGATCGAGAAGAGCAGTCGGATATCGATCGTGCCGGAGGGAAAAGGGAAGGGGAGGGTGGTGATTGAAGCCATGGCTCCCGCCAGACTGAAGGTTCTCTCCGTTCCGATCCCGCTCAACACCGCCACCGCGGAAGAATTGGACACCCTGCCGGGAATCGGCCCCAAAACGGCCCAGGCCATCGTGGAGTACCGGGAGCAGAAGGGAAAATTTGCCTCCCCGGAAGACCTGCTCCAGGTTCCCGGGATCGGCCCCAGGAAGCTGGCCGCCCTCCTTCCGCACATAAAGATTCAATAACCGGCGCGAAGGAGGCCTTCGACCGGGTGCCAGGCCCGGGGGCAAGGACCTTCTGCGCAAAAACCATGAGGCAGCTTCCATTTCATGGACCGGGCGGGCAATGGAAATGCGGAATGTAGAGTGCGGAACGCGGAATGAAAAAAAAGGAACCACGAAATTCCGAATTCCACATTCCGAATTCCGAATTTGGCACGCCCGATCGGCCCGCCACCAAATTGCGGAATGCCGATTGCGGAATGCGGATTGAAAAAGAAAACCAAAAAAATCCGAAATCCGAAATCCGCAATCCGAAATAACTAGGCCGATGCTTTTTGCCCAGAAGCTCCTTGCCCCGGGGCCACAACTCAAGCATCCCGGAAATTTCAAACTCTAATAGATCCCCGGCAGAGCCGGGAGTTTACCTTAAGGAAATTATGGTGGTTCAAGTGGATTTGGCAGAGATTGTCTTTTTTTTCGGATCAGCCAGGAAACGTGACTTTCATTGGCCTGCGGAGGGGGAGGTTAAAGGGTCCCGTCTAACCCCCGGGTCCTGGCTCAGGCTCACAGATTTTTTCTTCTTCTAGTTTACATAATATATATTATCAGACGTTATGGGGCATTAAAGTAATTTCTTAAGGAAGACAAAAGCCAGGCCCCTTTCATGCTTGGCAGGTTGCGAGAATGTTTAACGAGAGACCTTCTGGATAGCCCGACGGAAGCCTTCAAGGGACCCTTCGATGACCCGGTCTTCCACGCAGTATGCGAGACGGAAATGTCCCGGAGTTCCAAAGCCTGTCCCGGGAACCCCGAGAATATTCTCCTGTAGGAGGATATTCACGAACTTAACATCGTCAGCGATGGGAGACTTGGGAAACAGATAAAATGCCCCCTCCGGCTTGACGAAGGAATACCCGGCCTCAGCCAATCCCCGGCACAGGTTATCCCTCTTCCATTTATACTCGGCCACGTTGACCGATACCCCCTGAAGCTTGACAAGGATGCGTTGCATCAAAGCCGGGGCGTTCACAAAACCTAAAATCCGGTTGCAGAAAGTGAGGCCGTCGACAGCTTGTTTCCAATTTTCCATCCGGGGATTCACACCCAGGTAGCCGATCCGCTCTCCGGGCAAAGAAAGATCCTTGGAGTATGAAGTGACAATGATGCTCTCGGTGTACGCCTGATAAATACTCGGAACCCTGGCTCCGTCATAAACGATCTTGCTGTAGGGTTCATCGGATAAGAGATAGATTGTTTGATTGTTTTTTTGTTTAATTGTTTCAAACAGTTCTCCCAAATTCCTTAAACTTTTTTCATCATAAATACGGCCCGATGGATTGTTGGGCGAGTTCAAAATGATGGCCTTGGTCTTGGGAGTGATGGCCGCCTCAATCTCCTTTAAATTTAAAGTAAAATCTTCATTTGTTTTAGCTAACTTACCGACACCATTATGATTATCGATATAAAAAAGATACTCGACGAAATAGGGGGACAGGACGATTACTTCATCCCCGGCGTCCAGGATGGTTTTCAAGGCAACGTTGAGGGCTCCGCCGGCCCCGCAGGTCATGATCACCTGCTCCCAGGTCATGGGAACCCCGTGTTCCTTAGCAAGGAACCCGGCCACTGCCTCCCGGGTCTCTTTCAACCCTGCGTTGGGCATATAAGCATGTTTCCCGGGGCGCTCGTCTCCGATGACTTCCAGGATCGTCTTCCGCACTTTCTCCGGCGGTTCCAGGTTCGGGTTTCCCAGGCTGAAATCGAAAACCTTGTCCGCCCCGATCTTGGCTTTTAACTCCAATCCCTGCTCGAACATCTTTCGGATCCAGGAGGCCCGCTCCATGTAACCCTGGATTTTCGTTGAAATGGCCATATAATCTCCTCAAAATAAAATAATTGGTAAAACTTTAGCTCTTTGAAAAAGGTAACTTTTACCCTCTGAAAAGATCTCCCAGAAATCCCCCCTGCCCCCCTTTGCAAAGGGGGGTTGAGGGGGATTTCAGCGATTGGTATCCCAATCGATATGGCTTCGATATGATTTTCAAGCCGCTAAATTGATACAATAATTGGAATAGTGGAATGATGGAATAATGGGTAAGAAATTTTCTTTATTCCAATGTTCCATTATTCCAGTTTTTTAAGTATGTCGCTCATCACCTGAAAGGTGATCTCCATCTCCTCGCGGGTGCCGATGGACATCCGAACCCCGTCCCGCAGTCCCTCTACATCATAGTGGCGGGTTAAAATCTTTCGGTCGAAGAGGTTTTGGAAAAATTTGATTCCCCTCCCCTTCTGGGGCGGTTGAGGGAACACGAAGTTCCCCTGAGAAGGAATGATCCGGTATCCCAGGGCCCGCGCCTCCCGGGTAAACCAGTCTCGGGTTTCCACGACCCGGGAAATATTTTTTCGGAAGTAATCCTGATCCTCCAGCGCCGTCGACACCACTGCCTGGGTCAAACGGTTCACGTTGAAAGGGTCTTTCACCTTGAACATTTCCTGGATCAGGTTTTCCCTTCCGATGGCATAACCCAGCCGCACACCGGCCAGGGAGTAAGACTTGGAGACCGTGCGGGTCACGATTACGTTTTCCACCTGCCGGACAAAGCTTAGCGCATTTTCCGGGGCAAATTCAACGTAGGCCTCATCAACCACGAAGACTCCCCGAATTTTCCGGGCTAGGTCCCGGACCAGGAAAAGGGGGTACAGGAATCCCACCGGAGAGTTGGGGTTGGCCAGGAAAAAGACTCTTACTTCCGAAGGCGGGTCCGGGGGCCGGTCATAGGGCTCGGCCACCGGAATGGCCAGGTTCCGGACCCCCTGAATTACGCCCAGCACTTTGTACAGGGGAAAAGTAGGCTCATAGAAACCGATGGCTTCGCCGGGCTGGGCAAAAGTCCGCACGATCATGTTCAGGATGTCATCCGAACCGTTTCCGCAGATGATTTGTTCTGCCGAGAAGCCATGGAGGCGGCCCAGTTTTTCCCGGAGTTCAAGGCTCATCGGGTCGGGGTAGATCCGCAAATCATCGTAATGCAGCCGCTGAAGGACTTCTCTCACCCGCGGAGACGGCGGATAGGGGTTCTCGTTGCTGTTGAGCTTAATGTATTTCTGAGCGGGGTCCGGCTGGATTCCCGGCACATAGCCTTTCATCGCGGCAATGGAAGGTCGAACGTATTCCATGATCGGGTAGCCTCTTTTATATTCGCCAAAGACTTAAAGACAAAAGACCTAATGGGACGCGGATGAACACGGATAAAGATTGATAAAAAAATCTTAACAAACCGCAAAATTTTTCATATCAACACCCGTCATCCCAGAAATCCCCCCTCGCCCCCCTTTGATAAAGGGGGGTTGGGGGGATTTCAGAGAATCGTTGCCTAAAGAAAATTTTCTTTGCAGAATTTAAAGAATCTGCACGTTAGTAGTAAGAGAGCGCAGAGATATAACCGGCGAAACTGGTTCATTTTTTCAAGTAATCTTCTTTTTTTCCCGTGTCCACGAAAGTCCGGGTCACCTGGGTGGTCGTGTACACCCACATAATCTTCATAGGTTTGTCGCCGGTGTTGATGAACCGATGGGGCACGCCCGGGAATATGAATGTCGTATCCGGAGCGGTTACTTGATGGGAGATTCCATCAATGACCGCCGTGGCTTTTCCTTCGATGACCGTGACCTGCTCTTCGCAGTTGTGAATATGCATGGCCAGGGAGGCCCCCGGCTGGAATTCGGTGATTCCGGTGGTCAGATGTTCCGAACCGATTTCGCCGGTTACCAGCGGCCAGCCCCTCAAACCGGGACCGCGGTCCACCGGTTTCATCTCTTTGATCTTGAAGACACGGGATGTTTTTTCCATCTTCTATTCTCCAACGCAGACCGGTCTGCCATAACCGACCTCTGCTCAGTTCTCAAGGTACTCAGCAGACTTGATTTTAATCCAAGATTTCCTCTCCTGGAAAGTATATGGGGACCGGCGGGTCAGGGTCAAGAAGAAATGTATAGGTATTTACTCCAGCAGAGCTGGAGGCTTGAAAATGGGAACCGCTCAAAGCGGATTCATCTTGGGGGCCACCTGAAGGTGGCTTCGCCCGGGTGCCAGGCCCGGGGGCAAGGGCCTGGTGCTCAAAAACCATGAGGCACCCCCTATTTCATGGACCGGTCGGGCCAACCGTTCTAGCCCTCTGTTTAGGTCCTATCTCCTTGTAGGAACGATCGGCCGGTCGCCCGATCGGCCCGCCTCATCCTGCGGAAGCCAGTAGGAAGTTCCAGGAAGAGGGCTCGCCCGGCCGATGCTTTTTGAGCACCAGGCCCTTGCCCCCGGGCCACGACCCAAGCATTCCGGAAATATTAAACTCTGTGAGGCCCCCGGCAAAGCCGGGGGTTTAACTTAAAGAAATTATGATTTGAGATTGCAGATCGCAGATTTTAGATTGAAGAATGGAAATTCAAAAAATATCCTCCCCTGCCGGGATCAGGCTTTTGGCTTTTCGAGGATTTCTTTCACCGGCGGAGAAGGTCGGGCATGTCCCAGGACCACCCGCTGAATACCCAGAGGTTTGAAGGATAAGAGATATCTGGCCAGGCTTTTACCCTTCTCTAAACATCCGGGGAGATCGACCTTGTTGATAAAGGGGATTACCCGGGCTTTGATGGGTTTGTCCCTCAAAATATGCACCAAAAGACGGGCTATGAATTCTTCGGTGATTTCGATTCCCGGATCCACGCCGAGAAGAGGGGCGGCCTTGAGGGAGCGGCCCGCAGCCCCGTCCGCTTCGGTAATTAAGAAGGAGACTCCCGGTAAGGATTCGAGTTCTTCAATCCATGCGGGAGGAATTCCCCGCAGTTTTCCGTTGTTCAACTTCTCCCGGGCAACGACCAGATAAGGAACCCTTCCCAGCTTTCCGGTAACCCATTCCTTTACCAGGGGAAACTGAGAGGAACAGAATAGGGAAAAAGAAGGAGAGGGAGCGGGCTCCCAGATCTTGGTGGTGGTTGTTACGATGATCCCTTTTCGTTCGATCGAGAGTTCATCAGCCAGGGCGAACAGAAGGGTTGTTTTCCCCCCCGCGCCTACCAGGCTGATGATTTCCCGGTCCCGCAGGGAAAAGGCTTGTTCCAGGTTCATTTATTTATGGGACGCAGATGAACGCAGATGCCTTTGATAATCTTCCGGGGTATCAATGTCTACCAGCATGGCATCCGTATCCATTTGCACATGAAGGATTTCTTCCGGGTGTTTGGCCAGGATTTCCCGTCCGCCCACGTCTCCTTCTATGGCCAGGATTTCCCCCCGGTATTTGCTGCCGAAAAGCACCGGATGCCCGTGGCGTCCCTTGAAGACCGGGACGACGATGTTCTTCCCGGGAAAGGCCCGGCGGAAATTCTGGACCAACTCGTCGATGATTTTTGGATTGATCCCAGGCTGGTCGGCTAGCACCACAAAAAAAGCCTCGTTGGATGGGTCCGTGGCCAGGACCCCTTCCCGGAGAGAAGTACTCATTCCTTCCCGATAATCGGGGTTTATTACGATCTTGACCCCCGGAGCCTGGATCCTTCCCCGAATCCGCTCGGCTTCGTGTCCCAGAACCAAAACCACCTCGTCCACGGGAGAATCCCGCAGCGTGTCAAGAACATGTTGCAGGATGGGTTTCCCCTGCCAGTCCAGGATCAGCTTGGTTTTCCCCATTCTCCGGGATTCGCCGGCCGCCAGGATGATGGCCGAAATCATACCCCCCTGCCCTTCCCCTTGCGCCGCTCCTGGATCATTTCCGCCACGATGCTCACGGCGATTTCTTCCGGGGTCTTGCTCCCGATGTCCAGGCCGATGGGCGAATGGACGGAATTTAGCTTTTCCGCTGATACGCCCTTCTCCTTCAGGTTGCTGAAAATCGTCTGGACTTTCTTCCGGCTTCCGATCATGCCGACGTAGCGGGCCGCCGTGCCCAACGCCCACTCCAGAACCTCCTGATCGTAGGCGTGGCCCCGGGTAAGGATGACCAGGTAGCTCTCACGGTGGGTCTTCAATTTTTTCAGGGCCGAGGGAAATTCCTCGGCGATCACCTCTTCCGCTTCGGGAAAGCGTTCGCGGTTGGCAAATTCAGGCCGGTCGTCGATCACCGCCACCCGGAAACCCACCATTTTCGAAAGCCGCGCCACGGGTAGAGATACATGGCCCCCCCCGAAAAGAAAGACCTTGGGGCCCGAAAGGATGGGTTCGAGGTAGACTTCCAGAGTCCCCCCGCAGATCATCCCCACCTCGGAGGCTTCCGGGCCGGTCAGATCATGGCGAATCGTGCGGGGTTCTCCCGTGGCCAGCGTGTCCAAGGCCTCTTTTATGACCGCCGCCTCCAGACGCCCTCCTCCGATGGTCCCCGAGATCGAGCCGTCTTCATGAACCAGCATTTTCGCCCCCACTTCCCGCGGCGTCGAGCCTTGCGTGCGGACGACCGTTGCCAGGACTCCCCTCTTTCCTTCCTCTTTGATTCTTACAATCTCCTCGTACAGATCTTGCATCGACTCTTTCTCCTAGAGTTGGTCATACCCCATCAGAATCGCTTCCAGGACCCCTCCTCCGATGGCCCGGGCCTTGTCGGAAATGGTAAAACAATGGGCCCGAATCCCCCGGGGATCGATGTCCCCGACTTTCATCCCCTGATGGACTGAAAGGCCGTCCCTAAGGATGCCCCTAAGGACCCCATCGATCCCGGCCTCCACCACGGCCCCTTCCACCCGGGCAACCCCTTCCCCCTTTTTTACCGGGTCTCCGATTTTCTTGCTTCCCAGCAATCTTCCGCTTCCCGGAGCCCGCAGTACCCTTTCCCGGGTATATCCCCCAATCTCCCCGGGGACACCCGTGTCGGGCTCCGCTTCCCCATCCTCGATCACCCGCCCCAGGTTGTGCCCACGGTTGGTTTCTACGACCAGATGAACATCCTTTCCGGCGCGGAACCCGGGACCCAGGCCAATCACCAGGGGAGCATCGCCCATCCGAGTCCCTATGTTTCTCTTGGCCATGATGGCGTCCACCAGCACTTGCGGCTTCAGCACTTCACGGATTTTACATTCCGGGTCGACCAGGAGGGGGATCATTCCCTCTTCCCAAGCCTCCAGGATTTCCTTTGTATCGGCCACCCGGCGGGCGACGAGTCCTTCTACCTCTTTCCGACCGTCGAAGACCGCCTCGCAAAAGGCCACCTCCCGCCGTACCGCCAGGGGCTCGGGAATTTCGGTGATGCAGACGCGGATGCCGGAGCGAGTCAACCGGTGAACTACCCCAGTAGCCATTTCCCCCCCGCCTCTTACCAATACGGTGAACCTTCGCCTGTTTTCGATTCCAGCGGCCAAGGATGATTCTCCCCGTTCAAAAGAAACCATGGATTTGGGTCATTTCAGGCAAAATCCGTGTCTTGTCATCGAGACCCGAAATCCTGCCGATATATCATTCCGAATCTATCCGGAAATCCAGGAAGATCCTCGGGAATGCTTCTTATATACCACTCCGCCGCTCTATTGACAAGATTGGAGGGCTCATCCATCCTGAACCGATCGCCGGCGACAGAAGCGGGGAATGAGGGGGGCTTATTTCATGAACCGGCCGGGCAGGTACAATGCCAGGGAGGGAAAGAAGAACAGGAGGATGGCGCAGATTACCATGCTGATCAGGAAGGGGTAAACGCCGCGGTAGATCACCCCGAAGGGCACCTTGGTGATGTTCTTGACCACGAAGACGTTGATGGCCACCGGAGGGATCACCACTCCGATCATGACCGTAATCCCGATCATCATCCCAAACCATATGGGGTCGTACCCCAGCTTCAGGACCACCGGGTAAAAGATGGGGGTGGCCAGGATCATGAAGGCCAGGTCATCGATGAAGGAGCCCCCCAGGAGGTAGATGAGGGCGATGATGATAATGGTCAATTCCCGCGGAAAATTCAGCGCGATGACCCAGTCCGCAGCCTGCATGGGAATTTTGGTCACGGCCAAAAAATGCCCCAGGATGGTGGAGCCCACGATGAGCATGAGAACCATACAGGCGGTGCGCAGGGATTCCTGGATGGACTTGACATATCCCTTCCAGGTGAGATCCTTTTTCACGATGGAAAGCATGAGAACGGCGAAAGTACCGATGCTGCCGGCCTCGGTGGGAGTGAAAAAGCCGTTCATCAGTCCGCCGACAACCAGGACAAAGATAATTCCAACCCACAGGACCTCCGGAATGGAGCTGACACGATCCTTCCAGGAAGACTTTTGTCCCTTGGGGCCCAGCGCCGGGTCGATTCGGCACCACACCCCGATGATCAGGATGAAAAAGAAGGCAATCAGCAGCCCGGGGATGAGGCCCGCCAGGAAAAGCTTCCCGATGGACTGCTCGGTGATGATCCCGAAGACGATCAGGGTTACGCTGGGGGGCATGAGGATCCCCAGGGTCCCTACGCTGGCCACGATCCCGGTGGAAAGCTTCTTGCTGTACCCGTAGCGGTCCATTTCGGGAACCGCCACGCTGGCGAAGGTCGCGGCCGTGGCGGGGGAAGACCCGCAGATAGCTTTGAAAGCCGTAGCCCCGCCCACCGTGGCCATGGCCAGTCCGCCGGGGATATGGCCGATGAATTTATAGGCCGCATCATAAAGTCTCTTGGCGATCCCCGCGTTGAAGGCAATCTGTCCCATGAAGATGAAAAGGGGAATCACCGTGAACCCGTAGGAAGAAAGGACGTCAAAGACATCTTTGGCCAGGAGGTTGAGCCCCGCCTTGAAGGAAACCACATAGCTGAAACCCAGAAAGCCCACCACGGCCATGGCGAACCCGAGTTCGATGCCGGTGAAAAAAAGAGCCAATACCAGGACCAGGCCGATAAGCCCGGCCATCACCTCACTCATACCGCTCCTTCAGTACTTTCACGATGTCGGCGGTCAACACCAGAGCCTGGATCAGGCATACCACCCCGATTCCATAAACCACCGGGTAAAAGGGAACATGGAGGGTGGGAGAGACCTCGCCCGAACGGTGCAGATCGCCGGCCATCTTCAACAGGTTCCACCCGATGAGCGCGAAAAGCCCCATCCCGAGCAGCCGGGTGAACACATGGATCCCCTTTCGCGCTCCCCTGGAAAATTTCAGGATCAGAAAGTCGACGTAAATGTGACCCCTCACCCAGGAAGTGAAGGGGATGGAAAACCCGATCACCACGGCCCCGAAAAAAGCCACCAGCTCAAAGACCCCCACCAGGGGCTTCCCCAGGATGCGCAGGAATACGTCGACGACAGTCAGCCCCATGACCAGAGTCAGGGTGACTCCGGCCACCTGGTTCCCCCCCTGGCTCAAACGGAATATGAATCGAAGCAAACCATCCATGACTGTCTCTTATCTCCCCTCCCGGGAATTGCGGGCCCTTTATTTTTTCTTCTTCAGCCCTTCCAGGCAGAATTTCAAGGCCTCTTCTCCGGGCAATCCCTTCTCCTTCATCCTTTTCACGTAATCATCCAGGACAGGTCCCGCCGCCGCGGCCCATCTTTGATTCTCCTGCGGAGAAAGGGGGATGATCTTGTTGCCCAGCTTCAGGGAAAACTCCCTGCCCGACTTGTCCACCTCATCCCATAATTTCCCGGTCTTTTCGCCCCACTCGGAATTGATCTTTTCTACGGTTTTTTGGACATCCGCGGGCAGGACGTTCCATTTTTCCTGGTTCATGACCACGAAAAAGGCCGTGCTGTAGGCGGACCCGAAGCTTTCCGTGGTGAACTTCACCACCTCTCCCCACTTCCATCCTTCCAGGGATTCAATGGGGGCCATGGATCCTTCCGCCATTCCCCGGTTAAGGGCATCGTACGTTTCGCCCATGGGCATGGACAGGGGGACCGCCCCCAGGGCTTTTACGATTTCGGTCACCGTCCCGGTGCAGCGAATCCTCATCCCCTTGAGTTCTTCCAGCTTGTTCACTGCCTTCTTGGTATGCAGGATCCCGGGGCCGTGGGCGTGGAGGTAGAGAACTTTTACCTCGTCGAATTCCTTCGGTTTGAACTTCGCGAAGTACTGGTTGATCAGCCGGGTGGCGGCCGCCCCGCTGGTGTATCCCAGGGGAAGATCGATGACCTCGGTAAGGGGGAACTTTCCCTTCGTATAGGCCAGAACCGACATGCCCAGGTCCGAAATCCCTTTGACCACCCCGTCATAGCAGGTGGGCGCGGGGGTCAGCGTTCCCCCGGGAAAGATGGTGATCTTCACTTTTCCCTGGGTTCTTTTTTCCACTTCCTTCGCCCATTCACCCGCCAAAACGGTATGCTTGTGGGTGGCAGGGAAGAAGATGGAGTAAGAGAGTTCCACCGGTTTGGTTTGAGCAAAGGCAACCGAGGTTAAGAACGCCAACCCCAGGAAAATTATCAATCCCAATGCAATCCTCTTCATGACCTCAACCTCCCTTGGATAAATTTGCGGCCTAGCACCGGACCGTTGAAAAGTTAAAATTTGATTCTTACCTCTACCCCTCCTAAGTGATGGTCTTTGCTACCCCCGGCGATCTGGTCGCGATCTTCAAACCGTTCGTAAATATACCGGGCAAAGACGCTCACCCACTGGTTGATGTAGATATCCAGGTCCACCCCCGTCTGATAGCTCTTTGTCGTCTGGGCATCCTTCTTTCCTTCGGTCTCCAGGTCGAAATCCACTCCCAGGACCAGGTTCTTCAGGATGGAGAAAGACAGACGGGAAAAGATGTCGTCGGCGTTGTTCCCCACGTGATGGCCGAAGATCCGATCGTGGAAAAGAGGGGGGTACTCCGGGTGGACGTACCAGGCGACCGGATTGGAGGTGGGAGAGGTGTTGGCATACTCCACCTTGAAATCCATTCTTCCCAGCAGGAAAAGATCGTAAAAGCCCAGGCCCACGATGTAAGCCCGCCGGTCCGGGAGAACCCCGTGGTCCTCGGCGCCCACTTCTCCGTAAAGCTTGGCCGATTTGGCCAGCGGCAACACCCGGTCCATGTTGGGCCACCGCAGGGAGAGGTCCAGGGAGATCTGTTTGTTGCTTTCGAGTTTGGTACCCGATTTGTTGCTGCTCCCGAAGAGAACGGTGAAATAGTCGCCGGCATCCATCGATTTTCTCCCCTCGCCGTCAAAAATGGAGAGGTACGAGACCCCCAATTCGATGATGGGATGGGGTTTGAGGTTAAACCGCATCCCGGCCAGCGTCGGTTCTTCGATCGAGGGTGCGTCGTTGTCCAGCCGGGAGACGAAGAGATTGAATTTCAGCGGCCCCAGAAGCGGGATCCGGTAAGGATAGGAATTGGACAACTTCACCATGTCGAAAGACCGGGCGTTGTTGCTCATCAGAAGGCTCCCGTGGCCTCCCGGTCCCCACCAGAGTTGATCCCGCCCTACCTCCAGCTCCAGGTTCCAGGCTTCCAGTTTCCCATACCCCTGTCTTAAATCCACCCTGGTATCCTCGTCCTCAAAGGCCTTGACGATCGGCCGGTAGAACAGGGAGAGGTGATTCCAGAGTCGGATTTCCCCCTGGAGATCGGCGGTGAAGTTGTTGTATTTCTGGTACACGATTCCGTCGTTGTTGTAGGTCGGGGA
>Ga0315279_10008420_pt1 | contig 12486 bp, 14 predicted proteins | sample YL17G06_20_MG_FD_203694 | JGI IMG/M metagenome (GOLD analysis project Ga0315279, IMG submission 203694) | Sediment microbial communities from Yellowstone Lake, YNP, Wyoming, USA - YL17G06_20 | ecosystem: Environmental > Aquatic > Freshwater > Lake > Sediment | place: USA: Wyoming | collected... | reverse complement strand
GTGCTCATCGGAGCGCTTGCCTGTGCGAACTCCAATGGAATATTGCTCCCCTCATTCATCAGAGAAGAGGAGCTTGGGACAATACAAAGATGTTTTGATGGAAACATCACCATAATGGAAACCAAGAAGACTGCCTACGGAAACCTTGTCTTGGCAAATGACCAAGGAGCAATTGTTGACTCTCGACTAAAAACGGCAGATGTGGAAAAGATATCCGAAACGTTGGGAGTCGAGGTTGCACGAAGCGAAATTGCCGGGCTGCCTTACGTCGGTTCGCTCGCCGTCGCTACAAACAAGGGCGTCTTAGTCCATCCTTTGTTGAAAGACACAGAACGCAGACTTCTTGAAGATCTATTGAAGGTTCCTGTTGATGTAGGCACCATCAACTGCGGCTTGCCCTACATCGGAACAGGCCTTATAGCGAATCGTCACACCGCCATCGCGGGCTTATTGACAACTGGACCCGAGATATTTATAATAGGGAATGCCTTGGATGTTGTAAAAGAGGATGAGCAGGTTGAAAATCTTCAGAGTCACCGGTGAAATCTTCAAGCCCAACTTAAAAACCTCGTTCAGAAAAGAGATCATAGCCGAAAAGCCTGAACACGCAAAAGAAAAAGTCTACGCTGAGTTGGGCAGCAAGCATCGCGTAAAACGTCACCACATCAAAATCACGAACGTCGAAGAAATCGCGCCCCAAGACATCGAAAATCCACTTTTGAAGAAGTTTGTCATGGGAGAAGAAGAAGTTGGCAAGCAAGAGTGAAGAAGAATTTCGCAAGTTGAACGTTGAACTGCGGCTTCTTGAGCAGACAGCCGAAGCCCTGCAGTCCAGGGCGAACATGATCAATTCAGCCCTGGCAGATCTTGCCTACGCTCAAATGACGTTGGAAGGCTTGGAGAAAGAAAACGAGAAATCGGAACTTCTTGTACCCATAGGTGGCACCTCCTATGTTAGGGCAAAACTCGATAATCCCGACAGGGTAATTGTCGGAATGGGCGCAGGAGTTTCAGTGGAAAAGACCCGACAAGAGGCAAAAGAAATTATCAAGAAACGCCAGCAAGACTTGGACAAAGCAAGGACATCTGTACAACAACAGTTTGCTCAAGTAGCAGAGAGAATCAGCCAAGACAGAGAAAGAATCGAAGCCTTAGTTGCAGCGGCAAGAGAAGGGAAAACTCAGCAAGATGTTTGAGAAGCTCAAATCCGGTTTAAAAGGACTCGTAAGCAAGGTTACAACAACCGAGTTGAAACCTGAAAACGTACGCCCAATTCTTTCTGATTTCAAGTTAAACCTTGTCGAAAATGACGTGGCCTTTCCGGTGGCCGAAAAAATCTGCGCTGAAATGGAACAACGGCTGGACAGAGTTCAAGTCAAACGACTTGAAGATCGCACCAAAATCGTGGAAAGGAACCTGCGAGAAGTTCTTCTAGAAATCATGCAAACCAACAACAAGATAAACTTACTGAAAGCCATAGAAGAAAAGCGCAGAAAAGCAGAACCATACGTTATCGTCTTCGTTGGAATAAACGGGACAGGAAAAACCACGACAATCGCGAAAATATGCCACTTCCTGAACAGGAATGGGTATTCAGCCGTAATAGCATGTAGTGACACTTACCGTGCAGGCGCCATTGAGCAAATGGCAGAACACGCAAAACGACTCGGTATCAAAATGGTGAAACATGAATACGGTGCCGATCCAGCAGCTGTAGCCTATGACACAATTAGCCACGCAAAAGCCCATGGAATCAATGTTGTCATGGTCGACACGGCTGGCAGGATGCAGACAAACCAAAACTTGATGAATGAACTTTCAAAAATCAAGCGAATCGTGAAACCAGACCTCACGTTACTAACACTCGACTCATTAATTGGAAATGACGCAGTAATGCAGGCAGAGGAATTCCACAAAGCCGTCGGAATAGATGCAACAGTACTTACTAAAGTCGACGCAGACGTAAAAGGAGGCTCAGCCCTCAGCGTCACCTACGTCACTAAGAAACCAATTTTGTTCATCGGAACAGGGCAAACATACGACGATCTAGAAGAATTTAAGCCCGAAAAGTTTGTCGAAATGATTCTCAAATAGTGGAATAACAGAATAATGCACTGGCATGCAACTAACATTATTCTAGAAGTTTCAAAAGTATCGCCTTCGCAGAATACAATCGGTTTTCGCTCTGTTCGTATATAGCTGATCTAGGATCTCGGATAGCGTCGCCTGTTATCTCGTACCCTCTATGGATAGGCATGTCATGCATTATACACGCACTACTATTCTTCAAAAGTTCCTCGTTGATTTGGTACGGCATCATTTGTTTGAGGCGTTTCTCTTTTTCCGCGGCGAATTTGGGGGCGGTGAAGAATTCCATGTCAACCCAAGTATCGGTATAGACGAAATCGGCTTCCTCAACAGCGTGCTTGACATCAAGGGTTGTCTCCCATAGTCCGGTTCTCTTTGCAGCTTTGAGAAGTTCCTCATCTCTTGAAGACTCATTGAAAATAGGAGTCACTGTGGTTATCTTGACGCCGGTTTTTGTGCATCCTTCAATGAGCGAGTTGCAGACGTTGTTGTGAATGCCAATGTAGGCCAGTTTGGACCCCTTAAGCCGACCGCTCCGTTCCTTAATCGTTATCAAGTCGGCTATTGCCTGGCTGGGATGATACTTATCATCACAACCATTAATCACCGGAACGCGAGAAGCTCCCGCCATGGTTTGCAGGTCCGCGTTCTTCAGCAGTCTCGCCATGATACAGTCAACATTCCTCGACAGATATTGAGTTTCATCGCCTAGATCAGCTAGAGCGAAGTTCGTCGTTCTCCAATCGATGAACAGAGCATGACCACCAAGTTGAGTCATGGCAACCTCGAACGAAACCCTAGTTCTGGTTGAAGTCTTCTGAAAAACCAAAGCGCATGACTTGCCTTCCAACGCTTTGTGTAACTTTGTAGGATTATGTTTGATCTCGATGCCTTCATCAATCATTTCAGTGAGTTGCCGCCCACTCAACTCTTTGAAGCTAAGGAGATGCATGTAACAGGACACCAAGCCTTCAACAATCTGCACTAATTATAAGCTTTATGGAAACCTTTTTTCCATAGCATCACGTCTTCAATTGGAAGCACAATAACATGATCCTCATAGTTGCCTCAAACAAGGACACAGGTAGTCTCAACATAAAGAAACAGATTCTGAGCAACTATCAATTCAGTGAAAAACCAGAAACGTTCGAATCAAATCCGATCCATGAGATCAGAATTTCTGATAAGTTGGTCCGACTCGTAACTTTGAACGATGAAAGCGTTTACGCACAAAACCTTCCGAATTATTTCATGGATCTGGAACTCGTAATTTTCATCTCTAGGCATAGCAGCCTCAGCGGGACTCCGACCTTGTCAGTACACGCGCCAGGCAACCTTGGGGAGGCAGAACTTGGCGGACTTCCAAGAAAAGTCTCTGTTTCGCCTGCCAACGCAATGAGAGAAGCACTGCTTACTATGATGAGAGGCAAAGAACAGAGGAAACTTGAATACGAAGTCTGTTACGAGGGCACCCATCACGGACCGTCATTAGATGTTCCCACAATGTTTGCCGAACTCGGGAGTCGACCTCAACAGTGGAACGACGTAGAAGCTGCCTGGATTGTGGCAAACTCGACAATGAATGCAATCATGCGATTCGGCGATCACAAGACCCGAGTTGCATTGGGAATAGGTGGACCTCACTACAATCCAAAGTTCACCCGAATGGCAATGGAGGAGGGATTCGCCTTTGGACACATTATTCCGAAATATGCAATTGCGAAGATCAACTCAGCCATCCTCAGACAATGTATCGAGAGGACGATGGAAAAAGTAGAGATGATAATCCTTGATTGGAAAGGAATAAAGGGAGAGGACAAAGAAGCACTTGTCGATCTTCTCGAAGATGTGCATACTCCATTCGAAAAAGTCTAGAACAGATACTTCTTGGAACGTTAACTTAACGCGGGGAAAAGTTAATAGAAACGCTTGCCTTATCTTCCAAAGCCTACAGTAACGTTTATATTAATTTGGAATGCTGAGAATGCGATAATCATGGGCTTAAGAGATTTCCTAACTCAATGCGCAAGAACGCTGAAATTGGCTGTCAAACCAGGGAGAAGCGAGCTTTGGCTATCGATAAAGATTTGCCTCTTGGGAATAGGGGCAGTAGGGCTTATCGGTTTTGTCATCAAACTGCTCTCTTCCGTGATTCAGCCCGGAACCTCCGCAACCTAGAAGGAATGCATCCGATGGAAAAACCTGATGCATCCACAGCCAAGATCTTTGCTGTCAAAACAACAACCGGCCAAGAAAGAAACGTTGCGAAACTTGTTGCTGCCAAGATCGAAATGAACAAAATACCAATAAGAGCAGTTCTTGCACCCGAAACGCTAAGGGGATATGTTTTCATAGAAGCCGAAGGTCCGCACCTCGTGGAAGAAGCAATAGCAGGAATAAAACATGTACGCTCAAGAATTCCTGGAATAGTGAGTTTCGCCGAAATCGAGCGGTACATAGTAAAAAAGCCGATCATTGAAGAACTACATGAAAGCGACATAGTGGAAGTGACAGGCGGACCCTTCAAAGGAATGCGAGCAAAAATAACAAGAATAGACAAGACAAAGGCAGAAGTAACTCTAGAGCTGCTGGAAGCAACTTTCACGTTACCAATAACGGTTAACTCAGAATACGTTAAGCTTGTGGAGAGAGCAAAGATCGAAACCAGTGGTGAAGCATGAGATGACCGACAAGAAAGTGGTAGAACTTCTAGTGAGCGGTGGACAGGCGAATGCTGGTCCTCCATTAGGTCCAGCTCTTGGACCTCTCGGTGTCAACGTGATGGCTATTGTGAATAGGATCAACGAATTAACTAAGGACTACTCGGGAATGAAAGTTCCAGTCAAAGTCATCGTTGACCCTGATACAAAGCAGTTTGAGGTGACTGTTGGAACACCCACAGCATCCGCGCTGATCGTTAGCGAACTAAAGATAGAGAAAGGTTCGGGAACGCCAAGCACGCAGAAAGTCGGAAACCTTACCATAGAGCAAGTTATTCGTATAGCCAAAATGAAACGAGCGGAGCTGCTAGCGAAGACTTTGAAAGGAGCCACTAAGGAAGTTCTTGGTGTATGTGTCAGCATGGGGGTCACTGCTGAGGGAAAAGACCCGCGTGAAGTTCAGCGAGAAATTGACAATGGTAAGTATGACGCAATGTTAAGCAACAGTCATTGACAAGCGAATATTTTTATAACCGCACCCCATTCCCTCACTGGCACGAGGACTATAAATTGCCCTTAGACCAGAAGACAATCCTTGCTGCGGTGAAAGAAGCAAAGGAAAAGTCTCAAAAAAGGAAATTCAATCAGTCGATAGAACTCATTCTGAAACTGCAGGACATTGACATGAAAGCGCCGGAAAGCAAAATCCAAGAAGTCGTGGAACTTCCATATGGACTGGAAAAACAAAATAGAATATGCGTAATCGCCTCAGGCGAACTTGCGATGAAAGCCAGAAAAGCCAACGCCGACCATGTTATCGAAAGAGCCGACCTTGAATCAATAGCGGGCAAGAAACAGGAAATGCGCAAAATCGCCAACGAATATGACTTCTTCATAGCAGAAGCCCCATTGATGCCTCTCGTAGGCAAAACATTGGGCTCAGTTCTCGGGCCGAGAGGAAAGATGCCCATACCGGTGCCACCGTCTGCCGACATCGCGGGACTGATGACTAAACATCGCAAGACGATCGTTGTGAGATTGCGCAACCAACCAATGTTACAGAATCGAGTTGGAATGGAAAACATGAAGGACGAAGAGATCACGGAAAACGTGCAGGCAGTTCTAAGGGTTTTAGAGGGAAAACTCAAGAAAGGAACAAAGAACATCAAGTCTTTGTTTATCAAGACCGCCATGGGTGCACCCGTGAAGATTAAACCTTAAGGAAAAGAGGAAAAGCCATGCCGTCAGAGCAAGTTTTGCAGCAAAAAGTCAAAAAAGTCGAAGAGATATCCGATCTTCTTAAAGGTTACAGGATAATTGGCATCGCCAGCCTACAGAAAGTCAGAGCCGCCCAACTGCAAGAATTCAAGAAAAACTTGGCAGACAAAGTCTTCATGAGAGTGTTGAAGAACACGCTGATGAAGCTTGCTATTGAGAATTGCGGAGAGAGAGCAGACCTGAAGAAACTCGAGGAATACATGACAGGATCAAATGTGTTCATGTTCACAGATTTAAACCCCTTCAGGCTCGCACTCATCCTAAAAAGAGGGAAAGTCAAAACAACTGCTAAGTCAGGCGATATAGCCGCCTTTGATGTCGTAGTCCCAGCGGGAAACACGGGACAACCTCCAGGTCCAATAATCAGCCAGTTGAATGCAGTGGGCTTGCCAACTCGAATCGAATCTGGAAGTGTCTGGATTAACAAGGACACTTTGGTTGTCAAGAAGGGCGAAGAAATCAACGAAAGACTTGCGAGTATACTTTCGAAGCTAGGAATAAAGCCTGTGGAAACAGGACTCGCGTTGACGGCTGTGTTTGACGAAGGTTTGATTATAACTCAAAAACAGCTTATGATTGATGTGGAAGGGACAAGAAAGGATTTTGCAGACGCCCATGCGGAATCATTCGGTTTATCATTAAGCATCGGCTATCCGACAGAGGAAAACATAGCGGCGCTTCTTCAAATCGCCAACAAAGAGGCGTATGCATTGTCCATGGGTGCTGCAATACCTACCAGAGAAACAATAGAGGATCTGATAAGAAAGGCACATGTCGAAATGCTAGGTTTAAGTAGCAGAGTTCCCACGTTAGAGGGAAAAGCGACGACTGAAAAAAGTTAAAATAGCCGATATGCGAGGTGAAAAGGTATGGAATACATTTACGCTGCAATGCTTCTCCACAAAGCCGGAAAAGAGATCAACGAGACAAACCTAACGCAAGTCTTAACGGCAGCAGGCATAAACGCTGATGCAGTCCGCGTTAAAGCACTAATAGCATCACTCGCTGAAGTCAAGATTGACGAGGCAATAAAATCGGCTCCAACTATGATGGCAGCTCCAGCCGCCGCAGCACCTGCAGCCGCACCAGCAACAGAGGCAAAGCCAAAGGAAGACGAAAAGAAGAAGAAAGAAGACGAGAAACAGAAAGAAGAAGCAGCGCTCGAAGGGTTAGGCGCGTTATTCGGCTAACTTTCCAAATTCTTTCTTATTTTCGGGAATTTCAATACGACATTCAGAAATCTAAGTGGGCGATGGTGAAACTGTTTCGTGAACAGGTGCCTTCTTCGATGACAATTCTTTGAAGATCACCAAAGGCGCCCATCCACAAATTATCATCAAAGTTCCTGGGAACGGTCTCTGCAGGTAATTCAGCAGCAACACCACGAAGATGAAGAAAGACAGAGTCATTGCCACAGCAGCTGCAATGGCGAACCGCCGCCCATATTTCTTGGAGGTCTGAATCCCGAGTAATCCTGCGAAAAAGAAATCACCTAGTCCTAGGCGCATCATCAACATGCCCTTCTCAGTGAATTCCAATGGGATTATTGGAATTGAGACCATAACAGGCAAATTAAGACCGCTCGTAACGTTAGCTGCTTCGATCATCGTTCCGGTCACCAAGACCAGAACAATGTCCATAAATGTTATCAGAACACCGAATATTGCGGTCGCTTTCCAAGTAAACAATCCTACCAAGTAAAGCGTGATCAGAACGGCGAAAACGAGCCCATAGATGTTGGACAGATAGAAAATCCATGCTGGTGTATCCCTAGCAAAAACATAAAGCAAAATGAATATCACCGGAGGCAGGACTCCCACGTACCAACGATTTTTTGAGAAGAGGTAACCAAAAGTGAAGAGAAGGATACTATACGCAAAGAGAAACATCACCATCAAAACCAAGGTGATCTGGCGAACAAAGACTATGAGAAATATCATAACAGACATGAAACCTACGAGCAAGGCAGCATCCCAAACCCCAATCTGCCTTTCCTGCATGGTACCCTTCAATTTGCCTTCAGTTTTCTGGTTGAGGTACAATGAGACCAAGGTAATCGCGAAAAGCGTTAGAGGCATGGCTACGTCGAAATCCATGCAGCCAACATTAGAAAGACAGACATTTATCCCTTTATCTCACATTCTTCGATTTTCTTTGTAACCCAGAAACAATAACGTCTTCCTAGTACTTGGTTGCTAAGGCAGCATTCAATACGGCCAGAGAAGAAAACAAGGCCTCCTCAGTTCTTACGGTTTCAGTTCCCTGGAACGGCATTGTATTGACGACGAAGTCAACAAGATCAGACAAGGAAAGACCTTCACGCGCAACGATTTCCTTCAACCCTGCAGTCGGGGCACCAAAAGCTACTAGAGTATTATTAGCATGTTTCCATCTTTTAGCTATTTCATCGGATATTTCGTGAAACGGAACACCGTACTTCGAGGTGCCAATCGTTAGTCCAAAATCATCATCTTTCAACATTTTCCCGAATGAACGTTTCTCCAGAGTGACCTTGTACCCCCAATACGCGGACACGTCGTCACGATTTGCCGGCTCAGCCTCTAGACGCTCTCGAAGGTTCACTATTTTCACAGTAACACGCTTATGAACGGACAATTGTGCCTTTCTTACCAGCGCGGGTTTTTCCACGCCTATATCGATCAAGGCACCCTCCTTTGTTGTGGACAGTACTACTCCTTCTCTGTATTCGCCGATTTTCAGATCTTTGCTGCTACGAGGCAAAGGATGATGGGGGGTGCGCAATGGGGGAAGGATTCCGGCGTATTGTAGTTGAGGTTCGAGTTTGAATAGTCTTTTTCGAAGGTATTGTGGGGTTTCAATGTAAGCAAGCAATTTACCGATCAGGTTCATTTCATCTGACTGTTCTTCATGAGGACTGTTCGGGTAGACAATGATTTCAGAGACTCTGAAGATGGCTGCAGCGCGTCCAATTAAACCAATCTTTGATGTTTTTTCACGCAGGTGCGGAGTATCAGAGACAACTGATGCAGGGATTGCTATCGACAGTTTTTTCATGTTTAACCCGGCTCTTCCATGTGCACTGGATGATGTTATTGAACATTCGGCTTAAAAGCTGAAGGCATTATACGATATTTAGAATGTTCGAGTGCGGCGGTGAAACTGTTGGTAAAGGCAACGATTCTGGACGATTTTGATGCCGTGAAGAGAGTTGACAAGAGTAACATGCTTTCCTTTTGCGTGGATGCCGCGAAGCATTATGGAAGCGCAGCCAAGCTGACCGAAAAAATTGAGATCAGCTATTCCAAGCCGAAAACGGTCATCGTTGGCGGAATGGGGGGTTCTGCTATCGGTGGGGATCTTTTGAAGGACTGGGCTCGAAGCAGGGTGACGGTTTCAATTGAGGTGTGCAGGGACTACAGTCTCCCAGCATACGCAGATCGAGAGACACTTGTGGTTGTGACAAGCTATTCCGGGGAAACTGAAGAAGCGTTAAACGTCTTTTTAGATGCTGTTAAGAGAAGATGCATGATTTTCTGTATAAGTTCGGGCGGGGTCTTGCAGGAATTCGCTCATAAACTAAGCATTCCTCATTTGCTTGTTCCAGGCGGAATGGCCCCTCGAGCAACATTGCCGTATTTGTTTATGCCTTTACCGGCAATTCTGGAAAAGGTCGGACTTGTTTCAGGGCTCAAAGAGGAGTATTTAGAAACGGTCAGAATTTTGAAGCAGGTCAGCACGGAGAATTCTCCTAACAGACCATTAAGTGATAATTTGTCTAAGAAGTTGGCATCAGAGATCAAAGGAACGATTCCGGCAATCTATGGTTTCGGGATCTACAAGTCTGTTGCTCAACGTTTTAAGACGCAGATCAATGAAAACAGCAAGAACCCGGCGAAGTGGGAATTCTTTCCGGAACTTAATCATAATGAAATCGTAGGCTGGGAAGGGGTACGGGAATTTGCAGAGGTGCTCTCCGTAATCTTCATTCGCGATCAGCTTGAACCTGAGGAAATAAGACAGAGAATTGAAGTAACCAAAGACATAGTCAGCCACAAAACGCGAAGACTATCCGAGGTTTGGAGCAGAGGAGAGAGTGATATGGCGAAGATGTCATCTGTCATATGTATTGGAGACTTCACCAGTGTGTATCTCGCTGCATTGCGGGGCATTGATCCGACGCCGGTGAAGACGATAGATGTATTAAAAGAGAGACTCACAGAAACTGGAGTTAAGCAAAGAACCATTAATGAACTGAAGCGGCTTGCAAAGAATTGATGTGAGGGCTAGTCTTCTCCACCGACAAAGGCTGCAAACGCCTTCTCAGGAGTCTCAAGCACCATCATTTTGGGTGGATGTTTGAAGGCGTAGGCGCAAATTGGCAGTATGGCGCCTTTGAGTTTTCTTTCTTTTGCTATCTTTGCAGCTCTTATCACATCCATCAAGACCGATCCGGCATTTGGCGCATCAAGTGTTGATAGTTTTATATCCATCTGCATGGGAGCGTTTCCATAGTATACCCCCCTTATCCAGAAGTAGCTGTCGCGCCTGTTCTGGAGAAAGTCCACATAGTCGGTGGACCCAGCAACGACCGCTGCCTCATAGGGTAATGAAGCTTCCACAGATTTGGTTTTTACAGCGCGTTTAAGGTCTTTTGTACGTTCCAATGTGTCCAGAGACTCTGTTCCCCCGCCAACGTCCAGTTGATATGTTTCAGTCACGCGTACACCGTTTATTGTGAGAAGATTGAGCAGGGTCTTGTGCAAAGTAGTTGCACCCACTTGATCAATTAGATCATCGCCCACGAGTGGTGCATCGGCGGCCTCAAACTTCCTGGCCCATGTCGTTTCGCTGGCCAAGAAATTAGGAGTGGCGTTGACGAAGGCGCATCCTGATTTCAGCGACTGATCAGCATACCATTGAGACGCTTTGACAGCGCCGCCCGGAAGTAGGTTTAGGACTATTTCTGTGTTAGTTTCCTTCAGGATCATTGCAACGTTTGTGTCATCGTGATTGCTTATATGGATGACGTTTCTGGTGTATTCTCCGACGCCGTCTAAGACGGGGCCTTTGTTGACTACAACGTTGGATGAAGGAATGTCGATCATTTTAGGAGCGTTGTTTGGTTGTGCATGTATGGCATCTGAAAGGTCTTTGCCGACTTTTCGATCATCTATGTCGAAAGCTGTTACGATTTCAATGTCTTTTGGACGGTAGTTTCCCAAGATAGGGTTTCGCAGGCCGATGCAGTCTTTCTCAATAGCAGAGTTGCCGTAGTAGCGTATTCCCTGGACTAAAGCTGATGCGCAGTTGCCTATTCCGAGCAAGGCAACTCTTATCTTCGTCATGCCAAGACACCGTGTTGAAAGGCTTTTACCAGTGCTGCTTTAAAAAAGGCTTCGCTATGTGTTAGGCTTGTTGTGGATGTGAATGGAACGAGTTGGTCATTTGGTGGAAAACGTATTGACAAATTCGATTACAAGTTTTGTTGTATTCTTGAGGTCTTCGATATGGATGATTGAGGCTGGACCGTGTATGTATCTGCATGGAACGGCCACAGTCCCGCTGGGAACTCCTGCCCTTGTGAGGTGTATTGCGCCTGCGTCTGTTCCCCCAACGGGTACCTTTTTGAACTGAAAGGGTATCGACTTTTTCTTTGCGGTATTGATGAGTGTCTTCAGGATGTGTGGGTGAGTGAAAACTGTTCTGTCCATTATTGTCAGCACGGGGCCGCTTTTGATCTTTGATGATACTCTGTCTGGTCTGGTTCCTGGGACGTCAGCGACGAATGTTCCTTCAATTGCCAGCCCATAGTCGGGGTCTGCCTGCCATGCTGCGGTTCTTGCTCCTCTTATTCCGAGTTCTTCTTGGATGGAGCCGACTGCGACGATATTGCATGGGGATTTGTTCAACGCTTTAAATGCTTCAACGAGGACGGTGCATCCTGCTCTGTCATCAAGGGCTTTGCCTCTGAAGTATCCGTCGTGTAAGTCTTCGAAGTTGACATCGAAGACGCCGAGCATTCCGATATCGGCGCCTTTCTTGTTGGCTTGACTTAGACTTTCTGCTCCGATGTCGATGAACAGGTCTTCTTTGGGTATGACTTTGTTTTGCTCCTCGGGGGGCATGATGTGTGGGGGTTTGGTTCCAATGATGCCTTTGAGGTAGCCGTTGTTTCCTTTGAAGAGGACTCTTTGTCCTGGCATTACGTTGTTGGCTATTCCTCCGAGTATGTCGAAGCGGAGGAAACCGCTTTCTTCAATGAAAGTGGTTATGAAGCCAACTTCGTCCATGTGTGCTGAAAGCATGATTTTGGGGTATTCTTTTTTTCCTTCGTGGTAGAAGAGTATGTTCCCAAGTTTGTCTATGCGTGTTTCGTCGGCATATGGAGTGAGGTGTTTTTTCAGTATTTCTGCCACGGCTTCTTCGTTTCCTGAGGGGCCGAAGGCGTTTGACAGTTCTTTGAGGAGTTGAATATCTT
>Ga0315279_10008419_pt1 | contig 12487 bp, 11 predicted proteins | sample YL17G06_20_MG_FD_203694 | JGI IMG/M metagenome (GOLD analysis project Ga0315279, IMG submission 203694) | Sediment microbial communities from Yellowstone Lake, YNP, Wyoming, USA - YL17G06_20 | ecosystem: Environmental > Aquatic > Freshwater > Lake > Sediment | place: USA: Wyoming | collected... | reverse complement strand
GTGGTGACCGGACCGCTATTTGCGCAGGTTGACGTCAGCCTCGTCAAGCGGATCAACGTGACCAGCCGCATCACCTTCGATTTCATGGGGCAGATCCTCAATGCGTTGAACCGCGTGAACTTCACGCCGGTGGGCGGGATCGGCAGCAACCCCGACAGTTTCGAAGTGTTGGGCGCGCAGATCGCTCGTCAAGCGCAGCTCTCGTGGCGAGTCAGTTGGTGATCTGACAAGTCCGAAGTCCGATGTCCGAGGTCCGATGTCCGACCTTCGGACCCTCGGACTTTCGGACGACACGTTAGTCCAGGGCACGGCAGCAAGACGCCGTGCCCTTTTTTTGCGCCCACCAGGGTCTCGTCTCAAAAGAATGTAGGCGAACACTCCATGACGTCGCTCACGTGTCTGATCTAGACGGTCAGGAGACTCGACCGGAGGACACTGACACCGGGCAGAGCGTGCAGACAACGGACCGCGACGCTGCCACACTCGTTCAGAAGTCAGAAGTCAGAAGTCAGAAGTCAGAAGTCAGAAGCGAGTCTGGAGCCTGGAGCCGCGTGAATCTGCCGCTCACTCCAGCAGCTCGTACTCCCGCAGCTTCCGGTAGAGGTTGCGCTCGCTGATCCCCAGCAGCTTCGCGGCGTGCCCGCGGTGGCCGCCCGTCGTGCGCAGCGCCCGCTCGATGTGCGCGCGCTCCATTTCCTGCAGGGTCGGCAACGGGCCGTCATCGCGCGCGCCGGCGGGCCCGTGATGCCCGTCGGCGGTCGAATTCCTCAGGGCGGCCGGCAGATGCTCGGGAAGGACCTCGTCTCCCCCGCACACGATCATCGCCGCTTCGATCGCGTGCAGCAGCTCCCGCACGTTGCCGGGCCAGTCGTGGCGGCGCAACCGCGCCAGCGTTTCGGGTGCGATGCGCTTGTGCACGCCGAACCGGCCGTTGAGCGCCGCCGCGAAGTGCTCGATGAGCACGTCGATGTCCGACCGGCGCTCGCGCAGCGGCGGCACGGCGAGCGTGATCGTGCTGAGCCGGTAGTAGAGATCCTGGCGGAACAGGCCCTGCGCCACCATCGCCGGCAGATCCCGGTTGGTCGCGGCGATCACGCGGACGTCCACGCGGATTTCGCTCGTGCCGCCGACGTGCCGGAACGTGGACGCGTCGAGCACGCGCAGCAGCTTCACCTGCGTGGCCTGGCTGATCTCCCCGATCTCGTCGAGAAACATCGTGCCGCCGTGCGCCACTTCGAACAGCCCAGATTTGGCGCGATCCGCCCCGGTGAAGGCGCCGCGCTCGTGGCCGAACAGCTCGCTCTGCAGCAGGTTCTCCTGCAGTGCCGCGCACTCCACCACCACGAAGGGACGATGGCGGCGCGCGCTGCGCGCGTGGATCAGCTTCGCCACCATCTCCTTGCCTGCGCCGGTCTCGCCCGTGATCAGCACCGTGGACTCGCTGGGCGCCACGCGGTCGACCAGGTCCAGCAGCCGCCGGAAGTCGGGGCTCGCGCCGACGAACGACTGGCTGACGTCGGGCGGCGTCAGGCCCCGCTCGAGCAGCGTGGCGCGCCGACGAAGCGACTGGCGCTCCAGCGCGCGCTGCATCCGCACCTCGAGCTCGTCGAGCGGGCACGGCTTGGCGACGTAGTCGAACGCGCCCATGCGGATCGATTCGATGGCCGTGTCGATCGACCCGTGCCCGGTGAGCACGATGACGTCGCTCGCCGGCGATTTCTCGCGGATCTCCTTGAGCACGTCCAGCCCGCTCATGTCCGGGAGCCGCAGGTCGAGCAGGACGAGCTGCGGCTCGATGTCCCGTATCTTGCGCAGCGCCTCCTCGCCGCACGAGGCCGGCGCCACGTCGAACCCCGCGCGTTCGAGTTCGCCCGCCAGGACCCGCCGGAACGCGGCATCGTCGTCGACCACCACCACGGAGGTCCTCGGCTTCATGACGCCAGCTCGTCCTGGGCGGCGCCCGGCGCCCGCGGCAGCTCGATCGCGAACGTCGATCCGCGACCGGGCACGCTGTCCACCAGGATGTCGCCGCCCCACGCGCGCACGACATTGAGCGACAGGAAGAGGCCGAGCCCGGTGCCGCCGCGTCGCACGCTGAAGAACGGCTCGAAGATCCGCGCCTGGTGCTCGGGCGCGATGCCGCAGCCGTCATCGCTCACCTCGATCCGCACGCGATCGCAGCCCTTGACGGCGACACCGACGGCCACACGACCGCCCGGCACGCACGCCTGGATCGCGTTCAGCAGGAGGTTGACGAGCACCTGCTGCAGCTCCGCCTCGTCGGCGCGCACGCGGACCGGGTCGCCCCCTTCGCCGGCCGCCACATCGATGCGCACCGAGTGGGCGCGCGCGGTCGGCTCCACCAGGCGCGCCACCGAGATCACCGTCGCCCCCACGTCCACGAAGTCCGCCGAGGTGGCCTGCCCGCGGGACAGGCGCAGGAACTGTTGCGTCACGGCGCGGCACCGCAGCACCTGCTCGCGCGCGATCGTGGCGTGCTCGCCGATCCGGGACCAGTCGGCCGTGCGGCCGCCGGCGCCCTGCGCGTCGCGCAGGATGCCTTCCACGCAGGCCAGCACGGTGGCCAGCGGCGTGTTCAACTCGTGCGAGAAGCCCGAGGCGAGCAGCCCCAGCGAGGCGAGGCGGTGCGATTCGGCCAGCCGGGCCTCGGCCGCGCGCCGCTCCGAGATGTCGCGCCACACCTCCACCACCTGGACGATCTGGCCCGTCGGCCCGCGCATCGGCGAGGCGTGCACTTCCTCCCACGCCACGCCGCCGTCCACCGTCAGGCGCTCGCAGATTCGCACCTGGCTCTCGCCGGTCTGCAGGCAGGCCAGCGTCGGGCAGTCGTCAACGGTGCAGTGCCCCGCCGCCCGGCAGCAGAAGCCGAGCGCTTCGGACCGCGAGCGGCCGGTCCGCGCCAGGAATCCGTCGTTGGCCGCCACGACGTTGCGCTGCTCGTCGAGGACGACGATCCCGTCGTCGATGCTGTTGATGACCGTCTCGAGGCGCTCGCGCTGATCGCGCACTTCGTTCAGCAGGCCGGTGACCGAGTCGGCCATCGTGTTGAATTCGCGCGCGAGCCACGAGATCGTGTCCGAGCCGACTGCCGGCACGCGGCGGTCGAGATCGCCGCCGGCGATCAGGCGCGCGGTGGTTTCGAAGCGCTGGAGCCGCCGCAGCACGACGACGCGGACCACCAGCGCGATGAGCACGACCAGCACGAGCGCGAGGCCGCCGCTGCCCAGCACCATCCACCGCAGGTCGCGGTTCAGCTCCGCGCGCATCTCGCCCGCGTCCCGGTCGAAGATCAGGATGCCGTTGATGCGATGGCTCGGCTCGTGGCAGCGATGGCACGCCTCGCGGTTCGGGATCGGGATGACGGTGCGCAGGATCGAGCCGCCCCGGGTGTCCACGACGCGGCTCGAGCCGCGCTGCTCGGGCGGGTAGCGGTGACACGCCTGGCAGGTCGGCGATCCGATGCGCAGATCCGCATCGGGCCCCACGGGCGCGCTGGCAAAACGCACGGTGCCGTGCCGGTCGAGCAGCAGGACGTTGGCGACGCGCGCCCGCCTGCCGAAACTCTGCACCATGGAAGCGATCAGGCTGCGATCGTTCTCCATCATCTGGTGCTCGAGCGCTTCACGGATGAGCTCGCCCTCGGTCAGGGCGGTGGTGCGCGCAGCCTGCAGCAGCGCGTTGAAGTGGTGCACCGAGTACAGGTACGCGCCAGCCGCGCAGGCGGTGGCGACGGCCAAGGTAATCCCCACGGCCAGACCGGCGGTCATGCGGGTGAGACGAGGCTTCATGTTGTATCGGGGGTGTCGTGCGCATACTGCCAAAGTCGCGCGGGCGCGTCAATGAAATCCATAGAGCGCGCCGAGCTACCCCATCCGTAAGGGCTCCGGGCTCCAGCACGGACGCGCGCCAGCGACTGACGAAACGTCAGCCCTGACCTGACAGCCTGTCAGACAACGACCTGCTGTCCGACTCCCAACCCCGAACTCGCGCGTGCTGTCGCGGCGTGGCCAGTGGCACGGAACCTGCCAAGCACGAAGCACTCAGAGCCTGTGAAGAAACCGGCTTACGGCTTACGACTTAGGGCTCACGGCCTGACCAGGCTGAGGGCCTTGAGCCGACGGATTCTTTCACAAGGTCTCAGCACCCAGCACTCGACAAGGAGTGACGCGCATGGAGATGTTTCTGATGGTCGCAACCGTGAGCCTGCTCGGCATGGTCGTCAGCGTCGGCCTGTTCGCTGCCGCGACGCGCGATGGCGGCAGCCCATCGGATGTCCGGCCGGAACAACCGCTCCCGCTCTCGCCGCCGCGGTTCTTCCTCACCGATCGGGCGCCGGCTGCCGCGCCCCCCCGCGTCCCCATCGAGGTGCTTCTGCTGCAGATCGAACGCCACGTGCGTCTCGAGCAGGCCGCGGCGGAATCGTTCCTCGACTCGCCCACGACCAAGTCGCTGCACTCGCGCACGACGTCGCCACTCGTGCACTGATGCGGGGACGACCAGGGATCGGGTAATCCGGAATCGCGGGATTGAACGGGCGAGGGCACGTGACGCGCCCTGGCTCTTGTTCCCGTCGGAGGTGTGTCGATGACCGACATTCGCCCGGAACTGTTCACAGGCCTCAGTCACGACGAGGCCGCCGCGCTGCTGGAGCTCGGATCGCGCATCAGCCTCTCGAGCGGGCAGGTGCTCTTCCGCATGGGCAGCGAGGCCGGCACGCTGTACCTGGTCGAGCGCGGGCGCATCGCGCTGACGCTGCCGATGCAGGTGTGCGGCCGCGAGGAAGACGTGCTGGTGGAAGAGCGGGCGCCGGGCCAGACCGTCGGCTGGTCTGCGCTCATCCCGCCGTACCGGTTCACGCTGAAGGCCACCGCGCCGCTCGAGACCGACGTGCTCGCCTTCACCCGCTCGAGCCTGCTCGAGCACTTCGGCAAGTGGCCGGTGGTCGGCTACATCGTGACGCGAAACGTCGCCTCGGTGATCGGCCAGCGCCTGCAGGTCTTCCAGGCGATGTGGCTCCGCGAGATGCAGCGGCTCGTCGAACTTCGCTGCGCCTAGGCGCTGCTTCCCTGGGCCACCATGCAACGCCTGACCCTGCTCGTCGTGGCGCTGGCCGCCTCGGCCGGCGCCGTGCGCCTGTCGCCGCAGGCCGCGCCGCCGCAAGTCGCGCCGGCCGCTCGGCCGCCCATCCAGGAACGGCTCGAGATGCCGCCGCCGCCGTTTTCCGACGGCATCTTCCCCTGCTCCAACTGCCACGCCTCGATGAGCGTGAACCGCACGCGGCGGCCGCTGTCCGACATGCACACCGACATCGTGCTCGAGCACGACGAGGAGCATCGCTGGTGCCTCGATTGCCACGACGCCGACACCCGCGACGTGCTGCACCTGGCGAGCGGCGAGCGCATCCCGTTCGACGAGTCGTACCGGCTGTGCGGCCAGTGTCACGGCGAGAAGCTGCGCGACTGGAGGGCGGGCGTCCACGGGCGCCGCACGGGCGAGTGGAATGGGCACAAGGGCTACCTGCTGTGCGCGCACTGCCACAACCCGCACCAGCCGCGATTCCGCGCGCTGGCGCCGAAGCCGGCGCCGAGGCCGCCCAGGCGCCCGGGACACTAGCCGGCGGGATGGCCGCGCCTGATGACGGCGCCTCGATGGCTCAACGCGGACAGGGGAATTGGCGATGGACTCCGACGAACGCAACCCGACGGGCATGACACGCCGGCAGTTCGCTTCCGTGGCGTCGGCCGCCGCCGCGGGGTTCCTGCTGACCGCCTGCGGGCCCCGGCGCCTGCGCGAGATGCCGCGCGAGCGGCTGCGCAAGGCGATGGCGGATCTCGAGCGCGAGTACTCGGCGAAGTACGGCACGAAGGTGACCGTCTCGGATGCCGGCCCGATGCCGGGTGTCCTCTTCGCGTACGCGCTCGACCTGTCGCGGTGCATCGGCTGCCGGCGCTGCGTCTATGCCTGCGTGGAGGAGAACAACCAGTCGCAGGATCCGCAGGTCCAGTGGATCCGCGTGCTCCAGATGGACAAGGACAAGGGCGTGGACTTCACCCACGCCGATCCGTACTACCAGCCGGCCGAGGTCCCGCAGGAAGGGCACTTCTACGTGCCGGTGTCGTGCCAGCAGTGCCGCAACGCGCCGTGCACGAAGACCTGCCCGACCGGCGCCACCTGGACCGAACCCGACGGCATCGTGGTCATCGACTACGACTGGTGCATCGGCTGCCGGTGCTGCATGGCGGCCTGCCCGTACGGCGCACGACACTTCAACTGGGGCGAACCGTCGATTCCGAAGGGCGCGCTCAACCCGCACATGCACGTGCTCGGCAACCGTCCCCGGCCGAAGGGCGTCGTCGAGAAGTGCACGTTCTGCATCCAGCGGGCCCGGGCGGGGCGCTATCCGGCCTGCGTCGAGGTGTGCCCCGTCGGTGCGCGCAAGTTCGGCAACCTGCTCGATCCCGACAGCGAGATCCGCTACATCATCGAACACAAGCGGGTGCTCGTCCTGAAGGAAGAGCTGCAGACGATGCCGAAGTTCTTCTACTTCTACGCGACGTGAGGGCGATGTGGACATCGTTCGCCGTTTCACCCGGTTCGTGACAGGAAGCGTGACGCTCGTTCTCCGCGGGCCGGCCACCTACTGGACGTGGGTGCTGTTCCTGCTCGCCCTGATCGTCTCGGGCGCGATGGCGTACGCGAGCCAGGCGACCAGCGGGCTGATCGTCACCTCGATGCGCGACCAGGTGAGCTGGGGCTTCTACATCGGGAACTTCACGTTCCTGGTGGGCGTGGCCGCCGCCGCCGTCGTGCTGGTGATCCCCGCCTACGTCTACGACTGGAAACCGATCCGCGAGATCGTGATCTACGGCGAGCTGCTGGCGGTGAGCGCGATCGTCATGTCCATGCTGTTCGTGCTGGTCGACATCGGCCGGCCGGACCGGCTCTGGCACCTGATCCCGCCGCTCGGCACGCTGAACTTCCCGCGCTCGATCCTGGCGTGGGACATGATCGTGCTCAACCTCTACTTCTTCGTGAACCTGGTCGTCGTCACCCACATCCTGTACCGCGCCTTCAACGACCGGCCGTACTCGAGGCGCCTGGTGGTGCCGCTGGTGCTGCTCTCGATCCCGATGGCCGTCGGCATCCACACGGTCACGGCGTTCCTCTACAACGGGCTCGCCGCCCGGCCGTACTGGAACTCGTCGATCCTCGCGCCGCAGTTCCTCGCGTCGGCGTTCTGTTCCGGCCCCGCGATCCTGCTGATCGTGCTCCAACTGCTGCGGCGCTTCACGCGCTTCGAGCTGCAGGAGCAGGCCATCTGGAAGATCGCCGAGCTGATGGCCTACGCGATGTTCCTGAACCTGTTCCTGCACGGCGCCGAGGCGTTCAAGGAGTACTACTCGGCGACCGAGCACCTGCTCTACACGCGCTACTGGTACTCGGGCCTCGGAGCGCACCGCACGCTCGTTCCCTACGCCTGGTCCGCCGTCGCGCTGAACGTCCTCGCCTTCGCCCTCTTCATCGTGCCGGCCGCGCGGCGTCACTGGGTGACGCTGAATCTCGGCTGCCTGGCCACCTACGCCGGCTGCTACATCGAAAAGGGCATGGGCCTGATCATCCCGGGCCTCACGCCGGACACGCTGGGAGAGATCTACGAGTACTTCCCGTCGACCGCCGAATTGCGCGTCGCGGCGGGGGTGTTCGCGCTGGGCTTCCTGGTGTTCACGCTGATGCTGAAGGTGGCCGTCCCGATCACGCTCGGCGAGTTCCTCAACGACCGCGCGCTCGAGGGCGATGGCGCCAACCCGGTCCGGGTGCCGCGGGTGGCCTCGGCATCCTCGTGGTCGCACCCCGCGCGCTGAGGCAGGCTCGCACCAGGGGCTGCCGGGCGCCGCCAGGAGGCACGTCGCTCGGGGGAAGTCTGACGCGGTGGGTTCTGTTCGGGGGAGGCGGGCGCGTGCGCAACGCGCGTCCGCTGGATGGCGGAGTGACGGCGTGGGTTCAACGGCAAACCGGTGGGGTTGCCGTTGTCCGCCAGCGCACCGCGTTCAGGCCACCGAGAGTTCGGCCGACAGGACCTTCAGGCAAACCGGGCAACTGATCACGCGCCCGCGGCGGGGCAGCATCGAGGTGAAGTTCACCTTCGTGCGCAGCAGGCGCACCACCCGGACGAAGTCCAGTTCCTCGCCGCAGTGCGGGCACTTCACGGGGTATTCGAGCTGGTATTCCGCCTCGACCTCGCGACACGGAGCAAGAGTCTCCTCCTGCGGTTCCTCCACCGTGGCCTCCTCTCAGCGGTCGTCTCCTGGTTTTTTCGGCCGGATGGCCGCCCAAGTTCAGTCCGCCCCGCCCGAAAATGAGACTGACCTGAGAAAAGGGGTCAGACCCCATTACCAAACCGTAATAGGGTCTGACCCCATTACAGAATTGTCAGGAGGGATGACATGGGACACCCGTCCGCAGGTAAACAACGGCGTGCGACAACCGGCCGGGTGCCGGACGATTGCGCAGGGCCGCCATCGGATCTAGGCTTACCGGCGCCGTTCGGCCGGGCGCAACCTCATCGCTTGTCGGCGCGTGGGGGGCGACCGGTCCGCGGAGGAACCCGGAGACGGCGTTGAACCTCGAGCGAGTTGCGTCCCGCCTGCAGTGCCCGCGCTGCAGGGCATCCACCATCACAGGACTTCAGTCCGGCGAGTCGCGGTGGCAGCTGATGGACGACAGCCGCCGTCGCGCGCTCGCCTGTCGCGCCTGCGGTGCGACGTATCCGTGCGAGAACGGGGTCCTCATCCTCACCGAAGACTGCCGGGACCCGGAGATCGCTCGCGAGCGCGAAGCCGCGCGGCAAACCGAGCGCGACCCCGCGCTGGGCGGCCTGGACGCGTCGTTCGACGACCTCCTCCGTGCGGAAGGGCCGCTTGCCGAGGCGATGCTCGCCTTGCCGTATGGCGACGGTTCCCATTACTACGACGAGCCGGGATACTTCGCCAACGTCCGATCGTCGGTCGCGGGCTTCACCTTCATCCTGCAGAACATCGGCGCCAGGCCGGGAGAGCGGCTGCTGGACCTGGGGGCCGACATGACCTGGTCCACCAGCCAGTTCGCCCGACGCGGCCTCGAGTGCACGGGCGTGGACATCAACCATCACCTGCCGATCGCGCAGCTGTTCGAGCGCGGCTACGGCGTCTCGTACGACCTCGTCCAGGCGGACATGACCGATGTTCCGTTCAGCGACGCGTCCTTCGATGTCGTCGTCGGCATCAACGCGCTGCACCACAGCAACCGCCTGGGCGCGCTCGCCGCCAACATCGCGCGGATCCTCGAGCCCGGCGGCCGGCTCGGCTTCGTCGAGCCGTACTGCCAGGCGGAGGCCGACAAGGAGGCGTTCGGCCGCGCGCAGATCGGCGCCGGCATCAGCGAGCACGTGTACCTGCTCGAAGAGTGGCACCGCGCGTTCGCGCAGGCCGGCCTCCTGGTGCGCGCTCACCGGGTGGCCGACTCGTTCGCCGCGATCTACGAAAAGCCGCAGGGCCCTGTCTCGCCGCCGCCCGAGGCGCGCGCCTCCCGCGACGATCTGTTCGCGGGCTTCTATGACGGGCGCCTGACGGTGCTGCTGGATCCGCCATCGGTGGTCCGCCCCGGCGAGGTCTTCGACGTGCTGCTGAGAGTCGAGAACCTGGGGCGCCACACCTGGTGCACGAACACTCACTTCCTGGTGCGGGCAAGCTACCACCTGTATCGGGCGGGCTTGCCTCGCCGAAGCCCGGACAACGGGCTCGGGGCGAAGGCGGGTGGGGCAGGTGCGGCGGGTGGGGCGGGTATGGCAGGTAGGGGGGCTGGGGAATTGGGAGACCTGGTGGCGTGGGACAACGCGCGCACGCCGCTCCCGACAGCCATCTCGCCCGGCGATGCGGTCGCGATGGGGGTGAAAGTGACAGCGCCGGCCACCATCGGCGACTACGTAGCCGAGATCGACCTGCTGCAGGAATACATCAGCTGGTTCGCGCCGCACGGCGTCGAGAGCCGGCGCGTCCGCTTCAGGGTGGTCGCCTGATCAAGGTCCGAGGGTCCGAGGGTCCGTCTGCCCTGAAGGAATCGGGAATCAGGAATCAGGAATCAGGAATCAGGAGTCAGGAGCCCGGAGCCCGGAGCCAGGAGCCAGCCTCACTCCGATCGCAGCGCCGTCAGCGGATCCACGCGCGACGCGCCGGAACGTAGCTGGCCAGCAACGCCGCCGCGAGCAGCGTCGCGGTCATGGCGGCAAACGTCAGCGCCTCGCGCGGCGAGATGGCCCATCAGCGGCGCCGAGGTGTAGACCTTTCTCAGATCTGCGAGACGGATGCCGAGCGCCATCCCCTGCGACTACTTCAGGAACTGCTGGATGTTGGCAAGCGTCGGCGCGAAGGCGGCATTGACGCTGCCGTCGGAAGTATTCCTGCCGTCGAGGAGGACGCCGTTGACGACGACGGCGGGCACGGCCAGGATGGAGCCCTGGGTGGAGCTCCCGGCTCGCTGCGTTCCGTCCGGCAGCAGGTACGTGGCGCTCAGTGCGTCGGTGTGGATGTTCGCGAGGCCGTTCTGCAGCGCGGTGTTCCCGACGCAGGCGTCCACGACCGACTGCGACATGCCGAACCCCAGCATCAGCCGCCCGACCGCGGCATCGGGATCGCTCGCGGCGGCCCACGAGGCCTGGTTCCGGAAGATCGTGTCCACCGCGTCGAAGAAGCGGGCGTTGCCTGCGCAGCGCGCCAGTGCGGCCGCGTTCAACGTTTCCCCGGACAGGAACAGGTTCCGGAACGTGATCTGCGCCTTGCCACCATCCACGTACTGAGTTTTCAGCTGGGGAACGATCTGCTGGTGGAAGGTCGCGGAGTCGGCGTGCCAGAACGAGACGTACTCGACGATCCGGTTCGGGGCCGAGGCGCTGCCCAGCGTCTTGTCCGACAGCATCTCGTCGATGGTCGGCAGCGTCGTGATCGTGGCGATCGTCGGAGTGAGCACATTGGGCGTGATGCTGCCGCCGCACGCGGCCGCGCCCGCCACGACGATGAGCCCGCCGATCAGGAAGGGCGCCGCCCACCGATTCCGTCTGGGTTGCCGCATGTCAGGCCTCTTTGGCAGTGCAGCTCACGAGGGCCCCGGGCTGACCAGTCGGTGCGAGCGCCACAGGCTGGACGCGTTCCTAGTGAAACAACGCGACGATCGCCGGCAGCGGCCAGTTGCCTTCCAGCTTCGTGCCGTTGACGATGAATGCCGGAACGCCTTGATAATTGTACAGCCGAAGGCCGTCCTGTTTCATCTTCAGAATGCCGTCCCGGAGCGTGGTGGACGCTTTGCAGGCGTCGATCACCTGCTGCGACATCCCGAACTGCCGCATGACGTTTTCGAGCGGTGCCGTCGTGCTCGCGCCATACCACGTGCCCTGGCTGGCGAAGATCGCCCCGACCGCGTCGAAGTAGCGGTCGCCGGCGCAGCGCGCCAGCATCGCGGCGGTCAGATCCTTGTCCTGATCCCGTGGAGAGTTGACGAACACGAACCGCACCAGGTCCTTGTCGATGTAGTTGAGCTTGAGCTGCGGGAAGGTATCCACGTGGAAGTCCGCGCAGTGCGGGCACGTAAAGGACGAGAACTCGATGATGGTGTTGGGCGCCGTCGGGCTGCCGAGCGACTTCTCGGCCAGCATCAGGGTCATGCTCGGCAGGACGCTGGGATCGACGGCCGGCCCCGGAGCGGCGGGATTGCCGCCGCAGGCGCCGATCGCGATGGCCGCGACGAGAATCGCGAGCAGGACGACGGCCCGCGCCGTGCAAGTGATATGGCGCATCTCTTCCTCATAACAGGCCGTGGTGCAAGTCGGCACGGCCTGTTATCAGCAGCCCGGTTGGACGTTCACCACGGGTTGCCAAGCGGACACCCGGGCACCGGGAAGCGTGATTATATGGGATCTGGCGGCGTGCAGTAGTACTCTCGGGGAGAAGCGATAGCGAGGAGACACACGATGGACTGCAAGATCGGCGTCGTCGGCCTGGGCGTCATGGGCGGCAACCTCGCCTTGAACATGGAGCGTCACGGGTTTCCGGTGGCGGGGTACGACCTGAATTCGGCGAAGATGCGCGCGTTCCTCGAAGGCCCGGCGGCCGGCAAACGCATCGTCGGCGTCGACTCGCCGGGCGCGCTGATGGCGGCGCTCGAAAAACCGCGGCGCGTGCTGATGATGGTGCCGGCCGGCCCGCCGGTGGACAGCGCGATCGCCCACCTGAAGCCGCACATGGAGCCCGGCGACATCCTGATCGATGGCGGCAACTCGTGGTTCCTCGACACCGAGCGGCGCAACCGCGAGCTCTCGGCCGAGCGGTTCAACTTCGTCGGCATGGGCGTGTCGGGCGGCGAGGAGGGCGCGCTGTGGGGCCCGAGCATCATGCCCGGCGGCCAGCGCGAGGCCTACGATGCCCTGGCGCCAATCCTG
>Ga0315279_10008418_pt1 | contig 12488 bp, 13 predicted proteins | sample YL17G06_20_MG_FD_203694 | JGI IMG/M metagenome (GOLD analysis project Ga0315279, IMG submission 203694) | Sediment microbial communities from Yellowstone Lake, YNP, Wyoming, USA - YL17G06_20 | ecosystem: Environmental > Aquatic > Freshwater > Lake > Sediment | place: USA: Wyoming | collected... | reverse complement strand
GTCGCAATTCGTCGTCCATCGCCCCAGGTACGGATCGAACACCCAGTCCGTCAGCGGGTCCATGTTCGTCAGCGTGCCGTGGTTGCCACGGCCGGACTCGTCCCACATCTTCAAGGACTGCCTGCCACGGCCGAGCGCGCCAAATATCAGGCCCCTCGCCAGGGGGTGAGAGGGATCGAGCGCGAAGTCGTCCGGCCGCCTTCGGATTGACGATGTTCGATACATTATACCGGCGCCTGAAGTTCGTCCGTAAGCGGAGTGAACGTGACGGAGCAGACGTTCGCCGTGTTGGTCAGATTGTCGCCGCTGGAGCCGTTCCATACGCCCACGGCGAAATATCTCTCGTGAATTTCGACGACAAAGCGCTTGATGAAGTTCGTCTTGAGCGTCGTGACCTGGACCGTGGTCGGGCCGATGCTTTTGAGGTTCGGCAGGGCGGCGGACACGAGCGCCTCGTCGTTGGCCGTCAGGTTGCCGTCGATGAGCGTCCCGTCGCTCTGGCAGAGATACGTGTCGACGGTCTCCCCGACCTGCGGGGCAGTCTCGTGCTGAAAGCATGTCGTCACGAGATAGCGTTCCGGCTTGGACCCGGCCCCCCGGTCGTACATGGCCGACTTCCGCCCCGCGCCATAGGCGAGGTTCTGAAGCGTGATCGCCGCATCGCCGCCGGAATCTTTGAACACGATGGGCGTGCCGCGTTTAACCAGGAGGTCCTGAGTTGCCATGACCCTTCTCCGTCACTCTGTCACTGCGCCGCCTCGACGACCGGGTTATCGACGGTCATCCCGGAACGTAACCGTCCTCCGCGAACATCCCCGGATCCACGATGGCGCAGCAGCCGTTGCCGGTGGTCCAAGTGATGAAACCTCTTCGACCGTCGCGGGCAACCCACGGGTACTGAGCGAAGAGTTCTCGCAGAGAGAAGATGGGGGAGTTCATCGCCCATTGCCACGTCGCGCCGCCGTCGTCGCTATAGCGGTGGCCGATGGCGAAGCGACCGAGACAGCCGGCGCCGTTCGCGTAGTCCCACCCCGCCGTTGCGCCGCCGCCGATCATGTGCAGCCGGCCAAGTTGGCCGCGCAGGAGCATGAACGGCGCGACGCCGTTCGGAAGGTAGTCGCGGCCGCTTTTGCCGTCAAACTGGACCGGCGTCGTCCAGGTAGCGATACCCGCACCGGCCGGGCTTGCGCAGGTGCTGAACCAAGCGTAGTCGTCGCCAGAGGCGCGGGTCATCAGGAGCAAAGTGCCGTCCGCCCGCTCTACGACGCTCGCCTCGTTCGTCCCCTGGCTTCCGTCGGTCAGGGCCAGGTTGACCCATCCCGTGGCATCAGGCACCGCGTCGTCGGTGTACGAAAGCATCAGGTAGCGGGGGTCGTAGTGGTAGGGGACGATCCATCGACCCGACGAGTGGCGAATGACGCTCCGGCCGCAGGCCACGAAGTCGTGGGCATCGTTGTTGATCACGAACTCGGCGCCCCACGTCAAGCCGCCGTCCTGCGAGGTCCTGCCGACCAGATTTATGTTGGCGCCACCAACCTTGTCGGCGACCGCGAGGACCGTCCGGCCGCTCGCCCCCATTTCGACGCCCCGGTAGGAATAGCCGCCGCCCGTGGGGAAGAGCGCCCCGCCGTCCACGGTTATCTCGTTCCACACCGCCAGCGCCTCGTCCGTGGCGGCCAGGAGGTGAATGTGCGCGTCGGTGCCGGCCTCTGCAAGCGCGCCGTCTCGGACGGCAGCCAGCAGGCGACCGCCGGCCGCAAGAGACGGATCCCTGACCCATGCACAAGCGCTCACGGGCGTGCTCGAAAGGCCGTCCGGCCGCAAGAGAAACCTGTGACGACTACGGCGAGCCGGGTCGAACACGCCGAGGCCCCACTCCAGGAGCATGACCCGCTCGGTGGTGGTCACGCCGGCGTTGTAGTGCTCATATCGCAACCCGACGATGCCGCCCGGTATCGCGGTAGGGTCGATCGTGCCCCGCCACATGCAGAACCAGTCATCCGAGCACGGATGGCAGCCGGTGAGCCACGGGAACTTCACCCACAGTTCGACCTCGGCATGCGTGGCGTCGATGAGACGCCGGTAGTAGAGGCCCACGTCCATCGGCACTACGTCACAGACGTTGGAAGCGCTCGCGGGCTGGGCGTATCCGAAGTCCAGGTGCAGGGACAGCACGCCCGCGCCGACGCCCGCAACGAGGTCCAGGGCGTGGACGCTGGCGGTGTGCTGCCCGTGATAGGTGAGGGCCAGGACCCGGTGAGCATTGTTGTCGTCGTAGTACCACCCAAATGCGAACCACGGGTCGTCGGCCCCGACGAACAGCCGGACCTGCGACCAGAGGCCAGGGGCGAAGTCCTTGGTCAGGAACGCGCCGCCCGCGAAGGGCGTCGTCACTGCGCCGCCCGACCAGCCCTTCACATTCTGCGTCGAGGCGTTGGCCCTGAATAGGAGACACGATTTCGAGTTCGGGTCGACCTTGGCCGTGGTCGCGGCGGTGCTCGCGTGCGTGTTGTTCTTGATGCCGTCCGCCGCGTAGGCGTCGGCGTAGACTTTCGCGGCCAGGAGTTGAATGACCACGTGCGTGGCGTCGATGATGAGGCCGAGTTTCGCCGTCCAGTCGCCGGCGCCGCCGCCGTTATCCTCCAGCGAGTCGCCGACCACCCAACCCTTGCCGGTGATGTCCGCGCACGTGTAGAGCACGTCCTTGGTGGGGTTCAGGGCGAACATCCCGCCGTATTGAGTCGAGATGCGCAGTTGCCCGGCGTCGGTGTTCGGAAAGACGCAGCAGTTCCGGTTCTTCGTCCAATCCTCGTCGCCGCCACCGGCCATCGTGCCAGCGGTGAAATCATCCCGCAAGTACCAGGTGCCGCCGGACAGCGGCCCGGGGCGCGGAATGATGCCAGTCCGAATCTTTGCGGGAACATACATGCTTCTGCTCCTTTTCCGGCTCGGCTACCCTACCGGCCAGTATTCGCCCACGACCCCGTCGCCGGCCGCGTCGGCGTCGACGTAGATCGCCGCCAGGTCGCGGTCCTTCGAGTCGTGGCCCGGCGGCTCCCAGTAATCCCCCGGCTCAAGGAGCATCTGGCGGCTCGTCGTGTGGTGGACCGCCGAGTCGCCGAGAAAAACGTTCCCGGCGTTCGGGCCGCCGGCCTTGCCGGCCCGGATCCAGAAGCGGCGGGCGGCGATCGGGGCGGCGAAAAGAGGTTCGGCCGTCCCGGGGACCGCGACGGTTTTTGCGAACTTCACGGGTGCTGCCATGCGTTCTCCTTTTCAGCAGACCAGCGCCTGAGTCCTGAGTCGTTTTCACTCAGTCACTCCGTCACTTCGTCACTCAGTCACTGCGTTTGTCTTTCCCCGCCCTGGCCTGCTTGTCGCTGGCCGGCAGGGCCTGTTTTTCGGCCGGTTCGGCCGGCGCCGCCGCGGGCGCGGGAAATCCTGGCCAACGGGCCGCCGCGCCGACGGCGACCATCCGCCTGGCCTCCTCGTGCGTCATCTGCGCGAGGTCCCCGGACTTGACCGTCACGCCCCGCCACATGAACCCCACGATCGCTTTCACCGTCGGCATCGCAGTCTCTCCTTACGGATGGTTCCTAAATAACTAGGTAACTGAGTAACCAGGTGCCTGGGTGCCTGGGCACGCAGGCACCTCGGCACTCAGGCACTCCGGCACTCCCGCCTTCGCCCACCTTCGCCTTTGACTTCGGCGGGCAAGCAGGCACTTCCGTCACTTCCGTATCAACTCCTTAAGATAACCCGAAGCGTCCGAGAGGGGCGGGGGCGAGACCTGGCCGTGCGACAGGATCGCCACGCAACTGACGAGGCCCGCCGTCACGTTGGAAAGCGTCACGACGGGGGCCATGTAACGCAGGCGCGCCCCGGTGAGGTCGATCTGGATCGCCGCGCATTTCCCGTCGTCCGTGCCCGAGAGTTGCGTGATCGCCGCCCCCGTGATGTTGGTCGTCGGGGAGGTGGTCGCGCCTTCGTGGATATGCATGTCGATGGTGCAGTCGGTCGCCCCCGTCAGGAGGAGGAACGTGACGGACTTGTACCCGGCCGTGTCGACGTAGGTCGACGTGGCGTCGCCGTTGTTCTTGGACTGCGGCAGCGTGACCACCTTGACGGCGGACTCCTCGAAGATGCCGGTGAACCCGAGGCAGACCAGGGCCGAGGCCAGGAGGCCCAGTGCGGCGCACGCGGCGCAGAACCACATGCTGATGGGTTTGGACTTCATCATTGCTTGCTCCTTTTGTTTTTCTTGCGCCGGCTTTCCGGGGCCGGCTTTCCCGCTTTTCACAACAGGTTCCTGGGCGCCGAGGCGCCGCGCCGTCGCCATAGCGGCTATGTCGCGTCGGCGACTGGGCGCCCAGGCACTCAGGCGCCCAGTTCCCCAGGCACTTTGCCGTTAAGCGCCCGGCATCGCCAGCGTGGCGATCGGATTGACGAGGGCCGCGTTGGCCGCGATCTCGGCGGCGGTGAAACCGATCACCGAGGCGTCGATCCTCTGGTAACTCCTCCAGACCTTCTGGAGGGTGAGCCATCCGGGCGCCTGGCTCCATTCGACGACCATCGGACCGCGGCGCCCGAACTTGAGGCCCGATACGAGGTCGCCGAAAACCAGCCACTTGACGTTGACGCCGCTGGCGGAGGTGCCCGTCATCCGCCCACTCGTCGCGAGGGGATAGCCCATGAAACTGGCCGGCTCCCCTATCGAGGGCGGCTGCCAGTACGGTTGGCCCGCGGTGTTCACGAGGCCTTTCATCACGCTTTTGGCGTAGCGGTTCATAAGCCACGTCGCCCGATCCAGGGCGCCTTCCCACACGGCCGCCTCCATCGCGCAGAAATCCCCATAGACGACCGAGGGGATCGTGATGTGGCCGCCCGGCATCAGGACGGCGGTCACGCGGTCGGAGTTCAGAAGCCCCGTGATCCCGCCGTCGGCCTCGATCCCGGCGCCGACGCAAAGGACGCGATCGGTCTCCCAGGCGTGGGCGTAGACCAGACTGGAGGCGACGTAGTTGGCCACGTTCAAGGCCGAGTCCACCTCGATCTCCAGGTCAACGTATATGTGGGCCATCTGGGTCTCGGGGGACATCTCGACCGTGCCGAGGGTGGGCGTGGAGGGCACCCCGGCGACCCCCGGGGCCTTCCAGTACGCGATGGCCTGCGTCAGCGATCTGAGAAGTCTCAGCGTCCCGGCCGGGAGCGGAATCGGCCCGGCCAGGCGCTCCATGACGCCGGCCTGCTGCACCATCATGATCAACGCATCGGAGATGGCGAGCGGGAGGGTGTAACCGCCCTCCGGCCCCGTGGCGGGGGTCAGTTGTTTGGACACGCCGCGCCCTTCGCCGGCGAGTTTGACCGCCTTCATGTGCTCGTAGAAGTCGCGGGCCATGCCGTGGTCCTGGAACCTGAGGAGCGGCGTCACGGTGCCGGGGACGTATGCCCCGGGTTCCGGGACGAGGACCTGGCGGCGGGCGGCCGCCCGGATGGCCTCCGTCTGGGCGTCGACGTCCGCGCGCAATTGCGCGAAGTCCTTCCTCATAACCTCCAGTTCCCCCGGCCCGTCCGCCCCGAGGGCCTTTGCGAACTCGGCGGCCGTGGCCGAGTTCTTCATCGCCTGGCCGATCACGTCCATCGCCTCGGCGAATCGCTTCGAGTCGCGCTTCTGGGCGTCCTTGCCGGCCTCCTCGACGACCGCCACCAGGGCGGTTTTGAATTTTTCGAACATTGTCGTTTCCCTTTCCGTTTTCGGTGCCTACGCAACTAGGTTTCTAAGTACCTACGTGCCTAAGTTCCTAGTCACCCAGGCACCCAGTTCCCTAGGCGCCATCCTTGCCTTTGAGCGCGGCCAGGAGCGCCTTTGCGGCCTCCTCGACCGCGGCGGCCGCGGCACGAGCCGCGACCGCGCTTGCCCCGTCATCCCCTTCCCGTCCGTCTTCCCCACTGCCCGCGGCGGGGGGCGTCGAGCCGCGCGGGTGAACCGGGTTGACGTCGTCGGGCAGGAGGCTTTTCAGTTCGTCGATGCCGTCCATCAGGGCGGCCTTAATGTCTTTTCCAAGGGCGGTAAACTGGCCTTCCATTTCAGATTTCAAGGCCTGGATTTCAGCCCTCAAGATCTCGGTTTCCGGGCCGGCCGCGGCGATGCCGAAACCGGCCGCGACGGCCCGCGCGAGGGCCTCGGGGTTCGCGGGGACGGGCACGGCCGAGATCTCCAGCAGGTCCACCTCGGTGTGGACGTAGACCTTCCGCACCGTCCCGTCCGGGCCCTTCACCTCGCGGGTCTCGAATCTCCTCGGAATGAACCCCACGGAGAACGCCCGCATGTGCTTTTCTCGATATAACTGTTCGTACTCCTTGCCGAGGGCCGTCCCGGCGAACCGCATCTTGAATTTCAGGTTCCCGTCCGCCACAGCGATGTCGGGCGCCGAGCCGATGACGGGCGAACTCCCCGTCATCAGGCGGTGCTGGTGGGTCGCCAGGATCACGGGATTGGTCCGGTATCGGTCCAGGGTCGCCGCCCAGGCGGCCGGATCGATCGACTCATTGTCGCGGTCGACCGCCCCCGTGGAGGCGATGGCCTCCAGGACGCCCGAATCGTCGAAGCCCTTCGTCGCCGCGAAGATGAATTTGAGTTCCATGTCAAACTCCTAAAACCGTTCAACCACAAAGAGCGCCAAGAGCGCAAAGAACGACCCTGCTTTTTTTCAAACGGGAGATTCGTTTCCCTTTGCGTTCTTCGCGCTCTTTGCGGTTAGATCCGTTCCTCGATAACTCGCAAACGCCAGTTCCCGGTACGCCTCGATGAACGCCGCCGCCATGACCGACTCCGCCGGCGCGAAGCGCCGGGAGATCGTCATGCATTGGCAGTTCATCGTCTCCTCCATGACGCCAGAGGAGAAGTCGCGGGGATACATAAGCGCGACCCCATTTATCACGAACGGTTCGTCGATCGGGCAGGGGTGGGCGGCGTAGTACCCCTCCGCCGCGACGTGGGCCGGGCGCGGCTCGGCCTCCGGGCCGCGGGTGTGGATCCAGAGTTTGTGGGTCATCCCGACCGCCCGCTGCCCCTCGTGGCGGGCCATGGAGAGGACCTGGCCCACGGTGTTTCGCGCCGTGGCCATCGCCTGGCCCCGGCGTGTGCCCATGACGGCCTGGACGCGGGTGGCAAGTTTCCGCACGTCCTCCCCCGCCGCCAGGCCTTCCTGGAGGCTCGCCCGAAGCGTAAGGCGGGTCCGGTCGTCGATCCGGCCGGCGATCTTCACGGTCTCCTTCGAGAGGGCGTCGGTGATCCGGGGGTTCGTCATCAATTTTTTCAGGGCGTCCTCCAGGGGCTGGCCCGCAAGGCCCGCCTCCGAGAGGGCCTGCCGGAGGCCCAGTTCCTGCCCGTCGAGGAGCGCGCTACGGACCCGGACGCGAAACGCCTGGCGGGCCGAGGGGTCCGCGAATATCTCGACGAGGAGGTGGTCGACGTCCACTGCTTTGGCGCCGAGGCGCCGAGGCGCCCGGGTAAGGGCCGCGGCGCCCGTTTGCGATTGAGCCGCAAGGGCCGCCAGGATCCGCCGCTCCTGAGCGAAGAGGTGGGAGCGCAGCATCTGCCGCGTTTGTTTGGCGAGCGTCGCCCAGGACCTGGCCCACGCCCGCCAGATCCGCTCCAGGGCCGCGCTCAGGGCGGGCTCCGCCTTTGCCTCGGCCTTGCCCGCCGTAACGAAGCGCGAAGGCGGAACCAGTTCGCTACCGGCGCCGCCGGGTCCCGGACCTTCGGGCACATCTCCGAACCCCGTCCCGGCCATGACGTCGCGCGCGGGGACGAGGCCCGCCGCCAGCGTCCCTTCGTCGCCCCACGGGACCTCCTCCATCCCCAGATCCAGGCGCTCGTTGATCATATTGATCGGATACCCCAGGGCCGCGAGGTCCTTGGCGGGGGCGATCCGTTCCTGCCTCTGCGCGAGGACCGCCGGGTGCGAATCCACATCCCACCAGGCCACGAGGCGGAAGTCGAAACGCGAGACGATTTCCTGGATCGCCGGGGTGAACGAATCGACCAGGGGAAATATGTTGTCGGCGTAGTAGTGCCGCAGGGCCGTCTGGACGTATGTCGTCGCCCCCGTGAGGGCCGAGTCCATCCAGCCCGCGACGAAGGGGGGCACGTCCAGAAGCGCGCAGATCTCAAGGCGGCAGCACCCCTTCCCTTCCTGGAACTGGAGGTCGGCGAACGACGTCTGCCACGCCTCCGCCTTCGCCCCGCCCCACGTCACGAGGTTCCGCCGGGCCTTGGCGGGCCCCGAGTGGCGGGCCGTCAGGTCCTGGCGGGCCTTTTCGATCTGTTCGGCGGTCGGGTTCGGGCCGAGGTCCAGGTGTATCCCGGGTTCGGCGTTCGCGGAGAGCGCGGCGGCGTTGAACATCGAGGCCGCGTAATCGGTCGCCAGGGCGAAACGGCCGGGCAGAGAAGGCGCGAGGCCCTCAAGGGGGTTGTCCGTCCCGGCCCAGAGGGCGAAGTATTTGCATTCGTCCGGGGCGAGGCCGACCTCGCCGCCCGACCCCGGGGGCCGGTATTTGTAGCCGACCAGGGCCGGGATCCCGTCCTTGTCGCGCGTCAGGATCGGCGTCACCCGCCGGCCGTCTACCGCGTGGATCGACCTCGGCCTCCTGCCGGGCATGTCCGCCAGGATCCACGCCGCCCGGCCCCGCGCGATGTAAAAACCGATCGTCGCGGCCACCAGGGCGGGCCAGTCCTGGTAATCGTTGGGGCGCGTCAGGAGGTCCCACGCCGGCCCGGATTCGACGACCCCGCCCGCCCCGCCGGCCGCCGCCTTCCCCTGGCAGACGGCCGACCGGCCCGCGAGGGGCCGGAGCGTCCGGGCGGCGACGGGCCGGATCTCGGCGCGGAAAGCCTTGGTATATTTCATCCCCTCGCCGGCCGGCGACAGGCGAAGCGGGATCGCCGCAGAGGACCGGCAGACCGCCCGGACGCACTTATTAAACCATAACGATTGCTGAAATGGGTCCAGGGGTTCGACGAGGAAACCGGGCGAATCGCCGATGTCCGTCCCCCGGAGGAACGCCTGGGCGGCCTCGGAAAGCGTCATCGACTTTCCGCGCGCGCCGGCGGCCATCCGGCCGAGGGCGTCCTCCGCCGCCGCGTGCCTGCCGATCCTCATCGTCGCCAGTGCGTCCATTGGAAAACCTAGTTGTCGTCACACAACCGCGAAGCCCGCCGGGACCGCCAGGGTCCGGGCGGCCTCGCACGCCAGTTCCCCCGCCACCGCCAGGTCGCAGTGCGACTCCGGGAGGAGCGGGTTTTCGCCGTACTCAATCGCGAGGTTCCTGCCTTCCCGGTTCGCTTGAAGCGCGTAGAAATCCGTATGAATGAACTTATATTCGCCCCGGGAATCCGGGAGTTGGGGCACCCCGTCCTGAAAACTCGTGAGGATCCCGGACGCAAGGTCCCGCTTCAGGGCCTCCGTGAACGCCAGGCCGATCCACCGGCCGCCGTACCGGGCCGAGAGGGTCTCGTTCGAGTCCATTCCGAGACCCGTCGCGTCGCCGCAGCCCACGCTGCCCGGCACGGCCTCCATCGCGTCCATGAGGACCCGGCGCTGGAGGGCGAAGGTGCACTCGCGCATGAGGACGAGGTACACCAGGGGCCTGTGGGCCCCGAACCACCGCCCGCGGGCGTTGGCCCAGACGGCCGAGAAATTGGAGTGGCGGGCCACGTCCCATCCGATCTCCAACCTCTGGATCTTCTCGGCGCTCGAGTGGGATCGCCAGAAAAGCGGGTCGTATGGCCCGTCCGCCTCCAGTCGGAGGACCCGGATCGGCCAGTCCGGCGACGAGCAGGATTCGATCAGGGCCCACTTGAGCAGGGCCTCCATGTCTCCTGTGAATTCGCACATGTACTCGCGGCGCCACCCGGAATCGTCCCCGTAGAGCCGCTTGAAGTTTTCGACCGTCGTCGGCCGGCCGAGATTGTCGTAGAGGACCAGGCCTTCGCGCACCGAGTCCAGGATGGTCTGAAAATGGACGCTGTAATCCTGGCGGTTCGAGTAGAGTTCGTAGAGTTTGGCGTTCTTTCCGCGCGGGGTCGAGATCACGAGGATCTGGTACCCGCGGGTCGCCAGCGGGAAGATCACGCGCCAGTGGTCGTATCCACCCTTCGGCATGAGTCCGAATTCGGTGAAGATCACCGACCCGGTCAGGCCCGCGAGGGTGTCGGGGCTCCGGCCCGGGAGGGCCGTGACGCTGCCGCCGCCCGGCAGCCGGATCGTCCGGGCGGTCTGGCGGAACCACTGGTCGATCTCGGAGTCGTATTCCCGGAACTCGGCCGTCTCCAGGGCGAGTTCGCCCCGGCGCTTCAGAACTTTCTTCAGGGCCTCGGCGATCCGCCGCGCCTTGTCGAACGTCGCGTCGGCCTGCCGCTGCGTAAGCGACACGATGAACCAGGGCCGGCCCGTCCGAAAGGCGTCGTCGACCGCCTTGGCTGCGGCCGCAAAGTCCTTCCCGGCCTGCCTGTGCCAGATCGCGACGATCACCCGGGCGGGGTCCCGGAAGAACCGCTCCTGCCAGGGATGGAAACGGATTATCCCTTTCGCCAGGTCGCCGGGCGAGTTCAGGTCGGCGAGATTTTTAAGCGGCGCCGCCAAAGACGGCCCTCCGAATCTCGTCCACGTCCTTTTGCGTCAGGCGTCCGTCGCCCTTCTCGGTCCGGTTTTTGAGTTCCTTGTCGAACGCCGCCCGCATCGCGGCCAAGCGCTCCCGGAGGATGCCCGTCTCGGCGTGGGCCTTGGAGAGTTTCGCGACCGCCTCCGCGAGGCGGACGAAGTCGCCCGCCTCCAGGGCGTCGCGGAGGTCCTCCGCCTCGAACTTTAGCGACGTCTCGAAGAGGATCTGGCCGACCCTTTTCAGGGCCGCCTGGAGGACCTCGCCCGTGTCCGCCCCGGCCGTCGCGGCCATGAACCGCCGCGTGACTTCGCTGCCGAGATTAAGGCGATCCTCCCGCGCGAGGACCGGCGCCCGGTCCCGGGCGACCGATGCGATCGAGACCCGGACGCCGCGCTCCGCGAGCCATGCGCGGATCTGGGCCAGGGTGTAGGTCGTCCTGTCGGCCAGGCGCTTGCGGTACTCGGCCCAGGCGCCGTCTCGGACGGTCCGGGCCGCCTCATCCTCCGCCACGAGGACGGGGGTGAGCACCTTCAGACCGACCTCGCGGCCCGCCCATAGGGCCAGTCCCTCGCACGCCTTGGAGTGGCCAAAATCCATGTTACACGCGGTTATCCTCGATCCCCGGGTCCGGCGGCACGGTCTCCTCCAGGAGGTCTATGCCGCGCGGCAGGATCCGGGCCTGGAGGTCGCCCCCGTCGAACTTCGTCGGGCGCTGCGTGCGCGTCTCGGCGTAGCCTTTCGCGGCCAGGTATCGCAGGGCCTCGGCCGTCTCCGAGAGGGTCAGGCCGCAGTGGTCGTCGCGGAGGAAATTGAACACGGCCCTTGCGGCGGTCCACCCGTCGCCGCCGGCGGCCTCGGCCGCCCGGAGGACCGACAGGCAGGCCCGACGGAGCATCTTCGAGCGGATGGTGTCAAGGCGCGCCATGGATCGCCTTCTCCCGGATCAGTTGTATCAAGACATCTATCTTCCCCGCCAGTTCCGCCTGGCCTTCCTGGAGCCGCTCGACCTTGCTAAAAAGGCGGGTGGTCGTCTCGCGGACCTGGCTGGAACAGAGGTTGCAACTTTCCTTCGAGACGTAGGTGGCGGGCAGGCGTTCGCGGATGAGGGAATCGGCGATCAGGCTGGCCTTGTCGATGTCGCCCGCCCGCGACTCGATCAGGGTTATCCGGCGGCACTGGGCCTCCAGTTTCCGGTCGACCTGGTCCACCTGGCGCTTGAGGAGCCACCCGACGCCGCCCAGGGCGACCGAAAGGACGAACTGGAGGGCCGGGATCAGAAACTCGATGGGCTGGACCTCCGCGATCATGGGGCATCCCCTTCGCCGAGTTGCATGACGCCCGTCCCATTGTAGATCCAAACCAGGGGCACTCGCTGTTTCGTGCAGAGGGCCACGAGCCGTCCTTGACAGACGAGGGTCAGGGCGCCGTTGATGCCGCGTTCGAGGCGACTGATGGAATTCTGGTTTGTGCCGAGGATACGCGCCAATTCGGGTTGAGACATCCGCAGGCTGACCCGGAGAAGGCGGAGACGCATGCCGAACGCTTCGGCATAAGACCGCGCTTCGCAGGTGCGGGTTTCGTCCGACACGCCTTGCTCTCGCCCCAGGGTGTTGGTGACCCTGTAGCAAGGTTATCGGCCCTTGTCAACGGAAAAATCAGTAAATTTCAGATTGCGTGAATGAAGTGCTTATTGGGGAAATGGCGGAAAGCCTCACAAAACTCAGGTTTTCGGGGGTTTTTGGGCCTTCACGAGGTCTTCCAAGGACATCAGAATTCGCCTGCCGATGCTTAGAAAAACCGCCAGAACTACCCAAAATAACGCCGCA
>Ga0315279_10008417_pt1 | contig 12488 bp, 5 predicted proteins | sample YL17G06_20_MG_FD_203694 | JGI IMG/M metagenome (GOLD analysis project Ga0315279, IMG submission 203694) | Sediment microbial communities from Yellowstone Lake, YNP, Wyoming, USA - YL17G06_20 | ecosystem: Environmental > Aquatic > Freshwater > Lake > Sediment | place: USA: Wyoming | collected... | reverse complement strand
CGATGCGGTGCTGCAATCCCTGGCAGATGCCGGCCTGATCACCCTCAGCCAGGGATCAGCCGAGATCGCCCACGAGGCACTGATCCACGCCTGGCCGGCGCTGCGCACATGGCTGGAAGAAGCGGCTACCAGCCAGCACATCCACCGCCAGCTAACCACAGACGCCCAGGAATGGCGGCGGTTGAACAACGCCCCTACAGCAGTCTACCGCGGGGCGCAGCTGGCCAGCGCACAGGAATGGGCCGAGGGGCACGTCGATTTGCTCAGCCTGTTGGAAGCTGAATTCCTCGAGTTTTCGAAATTCGTGATCGAGCACGAGGCTGCCGCCCAGGCCGCCCGTTCCGATGCCCGGCGCCAGAGGGAGGTAGAGGCTGCCCGTCAGCCCGCGAAAGAAGCCCGAAAAGCCGAAACCAAGCGAATACCGGATGTCGAGCGTCGCCAGCTGGTCGATCAAGCCGCGCGTCGACAGAGGATTCGCAGCCTGATCGGCGCCGGCATGACCGCACTACTCGTACTGGCGGCCATCCTGGCCCTGGTATTCGCTGGGATCAGCCGCCAGCAGCAAGTCCGCGCCGACCACCGCGCCGCGACGGCGCTCCAAAGCCAGGCCACTGCACAGTCTGGCAGCACGCAGGCCGTGGCTGCGCAAACTACCGCCCAGGCCCAGGCGCAGAGGCGTGCCACTGCTGAAGCGAAAGCCCTCAGCCAGAAGAGTACCGCTGAAGCCGCCCGCGATTTAGCTCAGCACCAGGAGCTCATTTCTGTGGCGCGGGAATTGGCGGCATTTTCTAACAACCTTACCAGCCAGGACGTCGACCTGTCGCTGCTGCTGGCAGCCGAGGCAGTGTATGTTTCAAATGATTTAGGCAGAACACCGGTGGACGAGGCCCAGACGGCATTGTTCCATGCGCTACAGGTGGCCAATTTCTCAGGGGTGCTGCGCGGCCATACTGGAGAAGTTTTATCGGCAGTATACAGCCAGGATGGCAAGTATGCCCTTACCACCAGCAAAGATGGCACGGCCTTGTTATGGGATCTATCCAGCCGAGAGGCCATCACCATAAGAGCATATTCGGGCGGGATCACCTCGGCCGCTTTCAGTCCCGATGGGAAGCGTATCCTCACCACCGGATCCGATCAAGACCAGGACGGCGTTGCCGAGTTGTGGGAGTTGGGCGGCGCCCAGGCAGCAACCTTCGCCGGGCACACCGGGAAACTCCTGGGGGGCTGCTTCAACCCGGACGGAACGTTGATCGCCACCGCCGGGCAGGATAAAACGGCCCGCTTGTGGAAGATAGACGGCACCCCGGTTGCCGTATTGGCCGGACATACCGAGGCAGTCACCGCAGTACTGTTCAGCCGGGATGGGACGCGCCTGCTCACCCTCAGCGCAGACGCCACCGCCCGTTTATGGCGGACCGATGGCTCAAGCGTGGCTACCCTGAGCGGGCACACCGGACCGGTCCTGGGAGCCAGCTTCAATACAGATAGTAGCCGCATCCTCACCGCCAGCGCGGACGGCACAGCCCGCATCTGGCTGGCGGATGGCACACCGGCGGGCACGCTGGTGGGGCACACCGGTGAGGTTTATTCAGCCGTCTTCAGCAGCGACGCTCAACGGGTGCTGACCGCCAGCGCAGATGGCACCGCCCGGCTGTGGAGAGCCGATGGCAACATAATGAAGGTACTCACAGGACCTTTAGCCGCGGCAGCAGACGGCAGTCCCAGCTCGATCTACATGGCGACCTTCAACCCCGAGGACTCGGATCTCATCCTCACCGCTGGAGCGGATGCTACTTCCCGGCTGTGGCGAGCGGATGGGACCCTCATCACCACCTTGACCGGGCACACCGCAGCCATCTACTCCGCTCGTTTCAGCGCGGATGGCCGGCAGATCGTCACTGCCAGCGCCGACGGGACCGCGCGGCTGTGGGATATCAACCGGCTGTATGCCTCTCCATTAACCCAAAACGAACTTGCCGTGATGTGGGCAGGATTCAGCCCGGATGGAAAACAGGTACTGGCCGCCGGGCTGGACGGGGTGGCGCACCTGTTCAGCCTGGATGGAAAAGAGCAGGTCGCGTTCACGGGTCACACCGGCGGACTCGTCCATGCCAGCTTCAGCCCGGATGGGCAGTTTGTCGCCACCGCCAGCCGCGACGGCAACGCCCGCATCTGGCGCTCCGACGGAACTTTCCTGGTCGAGCTGCGGGGGCATACCGGACCGGTACGGTCGGTCAACTTCAGCCCGGACAGCAAGCAGGTGGTGACCGCCAGCGAAGACGGCACGGCGCGGCTGTACCGCGTCAGCGGATCATTCGTACTGGCACTGGATGGCCATGAGGGTGAAGTGTGGTCGGCATCCTTCAGCCCGGATGGGAGCCGGATCGTCACTGCCAGCCAGGACGGCACTGCCCGTATCTGGGGCATCGATGGGCAAATGCTGCAAACTATCGACAATAACAAGGTACCGGTAAACATGGCCGCTTTCAGCCCGGATGGGCAGAGAGTGATCACCGCCGGGCAGGACGATGTTGCCCGCCTGTGGAAAACAGACGGCACGCCGGTAGCCAGTTTGGAAGGGCACACGGATGTGGTGAACTGGGCAGCATTCAGTCCGGACGGAAAGCTGATCGCCACCGCCAGCAAAGATGGCAGTGTGCGCCTTTGGACGATGGATGGAAATTTCCTCGCCAAAGTGGAAGGCCATACCCAGGGAGTCACCTGTGCAAGCTTCAGTCCGGATGGCATTTACCTGGTCACTGCCAGCCGGGATGGCACCGCACGGCTGTGGAGTATCTACGAGAACCTGAATGCCATGCGCGTTGAGGCCGCTCAGCGCGTGGGGCGCACGCTGACCCAATCCGAATGCCAGCGCTACCTGCACACGGAAACATGCACCCCCAAAAAGTGATCCCCAAAAAATATGCCTCTTGGGAGCATTCGCTGGTAAACTAGTGTAGTATGGCAAAGAGCAATTCCTCCCGTAAACCTCCGGCCGGCCGCAAGCACGAGTTATTACGCGCCCTGAACACTGCCGCAGCTTCGCTGCAAAGGTCTGCACATTCTGAGGATGATGTATTCGAAGCATTCCGCGCCCAAATCCGCGGAGTCGGGCTTGTGGGGATCATCACGCTGCTCGATGAGGATGAAAAAACACTGATCTTGCGCGCAATTGCCCAGCCATCGCGCCTTCTCTCCCGGCTGGAACGCTTGACCGGGCTAACCGCCAGGGGGTTCCGGTTTCCGCTGGCCGATGTTGAGGGTCATCGCGTGGCGATCGAAACGGGTAAGCCCATCTTTATCAACGGTCACGACCTCATCTTTGAGCGGTCTATCCCGGCGCGTGCGCAGCCTTTTGCAGGGCTGATCCTGGAGGCTTTCGGAGGCGCCGCATGGATTTTTGCCCCGCTCATCTCGGACGGCCGCCCCCGGGGTGTGGTGGGTATCTCTGCCAGCGATCTGACCACCCAGGATACCGATAGCGTGGAGGCGTTCGCCAATCATGTGGCCGTGGCTTTGCACAATGCCCGGCTATTCGCGGCACTGCAGCGCACCGAGGCGCGCTACCGGCGGTTGTTCGAATCGGCCACCGACGGCATCATTATCATCGATCCAGACACCCGCTCCATCCTGGAAGCAAATAAGCGGGCACTGGAGATGTGCGGCTTTTCACAGGCTGAGGTAGACAACCTGCCGATCGATACGCTGATCACCCCCGATCTATTGAATGAATCCAGGCAATTTTTTGACAATCTACGCCAACAAGGAGAGGCCACTTTCGAGTTCCCCATGCGCAAGCCAGACGGGACCACCTGGCTAATGCACTGCGCCACCAGCCTGTTCGAAGCCAATGGGCGCACATTAGTACAAGGGGTGATCCATGATATCACCGGCCGGAAACAGGAAGAGGAAGCCCTGCGCCGTCGCGCCGAGGAGCTGACTTTCCTGCATGAAGCCGAGCGCTCCGAACGGGAGCAGGCCGAAACCCTGCGTGATGTGAGCCGGGTGATGAGCTCCAGCCTGGACCGCAACGAGATCATTCCCTTAATCCTGGGGCAAATCAAACGGGTGCTGAAGTTCGACTCAGCCTCCGTATTGCTTTCCGGTGGCGAAGGGAAAACCGCCCTGGTATCAGGCGTGGGATATGATGACGAGCGGATGACCAGCCAGGCAGCCGGCGACTTGCTGAAGAAGAGTGCCATCCTGGCTCAGATGTCGCGCGATTTACAGCCGGTGACCATCCCCGATGTGCGCGAACACCCGGATTGGATCTGGGTTCCGGGAGCTGAACACGTCCGCTCGTTCCTGGCTGCCCCTATCATCTCGCGGGGGAAAATGATCGGCGCGCTGATGGCTGACAGCTTGCAGACAGGCGCCTATGGCAAAGAGCAGGAGCATATGGCGCAAGCATTGGCCCAGCATATTGCCATTGCCATCGAAAATGCCAGCCTGTTCGAGCAGGTTACCACCGAGCGCCGCCGCCTCAGCCTGTTGTACTCGGTTAGCCGCGAACTGGCTTCCACACTGGATGTCGATGATATTCTCTACCGCGCCATTGCCCTCTCCTGCCAGGCGTTGGATGGGTCGATCGGATATGCTTTCCTGTACGTTCCCAAAGATAATCGCCTGAGTCTGCGCGCACAATACGGGATCGAAGAATCTTCCGTCACCATTTTCGACGAGCAGATCGGCATGGCACCCGGCGAAGGATTGGCCGGGTGGGTGGCTGAGTACCGCCAGCCGATCAATGTGCCTGATGTGACCCAGGATCCACGCTGGGTGAACGTACCAGGCGTGAAAGCTGTGGTACATTCGGCCATCATCGTACCCATCTTGAGCGGGGAACGGCTGCTGGGGATATTGACGGTCCTCCACCAGGAAGTGAAAGCCTTTTCTGACGATCACCTGGCTGTGATGCAAGGCATCTGCCAGCAAGTGGCATTGGCACTCAGCAGCGCGGATCGTTACCAGCAAATTCAGAGTCTGGTGGACAGGCTGGCTGATGAACAACACAACCTGGAAATCCTGATCGAACATTTACCTTCAGGAGTGATCGTGCTCGACGCCGATTATTGCCTGCTAGCCGCCAACCCTCTGGGCCGGAAGGTGTTGCTCGCCCAGGGAGGCTGTGAGATAGGACAGCCGCTCTCGCATTTTGGCGCCCTCTCAATGGCTGATCTCACCGCCCGGCATGCGCAGTCATTGCCAGTGGAAATTGCTATTGAGGGGCCGCCACATCTCCTGCTTGAAATGGAAGTGCGCCCTATGGGTGACGTTTCACTGCAATGGGTACTGACCGTCCGCGATATCACCGCGGAGCGCGAAAACCTGGCCCGTACTCAGATGCAGGAACGCCTGGCCACTGTAGGGCAGCTGGCCGCCGGAATCGCCCATGACTTCAACAACATCATGGCTGCTATCCTGGTTTATGCCGACTTGTTGACCGCAGATACAGGATTGCCCCAGGTCAGCCGCGAGCGCCTGCACATCATTCAACAGCAAGTACAGCGGGCCGCCAGCTTGATCCGGCAGATCCTAGATTTCAGCCGCCGCTCGGTGATGGAACAAAGCACGCTGGACCTGCTGCCCTTCATCAAGGAGCTGGATAAGCTGCTGGCGCGGGTGCTGCCGGAAAACATCCGGCTGGAGCTGGATTACCAGGACGAGACTTACCTGGTCAATGCCGATCCTACCCGGCTGCAGCAAGCTTTCATGAACCTGGCCCTCAATGCCCGCGACGCCATGCCGCAGGGTGGCAGCCTGAATTTCAAGCTCAGCCGGCTGCAAATTAACGCCGATGAACCTTCTCCCGCTCCCGAATTGCCCGCTGGCGATTGGGTGCACATCGTTGTAGCAGATACCGGGAACGGTATTCCGCCAGACATTTTACCCCACATCTGGGAGCCGTTCTTCACCACCAAGCCGGTCGGGCAAGGCACGGGGCTGGGATTATCGCAAGTGTATGGGATCATCAAACAGCATGGCGGTGCCATCGATGTGGCCAGCCAGGTTGGAGAAGGAGCGCGTTTCAACATTTACCTGCCTGCACTGGCAGTTCCGCAGGAAGAGGGGTTGGGGACAGAAGCTCCGGCGAGGTTCGATGGCACCGGAAAAACGGTGCTGGTGGTAGAAGACGATCAGGTCACCCGCGAGGCGATCAAGTCTCTGCTGAAAGTATATAACTTCTGGGTGCTTACAGCCACCAACGGCTCCGAAGCGATCCGGATTTATAAGCAGATGAGGAAGGTGATTACGATAGTGGTTACTGACCTGGTGATGCCAGAGATGGGTGGTGTGGCGCTATACCATGCTTTGCATGAACAATACCCCGACGTGAAGGTTTTGATCATCACCGGCCACCCGCTGGAGGAAAACAGCCAGGCGCTGCTCGAAAAGGGCAATGTCCATTGGGTGCAAAAGCCGTTCTCGGCTAAAGAGTTAGGCCAGGCCATGCAAATGCTGCTGGCAGAAGAATAAACCTAATCCTTGCCAGAAAGTGGACCTGGTGGTCAAGGCGCTGGGGGTAAGGAAATTAAATTCTTATAGCTGCAATCACCATCGAAAGGACGACGAGCACGCAGATCACCATAAAAATGATCTGGTTGGTGCGCATGCGGCGCTGCTCACGCGTCATTTTCTTCTTTTGACTCTTTTGAGGCATAGGATACTTCCTTGAAAATGGGGGTACCTTCCCAGAAGCGGCGATACCAGCCATCACTCGGCTGTGGATTTTACCACCGTTTCCGGGAAATGATTAAAGATTTTCTTTAATCGCTTGTGCTAATTTTAACGTAATACCGGGCGCTTTTTGGAGATCTTCCAACGAGGCATTGCGAATGTCCTCGATCGATCCGAAATGGGTGAGCAGCGCCCGGCGGCGGGAAGGGCCAATGCCGGGGATAGAATCCAGCTTGGAAGCCACACCTTGCTTGTCGCGCCGGGCGCGGTGGGCAGTGATCGCAAAGCGATGGGCTTCATCGCGCACCCGTTGGATGAGATACAATCCCTGTGAACTGCGCGGTAGCAGAATTGGAACGGGCCGGTCAGGTACGAATAGCTCCTCTTCCTGCTTGGCCAGCCCCGCAACCGGGATTTGCCCGAGTAGCCCATACCCTTCCAGTACCTTTACCGCGCGGCCAAGCTGCCCCTTGCCGCCATCAACGATTAACAGGTCCGGCAAGCGCTGGAAGGATGGATCGGGCTTTTTGCTATGCTTCGTTTCGGGATCCTGGAACAGCTTCCAACGCCCAAAGCGGCGTTTGAGTACTTCCTCCATACTGGCGAAGTCATCCGGACCTTGCACCGTGCGGATGTTGAAGCGGCGGTAATGGGCTTTCTTGGGGGCGCCCTGCTCGAAGACGACCATGCTGCCGACCGCCATCGTGCCTTGAGTATTCGAGATGTCGTAGCATTCGATGCGGTTGGGCGGCTCGGGAAGGCCAAGGGCAGTCTGCAGCTCGGCCAGCGCCTGCTCCTGGCGGTGCGTATCGTTCTCCCAACGGGCTTTTAGGGCTGCCAGGGTTTCGGCGGCGTTCTCGGCGGCCATTTTCACCAGCTCATTCTGTTGTCCATCGCGGGGAACGCGGATTTCCACTTTCTCGCCGCGGCGGGTGTTCAGCCACTCGCGAATGATCTGGGCCTCTTCGACTTCGGTGGGCAGCAGCAACTGCCCGGGGATGGTGGGGGTTTCATCGTAGAATTGTTTGAGAAACTCGCCCAGCACACCGGCATCGGGCGTATCCTCTGTGCCCTCCATAATGAAATACTCGCGCCCGATCAACTTACCGCTGCGGATGAAGAACACCTGCACACAGGCTTCGCCGTTGGCACGCGCCAGGGCAATCACATCCGAATCGATGTAATCGGTGGTGAAAACCACTTTCTGTCGCGCCACGATCTGTTCGATGGCCCGCAGTTGATCGCGGACCGCGGCAGCTTTCTCGAAGCGCAGCTCCTCGGCAGCCTGGCTCATCTCTCCCTGCAAACGGGTCACAATCGGTTCCGCATGACCGTCCAGGAATTTCGAGAGGTCATCGATCATCTGACGATATTGTTCCTGGTTCACTGCCCCAATACAGGGGGCCAGACAGCGCTTAATATCGTAATATAGGCAGGCGCGGGTATCATGCCCGGTGATCTGCCGGTCGCAAGTGAGATACGGGAAGATGCGTCGCAGCACATCCAGGGTCTGGTAAACAGCCCACACACTGGTGTAAGGACCGTAGTAACGAGCGCCGTCTTCAGCGATCTGGCGGGTGACGGTAACTTTGGGAAAAGGCTCGTTCCAATGGATTTTAATGTAGGGGTATCGCTTGTCGTCCTTCATGCGGATGTTGTACTGCGGACGGTAGCGCTTGATCAGATTCATCTCCAGGATGAGAGCCTCAAGCTCGGATCCGACCACGATCCACTCAAAATCAACGATATGGCGTACAAGCTGGCGGGTTTTAGCGTCTGGCAGGTTGGCGTGGAAATACGAGCGCACGCGGTTGCGTAAATTCACCGCTTTGCCCACGTAAATCACTTTGCCATCGGCGTCTTTCATTATATAACAGCCGGGCTTGATGGGAAGACAGTCAAGCTGGGACTGGAGTTGTTCGGGGACCACCATGATCTGATTATACCCCACTGAAAACCACAATATTTCGTATAAAGTATAATTGCACCCAATGAGCACCCCTCTCGAAATCCTGCTTGGCCCGCTCCTCACCCGCCGCGGGCTACACCTGGCGGTGGCTGAATCATGCACGGGCGGGTTGATCGGCCACCGTATCACCAATGTGCCCGGCTCCTCTGAATACTACCTCGGCAGCGTGACCGCCTATGCCTATGAGGCCAAAGTGCGCTTGCTGGGAGTCCGCTGGGACACACTCAACACCTTCGGCGCGGTCAGCCGCGAGACAGTATTGGAAATGGCACGCGGCGTGCGGGCGGTCCTCGGTGCCGAGATCAGCATGGCAGTAAGTGGGATCGCCGGCCCGGGTGGCGGCCTGCCAGAGAAACCGGTGGGCACCACCTGGATCGGCTTGAGCACCGCAGAGTACGAACAAGCCTGGCACTTCGTCTTTCCCGGCGATCGCTTGCAAAACAAGGAACAGTCAGCAGAGATGACCTTGCAACTGCTGGTAGAATATTTGAGTCCGGCGCCCTAGCAGCGCCAGCCTAAAACGTCTTGGAAATTAATATTCTGAGCCCGTACTCATGAAAAACTCTCCTCTCACCTTCCTGTTTACCGATATTGAGGGCAGCCGCCAACTCTGGGACCGCTACCCTGAGGCGATGCGCACGGCTCTCGCCCGCCACGACGCTCTCTTGCGCCAGTCCGTCGAGATGTATCACGGCACCATCTACCGATCGATCGATGGAGCCTGCCAGGCTGTATTTTCAGCCGCCTCTTACGCCGCAGCGGCTGCCCTGGCGGCTCAGCGCTCGCTACTCGGTGAACAGTGGGGGGTGATTCCCATGCGGGTGCGGATGGCCCTGCACAGCGGTCCGGCGATGGAAAAAGATGGCATCTACTTTGGCTCAACGGTAACCCATCTGGTGTATTTATTAAAGGCCGCCCATGCAGGGCAGATCCTGGCCTCACAAGCAGTGCGCAGCCAGCTTGAGAACGATCCCCAGCCAGAGCTGCGCGACCTGGGAGTGCATTGTTTGCAAGACCTGTATAGCACCGAGGCTTGCTTCCAGCTGCTCGCGCCTGGTCTGCCAGCCGAGTTTCCGCCCCTGCGATCCGTGCACACATACCCCAATAATTTACCTGTCCAGGTCACCTCTTTCATCGGCCGGGAAAAGGAAATTGCCGAGATCGGGCGCCTGTTGATCGGGACTGCCGGGGCAAATCACCCGAGCCCACATTCCATGCCCCCTGCCGCTGCCTGCCGCCTGGTCACTTTGGTGGGCGTAGGCGGTACGGGTAAAACCCGCCTGGCTTTACAAGCAGCTTCCTTCTGGCTGGACAACCTCCCGGGCGGCGCCTGGCTGGTCGAAATGGGAGCGTTGGTTGACCCTGAGCTGGTACTCCAGATGGTTGCCAAGGAATTGGGGGTGTGCCATCAATCCCGGCAAAATCTGCTGGGCGCACTGATCGATTACCTGCGTTCGCGCCAGACGTTATTGGTGCTGGATCAATGCGAGCACCTGTTGGAAGCCTGCACCCAGTTTGTTGATACACTGCTGCGCACATGCCCCAACCTGAAAATTTTAGCCACCTGCCGCGAAGCGCTGAAGATTCCGGGCGAGATGGTTTTTCACATGCCGCCCTTATCCTTACCCGATAGCGCATCAATGCAGCATGAGGGACCCACGCTGGCTGAATACGCCCAATCCGACGCGGTGAGCCTGTTCATCGAGCGAGCAGGCAGCGTGCAGCCGGATTTCCTGCTCACTGAACAAAATGCCCCCCATGTGGCACAGATCTGCCAACGGTTGGATGGGTTGCCGTTAGCCATCGAACTGGCTGCCATGCGCGTGAATACACTGCCGGTGGAGGGTATTTCGGCCCGTATCGAAAACAGGTTCCGTCTGCTCACTGGCAGTCCCCGCACCGCTCTTTCCCATCCCCAGAGTATTCGCGCCATCATCGATTGGAGTTACGATTTACTCTCTCCTTCTGAGCGCACCCTGCTGGGCCGTTTGGCGGTATTCGCAGGCGGATGGACCCTGGAGGCTGTCACTGCGATCTGCACGGACGATCAACAGATGGCTCAATATTTGGAACGTCGTTCTGGAATCGATCGGCGGCTCTCCACCTCTCCCTGGAACGGGCTGGAACGGCGTTCAGGGATTGACCGGCGATCCCTGACGGATGTGCTTATCCCAGCAGCCAGTATTGTCGGCCTGTTAACTCACCTGGTTGAGAAAGGCCTGGTGACCACTGGAACCTCCTACGGCCAAAAACGGTACCGGATGGTGGGCACGCTTCGCCAATATTCCCGCGAAAAGCTGCTTGGCTCGGGCGAGGCTGAACGGATGCACAGCCAACATCTGAGCTATTTTGCCAACCTGGCCGTTGAGGCAGACCTAAAACTGTGGACTGCTGAACAGGCTGCCTGGTTCAAGCAAATCGAAGCAGAAATCGATAATTTCCGCACTGCTCTGGAATGGGCTGAAGCCTCCCCAGATATGGCGGAAGTAGAAAGCGGTTTACAGCTGGCCGGGTCGTTGTGGCAATATTGGATTACACTCGGCTGCTGGAGCGAGGGCAAAGACCGGCTGGAACGGCTGTTCGCCCGCATCGATGTAGCCGGGCACGCCGCGGAGGGGGCACGCGCCCTCAACCTGGCGGGCATCCTCGCTGCCCGGAGCGGGAATTTCCCTGAGGCGCGTCAATACCTGGAGCATGCACAGTCCATCGGAAGCGAGCTGGGGGATCCATTCAAAATTGCCCACAGCCTCTACGGTTTGGGGCTGGCGGCTTTTCTGGAAGGTGATCTGAATGCGGCCCATCAGCAATACGAGGCAAGCCTCACCCTGTATCGCAGTCTCGATTATAAAGCCGGGATATCCGTGGCTTTGAGGGACCTGGGTGAGCTGGCTTTGCGGAAGAACGATCTTGAAAAATCTCGCCAGTGTTTCGAGGAAAGCCTGGCCATTTGCCAGCAGATGGGGCACAAATTAGGCGCCGCTGAAGCATACAATGCCCTGGGCTCAATCACGAAAAGGTATGGAGATCTTACCGCTGCCCAACAGAATTTCCAGGAGGCTTTGACCATCCTGCGCGAGATCAACCACCTGCCTGGGATCGCGGATGCACTCATGGGGTTAGGTAGTATCGCTCGCAGTACGAGTGGTGTTGCTCGAACCACGAATGAAGCAGTTTCTGCCAATATTGATTTTGCTGCCGCTCGCACTTACCTGGAAGAAAGCCTGGCGATCTATCGTAAGCTGGGTAATAAGAAGCGGGTAGCTTTCACGTTGACCCGCCTGGATGAGATTACTCGCACCTTGGGGGATTACACTGCCGCCCGCAGCTTCTATGAGGAATCTCTGGTTGTGCTTGGTGAGTTGAACCCCTCTGGAGGCATCATCACCGCACTCAACGACCTGGGCGATACCTCCCTGCAGGAAGGTGATCCGCACCAGGCTGCCTCTTTCTTCCAGGAAGCGCTCACCCTGGGACTGGAGACTGGCGACAAGCCGGGCATTGCATCGAACCTGGTCGGCCTGGCCAGCGTATTCCTGCAGCTGGGTAAAACCGACCGGTGGCGCTGGGCGGTCCGCCTGCTGGGCCAGGCCGAAATCGTCCTGGAAACCTCAGGTGTGAACACTGGGGTTGACAATCAAACGCAGATCGAAGCCATATATAGCGAACTGCGCAAAAAACTTGGTGATGGTTTATTCGACAGCGCGCGGGAAGAAGGCCAAGACATGTCTCTCGGACAGGTGATCTCCTACGCGCTGGAAAAGATACCCGTCGGCTGAACAGTTTTTTTCTACCAGTATGGATCCTATTGAAGTCACCGTTCGCTTCGGTCCGCAAGGGC
>Ga0315279_10008416_pt1 | contig 12488 bp, 14 predicted proteins | sample YL17G06_20_MG_FD_203694 | JGI IMG/M metagenome (GOLD analysis project Ga0315279, IMG submission 203694) | Sediment microbial communities from Yellowstone Lake, YNP, Wyoming, USA - YL17G06_20 | ecosystem: Environmental > Aquatic > Freshwater > Lake > Sediment | place: USA: Wyoming | collected... | reverse complement strand
CTTGACGACCTCATCACCCCCGACGGCGTGGTGGCCATCGAGTGGTCGGAGCGCCTGCCCCCGCGCCTGTGCGGCCGGCTCACGCTCGATATCGCTATCGATTTCGGCGCCGGCGAATGCGAGCGCATTATCCGCATCGGCGCGGCTGGGGCGGGGGCGGGGGCGCGCGATCTGCTGCGCCGGGCCTGCGCAACCCTCGGGGAACAGGCGGGGGACGCCGGCTCAGGGCCGCCCCAACAACCACCGACGGGCGGCGGCGACCGCACGGCCACGAAGGCGGAGCAGGGATGACGATCCTGGCCATCGAGACAGCCACCGATGTCGCGAGCGCGGCTCTTCTCGACGGCGACTCGCTGCGGGCGAGCCTGGCCTTTCGCGCCCGCCGCGACGTCTGCCGGCGCATGCTGCCCGAAATCCAGGCGATGATGGCGGCGGCCGGCGTCGAGGTCACATCGCTTTCCGGCGTGGCGGTGGGGCGCGGGCCGGGGTCCTTCACCGGCATCCGCATCGGCGTAGCCATGGCGAAGGGGCTGGCGCTCGCGCTTGGCACTCCCGTGTTCGGCATCTCCACCCTCGCCGCGTGCGCCTATCCGGCGCGCGGTATGGGTGGTATCGCATGTGCCCTCATTCCCGCCCACGGGGATGAACTCTACACCGGCATCTTTCGCGCAGGAGACGTGCCCACGCCCATCGAGGAGCGCATCTTCGTCGCAGGCGAACTGGTCGCGCATCTCTCGCGGCTCGGACAGCCCGTTACCTTTGCGCCTGCAAGCGAGCAGGTCCGCGACCTGCTGCCGCTCAATGAACTTGCCGTCGAGCACCGGATGCTGTCCCACGATCTCGCGTGGCACCTGGCGGGGTGGGTGGGCCGCCTGGCACAAGCACGGCTCGCAGCCGGTGAGGAAGGCGACGGCGTCGGCCTCGCGCCGGTTTACCTGCGGTTGTCGCAGGCGGAGATGCAGACCGACGGACCCGCGACGGGCGCCTCGTAACGGAGGTTACCGTGCGGCGCGGCAAGGGCTGAAGCCTGGTGGCTGACAACAGCGAGCGCTTCCCCGAGCAGGATGAGCAGTTGAGCATCGTCCCCATGGCGCGCGAGGACCTCGACCGGGTCGTCGCCATCGAGCGCGCGTCCTTCCCCACCGCGTGGCGCCGCGAGGCCTACGAGCGGGAGCTGCTCAACGCAAACGCGCGCTACCTGGTGGCAAAGCTGGGGGGCGAAGTCGTGGGCTATGCGGGCATGTGGGCCATCATGGACGAGGCGCACATCACGACGCTGGCAGTGGCTACCCCTTATCGCCGGCGCGGGATCGGCGAGCGCCTGCTGGTGGCGCTGCTGCAGTCGGCCGAGGACGCAGGCGCCGGCACGGTTACACTGGAGGTGCGCGCGTCTAACGAGGCGGCCCGCGCGCTGTACGACAGATACGGCTTCGAGGCGGTCGCCTACATGCGGGACTATTACACGGACACGGGCGAGGACGCGGTGGTCATGTGGCTCAAGCCGCTGCGGCCGGCGCCGCAGGCGCGCCCGAGCGACGAATCGGATGGGGGCGCAGAATGAGCCTGAAGGAATACCAGGGCAAGCGCGATTTTCGCAAGACCACGGAGCCCAAGGGCTCGGCCCAGCCGCGCGCGACGGGCGGGAGGAAGACCCGCCCGCCACATAACCGGCGGGCAAGAGCCAAGCCGCGCTTCGTGATGCACAAGCACGACGCCAGCCGCCTGCACTACGACCTGCGGCTGGAAATGGAGGGCGTGCTCAAGAGCTGGGCGGTGCCCAAGGGGCCGAGCCTCAACCCGAGCGATAAGCGCCTGGCGGTGATGGTCGAGGACCATCCCCTGCAGTATGCCGACTTCGAGGGCGTCATCCCGGAGGGGGAATATGGAGGCGGCACGGTCATGATCTGGGATGAGGGCACCTACGAGGTTCAGGGCGACGACAAGGCGCCCGATGCGGTCGCCAACGGGGAGCTGAAGGTCGTCCTGCGCGGCAAGAAGCTCAAGAGCGGCTGGGTGCTGGTGCGCACCAAGTGGCGGGGCGAGGACAGGAACTGGCTGCTCATCAAGGAGAAAGACGAGCAAGCGAGGTCCCGCCACACAGCCGGCGGGCAAGCCCGCGGCGACATCCTGGAGCAGGAACCCGACTCCGCCCGCTCCGGCCGCAGCATCGCGGAGATAGCAGCGGATGGGTAGGTGATTGCCTCCCATCGGCCCGCAGGCGTGACCACGCGATGCAGCGCGCGGAGGCGGTTCCGAGTCGGCTCGCGCTGCACAACGAAGGCAGGTCGGATAGCACCGGCGCAGAAGAGCGTCCTGGGGAGCGAACACTGCGATGACCGATTTGTTTGGCGGGGGAGCATTGCCGGCCGCCGTCACGGCTTACCTGCGAGATACGAACCCGTGGTGGATAGGGAAGCCGGGGCCCCAACTCCCGGCCTTCCGGCGCGCCATGTTCTCGGAGGTGCTCAGGAAGTTCAAGTCGGGGCCCACGGCGTGTGTCGTCGTGCGGGGGCCGCGCCAGGTCGGCAAGACCACTCTGCAAGGCCAGCTCATCGAGCACCTGGTCGCAAGTGAGCACGTGGCGCCGAGCCGCATCCTGCGGGTCCAGTTCGACGAAATCCCGTCCCTCGCCAGGGTGGAAGATCCGGTTCTCGCCATCGGCCGCTGGTTCGAGCATTCCATCCAGCGCCGGACGTTCAACGAGGCGGCACGCGCCGGCGAAGTCGCGTACATCCTCCTCGACGAGGTCCAGAACCTGAGCGATTGGGCGCCCCAGATAAAGTCGCTGGTTGATCATCACACGGTTCGCGTTCTGGTCACCGGCAGTTCATCCTTGCGGATTGAGGCCGGTCGTGACAGCCTCGCAGGACGGATCGAATCCGTGGACATGGGCACGCTGCTGCTGCGGGAAATCGCCGGCCTGCGCTACCATGCAAGCGTCGTGCCGGCCTTGGCCGAGAACCAATTGGAGTGCTTGACCCGGCGCGAGTTTTGGGATGATCTCCTCCGGCGCGGCCGTTCCGAAGGGGATATCAGAAACCGGGCATTCGCCGCCTTCTCGGAAAGGGGCGGCTACCCGCGTGCGCAGGAGAAATGGGATGTGCCATGGCCGGAAATGGCTGACCACTTGAATGAAACGGTCATACAGAGGGCTATCAGTCATGACCTGCGGATGGGTGAGGTCGGGCGAAAGCGGGATCAGACGCTGCTCGAAGAGGTGCTGCGTCTTGCGTGCCGGTATGCCGGGCAAGCGCCAGGGCAGTCTGCGTTTGTCCCCGAAATCAAGCAGGCGCTTCATGCCGACATCTCGTGGCAGAGGGTGCTCGCCTACCTGAGGTTCCTTGACGGAGCTCTGCTTCTGCGCCTGATCCCGCCGCTCGAGGTTAGGCTGAAGAAGCGCCACGCTCCATCCAAGATCTGTCTTTGCGACCATGCGCTGCGCGCGAGCTGGCTGCAAGAGATCGTGCCTCTCGACCCGGAGATTCTTGCGCAACAGCAGCATCTCTCAGACATCGCCGGGCGCATTGCGGAGAGCGCCGCAGGTTACTTCCTGGCCTCCATCCCCCATCTCGACCTGGCTCATTTCCCAGAGCGCGAGGCGGAGCCCGAAGTGGACTACGTGCTCACCGTGGGCGCGGTTCGGATTCCGCTGGAGATCAAGTATCGCCTGCACATTAACCCCCACGATGACACCCGCGGGCTGCGAGCCTTCCTGGAGAAGACCGTTTACAACGCTCCATTCGGCATACTCGTCACCATGCAGGACGGCGTATCGGTTCCCGATCCGCGGATACTCACGCTGTCCCTCTCGACGCTACTTTGGATGAGATAGCCAGCGAGGGTGGCGCCCACCGGCCAGCCCGCTTCGTCGCCGGAGGTCCGGCGACGGAGCCCTACGGCCGGCCGGAGACGCGATACACCGCCAGCTTGCGGATGCGCGGCTCGGCGACGTAGCCCAGGCAGCGCAGGCGCACCCGTGATACCGCAACCGGTTCGAACCGCGCGATGCGCTTGTGGCCGATGATCCCGCCCCTGCAAAGCTCCCGCCACCCACCGTCGGTCACGCCCTCCACACGGCCGGCGGGCAAGCCCTCGACGACGTACTCGCGCACTCGCTCCCCCTCGCGGATGTCTTCCATCACGACCGCGTGATCGATCACCGCCGGCCCCTCCAGGGGAAGCTCCAGCACGTCGCCCCGGCCCTCAGTCTCGGCCACACTGCGGCCGAAACGCCGTTCGATCTCCGCGCCCAGCTGCGCCAGCCGCTTGGCATCGTTCTCGTGAATCAAGCCGCGCCGGTCGGGGGGGACGTTGAGCAGAAGCACCGCGTTGCGGCCGACCGACTTGTAGTAGATGTCCAGCAGTTGATCGAGCGTCTTGACTTTGTCATCTTCGGCGGGATGGTAGAACCACCCGGGACGGATGGAGACATCACATTCCGCCGGGTGCCAGCGTTCCGGCTGACCCTCGCCGCCTGCAGGCTGCACGCTCGATTCGTCCTCGCGCGCGACGCCGGACTCGTTGCCGACCCAGCGGATATCCGGGCCGCAGATGGCGATGAGCGCGTGGGGCTGCAGCTCGCGCACGAGCCGATAGTAGCTATCCCAGTCGTACTCCTGCTTCCTGCCGTTGGGGCCTTCGCCGCAGGCGCCGTCGAACCACACTTCGGCCATGGGGCCATAGTTGGTCAGCAGCTCGCGAAGCTGGTTGCGAAAGAACTCGTTGTAGGCGGGCGAGCCGTAGGTAGGCTCGTGGCGATCCCACGGCGACAGGTAAAAGCCGAACTTCATGCCGCCCTCGCGGCAGGCGTCGGCGACCTCGCGCACGACGTCACCCTTGCCGCCGCGCCACGGGCTGTTCTTCACCGAATGCTCGGTGTACTTGCTGGGCCACAGGCAGAAGCCGTCGTGATGTTTGGCGGTCAAGATTAGCAGCTTGACGCCGGCGGCCTTGAGCGCGCGCACCCATTGGCGGACGTCGAGCGCGGTGGGATTGAACAGCCCCGGGTCTTCGTTTCCCTCGCCCCACTCACGGTCGGTGAAGGTGTTCATCCCGAAATGCGCGAAGCCGATTAACTCCCAATCCTGCCACGCTGCCTGCTCGGGCGTAGGTCTGGCTAGCATCCGTTCGTTCTCTCCCTCGGCCGCGCGAGCCGGCTCACCCGCAACAACGAGCAGCGCGGCGACGACCAGCACAAGACCTGTTGTCGGAGATCTCATGTCTTTGCCTTGGTTCGACGCCAACGCCGCGAAGACCCTTCCGGGGCACGTGAGCTTTCGCGCCACGAAAGGAGCGCCGCCGACACCGTCGAAACCGAGATCGGAGGTTTCCGTGTCCAACGAAGTGAACAGTGCAGGCAAGGCGGAAGGCATTCTGCGCGACCACCTGGCCAACGAGCGCACGTTGCTGGCCTGGACGCGCACCGCGCTGGCGGTGGCGGCGTTGGGCTTCGTGGTCGCCAAGGTGCGCTTCACGGCGGTGGGCGCCAACGTGCAGATAATGCCCCCCGAGCATGCCTTCTCGCGCACGGCGGGCGCTGCCTTTGTCCTGGGCGGCCTGTTGATGGAGGTGGTCGGCATCTGGCGTTACCTCGACCTGCGCGGCCGGCTGCGGGGGTATCCGTTCCGGCCTTCGGGATGGGCGATGTTGGCGCTGAACGCGGCGATGGGCCTCGCCATTCTGTTCTTGCTTGTTTACCTGCTGGTAACCTGAAAACTCTCGTATGTCGCCGCAACCCCGGCGAAGGCGAACCGGGAGGGGGCGTGCCCGCCCACCATGTGGAGGGTGCACGGCGAGGCCTGTTACCCTCACCTTGGTGCTCTCATGCCAGAGGCAGACAAGTCCCTGTGAGGGAGAGGATTCTCTCTCGTCGATCCCGACTTTTCGGTCACACCTCACCGGCGGGCCTTACCGCCAGGCCTCGATTGACACCCGCACGGGCCTAGTATAACATGGACTTGTGACGCGTCTTTGGATCATTTTGGCGGTGGCTGTGGTCGCGGCGTCGGTGACCGCCGGACCGCCGGCGGGCGCTGGTGTGGAGGAAAGCATGGGGAAGTCCTCGGGCGGTGCAGAGCCCCACGTCGTTCGCATAACCGATGACGCGGGCGCGGGCGGGTACGAGGCGTTTCCGGACGTGACGCGCCTGCGCAACGGCGATCTGTACTGTGTCTTCTACGCGGGGTACGGCCACGTTTCGGTGCCCAACGACAGCCTGCCCAAGGGCGGGCGCGTGTGCTGGATGCGCTCGCGCGACAACGGCAAGACCTGGACCACGCCAAAGGTGCTGGTGGACACCGACCTCGACGACCGGGATCCATCGGTGATGCAGACCAGCGACGGCACGCTGATGTGCAACTTCTTCACCTATGTTCCGCCGCCGGGGGGCGGCCACGAAGTGTGCGCCATCAACATCGTCCGCTCCCGCGACAACGGTGAAACCTGGGAGTCCGCGCCACAGGTTATCCGGCCGACGGACGACGCGCAGTATGCGTGCTCCTCCCCCATCACCGAGCTGCCGAACGGCGACCTGATACTCCCGCTGTACTTCATGCGCTCCGGCCAACCGACGAAGACGGGCCTGATGCGCTCCGGGGACGGCGGCAAGACGTGGGGCGACTTCACGGTCATAGACGCCGACAGCCCGCACAACCATGACTCCGAGCCGCACATCATCCGCCTGCCCGACGGGCGGTTGTTCACCACCATGCGGCCGTGCATGTGCCAGTCCTATTCCTCGGACAACGGCCACACCTGGACGCCGGCGGAGCCGACCGGGTTCCAGGGACACGCGCCCTATCACCTGGTGACGCGCGACGGCCTGCTGCTGTGCGCGCACCGCCTGCCCGGCACTGCTTTGCACATCTCGACCGACCTCGGCCGGACGTGGAATGGGCCGTTCGTGATTGACAGCGTCGGCGGCGCCTACCCGAGCATGGTCGAGCTGCCCGACGGCACCATCTTGTGCGTCTATTACGAGGAGGGCGCCGGCTCCAGCATCCGCGCGACCTGGTTTCGCGTCCGCGCGGACGGGATCGAGTTCGTCAAGCCAGAATGAGAAGGAAAGCCGCGGATACGGAGCCGACGGTCGCCCTCGCCCGCGCGGATCGCCGTGACGACGATTCCGTTCGCCGGGCGGTGCGCGAGGCGGTGAGCGCCGCTTGCGATCTGCGCAAGGTTATCCCGCAGGGCGCGCGGGTCGTCCTCAAGCCGAATATCTTCGCGCCCTATCCTCCGCCGACGACCACCGATCCCCGTGTTGTTGTCGCTGTTGCCGAGCTGGCGCGCGAGGCCGGCGCAGGCGCGGTCATCGCCGCCGAGGGGCGCAGCATCTCGACCGCCCGTTTCCGCTCCGCACACAACACCACCCGGGCGTGCGCGCAAGTGACGGGCATGGCGGCGGCGCTCGAAGGCGCGGGCGTTCCCTTTGTGGCGCTGGAAGAGGATGAGTTCGTGCAGATGGAGGTCCCTGGAGCCGACCTTCTGCAGCGCGCCAGCGTCCCGCGCACCATACTCGACGCCGACGTGCTCATCAACCTGCCGGCGATGAAGGTGCACAGCCTGACGCTGGTGACGCTGGCGATCAAGAACCTGCACGGCATCATCTCCGACTTCGACAAGGCGTGCTCCCATCGCTACCGCGACTTCCACCTGCCGCGCAAGCTGGTGGACTTGCTGCTGCTCAAGCGCCCGGCCCTGACGGTGCTCGACGGGCTGCTGGCGCAGGAGGGAGATCACGCCGCCAGCGGCAGCCCGGTGGAGATGGGCCTGGTCATCGCCAGCACAGACTGCGTGGCCCTCGACGCAGCGGCGAGCTACGTTATGGGCTTCGACCCGCTGGAGGTGGACACCACGCGCATTGCGCAAGAGCGCGGCCTGGGGATTGCCGACTTACGGCGCATCCGCATAAGCGGGCCCTCGCTCGATTCCGTGCGACGGGAGTTTGCCCGGCCGGACCTGGAGCTGTCTGCGCGCAAGTTCCCCGGGCTGACCGTGTATGCGGGAGACTACTGCCGCGCCTGCGAGTATTACACGCGCCGCGGCCTGGACGCGCTGGCGGCCGCCGGGAAACTCAGCCCCGAGCGGCCGCTGACGCTGGTCATCGGCAGGGAGGTCGAGGTGCCGGACGACCTGCCGGGGCGGGTGGTGCTGGTGGGGGACTGCGCGCTGGAATCGCCGAGCGTCAAGCGGTTGCGCAATCGGCTGATCGTTGACGGGCGCCTGGCGGCCGTTTACGCTTGCCCACCCATGGAGATCCGCATTCGCGCCGAGGAACTGCTGGCGTAGGCGGCGAACAGGCACTGTTGCCGGATCAAAGGAGGCCGTCGCTTTGGAGAGCCGCGACATCGTGCTGCAGTCGTTGTCCTTTGCGGGCGCGCCGCGCATCCCCATGAGCCTGCCCGAGTCTTACCCCGATGACATCCTTTCCTGCGGCGTTGATAAGGATCCCGACTGGAAGCCCGGGCGAACGTGGGATATGGAGCGCGGCGGACGCTGGGAGGATGAATGGGGTAATGTCTGGGCGAGCCTGGACAGCTATTCCAAGGGCGAGGTGGTCGAGGGCGCGCTGCAGGACTGGTCCGACCTCGACGCCTACGTCATGCCGCGCTTCGACAAGCCGGAGCGCTACGAGCAGCCCCGCCGGCGCTTTGCGGAACACCCGCAGCGCTATCACAAGGGCGGCCTGCCCGGGTTTCCGTTCGCCATCATGCGCTATCTGCGGCGGATGGACATTTTCCTCGCCGACCTGCTGCTTCACCCCAAACAAGTGCGGATTCTGGCGGACCGGGTGGTAGACTTGCTGGTCGCGTGCATGGACCACTGGGCGCGCGCGGGCGCGGACGGGGTCATGTTCGCGGAGGACTGGGGGACGCAGGACCGGCTGCTGGTCAGCCCGGCCATGTGGCGGGAGATCTTCAAGCCCGATTTCGTGCGCCTGTGCGACGCGGCGCGGCAGCGCCGCCTGCACGTGTGGATGCATTCGTGCGGCTACATCTGGGACATCATCCCCGACCTCATCGAGTGCGGGGTCTCCGTGCTTCAGCTCGACCAGCCGGCGTTGTTCGGCGTGGACCGGCTGGCGGCGCACTTCGGCGGACGCGTGCATTTCTGGTGCCCGGTGGATATTCAGCGGGTGCTGCCGACGGGCAACCTCGATCTGATTGACTCGTTCGCCCGCCAGTTGGTCGAGCAGCTTGGCTGTTTCGGTCGCGAGGGCGGCCGCGCCGGGTTCATCGCGGGCTACTACGGGGGCAACGAAGCCATCGGCGTGGCCCTCGAGTGGCAGGATCACGCATGCCGCGCGTTCCTCAAGTACGGCGGCGGACGGCAGCTTCAGGAAGTCTAGCCTTCGACCGAGGGGAAGGAGAGAGGCATGAGAGACAACTTCACCGCGCTGGACACGGTGTTGTACTACCTGGCGGTGATCTTCACGGTGGGCGGAGCGTTCATAAGCAAGATCATCGTGAAGAAAGCTTTGCAGGAAATGCTCGATAGCGGTCGGGCGGGCTAGTCCACACCCACGGGGTGAAGGGTGCGCTGGCGGCGAGGAGCTGCCCGCGCGCTTCCAGCGGTGAGAGATGTTCTTCTTCTCCCGAGGCGAGCAGGTGGCTTTGGCGCTGCTGATGGCCGCGCTGGTGGCGGCCGGGGGCGCCATGTGGTGGGCCAGCTCGCACGCGGGCGCGCCGTCCGAGCCGTTCTTCGTGGACGCGCCGGCGCCGAAGAACGAGCAGATCACGGTGCATGTGTGCGGCGAGGTAGCGCGGCCGGGCCTCTACACGGTGGCGGCGGGAAGCCGGGCCTACGATGTCATCAAGCGCGCCGGCGGCGCGACCGGGCGCGCGGACCTGGACGCGGTGAATCTCGCGGCCGAAGTGATTGACGGACAGCAGTTGAACCTGCCGGCCCTCCAGGCGCCCGCGAATGACAAGCGCGCCAGCCCACCCGTTGACCGCGGCAATGAGAAGCCGCGGCCCCGGACGGCACGGGCGGCCCCGTCGCCGCCGGGGAAGGTCAACCTCAACCGCGCGGGCGTCGAAGAACTCGACCAACTCCCCGGCATTGGCCCGACCTATGCGCGGCGAATCGTGGAGTATCGCGAGCGCCTGAAGGCGGAGACGGGGCAGGGGTTCACTCGAATCGAGCAGCTAATGGAGATCCCCGGAATCGGGCCGCGGCGATTCGCCGACATCAAGGATCGCGTCACCCTGTGATCCTCGGCCGCCGTGCGCGCGGCTCACCGGCCGCGACTGGGAGCCGCGGGGCCCATCGAATCGGCCATCCTGCGCAACCGCTCGGGATCGATATCGCCGACCACGGCGTAAGCCATATCTCCCTTGCGCCAGGTGATGACCTGGGCGCAGTGCCACTCCCAGCTTGCGAACGGCTGCTCACCGCCGAAGGCCTTGGCCGGCGCCTGGAACAGCGAGATGGTGTTGAGGCCGTCGCTGTAGCGCAAGTGCGCGCCGGGGAGATTGCCGACGTGAATGACGTCCGTGCCGCTGAAGACGTAGCCGGGGGGCAGATAGCGGGGATAGCTCGGCTTGAAGCCGAGGGGCGCGGTGACCGCGGGCGCTACGGCGCGCGGCGGTGGCTGCAGCAGGTCGGCCTGGGCGGTGAGGTCGGGGGCGATCTCGATCTCGCGGAAGGCGGAGCTGCTGATGCTGTTGTGCCTCCAGCTCAACAGCTCGGTTCGCAGCACCAGGCCGGTCGCCTGGTCCACCCACATGCGCTTGCTGGGGTTTCCGACGCACCTGGGGAGCACGAGCAGCAGCGTGCATGGGCGGTCGGCGACGGGGGAGCCCTGCGCGATGCGCAGATCGTAGTTGCGCTGGAGCAGGTTGATGCCCTCGGCCTCGTCCGCCGCGGCCAGGCGCTGCCAGGGGGCGTTGCGGCCGCTGCGTCGCCAGCGATCGGCGCCGATCTGCAAGATGACGGTGCCGGCCATGGACGGGGGCGAGAGGTACTCGGTGCGCGTGGTGGCGGGCTTCTCATGGAGCACCTGCGCCTCCGCCTCCACCACCTGGTCGCGAAAGAACGTGCGAATAACGCGCACGCCGCGGTAGCTGTAGGCGCGTTCGGCGTGCTCGCTGTGTTGCAGGAGCGCGTCGCCGCTCGGGGCGGCGCGCGACGCGCTCGCGGCGAGCAGCACCAGCGCTCCCGCCGCCAGGGTCCGCGCGACGCGCGTCACCGCTGCTGCTCCCGCCTTTCCTGGTCAGCGCGCGCGCGGAACATCGCCATGCCATCGCGATCGCCGAAGGGCTGAGCAGCGCGGAAGTCGGTGTACTCCATCACCAACGGCGCGACATCGGCTTTCACGGGAGCGGCGATAGTTGGAGCCTCCGGCCGGTGCGTTGCGAAGTAGGCTCCCGCCGCTGCGACGGCCGCGGCCGCGGCCGCGGCGGCGAGCGCCCGGCGCAGGTGCAGGCGCAGGGGACGACGCGCGCGACGGGACCGGCTGCGGCGCTGCTGGAGGCGCACGGCGCTCATGGTGCGCGACGCGAAATCCGGCGGGGCCGAGCGATTGCCCAGGGCGCGCAACTGACGGCGCAGGGCGGTAAGCTCCTGAAGCTTGGCCCTGCACGCCGGACAGGACCAGAGGTGCTCCTCGAGCTCGGCCATCCCCGACAACCCCGGCTCGGCTGCAAGCTCCCGGGAGCCGCTGCAGCTTATCTCGTGCGCCATCCGCCTGGCGCGTTCGCAGTTCACTTACCCTCCCCCTCTCTCTGCTCGCGCAGCCGCCGCCGCACTTCCTCGCGCGCGCGGAACAAGCGCGACTTGGTGGTTCCGACAGAGCAGCTGACGACGCGCGCTATCTCCTCGTGTGTCAATCCTTCGATATCATGCAGCACCAGCGCGACCCGCAGTTTCATTGACAGGCCGCTGATCGCTCGCAGCAATTCCGTCCGCAGCTCCTTGCGCTCCAGCTCCTGCTGGGGGTCGAGCCCGGGCTCGTCGGGCGCCGAGAGCAGGTCATCCGCCAGTGGCAGGCAACTGGAGCGCGCCTGGCGCCGCGTGTAATCCACGCACGCGTTGACCGCGATACGGTAAAGCCAGGTCGAGAAGGCCGACTGCCCGCGAAAATGTCGCAGCGACCGATAAGCCTTGAGGAACACCTCCTGCGCGAGGTCGCTGGCGTCATCGCTATTGGCGGCGAAGTTGGCGGCGATGCTGTACACGCGGTGCTGATGGCGCGCGAGGATGGCTGCGAAAGCATCCAGGTCGCCGCGCAGCACCCGCGCCACCAGCTCCTGGTCGGACGCCTCGGGGGCATCCGCGCTCACCTGGCGCGGCCGGATTATCGCGGTCGTCTTGTGCACGCCCACAGGCGCCGTGGTGCCCCGCGAATGCGGTCGCGCAGCCAATGCCGCGCCCAACGGTTCAACCAGGGACGCACGCAGCGCCTCGGCTAACTCATTCGCCGCGCCAGCGTCGCGCACCTGTCGCAACCGGTGCGATCCCAGGGCCATCGGCCTTCCACGGCGGCCCGC
>Ga0315279_10008414_pt1 | contig 12491 bp, 9 predicted proteins | sample YL17G06_20_MG_FD_203694 | JGI IMG/M metagenome (GOLD analysis project Ga0315279, IMG submission 203694) | Sediment microbial communities from Yellowstone Lake, YNP, Wyoming, USA - YL17G06_20 | ecosystem: Environmental > Aquatic > Freshwater > Lake > Sediment | place: USA: Wyoming | collected... | reverse complement strand
AGATCGCCCAGTTCTACTGGGACTCCTTCCGCCGCGACATCGCCCGCCTGAACATCACCGAGCCCGACACCTGGTGCCGCGCCACCGACCACATCGCCGAGCAGATCGACATGGTCCGCGTGCTGGCTGAGAAGGGCTTCACCTACGAGATCCCCGGCGACGGCGTTTACTTCGACACGTCGAAGCTGCCGGACTACGGGAAGCTCGCGCGCTTGGACATCGCCGGCCTCCAGGCGGGCGCCCGCATCGAGATGCACGCCGAGAAGCGCCAGCCCACCGACTTCGCCCTGTGGAAGTTTTCCCCGGCCGACAAGCAGCGCCTCATGGAATGGCCGAGCCCGTGGGGCAAGGGTTTCCCCGGTTGGCACATCGAGTGCTCCGCCATGGCCGTCAGCCTGCTCGGCGAGCGGCTGGACATCCATTGCGGCGGCATCGACCTGATTCCCGTGCATCACACAAACGAGATCGCCCAGGCCGAGTGCTACCTCGGACACCAGTGGTGCCGCTGGTGGATGCACGGTGAGTTCCTCGTGCTGCCAAAGCCCAAGGCGGAGGCGCAAGAAGGCGCCGGCGAGGCGGACGACGGCGGCGACGCCTTCACTAGGATGGCCAAGAGCGGCGAGTTCCTCAAGCTGGACCTGCTTGCCGAGCGCGGCTACGACGTGCTGGCATACCGGTACATGTGCCTCACGGCCCATTACCGCCAGCAGCTCGTCTTCACCTGGGAAGCCCTCGACGGCGCCGCCAACGCGATGAAGAACCTCGCCGTCAAGGTAGGCTGGCACCAACCCGAAGACAAAGACGGAGAAGAGGAAGTCCGCGAGGCAAAGCCGATCGAGAAGTACTGGGCCAGTTTCCGCGAGGCCTGCGAAAACGACCTGAACATGCCTCAGGCTCTGGCTGTGATGTGGACCATGTTGAAGGACACCGAGGCTTCACCGCCAGCAGTGATGCGGACTCTTATCGAGATGGACAAGGTGCTTGGCCTGGGGATGGCCGATATGAAACCGGCGCCTTTTCAGATCCCCCAAGATGAAATCAACCGTTATATCGCCGCACGTGACGCAGCCCGCAAGGCCCGCGACTTCTTCCAGGCGGATTTAATCCGCAGCCAATTGCTGGCTTGGGGAATCGTCCTGGAAGACGCCCCCAATGGGACGAAGCCGCGGAAGCCGCGAAGGGCATGACGGAATAGAGGGGCGCAGAGGGCTTGGCCCGGCCGGCTGCGCACGCAACTTGTCTTCACAAGCAAAAGGGGTGTAAGCGATGAATAACGACAAAATGACGAACACGCCTGAGCCCGGCCCGACCGGCCGGACTGAACTGCTGCTCTACCAGAGCCAGGACGGCAAGACGCGGATCGACGTCCGGCTGATCGGCGAGACTCTCTGGCTGACCCAGAACCAGATGGCGGAGTTGTTCCAGGTGGATAAGTCCGGCATAAGCCGGCATTTGGACAGTATTTATGAAACGGGCGAGCTTGCCTCTGAGGCAACTGTTGCAAATTTTGCAACAGTTCAGCAGGAAGGCAACCGTCAGGTCAGCCGCAATTTGGAGTACTACAACCTCGACGCGATCATCTCGGTGGGGTATCGAGTGAACAGCCTGCGGGGCACGCAGTTCCGCATATGGGCGACTCAGCGATTGCGGGAGTACCTCGTCAAGGGGTTCGTCCTGGACGACGACCGCTTCAAGGCCGCCGGGGCCCTTGGCAGCAGCTACTTCGACGAGCTGCTCGAGCGGATTCGCGATATCCGCGCCTCGGAAAAGGTCTTCTGGCGGAAGGTCCTGGACATCTACGCCACAAGCATCGACTACGACCCGCGGGCGGAGGTCTCGCGGGAGTTCTTCAAGGTCATTCAGAACAAGATGCACTGGGCCTCTCACGGCCACACGGCCGCGGAGATCATCAGCCAGCGGGCCGACGCCGAGAAGCCGAACATGGGGCTGACGGCCTGGTCGGGCGAGAGCCCGCGCCGCGGCGACGTGAGCGTCGCCAAGAATTACCTCCAGGCCGATGAAATCGCCATGCTCAACCGGATGGTGACGGCCTACCTGGAATTGGCGGAGTTGCAGGCGCTCAATCGCAAGCCGATGCACATGCGGGATTGGATTGCGCGGCTGGATGATTTCCTGAAGATGACCGGCCGGGAAATCCTGTCTCATGCCGGCACGGTCAGCCATGAAGATGCCTTGGCCGCGTAGCGTCTGTAACACAGCCTCGTCGAGTAGAAGATTGGTACACTCGACGCTCCGCGGGGTTATACAATACAGTCGATCCTGCCCGACGGCAGAGTCGCACCTGGCTAGCCGGCGACATCCCGGCCAACACAAGGGAAACATCATGAAGAAACAGCTTTCAGCAGGCATCAAGGCCGCCATAATCGCGGCCGCCGCGTTGGCGATATTTTCATTCCATGCTATCGCGCAGGGGGCAGCCGGCGCCAAGTCGCCGCAGCAGGCCGGCAATGGGACCGTGAAGGTCTTCATCCTCGCCGGCCAGTCCAACATGGAAGGCCATGGCGGCATTCGGACCATGGACGACCTGGGCAACGATCCCACCCATGGCCAATTGCTCAAGAAGGTGAAGAAGGCGGACGGCACATGGGCGGTGCGCGACGACGTCTTCGTATACTACAAGCGTTCGGACGACGTGGTGAAAGCTCCGCTGACCGTGGGACAGGGCTGCTCTCCCAACGAGATCGGCCCGGAGCTGATGTTCGGCACGATCATGGGCGACTATTGCAAGGAGCCTGTGCTGCTGATCAAGACCGCGTGGGGCGGGAGGGATTTATACTGCGACTTCCGCCCGCCGAGTGCCGGCCAGCCCGCTTACGCGATTGAGCCGCGCGACGGCAAACCGCGGCCGATCGGCGTGAACTATCACCAGATGGTCGCCGAGGTCAAAGAATGCCTGGCGAACATGGAAACTGATTTTCCTCAGCTAAAGGGAATGAAGCCCCAGATCGCCGGCTTTGTCTGGTTCCAGGGTTTCAATGAGATGTTCTCCGGCGATGATACTCAGAAGCAGGTCTATGCGGAGTATGCGTCGAACTACGCGCACATGATCGCGGACCTCGAGAAGGATTTGAAGCTAGACAGGCTGCCCTCCGTTGTCGGCGAGATGGGTGTTGACGGCACCAGGCCCAACCCTCTGAGAGCCGCCCAGGCCGCCGTGCTGAATCAGCCGTCCCTCAAGGGCAAGGTCGCGTTTGTCAAGACGGCCCAGTTCTGGGACCCGGCCCTGGACCAGATGGAGAGCAAGCTTTACGGCCAGGAGCAGCGAGTGCGCAAGCAGGTCACGGCCGCGGCCATGGAGCAACTCAAGGGCAAGCCGGAGTCCGCGGACAAGAAGGCGGTGGAACAACTCGTAAACAGGCAGATGGGCAATGCCCTGTCGAAGGACGCGGAATACCAGAAGGTCCGGGTCGAGCACGACAAGGTCATCAGCCATTGGGAATGCCATTACTGGGGCAGCGCCAAGATATACTGCATGGTCGGCAACGCCCTGGCCGAGGCGATGAAACAGCTTGTGAAGCGTTAATGATGGCCGGCGGCGCGGTTTCAAAAGCCTCGCAGTGCGGTGGGGCTTGGGAGACACGCCACCAGGCTGACAAAGCCCGCAGGAGAACCAGATCATGTCGAAAGGCATTGGGATTGCAACGATCATGGTCGGTGCGGCATGGTGGTTGCTGGCGACGGGGTGCTCCGAGCCGCCAAACCGGCCCGCGACACAACTATCGGCCAAGCCTGCCACGCAGCCGGCCTTTGACCTGGGAAAGCTGGACCTTGGAGAGGAGGACAGCAATTCGGCGCCCCCCAGCAAGTTCTTCGATTCCGCCGCCAACGCGTATCACATCGTCTACGTGGTGGATCGCTCAGGCTCGATGGCCCCGACTTTCGAACATGTCAGGTTGGAGATTCTCAAGTCCATCAGCAGGCTTCAGCCGGAGCAGGACTTCACGATAATCCTCTTTGCCGACAACCAGTTCATCGAGGGCCCGCAGAAGCGGCTGGTCTCGGCGGATCTTGCGAACAAGCGTGCGGCCGACAGTTTCCTCAAGGACATAACCGCCACCGGCTCGACCACGGTCTTACACGCCCTGAAGCGCGCGTTCCAGGTCCTCAAATATGCCGACCCCACCAAGCCCGGCCGGGTCATTTACCTGTTGAGCGACGGCGACTTCGCGGGCATGTCCGGCGGCTCGACGTACACCGCCGCCGACGGCAAGACCCTTAGAGGCAACGAGGCCGTGATTCAGTGGCTGAGGGACAACAAACCCAAGGATGAGAAGAAGGGGGTGATTCATGTTAACACGTTCCTCTACCTCAACAAGGACGAAGACGCCATAAAGGTGATGGAAACCATCGCCAAAGAGAACAGCGGCCGGTTTAAGCTCATCATCCCCGACGATTGATTGCGGGAGATGCCCTGTAGGCGTCAGGCAAGAAACGAAATAAAAGGCCGTTGTAGACGACTAACAACGTAAGGTCCACGTCGGGGACGGGCCGCCGAAGGAGAACGGGATCATGACGAAATGCATTGGGATGAGGATTGGCAAATGGGCTACCGGTTGACATCGCGTGAAGCGCCATACAACTTCAACCTGATGAGGTGGATTCCTTGAACCCACGCGACACCCGCACATCCGCGGTGAAGACGCCGCTCAGCAGGCGTGCTTGGGCGCTGAAACTCTCGGCCGGTGCCCTGCTGCTGCTTGGTTGTATCGGCTGGTTTGGCGGGGCTCTGCCCCTCATTCACAAGCCGGCGTGGATATCGTCCAATACACAGTTGCCGCTGGGAGATTTGCAGAGCGTCGCCCTGGACAGTAAGGGACGCATCTATTGCGGGCTCGCGTTCTACTCGCGGATTCAAGTCTATGATGAGCAGGGCCGGTTTCTTCGAGGATGGTGGGTTGACGCCGGCGGGGGAATGCTCCGCTTGCACGTGGCCGAGGGAGACCGGCTCGAGGTCGAGGCAGTCCGAAGAGATCGCATCTTCACATTCGACCCCAATGGCCACCTCATCGAGTCGAACCAGGAAACCGAAACGCAACGTGAGGTCTTTGATCGGCGAGACCAACTCGCGGCAGCCGACGCGAGAGGTAGAACATTTGCCATCCGAAACCGACTTTTCTGGCCGCACGTGGTGAGAGAAGACCAAGCCGGCCAGACTACCGTCGTCAGCACGCCGTGGTATCTCTGGCCGATCATGGGCCCGTTTCCGGCGTTCATGTTCTTCGCCGTAGGCATAGTAACCCTGGGGCTGACAGCCGTCAGGCGGCCGCGACTGATTGCGGGAGGGCGGCGGGCCTGAGGGCAGCGCCAGGTATTCCCTGAGTCGCGAAGAAGAAGATGCCCTTACGGGCACACTACGAACGCCAGAGGCGCTATCGAATCTCGCGGAGCGTTCGTAGCGACGCCGTCAGGCGTTGTGTTTCTTTGCCGTGCCCGTGGCCTGCTCAGGACACGTTTTTTCCTTTCCCTGCTGCCCGCTACCTATTACCTATTACCTGCATGGCGACGGCAAAGGCATTTCGGATACTGGGCATCGACCCCGGTTTGAACATCACCGGATACGCGGTCGTGGACGTTGCCGGCGGCGCCCAGCCGGTCATCGTCGAGGCCGGGACGCTGCGGACCAGTGCGAAGGCGGAGCTGGCTGAGCGGCTCGGGCAGATTCACGCCGACCTCTCGGCCGTGCTTGCGGAGTTGAGGCCCGACATGATCGCCATCGAGCAGCTTTACGCCCATTACAAGCACCCTCGGACGAGCATCCTGATGGCCCACGCGCGTGGCGTGGTCATCCTGGCGGCGTCTCAGGCGGGGGTGTCGGTCCGCAGCCTGGCCTCGACGGAGGTCAAGAAGAACCTCACGGGCAATGGTCACGCCTCGAAGCTCCAGATGCAGCGGGCGATCCAGTCGGCCTGCGGCCTGGCCAAGCTGCCCGAGCCGCCCGACGTGGCCGACGCCCTGGCCATCGCCCTGTGCGCCAGCCGCAAGCTGGACAGGTGAGGAAGAAACGGCGTTTCATAGCAGGTCTTGGGGCGGGCTTAGCCCGCAACCAAATTGCGGATTGCGGATTTTCGTTATCGGGATCTTTGGCGCAAGACCATAGCACTGACCGGCATCGGGCGGCAGCCCCCGAAAAGTTTGCAGAAAACAGAAGCTATCGAACGTTACCAGTGCACAGAGGCGCGGAGGAAGGCAAACCTTATGGAAATGGAAGGGGAATGAACTACGGTTCATCCACGCGGTTTCCAGCCCAGGGATTGCCACCGGGCTCATGGTGTCGCCATCCTGCCGCCCACCTTTTCCGCTGGTCCCAGAGGCGCCGACGAGGGAAATCCGCAATCCGCTCCCGGCGCGCCGGGACGCAATCCGCAATCGTTTTTTTTCCCCTTGCCCTCCGGGCCGCGGGGCTTATATTGAACGGCTCTGCAAAGAGCGGGCGGCGCGTTTTTCCTGCCCGTTGGCCAGGCAGGAAGGGCCCGTTGCGGGCGTCGGATGTCTTTGGCCGCCGTGAGTTGTCGTCAGGAAACCTTGGAGAACCATATGCCGGCTTCGAAACCTCAGGATATTCGCAACGTCGTTATGTTGGGCCACGGTGGCGCGGGCAAGACCACCCTCTGCGAGGCGATGCTCTTTGCCGCGAAGGTGACCACCCGCCTGGGCTCGGTGGAGGACGGAACCAGCACGCTGGACTTCACCGACATCGAGAAGGACCGCAAGCAATCGGTCGAGCCGGCAATCGCGAACTTCGAGCACAACGGCAAGAACATCAACGTCATCGACGCCCCCGGCTACCCGGACTACATCGGCGGGGCGATGGGGACCATGGACGGTGCGGACACGGGCGTGGTGGTCATCAGCGCCACGGCCGGGATAGAGGTCAACACCCGCAGGCTGCTCAAGGCGGCCCAGCAGATCTCCATGCCGGTGGCGATCGTGGTCAACAAGATCGACGGCGAGAACACGGACCTCGAGCGTCTGCTCAAGGACATCGGCGATTCCTTCGGCGCGGCCTGCAAGCCGATGAACCTTCCCGACAAGTCGAACAAGTCGGTGATCGACTGTTTCAAGAAGGATTCCGGCGGCGCGGCCGTCGGCGACGTGGGCCAGGCGCACACTCAGCTTGTCGAGAACATCATCGAGGCCGACGAGGAGTTGATGGAAGCCTACCTCGGCGGCCAGGAGATCCCGCAGGCGAAGCTTTCGGCCGCCTTCGCCAAGGCCATGGTCGCCGGCACGGTGATACCGGTGCTTTTCACGGCCGGCAAGGCTGGCGTGGGCGTCGCCGAGCTGATGGACGCCATCGCCAACTACTTCCCGTCGCCGGGGGACGTAAAGGCCCCGCAGGTGACGACGGCCCAGAAGGACGGCGAGGCGGTCGTCCTTTCCGCCGACGCGGACAAGCCGCTTGTCGCCCAGGCGTTCAAGCTGGCCACGGACCCGTTCGTCGGCAAGCTGGCGTGGATTCGCATCCTCCAGGGCTCGTGCATGCCCGAGACCCTCTACCACCTGCGTGACGACCGCAAGACGGCGAAGGTCGGGCACGTCTTCAAGATCCAGGGCAAGGAGACGCACGAGGTGAAGAAGGCCGTCGCCGGCGACATCATCGCCCTGGCGAAGGTCGAGGACATCAAGCGCGGCGACGTGCTTCACGTCGAGCCGGCGCCGATGTTCCGCAAGGTCACCGAATGCCCGCACCCGATGTACTCGCTGGCGGTGACGCCCAAGAGCCGCGGCGACGAGCAGAAGATCTCCGGCGCGCTGAGCAAGCTGGCCGAGGAAGACCCGACGTTCGTCTTCACCCGCGACGCCCAGACGGCCGAAACCGTCATCAGCGGCATCGGCGACCTGCACCTGCGGATAATGCTGACCAAGATGCGCGAGCGGTTCGACCTCGACGTGGACACCAAGCCGCCGAAAATCCCCTACAAGGAAACCATCGCCGCCAAGGCCGACGGGCACCACCGCCACAAGAAGCAGACAGGCGGGGCCGGGCAGTTCGGCGAGGTGTACCTGCGAGTCGAGCCGCTGGAGCGCGGAAGCGGCTTCGAGTTCGTCAACGGCCTGTTCGGCGAGTCCATCCCGCGGCAGTTCCTGCCCGCCATCGAGAAGGGCGTCGTCGAGGTCCTGGCAAACGGCGCCGTCGCCGGCTATCCCATGCAGGACATCCAAGTGACCGTTTACGACGGCAAGCACCACCCGGTGGACTCGAAGGAAGTCGCCTTCAAGACCGCCGGCAAGTACGCATTCATCGACGCGATCCAAAAGGCCAAGCCCGTGCTGCTGGAGCCGATCGTGGACATGGAAATAACCGTCCCATCGAGCTTTATGGGCGATATCGCCAGCGACCTTTCCGGGCGGCGCGGGCGGATCATGGGCCAGGACATGCTGCCGGGCAACATGTGCGTCATCAAGGCGCAGGCCCCTCTGGCCGAGGTGATGCAGTACAACAGCCAGCTCCGCTCGGTCACCGGCGGGCAGGGCAGCTACTCGATGGAACTGAGCCACTACGAGCCGGTGCCCGGCAACGTCCAGGCGCAGATCGTCGCGGCCGCCCAGGCAGCCAAGGAAGAAGACAAGGATAAGTAGGCGATTTGTAATCTCTAATCTGTGATTTGTGATTGAAAGGCGATTGAAAAAGGCTTGCCCTCGCGGCGCCGGGGCCGTACAATGTGCGGCTTCGCCGAGTGTGGCGAGTCAAATGCAGGACAGGAGTCGCGAAAATGCCTCGAGTGTGTCCATTTACAGGTAAGAAGACCAGCAGCGGCCGAAGCTACGCCCATCGCGGCAAGGCCAAGTATCTCGGCGGCGTCGGCATTAAGACCACCGGCAATACCAAGCGGAAGTTCAAGGCGAACATTCAGCGCGTCCGCGCGGTTGTCGACGGCACGGTATGCCGGATCAACGTTTCGACCAAGGCCATCCGCATGGGCCTGATAACCAAGCCGCCGAAGCGCAACTACACGCCCGCCGCGGCCAAGTAGCCCCCTTCGCGGCGCGGCGGCGACATGGCAATCGCCTCGCCGGGACCGTGTAGAGAAATAAGAGAAGCCTAAAACCAACGAGCCCACCAGGCAGAGCCTTCGATGAAGGGCAAGCTTGGCGGGCTCGTTGCAATTGCCGAAGTAATTGTAAGTCTCAAAGCCTTGCCACAAAATGCCTTAGAGCCGGTATGGCCCCGGAGCCGGGTGATTCGTGAAATACCGCTCAACAAATCGCGTTTGCCCTGTTGATTGCTGTTGATTGTCTGGTTTTCGCTTCAAGCCGCGTTGCCGGCCGGCAGGTCCGCAATGTGTGCCCTGTGAGACATCCGCCGAGACCGCTGTAGTAAGAGGAGTCTCGCGGACGCGCGCCGGCCCGGCCTCCGGGGGGGCCGGGGCGGCGGTGTTCTTCCCCGGTTGAGTTTACGACCCGCAAGCCCGTCAGGTGTTTCCCCTACTGCTACGGAAAGATCTCCACCACGGCCCCCAGTGGAATCCGGGGGTAGAGTTCGCGGATCGCATTGTCGTCCATCGCAACGCACCCCAGCGTGCCCGGGCGGTCGCCCTTGGCCCCGTGGATCATGATCTCCCCGCCCAGCCGGGTGTTCCATGGCGGCTGCTGGCAGCGGTTTATGGCCGTGATGATCGCGTCGTGCTGCCTGGGGTCGATAAGCCCGGCCTTGAGCCCGCGCTGGGCGTCCTCGGCGTTGGGGTAGTCCAGCCCGAGCGACAGCACGTACTTCGACTCCGGATTGCGGACCACCACGCGGAAAACCCCCTCAGGCGTCCGCCTGTCGCCTTCCTTCTCCTTGTCGCCGGCAGCGGCCCCGGAAATCACGCGGTAGCTCTTGACCGCCTCGTCGCCATCGAAGACCGTCATGACGCCCGTTGACTTGCATATCTTGATGGCCGGACGCGAAAGCTCGCCAAGAGGCCTGTCCGACCAGTAGACGTCGAAGGGCTGGTTGGGCTCGCGGCCCTGAGCCGAAACCCTGTCGCAACGAAGGGAACTATGCACCAGGCAGCCCCCCACCGCTATCAGCACCGCCGCAGAGCCGATTATCAACCATCGCAGCATCCCTGCCGAACTCCCATCGCGGCCCTCGGCCGCGACAATAAACAGATTACCGCAGAGCCGCAGAGGCGCAGAGGCAAGAAGATGTTCTTGATGCTTTTCTCCGCGAGCTCCATCCCAGAATGCCTTTCGCGTAGTACCCTTTTCTACACCATCCGCCCCCGCATGCCAAGCGGTTTTACTTCCCCGGCGGGTCCTGTGAGAGATTCACCCGCAGTTCCGAGCAGTTCTCGTCGTAGAACGAGGACGAGGGCTGTCGCTTCTTCTTTTCGCCTCTGTATCTCTGCGCCTCTGCGGTGATCTGCTTCTTCTTCACCGGCTACCGGCTACCGACAACCGGCTACCAACCGCCCGCGCCATTGACACGCCGGCCGCGCCGGCCGATCATAAGCTCATTGGAGATACTCGCGACCATGAAACGCACGCTTATCAAGAACGCGTTGAACGACCTGGCACCCGGCAGCAAGGTCACTCTGGCCGGGTGGGTCCGGACCGTCCGCACCAGCGGCGGCGGTTTCAGCTTCCTGGCCATCAACGACGGTTCCTGTTTCGCCGCGATCCAGGTCGTCGCCGACGGCGGGCTGGCCAATTACGAAAGCGAGGTGCTGCGTCTCACGGCCGGGTGCTCGGTGACGGTGACGGGCGAGCTGGTCGAGAGCCCCGCCAAGGGCCAGTGTGTGGAGGTCCGTGCGGCGGAGGTTCGCGTCCTGGGCCTGGCCGACGCGGACAAGTACCCCATCCAGCCCAAGCGACACACGTTCGAGTTCCTCCGCGAGCAGGCGCACCTGCGGGCCCGCACGAACACGTTCGGCTCGATCGCCCGCGTCCGCAGCCGGATATGCTCGGCGATCCACGAGTTCTTCCAGCGGCGCGGCTTTCTGTACGTTCACACGCCGCTGATAACCGCCAGCGACTGCGAGGGGGCCGGGCAGATGTTCCGCGTGACGACCCTCGACGTCGACGCCCCGCCGCGGACGCCCGAAGGCAAGGTCGACTGGACGAAGGACTTCTTCGCCAGGCCGACGTACCTGACGGTCTCCGGGCAACTCGAAGGCGAGACGTACGCCTGCGCCCTTGGCGACATCTACACCTTCGGCCCGACGTTCCGGGCCGAAAACTCCAACACCCCCCGCCACCTGGCCGAGTTCTGGATGGTCGAGCCGGAGATGGCGTTCGCGGACCTCTCCGACGACGCCGACCTGGCCGAGGACTTCCTCAAACACGTATTCCGCGCCGTGCTCCAGGACTGCGACGAGGACATGCGGCAGCTCAACCAGTGGGTCGACAAGACGCTGCTGGAGACGCTGGCGCACATCGTCGACAGCAGTTTCGAGCGGGTGACGTACACGGAGGCGATCGATCTCCTTACGGCCGGCGGGCGCAAGTGGGACTTCCCCCCGTCCTGGGGGTGCGACTTGCAGACCGAGCACGAGCGGTTCCTTGCCGAGGAGACCTTCCGCAGGCCGGTGATCATCACGGACTACCCCTCGACGATCAAGCCGTTCTACATGCGCCTCAGCGACGACGGGCGGACGGTCGCGGCGATGGACGTGCTGGTGCCCAAGATCGGCGAGATCATCGGCGGCTCGCAGCGCGAGGAGCGGCTGGACGTGCTGACGTCCCGCATGAAAGCCCAGAAGATGAACCTTGACGATTACTGGTGGTACATGGACCTGCGGCGCTACGGGACGGTGCCGCACGCGGGCTTTGGCCTGGGCCTTGAGAGAACGGTCCAGTTCGCCACGGGCATGACCAACATCCGCGACGTGATCCCTTACCCGAGGACGCCGCGAAACGCGGACTTCTGAAATGAAAGTAGAACTCCACTGCCATACCAGCCTGTACAGCGCGTGCGCGTCCGGCTCCCCGCGCGAGCTTTTCAAGGCGTACATCGCCCACGGGTACGACGCGGTGTACCTGACCGAGCACCACCGCATGTGGCGCCCGCACGAACTGGCCGAGGCGCGGGAGGCGTTTCCGCAGTTGCGGATCTTGCCCGGCGTCGAACTCAACCTGGTGATGGAGCCCCTGACCCACCTGCTTGTGCTGGGATCGACGGACGCCGAGTACCTGATGATCGACAACCCCGCCAGGGTGCTCGAAAAGGCCCGCGAGGAAGGCCATCTTACGGTCCTGGCCCACCCCTGCCGTTGGGAAGGCGGCTCGCACATACTGGACCAGGGCCTCCGCCCCGACGCCATCGAGTACAGGACATGCAGCCAGGAGTTCACCCAGGCCGTCGCCGCGCGCTACCTTGCCGAGCGGCTCAGGCTTCCGCTGGTCAACTCCGGCGACACACATACGGTCGACATGATCGGCAAGTACTGGATCGAGACGGCCGAGCCGCTCGAGCAGGCCGACGACATACGCCGGATCGTCCTGGCCGGCAAGTACGAGTGCCACACCAAGGAAGAAAAACGCAT
>Ga0315279_10008413_pt1 | contig 12495 bp, 12 predicted proteins | sample YL17G06_20_MG_FD_203694 | JGI IMG/M metagenome (GOLD analysis project Ga0315279, IMG submission 203694) | Sediment microbial communities from Yellowstone Lake, YNP, Wyoming, USA - YL17G06_20 | ecosystem: Environmental > Aquatic > Freshwater > Lake > Sediment | place: USA: Wyoming | collected... | reverse complement strand
ATTCGCAGAATCATTGAAGCCATCAACTTGGCTCCATCGGCAGGAGACCTTCAAGCATACGAAGTCATCGTTGTCAAAGATCCGATGCTGAAGGACAAGTTGGCGAAGGCAGCTTTGGGCCAGGGTTTCCTCTCCGAGGCTCCTGTCTGCTTTGTGTTTGTCGCATATCCTGAGCGTTCCTCGAAGAAGTACGGACGGAGAGGCTCCGAGCTCTACTGCATCCAAGATGCGTCAATAGTGACGACATATGCGATGCTTGCGGCCACAGCGCTCGGATTGTCGTCTACATGGGTTGGAACATTCGACGAGGAAGCCGCGGCAAGAGCGGTCGGTGTTATGAAGGGCAAGCGCCCTGTCGCTATCTTGCCCATTGGCTATGCGGCTGAGTCTCCCGAGAGCACTCCTAGGAGACCTGTTAGCGATATGGCGTTCCTAGACATTTCCGGAGTGCCCTATCCATTCTCTTTCACGGACAAGAGTTTCGAGAGGCCGATTCGGAGTCTGAAACCTTAGACTCCTCTGAACAGGAACGGGTTGAGGCATCTCTTCTTGTCGCGCCAAATCTCCGGATGGAGCATACCTTCTGTTGCAGCGACGCTGCTTAGCAAGCTGTTGGCGTCTTGTGGGTTTGATGCTGAGGTCTGCGGTCTCTTCGGGACCGGAGAAAACCGTTATCATGTGGAGAAAGCAAGCTTAGCCTGTTTGGGCCGGTAGTTCAGCTGGTTAGAAAGCCTAAGGCTTGGCTGGAACGTCGGCTTTACACGCCGAAGGTCGCCGGTTCGATCCCGGTCCGGCCCACCATCTCACATTCAGCACCGCAATCCATGCCGGACGAATTGACTGCCCCTCCACCCGTCCAGCCAGACTTTCATAAGCCGTCAAACTACAACTCAAGAGGAGCGAACTTGCTGAAAGCCAAGATCACCCAGACAAAGCGAATCTCGGTCGCTCTCGAGACCAACGGAAGAGGCTTCATTGGGTTCATTGTTCAGCTGCCGGGAGCCTTTGTCCGCGGCAAGACGGAGGAAGAAACTCTCTCCAAAGTGGATAGCGAAGTCAAGGCCTATACAAAATGGCTAGGCGCGGAGATACCTGTCGATTACGACGTTCATGTTTCTCAGAGGCATTCATGCACCTTGACCGTGGAAGATGCTGACTCTGAGATCCTTCTTGACGAAGATAAACCGGCAATGAACGATCGCGAATTCAGAGAGTTCTGTGACCTAACCACATACTCAGGGGAGACATTCTTCGCGCTCTACAGGGGAGCTGAGCTGAGGAACTGGGTTGATGACAGCAAGATCAGGAAGACGTTCTATGGTGAGACGCCCCGAACCATACTGGAGATCCTTGAGCACGTGAATGGTACTCAGTACTACTACCTTTCGAGAGTCAGCCTCAGGCCGAGCGAGCGAACCAGAGATTTCCTGCAGACGAGGCGGAATTGCCTCAGCTATCTCCAGGAGCTATTCGAGGAGCAGGGTAATGATCAGATATTCCAAGTGGATAACGAGGAGTGGACGCTAAGGAAGGTGCTACGACGATTCGTGTGGCACGACAGGATCCATGCAAAAGCCATCGTTCGCATGATGCAGAAGCAGAAGCGGCTTGGTCTCATAGCGGACTTCCGAGATCCCTTTCATTTCACTGCCTAATTGCGCTCCTTGTGTTTTCTTCTGAAAGCACTTGCTCACGGTGAGCTGCAAGTTTCTCAGCACACTGTCTATTTGCGGGATTCATCGGGGCGTCTTTCTTGATATGCTACGTGCCGTCCCAGAGCCCGATCCGGAATCTGCCTGAATTCACGCCATAGATTCTCTTGATCCTGTTCGAATCGGTCTTCTCTTTCAGGGACTTGACGAGAAAGCTTCCGTACGCTTCAAGTGGGACCTGGTAACCGGCCTTGTCTAGCCATCCGATCTCTAGGTCCGTTAGTCCATCACACAAGACCATTACTGCCACGTCAGGGTTTCGACGCTCTGCATCAGCCAAGAGGGCGTGGAAGGACATTTCATCAAGGGCCATGATTTCGGGAGCTTCTGAAATTCTTTGGCTCGGCTCCCAGTAGGCGTACCCGGTGACCGAGTCTCCACGTTCCACGACTCGCATGTTCTCGACAGGTTTGATTTCGATGCCCATTGAGTACTTTCGTGCCTTCAAGAAGTTCTTTGGTCTATAGATGAATCCAGTACTTCCCTGAACCGCTCGCTTGTAGGCGCTGTCCACGTTGTTGGAATCTGTTTCCAAGAAGGGACGAACAATGGCATCTTCTGGTGAACGTGTGCGCGTCTGATTGGGGTATTTTACCGCTACCTCGGAATGATCTATCTCACTGTAGCCTAGGCGCTGATACATTGTCATCGCTCCTAAACGTTTGGAAGTCGTCAAGACGCTGTACTCGAGGTCACGTTCCCGGAAATACTCGTGCGTTCTCTTCATGATGGCTGTCATGAGTCCGCGTCTGGCGAAGTCTGGTCTGGTACTCACAGTGTTCACTCCGCCGACCTCCAGCCTTCCTTGAATGGTTTGGGTGGGGATTCGCATGAGGAGAAGTCCGCTTGCAACAGTTCCATCTCGCGTTACCGCGAATATGCCGAATTCGCGCGTGTATCTCTCATCGCTGGACCTAAGCTCTTGGAGTAGCCTCGGATTGACGGGCCAAGACAGGCTGAGTTGGAAGATCAATGCGACTTTGTATGGATCATCGATCTCGTCGAAGAAGACTATTCGATAGTCTGACAAGATAGACCTCGATGACTAGATCCGAAACCTGTCTGATAATCCTTACACAGAAACTGAAGTCGACTGTGTGTGCGCACTGAGAGAACTTCCTAGCCAAGTTAATTAGGAGCACGTTTGCTCGTCGTCTTGCCTACAATCACGCGATACGCTTTGAACTCCGTTGAAGTTCAGTCATTATCCAAGATATTCGAGACGAAGGAGGGTCCGCTGCTACGCAAAGTTCCAAAGAAAGTCGTGGCTGTTGACGGGATCAGTTTCAGCGTTCCGAAGGGAGAGATCTTCGGGCTTCTTGGTCCAAACGGTGCCGGGAAGACTACGACGATCAAGATGCTATGCACCTTGATTACTCCCACGTCAGGCGACGCGTTTGTCAACGGGTACAGCGTGGCGAGGGATGAGCAGAAGGTGCGCGAGAACTTGGGCGTCATGTTGACGGGAGAACGAACCCTATACTGGAAGTTGACGGGACGCGAAAACCTGGAGTACTTCGCAGCTCTATACCATCTAGATCCCTTAGACGCCAGGAAGCGCATCGATGAACTGCTTGACTTAGTGGGCTTGAAGCAGCATGAACACATGTTTGTCGAGAACTATTCTACAGGCATGCGAGTCCGTCTCTCATTCGTCAAAGCAATCCTCAATGATGCTCCCGTGCTGCTTTTTGATGAGCCGACCGCCAGCCTGGACCCTCAGTCATCGCGCCTCATTCGCGACACAATTCGAGGTTTGAAGAATCAAGGGCACGCGGTCATCTTGACAACTCACAACATGGAAGAAGCTGACCTACTGAGCGACCGAGTTGCCATAATCGACCGCGGCAGCATCGTAGCTCTTGGATCCCCTTCAGAACTCAAAGAGAAGGTGAAGATCAATGATGTCATCGAGATCGAGGCACGGAACCTTTCCGACCGCACCGTGAGTGCTATTGAAACGTTCAGCGAGGTGTCCAAGGTAGCCGTTACCGCAGATCCGCAATCGAGCGAGAAGGGTTCCCTGCGAATTCATGCGGAGAAGGGAAAAGAGGTGTTGCCGAAGATCCTCGAGTTCTTGGTCCGCAAACAGGTCAGCGTAACCAAGGTGAGTTTCATCGAACCTACTCTCGAAGACGTTTTCATATCAGAAACAGGCAGGAGCCTTCGAGACTAGGATGCGAACCGTATCAGGGTACAAGGCCACAGTCGGTGCACTAACCGCGATCTTCTGGAAAGGAATAAAGCATTACACCAGATATCCTGGAAGCTTCGTTCTCATCCTCGTGATGCCCTTCCTGTTCACTCTGATGATCTTCGGGATGGGGCAGTTCGTCGGCGGTTCGGATGCCTCCGCGAATTTCGCTGCACGAACTGGCACCACCAACATCCTGGTCTATGAGCTCCTTGGAAGCGCTGTCTGGATGATAGGCTGGGTTGTCGTCGAGGATGTTGGAGTTGCCTTAAGAGATGAGCAGATGAAAGGAACGCTTGAACAGAACTTCTTGGCACCCGTAAACCGTTTCACACTCCTGATCGGGCTTAGTCTGACTGACATAGTGATCACGAGTCTGGTCTTCATCGTGGTCGTTGGGGTGACCACTATCATCATGTTGCCGGCAGCTTTTCTGAGTCTCCTGCAGGCTTTTCTGGTCCTGTTGGTTGGTCTGATCCCCTTGTTTGGGATCGGTTTCCTCTTTGCCGGGTTCGTTCTTAAGTTCAAAGAGCCCTACATATTCACTCAGATCCTGAACCTTCTCTTCGCAACGCTAACAGGCACCTACTACCCAGTTTCCCTCCTGCCCTACTGGGTCCAATTCCTATCCGGCGCATTACCCCAGACGTATGTAATCGAAGATATGCGCCGAATAGTCCTAGCCAACCAGAGTCTTGTCAGCATGTACGGAAGCATATTCATGCTCCTCGTTTTGGCGCTGGCATACCCAACATTCGGTTATGCCATTTTCAAATATCTTGAGAAGAAGGCAAGTGTGACAGGTGAATTCTCAAAATACTAGTCCACTACTCAGGTTCGTTGCCGAATTCAGAGCGGCTTTCATGAAGGACCTGCGTTCATACGTGCGTTACCCCGCCTGGATGGTGGGTGAATTCATAAGTACACCGCTGTGGTTCTTCTTTTTCGCGCTTGGTGTGACGCTCTTCTCGCCAACGTCTATCTCCTCCGGCCTGCCACATGAGGGCGGAATGAACTTCTTCTTTTTCGGATTTGTCTTCATAATCCTCTTCGGCACCGGCATGTGGGGCATAGGACAGACCGTAAGAAACGAACAAATGGCCGGCACATTGGAACAGTTCTTCCTTACTCCGGCCAGCCGAGTCACTCTAATCATAGGAAGATGGGCTCGCATGTTCCTCACAGACGCGTTGATCATAGGCTACACAACCCTCCTTCTCTACCTGATTGGCGGCGGCTTTGTGACACTCAATGATCCGGCGCTCTTCCTATTCTCGCTCGGTCTCTACGAACTGGGGCTGATAGGTTTCGGACTTCTCTTCGCAGGGTTGACCATGCGCATTAGATCCTACAACACGATTTCTAACCTCGTATTCTTCGGTTACATGGTTTTGACTGGTGCTCTCTTTCCGATCAGCGTGATACCAGTACCGTTCCGCTACCTCTGCATGATCATTCCGTTCACGTACTTCAACGACCTGGTGCGACATGCGGCTCTTGCGACGCCAACGATCTTGCCGAGAACCCTTGAATATGTTATTGCGATGTTGCTGTCAGTCTGTATGCTAGTAATCGGTTTCGTCGGGTTCAAGAAGATTGAAGATGAAGCACGCATGCGCGGGACAATTGCGTCAAGCTGATTGAAGCGCAGGCAGAAGCTTATGCAGTCGGGCTTGCGAGTTGGTCTTACACAATGTATGTTCCTGTAACCATGTAGCTCACTGACTGGGCTATGTACCAAGCGTGGTCTGCGATTCTTTCGAGGTGTCGTGCTATTAGCGCTGTTGAAACCCCTTCAGCGGCGTTCAAGCTCGGATTGCTGATGAGTCCCCTGAGGTAGCCTCGATACAGGCTGTCAACTCCGTTGTCCATCTCGATTAGCTGGCGTGCGGCTTGGACATCATGAGTCCTAAGCGTCTTGAAGCTAAGCTTCATCATATCGAGAACTTTCTCAGACATCTTTTCGAGGAAGGCTCTGTCAGCCGCCTTGCCCCCGTCTACTAGGTCGAGAACTTGGACAATGTCATACGCGTACCTGCCCAGACGCGCCAAATCATACGCGATCTTCATATTGGATTTGATAACCCTAAGATCTGACGCCACAGGCTGGTACCTAGCAATCAACTCGACGGCTTTCTCCTCGACGTCGTCATATCTTCCCTGCAACTCGTTCGACCAGACACGCACTTGGGCGTCCAGTCCTCCGCCCTGTGCGGCAGCTGATATTGAAGCCTCGACCGTTCTTTCGGCGAGATCAGCCATTTGGAGTAGGGTCTCGGACATGACGTTCAGGCCTGCATCGAGCGGGCGGACGTATGACAATTCTAACCGAACCTCCCAGTGATATAGTTCTCAGTAAGCTTGTCCTTTGGATTCTCGAATATCTCGTCAGTAGGTCCATACTCGATCATTTTTCCAAGATACAGAAATGCCGTGTAGTCGGAGACTCGCGCGGCTTGCTGCATGTTGTGGGTGACAATAATCACTGTGTAGTTCTTCTTCAGCTCTCTCATCAGTTGCTCAATCTTGGCTGTCGCACTCGGGTCCAGTGCTGAGCATGGTTCGTCCATGAGAACGACTTCGGGTTCCACCGCGAGCGCACGAGCGATACAAAGCCTTTGCTGCTGTCCGCCAGAGAGGCTAGCTCCAGAATCACTGATTCTATCTCCGATCTCGTCCCATAGAAATGCTTTCTTCAAATTCTCTTCGACTCTTGAGGAGATGACCTTGCGATCTCTGACTCCGTTAAGCCTCAGCCCAGCCGCGACATTGTCGAAAATCGACATCGTCGGAAACGGATTGGGTTTCTGGAATACCATTCCTATCTTGCGGCGAATCGCTACGGGGTCTGTACTTGGAGAGAATATGTCTTCATCACCAAGAAAGACATGTCCACTCACCCAAGCGCCCGGCGTCACTTCATGCATCCTGTTGAGACAACGTACGAGTGTGGATTTTCCGCAACCGGAGGGCCCAATTATCGCCGTGACGGCGTTCTCATTGAAAGAGATGGAGATACCATCGAGAACCTTTTTGTGCCCAAATCCTGCGCTCAGGTTCTCAACCCGCATCTTCTGTCTTGAATTCTGATTATTCCCCGAATTACGGGAAGAGGCTTTCTTGTCGAGCTGTACGAGGACTTGTGAATTCATCATCACGGTTACCAGTACGTGGGCCACAGCGGCCCATCGAGTAGTTGAATCTGAGTTATGTGAATCGCATAGATGCATGTGATGTGACATGTTCACAATGGCATTTCCATAATACGGGGTGTAGCATACGAGCGGCGTCGGTGATAACATGTCAAACCAGAACACCAAGCGAAACGTCGGACTAGTCGTCTTGCTCATAATCATCATAGCGGCAACAGCAGGTGGCTACAGCTACTACGCGAATATTGGAAATACGAATACTACCCAGAGCATGACGGAAACGACAAGCACCGCGACCTCGAATGAGGCTGTTTCTATTCTTGGGGCAGGGGCAACTTTTCCAGCGCCGTTGATCCAGAAATGGACGGTCGAATACAACACCCTCTATCCTTGGATTACGATAAACTACAACCCCATCGGAAGCGGTGGAGGAATTCAGCAGATAACTCAAAAGACTGTGGACTTCGGTGCATCTGACGCACCGCTATCTGACGCCCAACTGCAGAATGCCACTGGGCTGACACTGATGCCCGAAACACTGGGTGGTGTCGCAATCGCATACAACCTGCAACCCTACGGCATAGCGAACACTACGGTGATCAAGTTCACCGGCGACGTGCTGGCGGGGATCTATATGGGAAGAATAACTCAATGGAACGACCCAGCAATACAAGCGCTCAATCCGAATCTGCAATTGCCCAAGGCTACCATCACGGCAGTGCACAGGTCCGATGGAAGTGGAACAACGTACGCGTTTACAGACTATCTCTCTGCAGTGAACTCCGACTGGAAATCGACCGTGGGACGCAGCACATCGGTCGCCTGGCCCGTCGACAAGACTGCAACGGGAATAGGTGCAAAAGGCAACGCGGGAGTCGCTGGCACAGTAGCCAACACCCCTGGCTCAATAGGCTACGTTGACGTGATCTACGCGGCTGGCAAGAGTCTTGGCATCGGTGCAGTGAAGAACGCCGCAGGCAATTTTGTAGTTCCGAGTCTGCAGACAATCGCTAATGCCGCCGCAAGTGCTACAGGGACCCCGGATCCGAAAGATTTGCGCTTGCACATCGTGAACGCTGCAGGAGATCAGTCCTACCCCATAGCAACCTACACATACATTCTGCTCTACAAGGAAATGTCAAACCAACCTAGCATGACCAAGAGCAAAGCCGAAGCTCTGGCGAAGTTTCTGTGGTGGGCCATTCATGATGGCCAGAAATATGCGCCGGACCTGATCTACGCACCGCTACCCCAAAACATCGTCTCCGCTGACGAGCAGTTGCTCACGTCCCTAACATACCAAGGGCAAGCTCTCATAACACGATAAGACGTCTGATACCTTGCAAAGACACACTCTGCCACGCCGTGCCGGCAAGAAGTCACGGCGACCCGATCTATTTTGGGCATTGCTTAGCGTAGCAGCCGTTGTCATCCTGATTATCACAGCAATCAACCTGTACGCTCTGATCAACGGGAGCGCTGCTTCTCTTCGTTACTTCGGCCTCGGTTTTCTAGTCGGGACTGACTGGGTGCCAAATCCTCCCGAAGGTCCTCCCCTACTGGGAGCACTACCCGCCATCTACGGATCTGTAGTCACCACATTGATCGCTCTGCTGCTGGCTGTTCCGATCAGCTTAGGAGTCGCGTTGTTTCAGGCGGAGTTGTCTCCTAGACGACTTCGGACTCCGTCGATCTTTCTAATCGAACTGCTCGCAGCCGTTCCGAGCGTCGTCTACGGTCTGTGGGGGCTCTTCGTGCTAGTTCCATTCATGCGTGACCACGTGAATACCCAGCTGAAAACATGGCTTGGCTTTCTGCCATTATTCAGTGGACCTACAAATGGTCTTGGTATGCTCACGGCGGGAGTCATCTTGGCGATCATGATCATTCCGTACGGATCCTCAGTCATGCGTGAGGTGATAGCGGTCGTCCCAAGAAGTCAAAGGGAAGGCAGCCTGGCCCTCGGAGCCACAAGATGGGAAATGATCAGGACCAGCGTGATACCATACGCCCGAACCGGGATAATCGCCGCCATCGTTCTCGCGTTGGGCAGGGCAATTGGAGAAACAATGGCCGTCACCATGGTAATTGGGAATGTCGCGAGAATTTCCCCTTCCCTATTCCTGCCTGCCGAGACGATTCCGAGCGTCATAGCGAATGAGTTCACGGAAGTGGCCGGCAACGATCTCTACTTGTCCGCCCTCTTCGAGCTAGGCCTAATCTTGTTCGCCATAGCTTTCTTGATGAATCTGGCGGGTCGAATTCTGATAACCCGGTTACGGTTCACAGGAGGAAGTGATAGGATTGCTTAGCCTCGAGCGCAGAAGACGCGTCAGCAATCGCTTGTTTGCTGTATTTTCCTCTTTGTGTTTCTTCGTCGCGTTGGTTCCGCTTGTTTCGATTATCTATCAGACCGTAGTGCTCGGCTACGCGGCGCTGAGTTTGGATTTCTTCACGAAAGTGACACCTCCAATTGGAGGGTCCGGTGGAGGCATACTCAACGCCATAGAGGGCAGCTTCGTAATGGTTGCGATCGCCTCAATGATCGGTATACCCGTTGGCGTCTTTGCGGGCGCCTATCTTTCTGAATACCCTGGGCGACTTGCCCATTCTGTCAGGCTTCTGGCCGAAGTCCTTACGGGTGTCCCCTCAATCGTCACTGGCATTGTTGTGTATGTGCTCATCGTTGCGACATTTCATCGGTTCTCAGCATTTAGTGGAGGCGTGGCGCTGGGCTTCATGATGATTCCGATAGTTGCAATTTCGACCCATGAATCGCTGAAGCTTGTGTCTTCGTCGATTAGAGAAGGAGGACTTGCCTTGGGTATCTCAAGGTCTAAGACAATGGTGCACATACTCTTGACGACCGCTAGGAGCGGCATCATCACCGGCATCGCTTTGGCCGTCGCCCGAGTAATGGGCGAGACAGCGCCTTTGCTATTCACGGCGTTAGGCAGCCAGTTTCTCATGACGAGTCTGATGGATCCAGCAGCCTCAATGACTCTCCTAATCTTCGATTTCGGAACGGCTCCTTACGAGAATTCACACACGTTCGCATGGGGCGCCGCTCTGATACTCCTTCTAATCGTGCTTGGTCTCAACATTGTCGTGCGAGTCGCATCACGACTTAAAGTCACAGGTTCAGAGTGATTTGGAAATTGATTTGGCACGATGATGTCTCTATGGAAGACGCCGGCTTTCTCCGCAAGCTGCGGCCAACGAGTCTCGGTGCGTGGAACGAGCGTCAGGTCCTTTCGGCGGTCAGACCGCAGTCATCACTGCAAGCCTATCGTCTGAGAAATATCCCCTTAAGCCACATACGCTGCAAACCGCACCAAGACGCAGACCCGATCCCTCCTCATAGTAGACGTTAAGCGAGTCTGTGAGGCATCTTGGGCATCGATTTCCTGAACTCTTCTCCATGACAGCTCGAGCGGAAGAACTTCACTATCGCACATATGTTTGGCGAAAGCGAAATATGCAAGAGAAGGGCTTTCACATAGATCATGTAGGGATGCAGTTTGGAACCTGTGAAGGACTCTGAGGCCGAAGTGAGGAAGCTGCAGGAGACGGGTAGAGCATCATTCATTGTCTCCGTACCAAAGAGGTGGGTTCAAGATCTTAGTCTGAGGAAGGGATCTCTGATCCGTGTGTCGACACAGCAAGACGGATCTCTTCTCCTGATCGCGGGACAGTCGGCCGCAAAGAAGGGACCAAGTGAAGCGAGTATTCAGGTTGAAGCCGACCAGGATCCTCAGTCGCTGGCAAGGAAATTGATTGCACTGTACATGATAGGTCTAAACGCGGTGGTCCTGAAATCCAAGGATTCGAGGATGTCCCCGCACATTAGGGACGCGGTCAGAGAACTCGTCAGACGCAAGTTGGTCGGCACTGAGATAGTTTCTGAGTCTTCATCAGAGATGGTTCTACAAGTATTGCTGAGCTATCCCGAGCTGTCTGCAGAGAGTACCCTACGCAGAATGGTTACGATTGCAGATCAGATGCACAAGGACTCGATCACAGCGCTGTGCGAAGGAAGGCATGATTTGGCTGCTCAGGTCTTGAAGAGTGACGATGAAGTAGATCGATTCAGCTTCTATATCGTGCGCCTGCTGAAGCAGGCAGTTGAACATCCTCAGCTCATGAAAGAGATAGGACTGAACTCGCCAAGAGATTGTCTTGGCTACAGGCTGATCGCAAAGAGCGTCGAAAGAGTTGCCGATCACTCTTCCTTGATCGCGGAACACGCCACCAAGCTTCGGGAAGCCCTCACTCCCAAGCTCGCCGCCCGCATCAAAGAGCTGAGCGAGTTCTCCAGCCTCCTGTTCCAGGAGGCATCGCAGGCACTCTTCCGAAGCGATTACTCGATGGCGGATCGCGTCTTGGCAAGGCAAGACGAAACAGAGAAACTCGAAACCGAGATAGAGAAACAGATCTACAAACAGAACCTGTCACCCGAAGACATGTCCGCACTGAGACTGATCTTGGAAAGCCTCAGGAGAATAGGCGAGTACGCAACTGACATTGCCGAGATCGTGCTGAACATGACAGTAAGCAAGTTGACCTTGGGATGACGCGTCACGTCATCAGGCTTGACACGTCTAGCCTCGGAATCATTATGCATTAGTTTAGCGTCATGAACTTAGTAGCGTGATGACGAATGGTCAAGATAACGTATCAACCGTGGGAAGAGATTGTAATTCACGAAGTTGTGGAGTATCCATTGGCGGCGTTGCTGGAGATGCAGAGTTTCGGGGCTCCGCCAGGGTCCATGGGTCGAAGTCTCATGTGGGCGAACGGGATTGCCTTCGCCTATGCTGCGATGCCTGTAAGCGATGATGTTGTGGCTGAGCAGTTGAAGGGTAGGATGCATTGGGCGAGCGTTGTCTTCGCGACAATGCCCGCCTATGAGAGCGCCGTCCTACTTCAAGAGACGAATATCCGGGTCCCTGTGGTGGATGTGAGCGGCAATCCGACCCTCTATGCGGTCGCTCGGTGGCTGTGTGATCGTGCAGCCTGAGTTTCGCTGGCGAGTCCTAGAGGACTAGTGAGAGTAGTTGTCGAAGGGCTAGGGTTCGCGCGTTCTTTCGGTATGCACCCATGTTCAGGATTTCTTCGATTTCCATGCTTGTTCACGCCACCTATCCTAGTAGTACATCAGTGTACCTATATAAGTACAGTATCGTTTTCCGACACATACCATGGGCATGGCGGCGTCATACACCCGAATCAGAGCGTCATACACCCGACGAAGGGTGTTATACACCCGACACAAGGTGTTATGCACCCAAGAAACATGCAAGCGGAAATTGATCTCATTCGCTATCAGGCGCACGGTGGCCGAAATCGCAGGCTCGTGTTGCCCTCTCGTGCTCTACTTGCTCAACCTTCCCAGTATCTCTGACGCCTCTCGCATCATTGCGTCAATAACCTGGGC
>Ga0315279_10008411_pt1 | contig 12497 bp, 7 predicted proteins | sample YL17G06_20_MG_FD_203694 | JGI IMG/M metagenome (GOLD analysis project Ga0315279, IMG submission 203694) | Sediment microbial communities from Yellowstone Lake, YNP, Wyoming, USA - YL17G06_20 | ecosystem: Environmental > Aquatic > Freshwater > Lake > Sediment | place: USA: Wyoming | collected... | reverse complement strand
AGACGACCCCCGTGATGATTCGCGTGCCGAAATCCCTGGCAAGCCGGATCTGACGCTGCGTATTTCCGGAGCCGGTGGGCAGCACAAACAGTCCCAGTTCCTCGGCGCCGTGGTAAAAGCCGAATTCCCCGTTGAACAGCCCGAATGACGGCGTGATCTGAATAACGTCGGCGGGCTCCGCACCCGCCATGGGAAGGCGCCGCGCCATGCACAGCGTCCATTGTTGGAGGTCGGCCTGAGTATAGGGCATCACGATAGGCGACCCTGTGGCGCCCGATGACATGTGCATCTCGAGGATCGCTCTCTTGCTCGCGCAGTTAAGGCCCAGAGGATAGTTCGCACGCATCACCGACTTGTCCATCGTAGGGATCTTCCCCAGGTCATCAAGGCCGTGAATGTCCTCCGGGGTTACGCCCGCCTCGCGAAGCCGCGCGCGCCGGGTCGTGTTCTTGTCATACACATGCCGGACCACCCTGCACAGCCGCTCCGACTGAATCGCGCGAAGCTCATCCTGCGAAGCCGTCTCTTCCCGTGGACTGTGGAAGCCGCTCTTGAAAGCCATCAAGTCATTCTCCGCTGCAAAGGGTGGGTTCTTATACCATGAGTCAGTGCGCGGATGCATGTCGCACGCTCATGCTCCTGCTATTCCGAAAATGCGAATGTTTGTTGTACCGGCTTTAGCCGGGGATCTCTCTGCCGATCCCCCCTAAAGGGGGTACAACGAACGCTTGTCGTAAAGGTTTGTTGTACCGGCTTTAGCCGGGGATCTCTCTGCCGATCCCCCCTAAAGGGGGTACAACGAACATTTTCATCATTTGCGGGAGAAACTCCCGTTTCATGACAACTCGTAATCGAAATCCAACGATTGATCGATCTGACTTTTTTAAGACGGATCCTCATCTTAAGCAAAGAGATGCCATTCCCTTTGTGTGGCAGTTCATCCTCCATGCATCCCGGTACGGTTCCTTGTTCGATTGCGAGCACAATTACGAGTACGATTACGACCATGAGCATGAAGACGATTATGGGTCAGATGTCCTAAAAAAGTTGCCCGTGCGGAGCGTGAACTCTGTCATGGGCGTGGGGTCGGAGGCATCGTGAAGAAGCTCAGGAGAGTGCTGAAACTTGCCGTTGCGGGTTTGACGCTTCTCGTCGTCCTTGCCGCGATCTGGCTGGTATATCTTGCGCGGACGCGACTGCCTGATCTCGAACGGACGGTTATACATTCTTCGCTGAAGGGCAATGTAACCGTCATTCGGGACGAATGGGGCGTTCCTCACATCGAAGCGGCGAATGAGACGGACGGGTATTTCGCGCTCGGCTACTGCATGGCGCAGGACCGGCTTTTTCAGATGGAGGTCCTCCGCCGGGTCGCGCGAGGCGACCTTTCCGAAATACTCGGGCCGCTGCTAATCCCCATCGACAAGATCATCCGCTCGTTTCGCCTGCGGCCGGAGATCCAGGCATCCATCGAGAAAGGCGAGTGCATGTCGCCGGAGGTCCGCGAGGCCGTGGACGCCTTCATGTCCGGCGTCAATCACCGTCTCGAGGCTGAGCCTCTACCGTTTGAATACGCCGTGCTTCGGATTCCCGCGCGGCCGTTCACTGCCGTGGATTGTCTGTGCGTCGCCGGCGTGCTCAGCATATCGTTCGCCGAAGGACTCCGAATCAAGCCCGTGATGGCTCTGCTCAAAGAACGCCATCCCAACCTCGACGTCGACGCCCTCTTTCCCGGCTACACGAAAGAAATCCCCGTCACGATCATGGAGAGTCTTCAGGAACCGGGTTTCGGGTCTCGGGTTTCGGGTCTCGCCATGGCACCCGAGGCCCGAGACCCGAGACCCGAGACCCGAGACCCGAAGACGTTGCAAGACTTTCTCTGCGCAATGGAAAAGTTCTCTCGCATTCTCGGCCCCACGCTCGGAAGCAACTCGTGGGTGCTGGGCCCTTCGCGAACGCGCTCCGGAAAGCCGATTCTGGCCAACGACCCGCACATCACTTTCACCAACCCGGGCATCTGGTACGAAGCCCATCTCAAGTTCCCGGGCTTTGAACTCTACGGGTATTACATGCCTCCACTACCCTTCGCATTATTGGGCCAGAATCGTGAGCGCGCTTGGGCGGTTACCATGCTCGAGAACGACGACCTCGATCTGTACCAGGAAAGGTTCAGCCCTGATGACCCGGGAAAGGTCATGTACAAAGGCCAATGGGTGGATGTCCGCCAAGAGACCGAGACCATCAAGGTGCGCCTGTGGCCGGACCAACAGTGTACCGTCCGCATTACCCCTCACGGACCCGTGGTCACGGACCTGTTCCGCAGATTTCAGAAATATGACGGCCCCGATGTGGCGCTCTCGTGGGTTTGGCAGAAGGTCCCCTTCACATATCTGGACGGCATTTACAGGGCAAGCCATGCCGCCGACTATGACACTTTTGGCAAGGCGCTGTCTCAGATTACCTCGCCCGGAATCAACGTCTCCTATGCCGACGCGCAAGGCAACATTGCATGGTGGGCGGCGGGCCGGATCGTAATTCGGCCCGAGCATGTGAATCACAAGGTCCTGCTCGATGGCGGTTCAGGCCGAGACGAGATCCTCGGGTATCTCCCCTTCGAACAGAACCCGCACATGATAAACCCGGAGTCGGCCTGCATCGTGACGGCCAACAACCTGCCCACGGTGAAACCCGTCGGGCCGATCAGGCTCCTGCAAGGATTCTGGCAGCCATCGGATCGAGCCGCCCGCATCAAACAGATCCTTGATTCGCAGGAGAAGTGGTCTCTCGAAGAATTGGAGGCCGTTCAGTTCGATGATGCCACGTATACGGCACCCGCGTTTATCGCGTGTATTCTCGATCTCCTGAAACCTGAAGCGCGAGACTTTGCGCCTCTTGAAAAGGACGCGATGAACGCCCTCGAGACCTGGGATTTCCGCCACAACATCGATTCCGTCGGCGCCACGGTGTTCGAGGTTTTCCGTGACATGCTTGTTCGCGATACCGTCGGCGACGAGATAGGTCCGGACCTCCTTCCCTCCTACTTCGCCGTCGCCGACCACTGGAACTTCATGAAATATGCCGTAAGAGAGGATTCGTTGCCGTTCTGGGACGACATCACGACGCCCGCGAGAAAAGAGACCCGAAAGGACATCGTCCTGAAGGCATTCAAGGATACAGTGGTTGCGCTGAGGCGCCAGATGGGTCACGACATCCGGAACTGGCACTGGGGAAAGGCGCACACACTCGAGTTCAAACACCCTCTCGGCTACGTTCCCTTTCTCGGCCGCATCTTCAACATAGGTCCTTTCCAGGCTTCCGGCGCCGAAGATACGATCAACAACATGCTCTGCCGTTCCGGAAAACCGCCATACAACGTTGCGGCCGGGCCTTCCACGCGGCGTCTTATCGACTTCGGCGAGCCCGACCGTCAGCTTGACGTCCTGCCGACGGGCAACGCGGGGAACTTCATGAGCCCCAACTACGCGGACCAGACCGCGATGTTTATGAGCGGACAGTATCGCCAGATTTGGCTCACCGAAGATCAGATCCGATCGCACAAGCGGCACGAGATGCATTTCCTGCCCGTCGTCGAGACAGTGCTTCTGAGGTGACTCACCACTAGCCTGCATTCGGGAAAATGAAACTCGGGGGTCGTTCCTTATAGAATGGCGCTCGATGCGCTTCATTTGAAGCCCGCAATCGTGCATGATAGATTCGTGATGAGCTCTTGGGGAGTGGAGGAAAGGCAGGGACGGGCAGGTATGGCGTATCGGATGTTGGTGGTCGATGATAAGGCGAACATGCGCGAGATGCTCGCCAGCACGTTCTCTGAACGTGGGTTTGTTGTGACGGAGGCATCCAACGGCCTTGATGCCATCAGCCTCGTTCGCGAACAAGTGTATGATATCGTCATCACCGACCTGAGCATGCCCGGCGAGAACGGCATCGCCGTGCTGCGCGCGGCCAGAGAGGTCTCCCCCGACACGCACGTCATCATCATCACCGCCTTCGGGACCATCGACACGGCCGTTGAGGCCATGCGCCTCGGCGCCAGCGACTTCATCACCAAGCCGTTCAACATCGCCGTCATGGAGCACAAAGTCGAGACTCTGTTCCGCCAGGAGCCCGCGCAACCCGAAGCCGGCAGGCCGTCCAAGACATGGCTCCATCCGTCCATCCAGCACATGGTCGGCACCAGCGCTCAGACCAAGAGCGTGCTCAAGATGATCGAGAAGATCGCGCCCAGCCGGAGTTCGGTGCTCATCATAGGGCCGACCGGTACCGGCAAGGAACTCGTCGCCCGCGCCATCCACGATTCCAGCCCGCGCCGCGACCGGCCGTTCGTCGCGCTCAATTGCGCGGCCCTCGCTCCGGGTGTCCTCGAGAGCGAGTTGTTCGGACATGAGAAGGGATCGTTCACCGGCGCCACCGAACGTCGGATCGGACGCTTCGAGAAGGCCCACACCGGAACCCTCTTTCTCGACGAGGTCGGTGAGATCGACGCCGGCATCCAGACCAAGCTGTTGCGCGTCCTGCAAAGCGGCGAATTCGAGCGCGTCGGCGGCACCCAGACCATTAAGGTCGACGTGCGCATCGTCGCCGCGACGAACCGCGACCTCACTGAGGCGATCCAACGAGGCCTTTTCCGCGAGGACTTCTACTACCGTCTCAAGGTATTCTCCTTGGTCATCCTGCCCTTACGTAATCGCCGAGACGACATTCCCGCGTTGATCGACCACTTCCTCCGGAAGTTCAGCATCGAGATGAACAAGGAGGTCCACGGTGTTGACGACGACGTCATCGAGTTTTTCCTCCGCTATCCCTGGCCGGGCAACGTCCGCGAGCTCGAAAACATCCTCGAACGCGCCGTCGTTCTTGCCGAGGGGCCGACCATTACGAGAAACGAACTGCCCCAAGAGATCCTATATACCCCCGCCGACGTCGAGACCACGCCTGTTCCCACCCCTGAAGGTTCCTCCCTCATCGATCGCACCGACCAGCTCGAATCGGAACTCATCCGCGGCGCCCTCGAACGATACCACTGGAACAAGACCAAAGCCGCCGAACACCTCGGATTAAAGCGGACTACGCTCCAGTACAAGATCAAAAAGTACGGCCTGGAGTAACGATCGGCAGATCCACGTTGTTGTCAATAGAGGCAAAGTGAGTTGCAATCACAAGGCGGCATAGTTCTAGGAGTTGAAAGCGACTTCAAATCGCAGGAGATGCAGTGCACGTGCCTACGGCCAAAGAGATTTACGCGGAGACTGTTCGTGATCTGCCGTCGCCTGAACGGGTGAGACTCGCTACGCTGATCCTTGAAGATCTTGCAGAGTCCGCCGCGCCGGCCCTGGATTACACCGATGCGTGGACTGAAGAAGACCTGCAAGACTTGGTAGCGTTTTCCCAACCGAACGCGGGATGGAAACAGGGAGACGACGACCCCGTGGCGTGAAGTCTTCCGGAATGTCTGTTCGCGGGAGAATGAAAGCGCTGGCCTGCTTCTTTTTTCTGCTTGGGACCCTGCGTGGGTAGGTTTCTACAGGGGATCGATGACTTCGAGGCCGGGGAAGCGGTTGAAATCAGAGTCGTGGGTATAGATGGTTCGGATGCCATGTTCACGCATCAGGACGGCGGTATGGGCGTCGAATACGAGGTTGCCGCGGATTGCGATCTGCCCCTTCACCATTTGGGCGAGTAGCTCGCTGTGGCGTGGTGTTTCGGTCAGGATTCCGAGAGTGGGAGAGGTGAGGATCGCGTTCAGGAATCGCCAACCTCCGGAAGGGGAAAGTGGATTACGGAACACGTTGGGGTGCGTTACCACGCGCATGAACTCATAAGCGATGCCCCAGGTCAGGTACCAGGGGGAAGACTGATCTCGCCATTTGAGCAGCAAATCTCGACACGTGGCGTGTCCCACCGAGTCCTTGTCTGCGGCGTATGCGAGAATGTTGGTGTCTACCACAAACACGGTTACCGTTCCATAACGTCATACAGCATGTCACGATTGGCTATATTTACCCGCGCTCCACCCGCGTGAAACTCGGGAAGGGGCGGGAGTTCCGTCTTGTCGGGCTTGTGCAGAAGCAGTGTCCGCAACGCAGCCTCTACCAGTTCGCCCATAGTCTTTCCCTGTCTCATAGCCTCGCGCTTCAGGGCGCGCATGACCGTATCGTCGATGTTCAGAGTCGTCTTCATATGGGAAACCATACCATATGTATGGCGATATGTCAACGTGCAGCATTCAAACCGCGCCAGGCGCGCCGCGACCGCATGGCCCCACACTTGCGGACGGTGCAACCTTTACAAACCGGTTTCGTGCTCGTAGAATCGAATGCGATCTCTCTGTGGAAGCGTGGTCAGCGGATGAAGGAGCAATGCGTATGGGCACTAGGGGTCTCACAACGATGCTTACTGTGCTTGGTTCCCTATGGGCGTTTGCGCAAGCCGCAACGCCGGGTCCACCGGTCGTTCTAGAGAACGATTGCGTGCGGTGGGTGATCGGCACTGACGCGAAAACGGTGTCTTTTACCGACAAGGAGACGGGGAACGATTACCTTAACAAGGAATCCCTTGTCCCCGTTGCGTCGGTTCGGAAGGGGAATGCGAGCTTCAATGCCACGAGGGCCTCCTACGCGGATGGACGCCTCGTCTTGGAGTTCGGCGACGCCGGAGGGCGCGTCGAGATTGCCGTCAAGACCGAGAAGCAATACTTCATCCTCGAGGTAGTGAGTGTAAGGGACGCGCAGGTGGAGGAACTCGCGTTTGTGGACGTGCCGCTTTCGCTGAAGGGGAAAATCGAGGAGCCTTTCGCGGGTTGCGCCCTGGCGCTGAACCTGAAGACGAACGTCGTCGAGATTCCCGGTCCGAACAGTCGGCTCCGCGCGATATCTACGGCGCGATTCGGACTCGAGGGGGCGAAGGTCGCGATCATTGGCTGCGCGCAGGCGCAGTTGCGCGACGTCATGAAGGAGGTTGTCACGCACGCCGATGAACTGCCGAAATCCAATATCGGCGGGCCGTTCGCTCTGGATGCGGAGATCAACCGGGGCTCGTACTTGTTCGATCTCGAAGGCATTTCGGAGGACACGGTGGATAGTTGGATCGATCTTGCGAAACGGTTGGGGATGACACAGATCGATTTCAACACGTCTTTCCGGTACGGCGATTTCGAGCCTCGTGCCGACAAGTATCCACGAGGCCGTCAAAGCGTGAAGGCCGTTGTGGATCGATTGCATGCCGCCGGCATTGCGGCGGGACTTCATACGTACGCGTTCTTCATTAACAAGGGCGCGCGATACGTTACGCCCGTGCCGGATGCGCGACTCGGGAAGGCTGGCACGTTCACGCTCGCCGAACCTCTGCCCGCCGAGGGCACGTCGATCCCCGTGACCGAGTCCACGGCCAATGTGTCGACGGAGACAGGATTTTTCATCCGGAACAGCGTGACCGTTCAGATTGACAACGAGTTGATCACGTTCAGCGGCGCCGCGAAGGAGCCGCCGTATGCCTTCACGGGATGCACGCGCGGCGCATGCGACACTAAGGTTGCTTCACATGATAAAGGAGCAAAGGTTCATCACCTGAAGGAATGTTTCGGTCTCTTTACGCCGGACCCGGATTCGACGCTACTGGCGGAAATTGCGGCTAACACGGCGGATACCTTCAATGAGTGCGGTTTCGACATGATCTACGAGGACGCGCTTGACGGGGAAGACATTCTGGCAGGCGGCGAGAACGGTTGGCACTATGGATCGAAGTTCGTCTTCGAGATCGCGAACCGGCTCAAGAGGCCCGCGCTCTTCGAGATGAGCACGTTCCACCATCACCTTTGGTACGTGCGTGCGCGGATGGGCGCGTGGGATCACCCATGCCGGTCTCACAAACGATTCGTCGACCTGCATTGCGCGGCAAACTACGATGGCCGCGGGATGTTCCTGCCGATGAACCTCGGGTGGTGGGCCGTGCAGGTATGGTCGGACGGTTCGGAAACGTGCAACGAACCGACGTACAAAGACGACATCGAGTATTTGATGTGCAAAGGGCTCGGCACGGACACGGGATTCTCGCTGATGGGTGTGACGCCAGGGAATATCGGCAGCACGCCCGCGTACGAGCAGCTTGCGCCCGTCTTCAAGCAGTACGAGGAACTGCGCATCGCGAAGCAAGTCCCGGAATCCGTCAAGTCGCGTCTGCGCAAGCCCGGCGATGAGTTCACGCTTGAACAAGCGGGCGGGCAATGGCAGTTCCTGCCCGTCCGGTATGCGAAGCATAAGGTGCAGGGGCTCGATGGCTGGAGCGATCGATGGATCGTCAAGAACACGTTTGAGCCGCAGCCGCTTCGGCTGCGTATCGAGGCGCTGATGTCCGCCGCGTCGTACGACGCGCCGAACAACGTCGTCATCGAAGACTTCAGCAAGCCCGAAAGCTTGTCCGACCGCGGCGCACAAGAGGGCGTCACCGCTTTGCTTGACATCTCGGCCGAGCAGGTGAAAACGGGGACTGCGAGCGGCTGTTTCGGCGCCGCGAGTGCGCGCGATTCGGCGGACGGCGCGTGGGCGCGCATCGGCAGGATTCACAAGCCGCCGTTGAACGTCGCGCAACAGAAAGGCGTCGGCGTTTGGGTGCACGGCGACGGTCAAGGCGAACTGTTAAACCTCCAACAACGAAGCCCGGCAGGACGTGGGGTCGGCGGCATAGGCGATCATTACGTGGTCGTGGATTTCACGGGCTGGCGCTATTTCGAGTTGGTGGAACTCGAGGGAGGCCGAATCGCGGATTACCAATGGCCCTACGGGTCGGACGCCTACGGTGTCTATCGCGAACCGGTCGACTATGCTCAAATCGAGACGTTTGCGTTGTGGTACAACAATCTTCCGCCGGGGAAGAAGGTAATATGCTATTTGAGCCCGGTAAAGGCGTTGCCGCTTGCGAAGGCCACGCTGCGCAACCCGGCCATCACCGTCTCGCGCAGGACAATCACTTTCCCGGTGGATATCGAGTCGGGGTGCTACCTCGAGTTCGCGTCCATGGACGACTGCAAACTGTACGGCCGGAAGGGGGAGTTGATCCGCGAAGTGAAACCGCAGGGCGAAGTGCCCGTTGTAAACACAGGGAATAACCAAGCAACGTTCGCGTGCGAACCTCCAAGCGGTTTGAATCCTCGCGCGTACGTGACTCTTATCACGCGGGGGCAGCCATTTAGGGAGTAACCCGTGTGCGTTGCCTAAACCTTCGCGCGAGAGTAACTCGACAGGTTATCCGCGGTAGCGCGACGTTTCCAACGTCGCGGTTCGATCTCGCCGTCAGGCCGCGATGTTGGAAACGTCGCGCTACTTCGGCCAATGCTGGACTTGTCATGTTATCCTTGCGCAACGCCTAAACCCTCTCTTTGATGGCTCACCTTGGGGCAGACTGACAGTCTGCCCCACGGTGGATGCAGCATTCAGGATCCGGCGGTTCGTCGTTGTCAGTGCGCGCCGGGAATGATATTCTGGCGCGGACATGCTAACGAGCGAACTTGATTACGAGTTGCCGCCGGAACTCATCGCACAGCACCCGTGCGACCAGCGCGATGCCTCTCGCCTCCTTGTGCTAGACCGCAACACGAGGGGTATGCGCGTTGACATCTTTCGCAACGTCGCAAACTATCTCCGCGCGGGTGACTGTATAGTCACGAATGACACGCAGGTTATCCGCGCACGCGTCCGCGCGCGGAAGCCAACCGGGGCGCGAATCGAGGTCTTCCTCTTGCGCGAAGAAAAACCGGGAACCTGGATCGCATTGGTCCGGCCTTCGGCGCGCGTGAAGCCTGGAACGCGCGTGAAAATCGGCGAACACATCAAGTCGACGATCGGCGACGTTCTTCCCGAGGGCCGCAGAAGAGTGCATTTTGACACACCGGATGTCCTGTCCTTGCTCGAGAAGATCGGCGAGATCCCGCTTCCGCCTTACATCGCGCGGAAGCATCCCGAAGAGTCGGACCTGACGCGCTATCAGACGATATATGCGCGTGTGCCGGGGGCGGTGGCGGCGCCGACAGCCGGACTCCACTACACGCGGGAGACGATCGAGGCTCTCGAGCGCGCGGGTGTGCGGCGTGCCGGCATCACGTTGCATGTTGGCTACGGAACATTCCGGCCAATCGTCGCCGAGAACATCGGGGAACACACGGTCGAGTCCGAGGAGTTCATCTGTTCGGAGGACACGGCGGCCTTGTTGAATCGGGTGCGGGCGGAGGGCAGCCGCGTAGTAGCCGTCGGAACGACCGCGGCACGTGTCCTCGAAACACAGTTCCGCGACGGGTCTTATCACGCCGGGCGCGGATCGACAGCGCTTTACATTTATCCCCCCTATACCTTCCGTGCCGTGGACCTCCTGCAGACGAACTTCCACCTGCCGCGCTCGAGTCTCCTGGCGTTGGTGTGCGCCTTCGCGGGACGCGAGCTTATCCTCGAGGCGTACCGTTTCGCGATCAAAGAACGGTTCCGCTTCTATTCGTACGGCGACACGATGCTCATCCTGTGAAGCGGCCCGCTTCGACCTCCGGGATATTCGCGTGTTGAAAAGGACATTGCCCGACCCTATATTATGAAAAATAGGTTTGTTGGGCTTTGTCGATCTCGTTTGGATCCCAATTCCGCTGATCTGACACGGAACTGTGATCCGGCAGGGCAAAGATCACGGAATGCGAAGACTTTTTTCACCGCGACTTATCCGTTCCCTCCTGTGTATTGGGGTATTCCTGATAACACTTGCGGCGACCTACAACTGCGTTCTCTTCGGCAACCAGTCCGATCTGTGCGGCGGCTATGACGTTTATCGATACATGGGGCCGTACAGCTACTACATGGACTATGTGCTTCATCATGGCGAGGTCCCGTACTGGAATCCATTGACGCTTTGTGGAATGCCGTTCGCCGCGAATCCCGTTGTAAAACTTTTCTATCCCTTCAACCTGCTTCGAAGCCTTTTGACGTTCCATCCGACTCCATTCAAGACGCAGATGGGTTGGATGATAATGTTCGTTCTTCACTTGCTGGTCGCGGGAATGGCCATCGTCTTGCTGGCGCGCGACCATAACTTGAGTTATGGCGCGTCGTTTGTGGCCGCCTTCGTGTTCATGTTCGGCGCCAACTGGACGCGCCGGATATCCGAGTATCACTTCATTTGCATGGTGGCCTGGTTGCCCGTCTTGCTTGTGCTGGTGCGACGCGCGCTCTCTCAAGAGGCGCTGCGGCCAAAGCTCCGCTACGGTTTGATCTGCGGACTGATTCTTGGGTGTTCTTTGCTGTCCGGCGATATGAATATCGTCCCATACATGGGAGTTACCTTGGGGGGTTACGCTGTCTTGTATCGGGTCCTCGGCATACGCTCGTTCGCGGAACTGCGCAAGGAAGGTTTTCTCAAGAGAATCTCGGGCGATGTCGCGTTTCTAGTGATCATGTTTGCACTAAGCGGACTCGTGGCTTCGGCCCTGCTTTTGCCCGGCTCGGAGTTCGCCTCGTTCACGGGCCGAGTGAAGGGTACCGAACAGGAATTGGCGCATCCTCACTACGCGGGAACGTGGCAGGATTTGTACCACATTCTCATCCGCTTTCCTGGGTTGAAGTGGGAAGTAGAGAATATCCGCGGCGCCGGAATTGGCGCGTTGGTGCTCGTTGCCGCCGGCCTACTGAGCCGCCGCTGGCGTGAGATTCTCCTATACGGGATTCTTTCCCTGATTCTCTTCGATTGCAGCATGGGGCGGCCTTTTCCGATTGCGACGATCCTCGAATACCTCAGTCCGATTCAGTTGATCGCATCGACGCGCGCCTGGGACTTTGCCGTGCTGCCCTTGGGCATGCTAGCCGCCTTCGGCGCGGACGCAATTGCTACAGCGACGAGGCCCCTTTGGTGGCGCGGCGTCCGAGACGGAACCCTGCTGATCGTCGGAATCGTGGCACTTTACTCCCTGTCATTCCTACTCGGGCCAAAGTCATTCCTGTCCATGGGCCGCACGGCGCTTGTGTTGCCCGGATGCATGCTGGCCGCGGTTATCATCGCTAGCTGGATGCCGCGTTGGAGCTTCTGGCCCGTCGTGTTGGCGGCACTGATGTTTGCGGAAACGCTCGCATGGAATAACACGTATGTCCCCTTTATCGTCACGCAGAAAAATTTCGCAACCTTTGCACATAGGTATCCGGGCGCGACTTCGTTCTGGTCGGACAACCGGCGGGGCATCGATCTATTTCAGGATCGGCTGCTATACGAGTTGAAGCCCGCCATGCACGGATACGAGCCCCTTCACATGAGCCACGTCCGCAATGTACTGGCCGGCGATTCGCGGGCCAACTCGTACCAGCGAAGCGTGAAAGACTACGAGGTCACGCGCGAGAACCAGCGAGGCAATCTGTTTCTCAAACGCGCCTTCTGGCTGGCGCGCCAGTATGTTCGGGGACCATTGCCCAACAAGCAGTCGCTGTTTCCTCCAACGACGACCGTGTTCCTTCCCCAGG
>Ga0315279_10008408_pt1 | contig 12501 bp, 15 predicted proteins | sample YL17G06_20_MG_FD_203694 | JGI IMG/M metagenome (GOLD analysis project Ga0315279, IMG submission 203694) | Sediment microbial communities from Yellowstone Lake, YNP, Wyoming, USA - YL17G06_20 | ecosystem: Environmental > Aquatic > Freshwater > Lake > Sediment | place: USA: Wyoming | collected... | reverse complement strand
CAATGTTCGCCGTGGAAAGACTTGAACCCGAATTTGAAATCAACGTTCAATGCCACTGCGGCAGCGGAAGATGCAGCGCCGCTAAAAAGTTTCGCTGTACCTGCTCCTGCGGCCACAAGAACCACGGAAGCAAGTACAAGGGCGGCCTGGCGCGGCTTGACCAGGTCCTGAAGGAGGTGGAATGAGTTGACCGAAACCTCCAAAGAAGCCCTTAGAAAATTCCTTGAGTACCCCGAAATCAAATCATGGTACAACGGTGTCGGGACGGGGCTTAAAGAAAGCACCAGGGGCCAATACCTGCTCTTTCTAATGCGCTACATCGGGAAAGAGAATCCCGCGAGTTTCCTGAAAAGAGCCCAGGAAAAGCCTCGTGAAGTCGCAATCGAAATCAAGAGTAAACTCGGAGAGGCCTACAAGCAGTCGATGACCGCCGCGCATCTCACCAAATATGCCCTCCGGTCCTTCCTGGACTTCCACGAGGTAGACGTACAAGTCAAAGCAAAAATCAAAGTCCGCCGCGTGCGAAAGAAGCCTGAACTCTCTTGGGAAGATGCAGACCGGATAATTCAGGAAACCGATGAGCCATACCGAAGCCTCTTCAAGTTTATGAAGTGGTCGGGTCTCGGTGAGGACGAAGTTATGGAAATCCAAGCATCACCCAACATTCAACGCAGAATAGAGACGCAAAGATCCAACGACAAGCCTTACGTCAAGATCGACCTTTCACCAAGAAAAGCGAACCTGGACGAGTTCTTCACACTCACGCCGAAACAATACATGCCTCAATTCCCGTTGAAAACGAAGATGCATAGGGATAGGGGCGGTTCCTTGATCGACCCGCATGACATGCAGAATGTTTGGCGGCGAGCGGCAAAGAAAGCGAAACTGTGGCAAGTGGGACTTGGACCACACACGCTACGAAGTACCTTCAAGAGCCAATGCGGCAAGTCGGACGTAAAGGAGGCTGTCAGCGAATTCTGCATGGGGCATGGCGGCGGGGACAAGTACGGCTATGCACGAGAAGTGTTGAATGAACAATACGTGGCATCCGAACTCCGCAAGTTGTGGGCAGGTCAAGGAGGTACCTCAGAAGAAGCCGCAATCAAAGTCCTAGTGGCAACGATCAAGGCACAGTTCGGAGACAAATTGTCAGCAGAGAAAAAGGACGCATTGGACCGCCTCGCCAGTAGAATAGAAACAGTCGATGAACTGGCGAAGAAACTGAAGGAGATGAACCTTCTCACGGCTACGTTAGAAGGGGAGGAACCACCGACGCGCTTGCAACCTAAGAAGCGTCGAATCATGCGACCCAGAACGGCGCGGAACGGCGGGACGCCGGTCGACATGCCGTATGAGACGCGCATTGTCGGCGAGGAGGACCTGGTCCCGCTGCTGAATGAGGGATGGGAGATCGTCAAGGAACTCAGCAACGCTAGGATCGTCATGCGACGAGCGAACGCTGCTTGACCGTTTCGGAAAGACTGGCCGGCGGAGAATGAGCGAACGGTTTCTGAAGTGGGCGATCCGCCGCCACTTCCGCGAGAAAGGGTTCAAGGTTCGCCTTGCCAGGATCAAGCTGGGCAACACGGAGATTGACGGTGAGGTTGAAGGCCGTGGATGGAAGATGGCTCTGGAACTCAAGACGCCTGGCGACGATCTCACCCGCGGATTGGGACAGGTTGCTGAGGCGTTGGCCTTCGGCTACAAGAGTGCTGCCATCGTTACAACTTTGAAAAGAGCCAAGCGGACAAACCCAGCCCTGTTCGATCGATTGGGAGTGGTGCTCTTAGGTGTTGACTCAAAGGGCCAGGTCCACCAAGTCTACCCAACCTATGCAAGGCTTAGGCAGAGACAGAATCATGACGGATCAACCGTTCGGCGCACTGTTCAGCTGCAGCAGGACAGTCTTAGTGATGTTTAGGGCGTAGTAAGCCTCCTCGGCCCCTACCCAGAGTTTGTAGGATTCCCCAGGTCGACTGAATGCTGATCGCATTACTCGCTCTGTGAGATGAGCTGCAAAATTCCCAAGCTCTCTAACCTTCCATGCATCCTTGGCGAGCCGCTTGTCAATGATGCCCTTCCTGACCGCCCATCTCAAGACCTGTCTCCATTGGATCTGAATATCTGGGATAAGGTCTGCAACTTCAGGATCAATGGCGGAAGCTCCGCCTTCAAAGCGAGAAATCCTAGACTGAAAAAGCGCCGACTCAAGCGCAGTCCGACACATCAAAGCCGTGGCCAAGTATTCACCGTTTCTGCAGCAGCTCACCGCTTCCGACAGAACGTCGGCCGCCTCGAGCAGATGCGGTGAGTGGCGCTGTTGATAGAAACCCGCAGCAAACTGTCTCCACAACTCCTCTCCGGAAGCAGAGACGGCTTCCCGTTCCGCTTCCTTGATCGCTGTCCCACATTTCGCGCAGAACCAACCCCGAACTATTTTGCCACATTGCGAGCAGAACAACAAGGTGATACCTGCAGCCATTGCAGTGGGTCCCTGGGAAAAAAGATAACCGATTGTGGCCGCTGACTTTTACAGAAGTGATTCACGCTTTGGTCCTGAATTCGAAGTCCTCTGCTTGGGCGTCCAAGATCTGGAGGATCCGCTCGCTGATCTTCGCGCAAGCCCTGCCATGCCTCTCTCTTCTCAGGACCATGCGAGAGTACGCGAGGCCTTCGAGCACGCCTTCAGTGAAATCACGCAAACACACTCACCTCCTTGCTTATTGGAGGGCTGTCGTCCCAACTCAGGACGTGCCTTGGTTTCATATAACTCAGGAGGTGACCCATATCACGGCTCCAGGTGTATGATACCGACACTACGCTGGCATCATGGCCAGCATCATACGGACACTGTGCTGGTATTGGGTTTCGAACGATCAAGACCCAAGCAACGTTCGCACAACCATTGGTCGCGCGCCTTCACATACCATAGCTTACACCGCGTGGGCCTCCGCATCGGTTGCGCACGTCTGCTTTTTCTGGGGACGTCGATTATCCCGCAAGTGGCGCAGGTGCGAGGGTGTTCGACTTGGAGGCGTGATGACACTTGGCCCGTTTCGTTCGCCCAACTCTCCAACAACAAATGCCAGCCAGGCGCCGCCCTCCCTGTGAGGTGAACCTCCCTGATCATCTGTACGAGTTTCTCGACATCCGCCGGACTTAGGATGGGGAGATCTTTCTCGTAATCGGCGTAGCCGCTACCCAAACGTCGTAACACATTCTTGTCCGTTGACAGGCTGCGGTTAAGTTTCAGCGCTGTGAGGAGACCGCGGCTGCTGATCGTATAGCGTTCGATCTTTCCTTGCTTGGTCCTCTCAACTAATCCCTGCCTTAGCATTTTGGGAAGATTGTCGTAATATACGGTGTCCTTCGCGAGCCTCGTTCTTGTTGCCAACTCATACTTGCTGAGAGACTCGCCCGCATTCGCCCTAGCAAGAGTTGTGAGTATTTTGGCGACGGGCCGCACTGACTTCCACTCGCACGCATATGAAGTGGAATAGTTCCTATATTACCATTCTCCCCACTGTTTCACACAACGACGTCACATCACGCAGGTAAGGCCTCTTGAGCGCAGACGCTACACCAGCACCTCAAACGCCAAAAGCAACTGGACCGCTGCCTCCTTCGCCGAACGGTGATTGTCAGCATCGAATAACGGAAAACGATGAGGCGGGCAGGGTCTGGTGCCGTGACAAATGCGGGATCGAGATTCCAGAGGAACCAGTTCTAGTCGGGGACCGTTTGATTCCGCCGGTCGAGTGGTTGAGAAGGGCTGCTCTTGAGTACCGGAAATTGGACGCGAAGCAGAAAGAGAAACTTCTGGAGGTAAAGGAGATTCAAGCCAAGAAGGACCGCATCATCTCAATCGCGGGCGACCTTCAAAACAGAAAATGCCACCGGCCAGGATGCAGCCTCAAGCCCCACCTGCGGTCCAAATGGTGCGAGAAGCACGGAGCTCTACATGAGAGAGAAATGGCCTGTAACAGGCAACGTCGGAAGCGAGGCCGAGATCACCTGTCACGCCTCCCGAGGCCTGTCACGCCTGCCACACCCATACTACTGAGGAACAGTGAATGTCTGCAACAGAATTCAAAGTGAGATTAGCCAAGACGAATGACGAGATCACCAAACTAACTTCTGAGCTGGAAGAGTTCAAGGCGAGAAAAGTTCAGTGGCTCACCGCGGCCAAACCTGCAAGAGACATGAGGCCTCTCAACGAGGAACTCAGAGTCGGCCAACAACACCTAGAGGACCTAGCCATAACCAAAGCGGCACTCGAAGGGAAACTCCGAATCTATGCGCAGAACGCACCCCTTGGAGAGAAGTTGCGCGTGGACGCAAACGCAGCATATGAAGCGGGGCGGGCGCTGGTTGACAAGATCATCAAAACCCAAGAAGAGGTGGCTGCGTATGTGAAAAGAATCCTTGAACTAAACACACTCGTGAGTCACCAGGGGCAGCAGCATCTCGACCTACTTGGCGAAGGCATGAATGAGCCACACCTTGAGGCGCCGCTTCAAGCGTGGGCATTCGCTGGTCCCGGCGTCCAACCGATCAGGCCTTTCGGCCCCTGGCAGTACATTTCCGAGGAGGAGCGCGCAGCGAGCCTTCAGGAAGAGGGCGTGAGAAGGATGAAGTTGCAGGAGGAGCGGGCTCGCGTAGCGCAAGCCCATGCGCCGCCGTGCCCAGACTGCGGCAAACCGATGAACCTGCACGTTGACCGAAGCTGGAAGGAAAAACTCGGGGAGAGTCCCATCACGCGAGGCCACTGGTCATTCCAGCACTGCAACACAAGATTGGACCATGTCGTTCCCGAAACTAAGTGATAGACCAGACCGAAACCAAGAGTTGATCTGCCATGACGAAAGAAACCGTTGGCAATCTCATAGGAGTGCCGCTTGGCCATGTTCGTCCCACTGAGGAGCAAGACTGGTGTCCACCTGACAGCGAGTGCGCCCGACTTCACAGGATTATAGGCCTTCAATGTTTGGGAGCATGCAAGATCATCGCCGCCGCCAACCGTCCCACTCAACTCCTCCCCGCGCTTCACGGGCAACTCGTTAAAATCGAATTAGTGGGCAACCTCGTCGGCGTACCCCTAGGCAAATCACCAGTCGTTAAGGCTCCTGCCACTCCGCGTATCGTTCGCGCTGGGAAGGTCGTCGATATCGAAGCAGTCGGCTCCTTGATCGGTGTACCTCTCGGCCAGACCGGCAGAGCGAGGGCGAGGTGATGTGATGATGCATCGTTCCATGAGTTTCATGATTGAGTTCTTGTCTGTTAGTTCTGCGATCACTTTGTCATGTTCACATGGGTCATGCGTCAACCTCAACCTCCCCGCGAAGGGATTCCACGCAAATGGGGAGCTGACCGAAGAGGACCGATCACACTCCATACGAGGCAAGCAGTGAGACGGTGAATCATCTGATGGGCGACTGGACGGTTGAGGTGAAAGGCATGCCCGAGGTTGCGGAGAAGCTTCGCAAGTTCAAGGTGAATCTGGCCCAACAGGTGCCTCTAAGACTCGCTCCTGTCGCATCCGAGATGGTAAACATGGCCCGGCAATTGGTTCCGGTGCGGACCGGCTATCTTCGCAGCACAATCTATGCCGAGCTTAACGTGATGGGTTTCGAATTTGGAGCCAAGGCCGACTACGCGTCTTTCGTGGAGTTCGGTACGCGAATGATGCGTGCCAGACCGTTTCTCAGGCCTGCTATGGACGCACATATCACGCAGATCTATAATGCGCTCCTTACAGCCGCCGTTGAAGCCGCGACCGAGGCAGGGCGCGGGCAGCAACAGCAGCAGGAAGCGCAACCACCTGCGGAGCCCGCTCCAAGCGGAGCACCCGGCGAGGCGCCAGCACCTGCACCAGCACCTGTGGCCCCGTAGAAGGTAACTGGATTGAAGATTGAACGCTTTATCATTACATGCAGCAAATGCGGTAAAGCGGATACGGTGCCTTTGGAGCCACTACTTGGTGAACTACCCGAGCCGCTCGGGAGAAAAATCCTTCAGGATTCTATGATGTGTTACCTTTGCAGCGATTGCGAACTACGTACCGAGCAAACCCAAAAACTGCTGATCAAGATCTTGGCCAACCCGCAGCTTCGCCCCTCAGTCGAATCAAGTCGTGGAGATCAACCATACATTGCGTAACCAAGACACGCAGAATACCCGCCCGTCCCTTCATTCGACCAGTCTTCGACGCGCAACAACAGAAACTTCTCGACGCACTCAAACTGGGCATAATGAAAGCCCTCACTCTATGAGTTCGGCACTATGGCGAGGCAAAACAGGTTTGCCCAGAAAAGTCGGGAATACTATACGCCTTGAGACTCCGGTGGGAACGCTGACCGCGTTGCGAGAGGAATACGGGCGCTTGGAACGTGAGAGCAATCCCCGATCACCCACATGGGACGATTACCTTTCCACGGTACTCCTCATCGGCCTTGAGCGCCTGGGAGCCATGAGCGACGCGGAAGCTCTTGCGGTCCTTGAGAGTGAGATGCTTGGTTAAGCCCCTGTGCCTTGGCTGCATGACCGGGATCGACGAAGAGCCGCGGAGAGAGCGGTACGAGTTCAGGCGCTGGGACAACTCGATAGGAGCCTTCGCCACCCAGTCCGCCACTGCACCCCTACACCCAAACGATGTCTGCCTGAAGCTCTTCCTAGAAAGACGCGAGGCTGATTGATCTGCTTGAATCGCGCGATCATACTTAGCCAAGAAATACGGGAACTGAAGAATCGGATCGAGGCGCTCCACAATAACCCGAACCACATCGATGCGAAGCGGAGCGAAATTCAAGCCCTCACGGCCAGGCGCGAACTCCTAGAGAAGGACCTGTTGCGGGAAAACCGCGCCGCGGAGCAGGCTGGTTGATCCGCTTGCCAGAGAAGAGGGTTCACAAAACCACGAAATCTAAGAGAGAAAAGACGGCTCCATCGCGGATCAGGTCCTGTCGCAATTATTTAGTAGGCGCCGCTGGGGCATTTTGTTGTAAAGGCCCTCTTGGATCCACGGCAGGAGCTGTTGATGGTTGACGCCGAAAAGGTTGGAGTTATTCATACTAGGTTTGAAGCATCGTAACCCGTATGACGACCGGTTCTGGCGAAACCTGATCGAGCAGTCTGTGGGCGACACTGAGGCTGCGATTAATGAGTGGACCGTGGAGCAGTTGCGGGGATCCGGCGATCTCTACTTTGAGGAGCCGCCTGAATGCATCTGTGGTAAGCGGGACCTGGTGCATGTTTACATCCTCAAAAACGAACAGAATGCGAACCGGATCATTTTGGGTTCATGTTGTGTCCGACGCTGGCAGATCGCGGTCCCAGGGTGGCGGGGTAAGAGGAATTATCTCCAAATGGCTTTGCTGATGGTGCGGAACGATCAGCAGAGGCAGTTTGTGAAGGACCTCCTAGGTAGATCTGTGAAGTACCCGAGAGGCCTCATCGTCACCCAGAAGCAGAAGGCCTGGTTGGAATCAATCACTGGGCACCCATGGACAGGACGACTGTGGAAGCGGTGAAGAAGAGATCTACTGTGAGGAAAACTCGGAAGACAAGTGAGATCGCGCGGATTCGATACGACCTGCGGACGCTTGAGAAAGTTCGGAACTTCGCATTCGCCGCGGGCGGCCCCGTTCAAATCCCGGAAAGCTTCATAGAGAAACTGCGGGCGGCGGGCTGCGGCGCCCGATTCTGCCTAGTTGAGAAATTGAATAACAGACCGTTCGAACCGCAATGGAATCAACCGGAAAAACTCATGTCGGCAACTGATCCCAAACTCTTGGCTTGGCTGGCTGAGGGTGGTAATTATGGGGTTGTCGCTGGCGACGGATTAGTGATCTTCGATGCCGACGACGAGGCTGGGCATGAGGTGCAGGAGAAGAGGTTGCCCGCAACATTCGCGGTTAAGACGCCTGGCGGCGGCTATCATGCCTATTATCAATGTGAGGCCCTGGCTGAAGCGAAGATCCGGCTGCGGGACAGGGATGGGGTGCATATAGGCGACGTGCAGGGCCAGGGCAGAATGTGTACCGGTCCAGGCTCACGCCGCATAGAGGGCGCCTACGCGATCGTGAAGGATTTACCGTTCGCCAAAGTCACCGTTGCCGACTTGCGCAAGGCGTTAGGTGACCTGGCAGTTCCCGAGAAGGAATTTGAGAAAACGTTCAACCATGCCAAACAAGCGGCGGACGAGGGTCTAGAATTTCCAATCCTCAAACTGTTCACGGCCTCGGCCCTGGCCACGTTCAAGCGCCAGGGAAGCGAACTATACGGCCCGCACCCGATCCATGGGAGCAGGACAGGCCGTAACTTCTGGATCCATGAGGAGAAGAACTGCTGGCATTGTTTTCGGCATGGAACGGGCGGCGGCCCACTGCAGCTCCTAGCCGTTCTAGAGGGCGTCATCCCCTGCGAGGGAGCTGACAAATCATGCCTCCGCGGGGAAGTATTCAAGCGGGTGGCGCGGAGGGCTGTGGAGTTAGGCCTGATTGACGCTACGGTGCTTCCTAAGAGATTAGGGCTTGGTCCCGTCCACGTTCCAACACCAAGCGTGATCACGGATCGGTTCATCGCTGAGGAAGTGTGGGATCGTAAGGAGTCCCCAAGATACTGCGTCTACAACTTCGAAACCGGCCAGTTCACCTACCAAGACGAGATTGACCTAAACGAGCAGACAGCCGACGGCCGCAGGATCATCCACATACCATTACAGACGCCCAGCCTCCTCAAGGGGCAGGTAACGGTCCCGCGGCAGGCGTCCCCATGCACCCTCATGGAAGCCTACAAGGACGCGTGCGACCTAGCGTTCCAGTTTTACGAATGTGAGCCCGAGATGATGGCACATGTGAAGCTTGCCGTAGCGATAACGTTAGGGAGCTGGTTCCTCGACCGGTTCGTAGAGGATCCAAGAGTAGAAACCGCGGGGTTAGGCCGGTTCGCACCGATCCTGGCAATACGCGGGCCAAGCGGCGCCGGCAAGGCACGACTATCCAACGCACTTCGACTCATCAGCCGTATGCCATATTACGACGTGTCGACCCGGCGAATTCCAAGCCTATTCAGACCACTGGACCAGTGGCAGGGCACCCTCGTCATGGACGAGTGTGACTTCCGGTACTCAGATGAAACCAGCGACCTGACTCATTACCTGAACTGCCGCTGTTACGGCGTGCCCATCAGCCGCCAGAACCCGAACGATCCGAACAGGACTGAAAGCTTTCACAACTTCGGCCTCACAATTGTAACCCAACGCCGGCTTTGGGCTGATAACGCTACGGAAGACCGCAGCCTACCATTCTACTGCGAGCGCACCAAAAAACAAGTCGCCACCGCTGAACTCGACGAATGGATCCGGCGCGCCCTCGACTTACAGGATAAACTCCTCTACCAAAGAATGACCCTGTACAGGAAGATGCAGATCGACAAGGCAGCCCGCGTGGAAGGCGTCAAAGAGCACAGGCTAACAGCAGCCATCCTACCCGTACTCGCCCTCGAACCCTACGCGCCCGAGATGGTTGCAGACCTAAAGAAAACCCTCCTAGACCTTGAACGGCGACGCACAGAAGTCAAAGCGCAGAGCACCGACGGCATGATAATCAACACCCTCTGGGACCGCATAGACGACGGCCAAGTCGGCAACCATATGGGCATATTATACATCGGAACAACCACACAGGTCCCAGGACTAGACGGAAAAACACTCGACGAAACCGTCCCATTAAGCACATCCCAACTCGCCGAATCCCTAAACTGGGACAAGAAAACCGCACAATCAATACGCAGCATAATCACCGGCCTAAACCTTGCCGCCGGCAAACCACCCACGATACTGAAAGTCCACGGAAAGCCCTACCGACCAATCTGGTTCAACGCCGAGCATATGGAGGCCCGCCTACAAGACTTCGTGATCGACTATCAACCGGGAACCCTAGCGCAGAAGATCAAACGATCAGGACCCAACCCAGCACCCCAGGGCCTCTAGCGGTTACGCGAGGAGCGCCGGTTACGGCCACCCTCCCACACACCCCATATTATTCTCTCTCCCCTGTCTCTCCCTCTCTAAAAAAAATCGCCGTATAGTGATGCAGCGTGATCATGTCGTTACAGGCCTGGCGGGGCTCAATGGTGGTTACGCCGGTTACGAGGGTTACGGCTTAACACCAGGCGTGAAAGATATTTTGTCGCGGTTGGGGTTGTGAGGAATATTATAGCCCGTTAGGGTGGTGGGGCGCACCCGTCGTAACTCGCGTAACCGCTAGGGCTGTTTTAGGCATGGGGTTTTCAGGCGTCGTAAGATTCCGGGTTGTGGCGGCCGCGTGGGGTGATGTCCTACTATGCCCTACGGCATAGATCCTTGTGGGAAAACCCCACGCATATGCTCCTAGGTATTTTTGGTGGTCATGAATCTTGAACGCGACCACCAAAACTCGGCATATGAACGCTCGATAACTGCCCACTCCCTCTAGGCCGATTTTTCATGGACAGAATATTCGAACACGGCCATGAAATTTCAGGCGATTTATCGTGGGCACGAAAATCGAACGCGGCCACGATAAATAAATTGTTTGATGGCCTGCGCTGCCTGCAGAATTTTCGTATACGCTATTTTCGGACGCGAATACGAAAAATCACCCACACCCCACCACACCTAAGCCTAGGAACAGGGTGCGCAGGAAACCGAGATATTGTGATTGTGCAAAAAGGGATTTTTTCGACAACGAGAGCCCCGATACTGTTACTGTGCAAGAAACGGCTATTCGGGTCGACCGGGGAAAACCAAGATTAGAGGGACCTGGGTTCGCCCACAAACATCCGTTCCCTCCCTCGCTCTCGCAGCGTTCTGCGGTCCCTTGGTTGAGGCTTAGGCGGGATCTCCGCGGGAACGGTTGAACCCTGCTTTCTGCAGCCTCATGTGACTGGGATCAGTCGGTACCTGGGTTCAGGAGCGTACGCGTTGCCGACTCCGGAATACGCTGCGATCTGGCCTGTCTCAGGAATGATAGCGCCTGATGCGATCACGGTTTTTTCTCTGACCAACCCCACCTTTGCAGGGCAACAAGTCTGACCGGGTTTGTTTCCTGCAGCTGCCACTACGAAGATGCCTTTCCGTGTGGCGGCCTCGGCAGCACAACACAGCTCGCAGTCTCCTTTGCATTCAGGCATTCCGTACTTTTCTCGAGGGACACCCACGCTCATATGAATGAGATCGACTTCTTCTTCCACTGCCCACTTGATCCCTTTGATCATGTTCTCCTCAGATCCCTTGGCATTCGAGCCTAATACCTTGGGATTCAACAATCGGAACGGAACCCAAGGTGCCCTTCCTGCGATGAGAAGAAGAGTTACCAAAGTGCCGTGGCCGTTGCGATCCTCTGGTCCTTCGCCTGTGAAGTCCTTTGATTTCAAGACGTGAGGTTTGATCCATGGATGGTCCAGCATCATGCCCGTATCGAGAACAGCGACTTTCAGTTGTAGTTCGGGACCTGTGTGGTTCTCATCTGTCTTGAGTTCTTCCGGGATCTTCTTCCAAGGGGACTCCCCAAGCATCTCCACCCCATAGTACTGCCCTGTCGTGGGATCATGAAATCTAGTTAGGAGAAGCGCCTTTTCATAGGGATAGAGCGCTTCTGCTCTTTGTACAGCGGGCATAAGACTCATCTTTACCGTAGCCCCATTATGCAGGAGACTAGATTTGAAGTCTCATCCTGCGTATCCTGCTTAACCGAATCCTGGGCAGTCGCTGTTCGATTCCAGTTTTCTCGACATCTGAGCAGGAGACCAAGAAACGCGCTGCGCCTTAACTCATTGCGCCGGTGACATCATTCATAGATCACGTTGCACTTGGGGCAGAAGCTCTTGCCTGTTGTTCCCATCGGCACGAGTGCCGTCCCGCAATGAGTGCAATACTTCGTTCGCACAACGGTCGCAGAGCTGGCGGCCCATTGAATCACAGCAGCTTGTCTCTTCCTTCTTCGTCTAAACCACAGCAAAATCTCAGCAACAATCGCAATTGGAAAGCTGAACAGGAACATGAATCCGAATACGTAGACTAGCCCCAGCATCCCCGGATCCTTCTCACCAGTAGCAAGTTCCCCAATCGCCCCGGCCCAGCTCAACAGGATCCAGAGTACGCCACCACCAATCGTCGCGATGAAACCCCAACCAATAGGCCTCAAGACAGAGTCATCGATTGATGCTGCCTTTGACTGGATAAAGGTTGGCAACAGATTCGTGATGAGCCGAAGGCCTTGGCTTTTTCTGGCAAAATTGCTCCTTTGCGCCTTGACGCGCTGGTTAGGCTCAGATGAATACGCTCGGTTTCCAGGCACATGTCCCAGCGAATCTGCATTTCACGCACTTCCGAGGATTCTTAGTAGGCATGGGCTCTTCTTTGTTGAGGAGCAGACGTCCCACGGACATTGCTGTGCTGAGTATCTTTTCTCTGAGGTGATCCTTTAGGTGAATCCTGTACGTCGTTCGTTTCGACGGATC
>Ga0315279_10008407_pt1 | contig 12502 bp, 9 predicted proteins | sample YL17G06_20_MG_FD_203694 | JGI IMG/M metagenome (GOLD analysis project Ga0315279, IMG submission 203694) | Sediment microbial communities from Yellowstone Lake, YNP, Wyoming, USA - YL17G06_20 | ecosystem: Environmental > Aquatic > Freshwater > Lake > Sediment | place: USA: Wyoming | collected... | reverse complement strand
CGAGCCGGCCGGCAATGTCCCGGACGCGCGCCACGCGCCCGCGCCGTTCGAGGACCAGGATTGCCTCCAGGTAGTCCTCGAGCGAAGCCGTAAGCCTCTTCGCGCTGACACTACCGGTCATCGTCGCCGTCCTCAGGGTCAGGTGGCCCGCCGACCTGCTCCGCCAACGGACGCAACTTGCGGCTGCGGCATGGCGGACGAACTTGCCGCAAAGTTCACTATAACAAACAATATGTTATGCGGCGAATAACCGCAAGGGAAAACCATCCCTATTTCTGGAAATCTCCACAGATACGCACGAGGGTGGGTAACGGTGCGACGTAACTGCTGTCGTACAAGCTGTTACGTCGGAGCCACAGGCCGGGCGGCCTATCCCGGCGAAGGCGGCTGCTCGACCTGGCGGGCCAGCGCCTCAGCCGCCGACCGGGCCCCGCCGGAGACCTTCAGCAGGTACCAGCAGGCAAGGACCTCCATCGCCTGCGGGGCGCCCTGGGACCGTCGAGCGAGTTGGCGCAGCTTCTCGGCCGCTTCCGCCCTGCCGAACCGCCCCAGCACCAACGCGGCGTCCGAGGACAGCTCCGGGTAGGGACTCTCCAGCAGAGGCAGCGCCAGGTCGCACACGGCCGGATTCTTCGACCGCAGCAACCCCGCCGCGACGGCCCGCACCTTGGTGTTATAGGGCCCGGAGAGGACCTCCCTTAGCCCGTCGATCGCGCCCTCGCCGCCGAGGTCGGCCAGAACCGTCGCGGCCTTGGCGAGCTGGTAGTGCTCCGCCGACATCTGGGAGGACGGTTTCCGCGAACGTATGTAGTTCAGCAGAGGGGCCTGGTAGGAACGGGCGGTCTGGCCCGCCGCCTCCACGTCTTCGCCGGCCCGGCTTAGTATGTACTCGACCACAACCGGGTGAGGTTGCTGGATCGCGTTGCCGGCGGCCCAGTCGAGGGCCTTCGCGCCGGCCTGCCTGGCCAGCTCGAAGCGAGCCACCAGGCCGGGAGGATCGTCGTCCTTGGCCAGGTCCTTCAGTTGCTCTGCCGGGAACGGGCAGGACGCCAGTATGCGGATGAGGTTCACCTTCATCACGATCTGGTCGCTGCGACGTATGGCCCGGTGGATGATCCCGGAGGCGTCGGGGCAGACGGCTGCGACGGCCCAGTACGCCCTCAGCTTCACCTCGCGGGGCCAGTCGGAATCGGCCGCCTCGACGGCCAGTGGCGCCGCCGCGAGGACCTTCTCATCGCTGATCTGGGACAGCACCTGGAGGACGACCCGCTGATCCGAGCCGCGGTCCCTCACCAGCCGCTGTAGCTCGTCAAGCTGCCCCTTGTCCCCAAGCGCAAGCAGGTCCAGTCTTGCCGAGCAAGCCGTCGCCTGGCTTTCCGATCCGGCGAGCTTCTCCAGGAGCGGCTGGACGGTTCGGCCTTGGCCCTGCCTGACCAGCGCGTCGGCGGCCAGGCACTGAAGCTCCTCGTGCTGCGAACCAAGCAGCCCGCGCATCTCGTCGGCGCTGAGCAGGTCGGAGCCGAACAGCGCTATTGCGGCCTTCAGGCGGACTGCCTTGGACGGGTCATTCGCCAGGCGGTCCTTGAGCACGTCGGCGGCCCGCTCCTTGCACGTCTCCGCAAGAGCGGCCAGAGCCAGCGATCGCGTCGATTCGGCGCCGCTGCGACAGGAGGCTTCAAACAACGGCCTAAGGTCCTCGTCTCCGGTGGACTGAAGGACCACCAGCACGGTCTCGATCCCGCCGGGATCGGCCAGGGCCTCCTGGAGCCTCGCCAAGGGGTCCAACGGCGCGGACGCCGGCTGCCCTGTCTGCGCAACCAGCAATACGGCAAGAACCAACCTGGTCAACTCTCACCTTTCGTGCATTAGGGCAGTTCACGCACCTATGTACCCGTGGCACGGGCATCCTGCCCGTGAGTTCCACGGCCATCTTGGCCGTGGAGGATATTGCGGGGGCGAGACACCCATGGCGCCACACAAACTTAAGCCGCTTTAGCTGACGACGGCTGGCGACTCGCCTCCGGCAGCGGCGGCTACGTTCAACCAAGCCACTTAGCTTACATCGCTGGGGCGCGCGTTGGAACAGGCACGTCCCGTTTCGCGCCCGCGGGCATGGCCTTTCGCCCCTGGGGGTCTCCGCTGGTTGCTTCATCCGAGCGGCCGCGAGTATATTGGCCGCCGCCCGCCAGGCGGGCCGCAAGCTGGCCGAGGGTTGATCGCTCGGACGCCCCCTCCCCCGCAAGGGAATTCCGTTCCCGCCGCGCCTGGCCGGGCGTTATTCCCCCCACCGGATGGCCGGGCGCGTTATAATTGCCTCGCCGGGCGCGCGGATGGCCGCCGTTCCCTCGCGGGGGCGGAGGAAAGTCCGAGCACCGCTGAACCGCGGTGGTGGGCAACACCCACCGTCCCGCCAGGCCGCCCCGTGGCCGCGCGGGATAGGGAAAGTGCCACAGAAAACACACCGCCCCGAGCCGGAGGCCGCCAGACACGACACGTCGTGTTTGGAGCCCCCGGTCGAGGGGTAAGGGTGAAAAGGTGCGGTAAGAGCGCACCGCGCCGGCCGTGAGGCCGGCGGCAGGGCAAACCCCACCGGGTGCAAGGCCAAGCAGCGGCCAAGGGGCGCCAAGGCGCCCCGGGCGAGGTTCAGCGCCTTGGTCGCGGGTAGGCCGCTTTCCCGAGCAAGAGGTCCGTAAACACGATACGTCGTGTTTGGGGCCTCGGTCGGGAAGAGCCCGGCCGCAAGGCCGGGTCAAGATAAATGGCCGTCGCCGGTGGACCGATGGGCCCTTGGTCCATCCGGCACAGAACTCGGCTTATAGCGCGCCCGGCTGGGCCATTTCTTGTGACCGGGCCACCCGTGCGCCGGCGGCCCGCTTCGTCCGCGCATCCTTGACGCAGCCGAACGGTCTGGTAGACTGGTGCTCCCCGGGGCGTAGCTCAGCTTGGCTAGAGCGCTTGGTTCGGGACCAAGAGGTCGGAGGTTCAAATCCTCTCGCCCCGATTTTTCGCCCGTAGGGCGAAAAATAGAGCAGGAGAGCAGTGGAACAGGAGAACAGGCCAGAAGAGGCTGACGCCTTTTTTTCGGCCCCGGCCATGAAGGCGAAATGACCCGGTCTCCTGCTCAACTGTTCACCTGCTCATTCTTTGTGAGGCCAATTGAGTATGGTGTCCCTCGACTCGATTACCTGTTGGGAGGTTTCTCCACATGTCCGATGACACCTGCAAATCTAGAGCGTCGAACCTGCCTTTGACGAAGAACGGCTATCTTGGTGTTGAATTGGTTCCAATGCCGTCGGGGGACGACCCTTGGCGCACGCAGGGCGATTACAGGCGGGAGCAAAGGCGAGACACGATTCGCTTCCGGCTGACAATTGCATCTTTGATTGTCTCCATTGTCAGCGTGGCAGCAACTGCCATCACCGCGATTGTCACCGTTCGCAATGCGGCCCAACCAGCGCAGACGCTTGGCGGTCAGGTGGCTCCTCCTTGCGATGCGGAGAAGACGCGGGTCCGGCAGACACAGGAAGTTGCCCGCCCAGGAGAGGACGGCCTCGAACGGTCCAAATAGTCGCCAGTCCATCCGATTGAAACGGCCGGTCTTTGACCGGCCTTTTCAATAGAGCGGGAGAGCGTAGAAAGTAGAGAGTAGAACCAGCGGTGGGGCCATCAGTTATGGCTCGACGCCGACTGGCGGCATGACACGACAGTCCCACGGGATCACTCGTCCGCAAGCCGGTAACCCACCCCTTGCTCGGTCAGCAGGTATCGCGGGCGGGCGGGGTCGGCCTCGATTTTCCGGCGCAGGTTGGCCATAAAGATGCGCAGATAGTGCGTCTGGTCCACATACGGCGGCCCCCAGACTTCCTTGAGCAGGAACCGGTGCGTGAGCACCTTCCCGGCGTGACGGACCAGGGCGATCAAGAGGCGGTATTCGATGGGCGTCAGATGGACCTCGTTGCCTCCGACGAAGACCCGCCGAGCGGCCAGGTCCACCTTTAACTCGTCAACAGCAAACTCGGCGGTTTCCTGTTGGCCGACTCGGCTGGAATGTCGCATCGCCACGCGAATCCGGGCCAGTAGCTCGCCTACGCCAAATGGTTTGGTGAGGTAGTCGTCCGCGCCGGCATCCAGAGCGGCAACTTTGTCCTTCTCCTGGCCGCGAGCGGAAACGATAACGATCGGAACGGTTGTCCATTCGCGCAGGCGGCGGATGATTTCCAGGCCGTCCATGTCGGGCAGGCCCAAGTCCAGGATCACCAGATCGGGCGGTCGTTGCGTAGCCAACATTAAGGCTTCCCTGCCGGTGGCGGCTTCCTCCACCTCAAACTCGTGGCTGGATAGCGATGCCCGCAGGAATCGTCGGATCGGCGGGTCATCCTCGATCACCAGGATATGCGGGCCCTTCTCACTCATGCTTATCTCGTTCACCGGCCGATCCGGGGTTGAACTCGCTCTCGACCTCCGGCGGACGTTCTTCCTGTGGAATCGAGAAGATGAATCGCGCCCCTCCGTCCGGGCGGTTCTCCTCCCAGATGCGCCCGCCGTGCGCCTCAACCACCGCATGGCAGATAGCCAGGCCCAACCCCGCGCCGCGCTGGCCCGCGCCGGCCGTCGAACCGCGGTAGAACTTGTCGAATACGCGGTGCCGCTCGGCTTCGTCCAAGCCGGGCCCGCGGTCAGCCACTTCGACAACCAGGTTCGGGCCATCCATGCGTGCGGCGACATCGACCGCAGTACCAGGAGGCGTGTACTTCGCCGCATTCTCCAGCAAGTTGATAAGCACCTGCTCGATTAGCACGCCGTCCATCTTCACCAGGGGCAGGTCGTCGGGCAGGCTCGCGTTGATTGGACGGCCCGCAAGCGATTTCTTCGTGCGCTCCAGGGCCGATCCGACGACCTCTTCCAGAGGATACCACTGCTTGTTGACGGCGACGGCTCCGGATTCGATGCGCGTGATGTGCAGGAGGTTATCCACCAGCAGCGCAAGACGGTTGGATTCATCGACGATGGTCTGCAAGAGCTCTCGCCGCGTCGAGCCGGCCAGCGTTTGCCCTTCTTCCAGCAGGCTGCTGCTGGCGCCCGCGATGACGGCCAGCGGTGTCCGCAAGTCGTGGGACACGCTTGACAGCAGCGAATTGCGCAGCCGCTCCGTCTCCGCCTGAACCAGCACCCGCCGTGCTTGCTCAGCCAGGCTGTCGCGTTCGATGGCCAGGGCGATCTGGCTGGCGAGGGTTTCCAGCAGTTGCCGTTGATCGGGCGGATTGAACCGCCCCAGCTCCAACGGCCGAAGAGCCAGCACGCCGACCGCCCCCTTGGGGCTGGCCAAAGGGACATATAGGGCATGGGCGTCCGGGAGTGTGTCGGTACCGGTCCCCGCGAGTTGCCCGTGCTCGAATGTCCATTGGGCCACGGCCAGTTCTCGCTCATTGGCGGTGAAACTGGCCGGGCCGCCGAAAGTGGCTTTGAGTCTGCCGGAGCCATCCGGCAGGAAGATGGCGACCTCGCTGGCATAGCTCTGGGCCAGTTCCATCTCCGCGGCAGCGACCAACTGGTGCGTGCCGGCAGTTTCGGCCAGTCTGCGACTGAGGCGATAGAGGGCCTCGGTGCGCCGCTCCCGCTGGCGCGACGAGTTGGCTTGGCGGCGAATCCGATCGGCCAGCGTGCTAATGAGGACCGAGATAACGAGCATGACCGCGAACGTGATGAAGTACTGGGTGTCTGAGACGGCTAAGGTGTACGACGGGGACACAAGGAAGAAATCAAACGCCAGCACGCTCAAGACTGATGCCAGAATGCCTGCTCCCAACCCATAGCGGGCGGCGACAAACGCCACACCGAGGAAGTAGACCATCACCTGGTTGGCATCCGAGAGCCTGGGGAAGACGGCGCGCATTAGTGCTGCGATGCCGGTGCATAGGATCGTCACAACAACGGCCTTGGCCAGTCGCAGATAGCCTATACGCGGGCCGCCACGTCCGGCGTGCTGGGTGCGTCCTTGTTCGGCCGGCTCGTCCTTGCCGCGAATCACGTATACGTCAACGTCGCCGCTGCGACGGAGCACCCGGCCGACCACCGACCTGCCGAACGTCTCGCGCCAGCGCGGCTCGCCCGTCTTGCCGATGACGATCTTGGTGACATTTCGGGCATGGGCGTACTTGACGATCTCCTCAGCCACGTCCTGCCCGCTGAGCGTGACCGTCTCGCCCCCCAGTTGCTCGGCGAGGTTCAGGTTTCGCGTAAGCTTCTGGCGCGTGGCGTCGCTGAGAACGCCGCCGGTGTCCACGTGGGCGGCGATCCAGGGCGCCCGCAGCGCCGCAGCCATGCGTTTGGCGATGCGGATCACGCGGGCCGAGGTCGGGCTGGGGCCGACGCAGACCAGCAGCCGCTCGCTGGTGGCCCAGACCTGTGTGGTGCCGGCCGCGCCACGAGCCATCTGCACCTGGGCGTTTACGCGGTCGGCCGTGCGGCGAAGGGCCAGTTCGCGCAGGGCAATCAGGTTGGGTAGTTGGAAGAACTTCTGCATCGCCCGCTCGGCCTGGGCGGGAACGTAGACCTTGCCTTCATGGAACCGCTGGAGCAGCTCTTCGGGAGGCAGGTCCACCAGTTCGATCGAACCGGCCTGGTCGAATACGGTATCTGGGACCGTCTCGCGGACCTGGATGCCGGAAATCTGGCCCACGATGTCGTTGAGGCTCTCGACGTGCTGCACGTTGAGGGTGGTGTAGACGCCGATACCGGTTTCCAGCAGTTCCGCCACATCCTGCCAGCGTTTGGCGTGGCGAGAGCCAGGAGCGTTAGTGTGAGCCAGTTCATCCACGATCATCACGGCGGGCTTGCGGGCCAAGGCCGCGTCCAGGTCGAACTCCTTGAGCTTGACGCCCCTGTATTCCACGAGCTTGGGGGCCAGGTGCTCCATGCCCAGCGTCAGGGCTTCGGTCTCCGGGCGAGCGTGCGGCTCGACGTATCCCAGCACCACGTCTACGCCTGCGGCAGCCTGCGCCCTGGCGGCCTCCAGCATGGAGTAGGTCTTGCCCACACCGGCCGCGTAACCGAAGAGTATCTTCAGCGTGCCGCGTTTGGCTGCCTTGGCCTCCTCGCGGAGTCGATCCAACGGCTCATCGAAATGCGTGTCTTGTGTGCCCATCAATCCCGCTTGCGTAATTGAGGCTATCTTCCTAACTCATCCAGGGCAAGGTTCAGAGTCAGTACGTTCACGCGGGGCTCGCCCAGGAGGCCCAATTGCCGCTGGCGCGTGTGCCGCTCGACAAGTTCTCGCACTTGTTTCTCGCTCAGATTCCGCGCCTTGGCCACGCGTGGAATCTGGTACTCGGCGGCCGCCACGCTGATATCGGGATCGAGGCCGCTGCCGCTGGCGGTCACCAGGTCAACCGGCACAGCCGGCCGACTTGTCGGGTCTGCCGACCGAAGGGCGGCGACCCGCCTGGCGACGTTCTCCGCCAGGGCCGGGTTCAGCGGACCCAGGTTCGATCCGGCGGAGTTCCCCGCGTTGTACGGCCGGGGCTTGCTGCCGGCCTCCGTTGAGTTGGTCGCCGACGGCCTCGACCAGAAGTACTTCGGGTCGCTGAATGGCTGGCCGATCAAGTCCGACCCAACCGCCTTGCCGTCCTCGACGATCAAGCTCCCGTTGGCTTCGTGCGGGAATGCAACTTGAGCAATGCACGTGACCGCCAGCGGGTAGATCGCGCCGGTCATCACCGTCAACACCGTCAAGATGCCCACACTCTGTCGCATCAGTCGAAGCATGTTTCGTTCCTTCACGCCAGATGCAACAACACCAGCACCAGGTCAATTAGCTTGATGCCGATGAACGGGACGATCAGGCCGCCGACGCCGTAAATCCACAGGTTCTTCCGCAGCAGCTGCGTCGCCGGCATCGGCCGATACTTCACGCCCTTGAGGGCCAGCGGAATCAGGAAGACGATGATGACAGCGTTGAAGATGACGGCCGACAGAATGGCACTGCTCGGCGTCGCAAGGCCCATCACGTTCAGCGTGTTCAGGGCCGGATAAGTCGAGGCGAACGCCGCTGGGATGATCGCGAAGTACTTGGCCACGTCGTTGGCGATACTGAACGTGGTCAGGGCGCCGCGCGTCATGAGCGTCTGTTTGCCGATCTGTACGATATCCAGCAGCTTGGTGGGACTGGAATCAAGGTCCACCATGTTGCCGGCTTCCTTGGCCGCCTGGGTGCCGGTGTTCATCGCGACAGCCACGTCCGCCTGCGCCAGCGCGGGCGCGTCGTTGGTGCCGTCGCCCGTCATGGCGACCAGGTGTCCGAGGGCCTGGTACTCCCGGATCAGCTTGAGCTTGTTCTCCGGGGTGGCCTGGGCCAGGAAATTATCAACGCCGGCCTCGGCGGCGATGGCCGCGGCCGTCATGGGGTTGTCGCCGGTAATCATCACCGTCTTGATGCCCATCCGCCGCAGGTCGCCGAATCGCTCCTTGATGCCGCCTTTAACGATGTCCTTGAGACAGATCACCCCCAATGCTCTGCCGCCGTCGGCTACGACCAGTGGCGTGCCGCCTTCCCTGGCGACGGTCTGCACGGCATCCTTGACCTTCTGGGGCACAAAGCCGCCATGAGTGCCGACAAACGCCTCAATCGCATCCGCCGATCCTTTCCGAATGACCCGGCCGTCCAAGTCCACGCCGCTCATGCGGGACCGGGCGGAGAACGGGATGAACTTCGCCCCCAGTTTCTCGATGTCCCGGCCGCGAATGTTGTATTGCCGCTTGGCCAGAACGACCACACTGCGGCCTTCGGGGGTCTCGTCTGCCAATGATGCAAGCTGGGCGGCGTCGGCGAGGTCTTCTTCCATGACGCCCTCGGCGGGGATGAACTGCGTCGCCTGGCGGTTGCCGAGGGTAATCGTACCGGTCTTGTCCAGCAGCAGCACGTCCACGTCGCCGGCTGCTTCCACTGCCCGCCCGGACATGGCGACCACGTTGGCCTGGCTCAGCCGGCTCATGCCCGCTATTCCGATGGCCGACAGCAGCGCCCCGATGGTCGTGGGTGCAAGGCATACCAGCAGGGCCACCAGCACCGTGATTGTTACCGCCCGGCCCTGATGAGCCTGCTGGACGCTGTACATCGAGTACGGCAGAAGCGTCGCGCAGACCACCAGGAAGATGATGGTCAGCGCCGCAAGCAAGATGTTCAGTGCGATCTCGTTGGGCGTCTTCTGCCGCTTGGCCCCCTCGACCATGGCGATCATCCGGTCCAGGAATGTCTCGCCGGGGTCAGCGGTGACGCGGATAATCAACCAGTCGGACAGGATGCGCGTGCCGCCAGTGACGGCAGAGCGGTCGCCGCCGCTTTCGCGGATGACCGGGGCGGACTCGCCGGTAACGGCGCTCTCGTCCACGCTGGCGGCGCCCTCGATGACCTCGCCGTCGCCTGGGATAAACTGCCCGGCCACGACGAACACAATGTCGCCCTTGCGGAGCATCGAGCCAAGGGCAGCCTCAAGCTGCTCCATGGGCGGCCTGCCGGTCTGGCGGCGCGCCTCGCGAATGGGTAGGTACGTCGCCCGCAGGCGCAGCACCTGCACGTCGCGCCTGGCCTTGCGCAGGGCATCGGCCTGCGCCTTGCCGCGCCCCTCGGCCATCGCCTCGGCGAAGTTGGCGAACAAAACCGTGAACCACAGCCACAGCGACACGCCCAGTATGAACCATGTAGCCGCCTCGCCGTGGCCCAGAAGAGCCTCTACAAAGAGCGCAGTCGTCAGCACGGCCCCGACAAGCACCACGAACATTACCGGGTTCTTCCATTGCTGGCGCGGACTTAGCTTAAGGAACGAGTTCCCGATGGCGGGCAGGATGATCGCCAAATCCAGCAACTTCGCTTGCTCTGCCTTTGTAGTCATGCTTCTCCTCACCTGCCGAGCATCATCAGGTGTTCGACAATAGGCCCCAGGGCCAGTGCCGGAATGAAACTCAGCGCCCCGACGATCAGCACTACGGAGATCAATAGGACGACAAATAGCGGACCGTGCGTCCTGAGCGTGCCGGCGCTGGGCGGGATGAACTTCTTGGCCGCCAGCGCCCCGGCAATGGCCAAGACCGGAATCTTGAACAGAAACCTTCCGAGCAACATCGCCAGGCCGGTCGAGACGTTGTAGAAAGTCGAGTTGGCCTTGAGGCCCGCAAACGCGCTGCCATTATTGTTGGCGGTGGACGAGTAGGCGTAGAGGATCTCGCTGAACCCGTGCGGGCCGGGGTTGGCCACGCCGGCCTTGCCCGCCATCGTCAGCGCCGCCACGGCCGTGCCGATCAGCACCACCAGCACAGGCACCAGCACCACGAGCGAAGCCATCTTCATTTCGAATATCTCGATCTTCTTGCCCAGGTACTCGGGGGTCCGGCCGACCATCAGCCCCGCAATGAAGACCGCCACGATGGCAAACACCAGCATGCCGTACAGGCCCGATCCCACGCCGCCGAAGACCACCTCGCCCAGCTGAATCAGCCACATCGGCGCCATCCCGCCCAGCGGCGTGTACGAGTCGTGCATGGAGTTGACCGCTCCACACGAAGTGCCCGTCGTGACCGTGGCAAAGAGCGCGGAGTTCACGATGCCAAAGCGGACTTCCTTGCCTTCCATGTTCCCGCCGCTCTGACTGGCCGAGGGCGAAATGTCGGCCCCCGCGGCCGCTAGTTGCGGCGTTCCCTGCCGCTCGGATAGGTAGCACAGCGTAAAGAGACCAAGGAAGATGACGACCATCGCCGCTAGGACTGCCCAGCCTTGGCGGGTGTCGCCCACCATCTTCCCGAACGTGTAACAGAGCGATGCCGGGATCAGCACGATCGCCAGCATCTCCAGGAAGTTCGATAGCGGCGTGGGGTTCTCCAATGGGTGCGCCGAGTTGGCGTTGAAGAACCCGCCGCCATTGGTGCCCAGGTGCTTGATGGCAATCTGCGATGCCGCCGGCCCGACGGCGATGATCTGCTCAGTTACGATCTTGCCATCGGCGTCCTTGATCGGCTCAACCAGGGCCGCCTTCTGGTACGGGCCGAACGTCTGCACGACGCCCTGCGAGACGAGCAGGAGGGCAACGATGAACGACAGCGGCAGCAGGATGTAGAGCGTCGTGCGGGTCAGGTCCACCCAGAAGTTGCCGATGGTCTGGCTGTTGCGGCGGGCGAACCCGCGGATGAGCGCCGCCAGCACCGCCATGCCGGACGCTGCCGACAAGAAGTTCTGGACGGCCAGGCCGAGCATCTGCGTCAGATAGCTCATCGTGGTCTCGCCGCCGTATGCCTGCCAGTTGGTGTTCGTGATGAAACTAACGGCCGTGTTGAAGGAAAGGTCCGGCGGCGCCGCGCCCATGTGCTCCGGATTCAGCCCCAACCATCCCTGCAACCGCATCAGGCTGTAGAGGGTCAGAAACCCAGCGAAGCTGAACGCAAGCAGAGCGATTGCATACCGCTGCCAACTCATCTCGCTTGTCGGGTTGATGCCGCAGAGCCTGTAAATCAACCGTTCCAATGGCCCCAACACTCGATCCAGGCCGCAGGGCTTGCCCTCGTAAACACGGGCCATGTACCAGCCCAGCGGTTTCACCAGCAGCAACAGCACGGCCAGGAACAGCACGATTTGTGTGATGTCGCTGGAGAGCATCAGAATCTCTCCGGCCTGAGCATGGCCGCCACCAGATACACCAGCAGCAAGAACGCTAGCACTCCGCTTGTCCAGTAAGCCCATGTCATGTTGTCTTGCCTCCATCCAGGCGACCCAGTGCGTAGGTGAACCGCCAGGCCGCGAAGAAGAATGCCACACCAATCCCAACGTACACTGCGTCCATGACCGTTCTCCTTCCCACCTTCAATCCTATGAACAGTTGAGCGGATTTGGCGCAAAACAGGGGTAAGAGTTGTCGCCCGAAGCATAAAGAAAGCGTAAAGACGCCGCGACTTGCCCCAACAGACACCGGCGCGAGGTGGTCAAGGCCAAGGCCAGAGGCTTTCTACTTCCCACTCTCTGACTGTTGGGGTATTCTGCCGGGCTGAGGCCACCTTGCCGCAAGAATGCACCCTTGAGACGTACGGTGCAGCGCAGCCAGGCTGGGTGTGTCCGGAGCAATGGCTCCCGAAGGGTGCTGTGATGTCAAGCGATCGGGCCACGCCGTTCAGCTTGGAGGCATTGGCCAAGGTCGACGGCTTCATGGCGGAGCACGGCCGGCTCACGCGGCAAGGCGTGGAGCAGCCGGGCCAGGGGACGACCAACCGCGTCATATTCGTGCGCGGCCAAGACGGTCTTGTCGTTTTCAAGGTCTTCTGCGAGGCCGAGCGGAAGGATCGCGAGTGCTTCGCCCTGCGCCACTGGCGGGCCACCGGGCTGGTTCCCGAGCTGATCTGGGACGTGGACGCGACGATGATAGCGATGTCCCACGTGCCGGGGATCTGGCTGGCGACCGCGCGGGAGCAGGAGGGGCAGGCCGCCTGGGGCCAGGCTTGCCGCGAAACGGGCCAGGCCGTCGGT
>Ga0315279_10008406_pt1 | contig 12502 bp, 8 predicted proteins | sample YL17G06_20_MG_FD_203694 | JGI IMG/M metagenome (GOLD analysis project Ga0315279, IMG submission 203694) | Sediment microbial communities from Yellowstone Lake, YNP, Wyoming, USA - YL17G06_20 | ecosystem: Environmental > Aquatic > Freshwater > Lake > Sediment | place: USA: Wyoming | collected... | reverse complement strand
GCAACAGCGTAACTGTCGGACGAACGCTCCTCGTTGGGGACGAGGTCCGATGAGCTTCCGGGGTCGGCCGCCAAGAGGAGAACCGCGGCGGCAAACGACCAGAGTTTCATCCGAAAGCCCCCCCGAGCCCGTAGTGAAGCGGCAGCCGGCGGACTGAGCCCGCCGCGCGCAGACCGACATTATTACTTATGTCGGAGAATCAGCCGATCCGGATTGAACCGACTACAGCGGGTCCAGTGGCATAGGGGTTTCGCGCAGACTGGGTAAACGTGGCCGTCACCCCGTCACCCCCTCACCCCGTCATCCCCCGGCGCCTGCTCCCGGGCCAACTGGCTGATCCGCTTGAACTCGGGCGTACCGGCCGCGTCGCACCACTCGAACAGGGCAGCTTCGGTCGTGGTCAGCGTGGCCCCGGCCGAGTCCATGCGTCCCAGGGCGGTGCGGTAGTCCACCTCGAACCGCGAGCCCACCGCGTCCACCGCCACATAGACCCTCCAGCCCGCAGCCAGCAGGTCAAGCACCGTCTGCTGGACGCACACGTGGGCCTCCATCCCGCAGACCAAGACCTTGTGAATGCCCCGACGGTCGAGGTCCTCGAAGACCGTTGGGCAGCCGCCGCAACTGAACGTCAACTTCGAGGGAATCGTCCCCAGTCGCTCGGCCAGTTCCGGGACCGTGGGACCGAGCCCCTTGGGGTACTGCTCCGTGGCAACGACGGGCATCCCGAGAACCTTGGCCCCGTCGATGAGCCGCCCAGTGTTCCAAACCACGCGACGGTGGTCGGCAACGGCAGGGGCCAGTCGCTCCTGAACGTCCACCACCAGAAGCGCGGTATCGCCCCGCGACATCATCTCCGGGCTGCGGGGCAGGCGGTCGGGCTGACTCATACGCCAAGCATACCCGGGAAGACGGATTCGGGCCAGAGTAGCACAGGCTTCCAGCCTGTGGCCGTAGTCCAGGCTTCCAGCCTGTGGCGGTAGCACAGGCTTCCAGCCTGTGGCCGGATGGACAGGCAAGATGCCTGTCCTACAAACGCTCCGGCCGCACAGGGCGGCGCATGGGCCACCCCGGCGGCCGGTATGAAAGCCTCTTCTCGGAAATGGCGGAGGCGGGAAAAGGTGACAGGCACCTTTTGCTTGAAAGGCCCGCGACCAACCTCCGGTCGGTGCCCGGCTCCGCACAAAAGGTGCCTGTCACCTTTTCCGGCGAGCGCTGGGGCCTACGGTTTCTCCTTGGCAGGCGTCGCCGAGGGGGTCGGCACCTCGGCCGGTTTCTCCTTGGGCGCCGCGGCCTTCTTCTCCACCTTGACCTTGGGCGCCTTGCGCTTCTTGGCCTCGGGCTTCTTCTCAACTGCCGCCTTCTTCTCGGCCGGGACCTCTTTCACGGCAGGGGCCTCCTTCGCCGGTTTGGTCTCCTTGGCCTTGGCCGGCACCTCGGGAGCGGTCTTTTTGGGCTTCTCCGCTTTGGCCGCTTCAGGCTGGCAGGGCGAGCAGCATTCCTGCTCCTGCACGCAACAGCCCCGGGTCCGCGGACAGCAGCGGCGCAGGAGCCCGCGGGCCTGGACCGCTTCCGCCGCAACGAACAGAACCAAGACGAAGCACGCACCAACGATTGCCACTCGACGCATGTTGAATACCTCCCATTCGGAAGAACGTGAAACGCACCGGTCCGGCAGCCGCCTAGGCTTGGCAGGCAAAGGCAGGGTCGGCACAAAACCACCCAAATACACTAGCCTTTTCAAAATGGCCATGCAACCAGGTCGCCAACGATTCGCCCAGAATCGAGTTTGGTGGTCGGACCTTCGGCCGAGCGGTGCCGCCCAGCCGCTTCACCAGAACTTCCTGCCCCACCCCCCACCAACCTTACTACTCAGCATGGCCCGGCCCCTTGGCAAGTGCGGCGGCTATGCGCAATACTGACGCATCGGCCGGGAACACCCATCCGGAGACAGAACTCGATGAAGACGCAATCGACCACGATCCTGACCGTCCGACACCTGGGAGTAGTTGCAATGGGGGGGGACGGCCAAGTGACCGTCGGCAATGCGATCATGAAGGCCGACGCGGTCAAGATCCGCCGGCTCATGGAGGGCAAGGTCTTGACCGGCTTTGCGGGGGCCACCGCCGACGCCTTTGCCCTGTTGGAGCGTTTTGAGGCCAAGCTCAAGGACTTCCCGTCCAACGTGCCGAGGGCCGCGACCGAGCTGGCCAAGGAGTGGCGCACCGACCGGGTCTTGCGCCGCCTGGAGGCCATGATGGCCGTCGTCGATGCCCGTCACACCCTCTTGGTCACCGGCAACGGCGACGTGATTCAGCCGACCGACGGCGTCCTGGGAATCGGCTCGGGGGGCAGCTATGCGCTGGCCGCGGCCCGGGCGCTGGTGGCCCATTCCACGCTCGGGGCCGTGGAGATCGTGCGGATCGCGCTGGAGATTGCCGCGGGGATCGACATCTATACCAACCGCGAGATCGTGGTGGAGGAGTTGGCGTGCCAGACCTGACGCCGCGTGAGATCGTGACGGAGTTGAACCGGCACATCGTCGGACAGGACGCGGCCAAGCGCGCGGTCGCCGTGGCGATCCGCAACCGCTGGCGCCGTCAGCGCTTGCCCGAGGAGATGCGCCCCGAAGTGGCCCCGAAGAACATCATGATGATCGGCCCCACGGGGGTGGGAAAGACGGAGATCGCCCGGCGATTGGCCAAGCTGACCGGGGCCCCGTTCATCAAGGTCGAGGCGACCCGCTACACGGAGGTCGGCTACTACGGGCGCGACGTGGAGAGCATGGTCCGCGAGCTGGTCGAGAACGGCATCAGCCTCGTGCGCGAGGAGGAGCGCCGCAAGGTCGAAGCCGAAGCCGCCGGGCGGGTCGAACAGCGGCTGGTGGACATGCTGGTTCCCCGCTCCAACGCGCTGGACGCCGCGGACGATAGCCCGGAGGCGGCCGATCGCTACCAGCGCACTCGCGAGAAGATGCGGGCCATGCTGGCCGCGGGGGAGCTGGAGAACCGCCGGGTCGAGGTGACGCTGGAACAGCGGGCGGTGCCCATGCTCTTCACCGGCGCGGGCATGGAGCACATGGACATCGATCTCAACTCGATGTTCGAGAAGGTCTTGCCCAAGCACACGTCGCGGCGGGAGATGAGCATTGCCGAGGCCCGCAGAGTGCTCTTCGATCGCGAGTGCGACGCCCTGATCGACCAGGACAAGGTCCACGCGGCCGCGATCGACGTGGCGGAGAACCTGGGGATCATCTTCATCGACGAGATGGACAAGATCGTGGCCAGCGAGCAGACCCACGGGGCCGACGTGTCGCGCCAGGGCGTGCAGCGCGATCTCTTGCCGATCGTCGAGGGGACGACGGTGCAGACCCGTTACGGGTACGTCAAGACGGATCACATCCTGTTCATTGCGGCCGGGGCCTTTCACCGGGCCAAGCCGAGCGACCTGATGCCCGAGCTGCAGGGCCGCTTTCCCATCCGCGTGGAGCTGAAGGACCTGACGAAGGACGATTTCGTCCGCATCCTCAAGGAGCCGAAGGGGGCTTTGACCAAGCAGTACCGGGCGCTTCTGGGGACCGAAGGCGTGGAGGTGGTCTTCGAGGACGAGGCCGTCGAGGCCCTGGCGGCGTTCGCCTTCCAGGTCAACCAGACCGCGCAGAACATCGGCGCCCGGCGGCTCTACACGATCATGGAGCGGCTCTTGGAGGAACTCAGCTTCGAGGCGCCCGAGATGAAGACCGGGCGCGTGGTGATCAACGCCGCCTACGTCCAACAGCGGCTGAGAGAAGTGGCCCAGGACGAGGACCTGAGCAAGTTCATCCTGTAGGCCGGTCGCAGACTTCCGAAGTCCGACAGACTTCGGAAGTCTTGTGTGTGCGGCGTCCTACGGCTCCGCTACTCTGCGGCAGCCAGGAGCAGCTCGGCCTCCTCGGCGGCCAGCGCGAGCCAGTCCTCGCCTTCCACGAGATCCTCGAACGCCGCGTCGCTTACCTCCGGCGTCGTCGACACGGACTGTCCCGGCCCCAGCGAACTGTCCTTGCCGGCCTCGTTCAGATTGCGGTCCCCTGACTCGGACGTTGGGTTCTGGCCCGAGTTCCCTTCGGTCGATTCCTGCTCGGGCGGGGTCTTCGGCGCCGGCTTCTTCGCAGGCGCCTCGACCAGCCGATAGGTTCCGCCGCCGCCCGGAGACAGCCCGAATGAGGAGCTAAGGAAACTCGGGCTGCCCAGCAGGTTCGACAGACCGAATGTCGTTTGCGGCCCGAGAATCGGCAGAGAGACGGCCGGTGCGGTCAGGTCGCTGAGCCCGGCAAGACTGGGCGCCGCAAGGGCAATCACCGGCTGCGCTCGAGACGCTGACGCCTCGGCGAGCGCCCCAGCTATGTTGACGACCCCCACCTCGACGGTTTGCGTGGCGCTGAGTGCCGCCGGGCTGACTTCGGTGGCCCGGACGGTGAACCGGACGGTTCCCGACGGCGTGTCGGCCGGCACGGGCCAAGTGATCAGGCCCGAGACCGGATCAATCGTGGCCCCGGCCGGGGCCACGGGATCGAGGCTATAGCGGATCGGGTCCGCCGGCACGTCTACATCGAACGAGCGGATCGTCGTGCGGAATTCCTGTCCCGGGGTCGCCAATCCGGGTTGGACCGGGAGGAACCGCGGCGCGTCGTCCACCGGCGTCACGTCGAGGGCGACCGTGGCCTGGCCGCTGGTCAGCCTGGCCGGCGTGCCCGCCTTGGCGTCGTCGGTCAGCGTGTACGTGAAGCTATCGCTGCCGTTGAAGTCGGCGCCCGGCACGTAGGTTACCTCTCCCGTGGTTGGATTGAAATCGCGGAGGGTGCCGTGCGCAGGGGCGGTGACCACGTTGAGTTGAAGAACCTGCTGGACCTCCGAATCGCCGTCGCTGCCCAAGCCGATGCGCAGAGTGGTGTCCTCCACCGTCGCGGCCTGCTGCCCGGCGACGACCGGGGGATCGTTGACCGCAGCGATGACGATCGACACCGTGCCGGGTGCGCTGACGCGGCCGGTGTCCAGCTCCTTGACGGTGAAGGTAATGGCGTCGGAGCCGTTGAAATCCTGAGCCGGCACGTAGGTGATTGCCCCCGTGCTCGAATCGAACGACGTGACCTCGCCGTGGCTCGGCCCGATGGTGATGGTGAACTCCAGCGGCTGAACCTCATTGGGCAGCGGGTCGCCGTCGTTGCCGGGCAGGTTCTCCGCCCAGGGCGTGTCTTCCTGGGTGGAGACGATCACCGTGCGGGCCACCGGCGGATCATCGATCGCGTTAATGGTGATGGACGCTTCGGCCGGGTCGCTGGTCAGAAACGACGGATCCCCCTGGGCGTCGTCCATCGTGCGGAACGTGAAGCTGTCCTGCCCATTGTAGTCGGGCCCGGGGGTGTAGCGCATCGTCCCCGCATTGGCGTCCAGGACGCTCAGCGTCCCGTGGCTGGGCGGGCCAACGATCAGGAACGAAAGGGTCTGCTGGAGATTGGGGTCGCCGTCGTCGCCGGTCAGCGTAATCGTGACGGGCAGGTGCTCGTCGGTGGTGACGCTCTGCGGGTCGGCCGTCGGGGGATGATTCACCGGCACGACCTGGATCGAAACCGTCGCGGCGGCACTGGTGAGCGGCCCGGGAGGGCCGGCGGTATTGTCGTCGGTCACCGTGAAGGTGAAGTGGTCCGAACCGGTGTAGCCGGCCTCCGGCGTGTAGGCCACGGCGCCGGTCGCGGAATCAAACCCGCTGAGGGTCCCGTGGGCCGGTAGATCGCCCAGCGCGTAGGTCAAGGTCTGCACCAGCTCGCTGTTCCCGTCGTCGCCGGTCAACAGGATCGCTTGGGGTGCGTCCACCACGATCCTGAGAGTCTGCGGATCGGCCACCGGCGCAAGGTTTTGGTTGTGGACCTCGATCTGGAAGGATTGTTGGTCCGTGTTTCCGGCCATATCGGTCGCGCGCACGGTCACCGCCGTGGTGCCTACCTGGCCGACGTCCGGGATCCATGTGATCGCCCCGGTCTGAGAGTCGATCTGCATTCCGGCGGGTCCGGCGGTCAGTTGGTATTGAGCGCCGGGCTCTTCGGTCGATTGGACGTCGTAGGCGTACATGGCGCCCCGGGTCGCCGTCAGCGGCGCGGTGGACGTGATCTGGGGGGCCGTGGAGTCCACGGTGACGGCCAGCTCGCTGGTCAGCCCGCTGTCCAGATCGACCGTCGTGTGCGTGTTGCCGACGGCAACGGTTTGGTTTCGGAGCGTCTGCCGGGCGGTGATCGCGTGGCTCCCCTCGGTCCACGCAAAGGTGGTCGCATTGCGGAGGATCAAGGAGTCGCTGGACGCGGTGCCGCGGGCGATTTCGGCGCCGTCGGCATACAGGACCACTTCGGCGCCGCTGTTGAGGCCCGAGAGGCGGAAGCCCAGGGTGCCGTGGGTACTGTCGCTGAAGAGGTTGGGGTTGGTGATGCGGTCGGAGCTGCTGGGGCCGGTATCGGAGCTGGCCAGGAGTTCCACGGTGGGCTTGGCCGGGTTGACGTAGACGGGCACCTCCTCGGTGTCCCACGTCTGGCCGTCGGCGGCGCGCACGGCGGCGACGATGCTGCCCACGCCCGCCCAGCCGTTGGTGGCCTGCACAGTCGTCTGCCCGGTGTTGTGGTCCGTGGTGAACGTGAGGTTGGCGTTGGTGGGATAGACGCCGCCGTCGTAGTAGATTGCGTCTCCTTCCACGTCGGTGGCCGGGATCTGGAAGGGGGGGCTGGTGGTGTTGGCGGTGGTCTGGACCGTGGCAATAGAACCGCCGATGAAGGGATTATCGTTGACGCTATCCGGCAGAATGGTGACGTGGAACGTGTGGGTCACGGGCGCCGGCGGATCGCCGACACCGGTGTAGTGCGGGTCGCCGTAGATCTCCACCGTGACGTCGGCCGTGCCGGTGGTTCCGTCGGGGACCCAGAGCCGGAGCGCGCGGTTCTCGCCGTCCACAAAGGGGGTCACGGACTCGATCAGCACGTTGTTGACCGGCTTGTCGTTGGCGCCGGTAGGCACGGACTCGATCTGGTGGAGGACGTCGTATCCCTTGGTCAGGAAGCCGAAGATCGTGTACTTGAAGTCGCCGGAGCGGTAAGGGCTGGTGTTGTTGGTGGTGATGAAGAACTGGGAGTCGTTGGTGTCCGCCCCGCTGTTGGCCATGGCCAGGATGCCCGAGCTGGTGAACTGCAGCTTGGCGTTGAACTCGTCGTCGAAGCTCACGCCGGAGCCGCCGGTGCCGTCGCCCTTGGGATCGCCCCCCTGGATCATGAAGTCCTTGATGACGCGGTGGAAGGTGAGCCCGTCGTAGAACGGCCCGCCGTAGGTCGGCGGCGTGATGGGGCTGGCCGTGGCGTCGATCAGGGACATGATCCGCGACGTGGTGCTCGGGGCGAGGTCTTCGAAGAACTGGAGGATCATGTCGCCGCTGATCTGGTCCTGCGCGTCGCTCACCGTCATCTTCACGCTGCGGTTGGCGGCGGGGTCCAGGATCTGCGCCTCCAGTTGGGGATTCTGGACGTTGGGATTGGTCAGTTGCACGTTCGAGACGCCGACCACGTCGAACGAGTAGAACGGCGGGGGATCGCCGGGCTGGAGGGCAGAGTCCGTGCCGTTCAGGGCAAGGTGGAGCGACGTGCCGGCCAGCAGCGTCACGCTATCGGGCAGCGGCAAGAAGGTCGGGGCCGTCAGCGCCAGCCGCGGCTCCAAAAGCTCGATCCGCGCCCGGCGGTATCTCTGCCGGGAACGATGAGAAGTCTGCGTGCGTCGGAAGCGTCCAAGACCTCTGGAGAAACGCTGCTTGACCATGGTCCACTTCTGCTGTTCTGCTGTTCGGGGTGCCCTTAAGAGTTCATTCTAAAGCGAGACCCGGTTGCCCCGATACGACTCTGTTTGGGGGTGGGCACCATTCCCTGAGGATGATCGCGGCCCGCGTGCCCGTTCCCGCTCTGAAACGACGAGGTTCTAGGTTCTCAGTCTAATCGGGCCCCTGGAATTCTGCACTCGCCAAACCACCCCGGCGGACGCGGCGACCCGCCAAAGGTGGGCAGGTGTAGCGGTTAGGGAGACGAGAAACGGCGGATCGGGTGGCCCGCTGGCGTGGCAGCTCCCGACGCAAAATGTTATCCTCCACGATACGAATTACCTTTGTCTAGGGAACCGGACGAATTACCTCTGTCTACTGGCGCAGCCTGAATTGGTAACCTTTCGGGAGACTTACGATGGTCGCTGGCAATCGTATCGCGAGGTCTTGGACCCGAACGTGGTTCGCGGCAGTCTTGCTGGCGGCGGGTAGCCCCGCCATCGGCCGGGCGGCCGTGCCCCCCGCAAGCAAACTCCTGCCCGACAGGACGGTCGCCTTTCTCACCGTGACCAACGCCCCGGACATGGCCAGGCGCTTTCAAAACACCGCCCTGGGCCGCATGAGCCAAGACCCGCAGTTGCAGCCGCTCATCAGCCACCTCTACGGCTCGCTCGGCGAGTTCATCGGACAGTTCAAGGAGCAGATCGGGGTCTCGCTTCCGGAGCTGTTGTCGATCCCGCAGGGGGAGGTGGCCCTCGCCGTGGTGCCCGTGGACGAAGGGCCGCCCGCCGTGGTGCTCGTGTTGGACACGGGCAAACGGACTGCCGTTGCCCGGACGCTCCTGACCCGGGGGGGCGACGCCCTGCGGACCGCCGGGGCCAAGCGCTCGGAGGAGAACGTCTTGGGCACGACGCTGACCATTTTCGACCCTCCGGACGGTCCCCCGATACGCATCGCCTGGTTTGAGAAGGAGGGGACGATCGTCGCCGGCTCCAACGTGGACGTCGTCAAGGAGGTCTTGGCCGCCTGGAGCGGTCAGCAGAGCAAGACGCTCGCCTCCAATCCCAAGTTCTCGCAGATCATGGCCCGCTGCCGCGGCGCCCGGGGCGAGGAGCCGCAACTCTACTGGTATGCCGATCCGATCGGCGTGTTCCGAGCCATGGGACAGCAGAGCCCGGGGCTGCAGCTCGCCCTGATGATGGTGCTTCGGCTGGGGATCGACGGTTTCCAGGGCGTCGGCGGCAGTTGGGCCCTCGACTGCGGGTCGCTGGACGAGGTGGTCCACGTGCATCTCCTCTTGGACAACCCCCGCGGCGGCGTGCTGGAGCTGATCGGACTGGAATCGGGCGACAACGCGGCGGAGCCGTGGGTCCCGGGCGACGTGGCCAGCTACACCACGCTGCACTGGCGCATCGAGGCCACCTACAAGGCGATCGCCAAGCTGTGGGACAGCTTCCGCGGCGAAGGGAGCTTCGCCAATCTGGTCGATGGGCGGATCTCCAGCGCGGCGGGCGTCGATGTCGTCAAGGAAATCCTCCCGGCCCTGGACGGGCGCGTGACCTACGTGACCTGGATGGAGAAACCGATCACCGAAGAGAGCCAGGTCATCCTCGTCGCGCTCCGTCTGAAGAACAAGGAGGTGGTGGCAAAGGCCCTCCAGACGGTCTTCAAGAAGAACGAGCAGGCGCTGAAGCGGGTCGGTGCGGCGGGCAAGGAGTTCTATCAGGTCATCGTGCCCGAGCGAGGCCCGGGACGCAGGCGAGGAGGGCCGCCCGAGCTTTGCTTCGGCGTCCTGGAAAACTACCTCGTTGTCACCACCCGGCCGAGCCTTTACCTCAAGGCCCTCGCCACCTTGGACACGCCCGACGAATCGCTGGGCAAGGCCATGGACTTCAAGCTGGTGATGAGCAAGATTTCGGACCGGAAGGGAACGGCCAAGCCGGCCGCGGTCATCTTCCAGCGCCCGGAGGAAGGGTATCGGGTCATCTACACGATGATCACCGGGGGGGAAAGCCGCGAGAATATGCGCCGCTCGGCCGAGCGGAGCGGATTCATGCGGACCATCAACTCGGCCCTGGAGGCCAATCCCTTGCCGCCCTTCTCGGTCCTGGAGCGCTATCTTGCCCCCGTGGGGGCGTATATCATCGACGACGTGACCGGGCTGCACTACAGCGCTTTCACGCTGCGGCGCAAGTAGGCGGCGCCGGGTTTCCAATCCCTAAGCCAACGGTTTTCAAAGCCCACGGGTGGCAACCCGTGGGCTTTGACGCGATTGGTTCTCCACAAACCAGCCAGGATGCCACTTTATGAGACGCCGTCCGCCCATCTCGATCGTGTTGGTTGTCACTTGGTTGGCCGCGGCAACCGCGTGGGCTCAGCAGACGCCCGGAGTGAAGATTCGCCAGGCAGAGGCCAATGACGCGATCGTATGGACCAGGCTTCTCGACGGGCAGACGGATCCGCCCTCATGGCCTTGGTCGTTCATCTACGGTTCGCGCAAGTCTGCCGAATTGCTGCCGCAGTGGAAACATGCCAGACAATCGCAGACCGCACGTGCCGGCCAGACCCACGGGACTGAAACCTGGTCCGACCCGAAGACCGGCCTGGAGGTGCGCCTTGAGATGGTCCGCTTCCAGGATTTGCCCGCGGTGGAGTGGCTCCTCAGTTTCAAGAACACGGGCAACGAGGACACACCGGTCCTGGAGCAGGTTTGGCCGCTCGACTACCGCGTCCCGGATCCGTCGAGCAGGACGCAGAGGGGGATGGTGCTGCGTTATGCCAAGGGCTCGCTGTGCTGCCTGGACGATTTCGCGCCGGTGGAGAGACCTCTTGAAGCGGGCACGGAGGTCCACTTGCAGCCCGGCGGCGGCCGCTCGTCGAGCGAAGTCCTGCCGTTTTTCAGCCTGGATGCGGGCGACGGGAGTGGGCTGATCTTCGGCATCGGCTGGACCGGCGAGTGGTCCGCCACGTTCGGCCGCGACAAGGACAACTGCTCCTTCGCTCGGGCCGGCATGGCGACCACGCGACTGAAGCTCCGCCCCGGCGAAGAGATCCGCACGCCGCGCATGCTCGCCCTTTTCTGGAAGGGCGACCGCATGAGGGGCCAAAACCTCCTGCGGCGATTCCTGCTCAAGCATCACCGGCCCACGCCGGGCGGAAAGCCGCTGGTCTTGCCCGTGCTCGCCGGCTCCTGGGGCGGGTCTCCGGCGGCCGAGCATCTGAAGACCATCGAGCGGATCAAACGCCACGACCTGCCGATCCAGCTTTACTGGATCGACGCCGAGTGGTTCGGCCAGGCCCCGTGGTTCCGCAACGCCGGCAACTGGGAGGTCCGCAAGGACCTCTATCCGCAGGGCTTCCGTGCCATCAGCGGCCCGCTGCACGCTTCCGGACGCAAGCTCCTCTTGTGGTTCGAGCCGCAGCGGGTCTGCCCGGGGACGCCGTGGGCCAAGCTCAAGGACCGCCCCGGCTGGCTGCTGGACCTGAAACAGGGCGAGCCCGCCTACAAACAACGGAACATGAGCTGGGGCGTCCCGCACGACGACCCCCGATGGATCCTGTGGGAGAGCCGGCGGAGCCAGATCGTCGAAGGCGACATGCTCTGGAACATGGGCGAGCCGGGCGCGAGGCAATTCCTGACCGACTGGCTCTCGGAGCGGATCAAGGAGTTCGGGCTGGACTGGTACCGCGAGGATTTCAACGTCGCGCCGCTGGAGTATTGGCAGGGCGCGGACACGCCGGACCGCCGCGGGATCACGGAGATTCGCTACGTGACCGGGCTTTACGCGATGTGGGATGATCTCTTGCGCCGGCATCCGCACCTGGCCATCGACAACTGCGCAAGCGGCGGACGCCGCATCGACCTGGAGACCATCGGCCGGGCCACCGCACTCTGGCGAACCGATTGGCCGGCCGATGCGATCCACAGGCAGTGCCACACGCTGGGGCTGATGCCCTGGGTGCCGCTACACATGAGCGAAGGGGTTGAGCTCAAGAAGGGCAACCAGTACGAAATCCGCAGCGCGATGACGGCCGGGCTCAACGTCAAGCTGCCGCCGCAGGATGACGAAAAGTCGATGCGCGAGGCCAAGGTCCTGATCGAGCAGTATCTCGCAATCCAGAAGTACTACTACGGCGACTTCTACCCGCTCACGCCGTACTCTCAGTCCCCCGACGCTTGGATGGCGTATCAGCTCGACCTGCCGGAATCCGGCGAAGGGCTCCTGGTCGTGCTCAAGCGGCCGAAGAGCACTCAGAAGACCCAGCGGCTGCGGCTTTTCGGGCTGGATCGCGGGGCGTCGTACGAGGTTACGAACCTGGACAGATCGGAGAGCCGCAACATCACGGGCGGATCGCTTGTGGACCAGGGGCTGGAAGTTGTGCTCGCCGGGCAGCCCGACTCCGCCCTGCTGCGCTATTCCCGGAAGCCGTAGGTTATGCTTCAGCATAACCGAGTCACAGCGGGTTATGGTTCTCCCGCGGGTGAGCGCGAGCCAAAGGGTTATGCTGAAGCATAACCTACGCAGGTTTGGCAAGGCGCCGGTCGGCGACTACGCGTGCCAATTGCAGTCCAGCTCCGCGCTGGCGGGTTCGATCTGGAGCGTCGTGTGATGGATGCCGAACTCCGCGTCCAGGTGCGTGCGGAGATCGGAGAGCAAGGCTGCATGGGGGTGGCCGTCTTCAGCGA
>Ga0315279_10008405_pt1 | contig 12502 bp, 18 predicted proteins | sample YL17G06_20_MG_FD_203694 | JGI IMG/M metagenome (GOLD analysis project Ga0315279, IMG submission 203694) | Sediment microbial communities from Yellowstone Lake, YNP, Wyoming, USA - YL17G06_20 | ecosystem: Environmental > Aquatic > Freshwater > Lake > Sediment | place: USA: Wyoming | collected... | reverse complement strand
GCAATGTGAATGGGTTCGTGCGAGTCCGCCACGTCGTCCAGCAGGTGGTACAGCCGCCTGCGCGCGTCGGTTGCTTTGACAATTGTCATCGGGACATCTCCTTTACGTACGTGATAACGTACTTCATTGGGGCCGCATTGTCAATCCAGCACAAGCTTTTGACAAGCGCCTTCCGGCTGTCTACTATGATCGCAGGAATCATGAAACCATGACGCTGCATGACTTCTACGAACTGCTCAATCAGAACGGCGGCCTGATCTTCCTCAGCGGGCTTGGGTTTGCGGCCATCGGCGCTATTGCCACGCGAATGGGCAAAGGCGGCCAGAGCGAAGAAGACGGGCGGTTTATCGGCGGCATGGTGGCCGCGTTCGGCGTGGCCGTGGTGGCACTGGAGATTTTGGCGCTCATCCTGGCTTGGCGCATGAGAGCCGCGGCCATCGCCGACACCAGCCTGGCGCTGCTCGCAGCGCCGCCAGTGTGCTGCGCCGCTTCGCTCTATGGCGTCAGTCTGAGTTTTCCGTTGCGCACGCTGGGCGGCTTCGAGCGGATGATGAGCCTGGTTGGGCTGAGCGGCGTGGTGTTGGGCATCCTCTGGCTGCTCAGCCGTTTTCACTGGGGTGTGGTCTTCTTTGGCGGGCTGGCGCAACTCGGGCTGATCTTCCTGGTCATTGCGGTCATTATCCGCACGCTGTTAAAGAAGGCATTTTCCACCTCATCGCGCGGGGGCGAGAGCGGCGGTACGGATGAAGAGAGCTAATTGGCCACAGATGAACACAGATGAACGCAGATAGGAAACTATGGACAAGTCATCTGTGTACATCTGTGTTCATCTGTGGCCCATTCTTTCCTTTTAGGCACGAGCCTGTTTCAGCAAGTCCGGCCGCAATGACGACCAGATGACCAGCCACGGCGGCGCGACCGAACAGAAGTGGTCCCACGAGCCCGGCGCGGCGTCTGTCCGGCCGTGCGGTTCTTCATGCACGTCCAGCAGGATGAACCCGCGACCGATCAGCCCGTTCATGATGGCCGTTAACGTGTGCCGAAATTCACGCGGTCCGGGGACGCGCCGGGCTTGGCCGTCCTCACTGACAATATCCCAGTAACCATCGCCGCAGAGGGCCTCGGCGCCTTCCGTGTATCCTTCCCGCAGCAGATACCCCTTGCCGGTCCAGCGCTCGTCGGCGCCGTAGGCCAGCGGATTCCATCCCGCGACGTGATACACCCCGCCTGGCCGCAGCACCCGCACCACGCCGTCGAATAAAGGATCGAGTTGCGGGATGAAAGTGAGCGAATGAGCTTGCCAGACGACATCGAAGCATTCCCCGGCCAGCGGCGAAAGATCCCGGGCGTCGCCTTGGATGGTGCGGACCTTGTGCCCGTAGTGGCTCGCGGCCGCGCGATCCCGTGCCAGCATCTCGTCGGACAGGTCGAAGACAGTCACGTCAGCGCCGAGCAGGCCAAACGCCGCCGACTGCTGCCCGCCGCCGCTGGCCAGGCAGAGCACACGTTTGCCGCGCACATCGCCGACGAACCCGAGCGGATCCACCCGCTGCCGCGACGTGGCCTCGTCCAAATCCAGCCAAGGCCGCGAGTACATCACACCTGCCGCGGCCAGCCCATTCCAACGCTCCCGGTTATGCCGCGCCAAGTCGTCCATGATGGTTTCAAGTTTCAGGTTTCAAGTTAAACGCGCCCATCTGTGGTCCTCTTTGACTACATGAGTCCCAGCATTGAAGCCTGGAGCCTGCCGTCAGCGGTTATCATCTCTTTAGTCCACAGCGGGTCGAAGACCAGCTTGACGTTGACGGCGGCGATGCCCGGCAAACTGCGGACCGCTTCCCGCACCTGCGCCGCGATCTGGCCGCCTATCGGACAGTGCGGCGAAGTAAGCGTCAGGTCAATATCCACAACGCCATCGTGTTCTTCGAGCTTGTAGATCAGCCCCAGGTCCACGACGTTGATCGGGATTTCGGGATCGTAGACCTCCTTCAGGGCTTCGCGCAACTGCTCGGCCGTGGGTTTTTGCCCCGGACGGGGCGCGGATTCCGAGCCGCGCGCGTAAGCAAGCGGTCCGCTTCCTGACGGTCGCGGCTCGGATTGCGGGGCCGGCGTCGAGGCCTGTACTACCAGATGAATTGGCTCCGCATGCGGCGCCGGAGTTGGCTGGTTGGGCAAAGGCGGCACTGCGTTGTTTCCCGGTTGTGGTTCCATTCCAGCTCTTAGCTCTTAGCTCTTGGCTCTTGGCTCTTAGGATTCATCCGTTGCGCAGCTCTCTTCGGTGCTTGGTTTGCCGTCTTTGCCGGCCTGGTAATCGAGAATGCCGTTCTTCAGCGTCGTCCAGGGAAGCGTGGCGCACTTCACGCGCACGGAGAATTTGCGCACGCCTTCCAGGGCCTCCAGGTCCGGCAGTTCCTCAGGCACCTCAAACGGCACTTCATTCCGCATCATGGCCTTGAAGTGGTCGCTGGCCTTGCCGGCCTCCTCCAAGGTCTTGCCCTTCACGGCCTCACTCATGAGCGAGCAACTTGCGATGCAGATGGCGCAGCCTTTGCCGTCGAAACCGACGCGCTCCAGTCTGCCGTCAGCGCCGACGCGGCCATACACGGTGACGCGGTCGCCGCAGACCGGGTTGTTGCCTTTGGTGACGATCTGTGCGCCTTCGATGACTCCCTTGTTGTGCGGGCGCCGGTAGTGTTCGAAGATCACGTCACGATAGAGCTGTTCGAGGCCCTGCTCCTCGTGATGGATCTGAGCGCCGAATACTCCTTCGCCGCCATTCTCCGCCACAAAATCAATCCCCCTGCAATCGGCCCGGAGGCGGCGGGAACAGTCCCCTACCGGCCAAGTCTGCCCTGATGGCAACGTTTCTTGGGAAATTCATCCCGAGGGCCGAAACAGTCGCACGCCCTTTCCCCGACTTCCCCGCGACACGCCAATTCTCCACCCATTCGAAGTGCTCGCACCATGCATCCCGCCGCGGGTGAAACAGGTGCACAACCAAGCCGGTTTCGGGATCCCTTGCCGCCACGCGTGCAGCCTTTCGCAGAGAACATGACACGCATGCCAGCGCAAGGTTTGCCGCTGTGGTCTTGCCTCCGCGCACGACGGGTCGTACGTGGTCAATGTGGAAAACCGCCTCCTGGAACTCCTGCGGCAAGCGGCAATATTCGCATACATTTTCGGCCCTTCGGCGGACAAGCCATTCCAGTTCAGCAGGAATGCGGCTGTGCCTCATATTCTTTTCCGGCTGGGAGTGCGAGCTGCCCGCAGCTTGAGGAGCGTCAACATCTCTGAGAGCTCGACCAGTGCCTGTGCTTCGCGCCTTTCGGCGCGCGACAAGCGCGCCTTTTCATCTTGGCGATCAAGCAACTCCTGGAGGCGGTCACGCAACACAGGAGGCATGTGAAAGTGCCTCCAATCCTTGGGCAAATCGAGTCTGACCACAACGGCCTGGCCCATGAGAATTCCTCCGTACACCGCTTCAACTTGGCGCATCGCCCAAGCCGCCCTGTTCATTCTGCCAAACGGTCCTCGATCCGCAATCCGCAATCGCAATCACCCCGCATCAAACGAACTCCGCAGTATGGGCAGGAGCTCCGACGAGGTGAGAACTGGAAGCTTGCTCACACGGCGACCCTTACCTTGGCAGTTCGCACTTCCTGGCAGATGGGCTCACCCCGCTCAAGCCGATGTTCCACGTGAAGGCGCACGGCATCCTCGATCAACTCACGGGCCTCTGCTTCGGTTTCGCCTTCGGTATAACAGCCCTGGAGCGCGGGGCAGATTGCCAGAAACCGCCCGTCTTCGTCCCGCTCAATCACCACGGTAAACTGATATTGTCCTCGGCGCGTTGCGACTCTTTTCATGCCTCGCTCCTCTGGCAGCTCATGTCGTCCTCGACAGGTTCCAGGTACAGGTCAATGGCTTCCCGGATATTCTTAAGGGCCTCCTTCTTCGTCCTGCCTTCGCTAATGCAGCCCGGCAGCGATGGGACGTAGGCCGTATAGCCCTTGCCTTCACATGGTTCCAACATGACCTTGAGTTTCATGCGCCGCGATCCTCACAACCCAATTCTACCGTATGTTGCCCAATCCAAAATCCAAAATCTAAAATCCGCTCACGCCGCGTCAAACCAGCTCCGCACCTTCTCCAGCCCCTTCACGAGCGCGTCTATGTCGTGCGGAGTGGTGTAAAGGTAGATGCTCATGCGCGCAGTGGCCGCGGCATCAAGCCACTCCATCAGCGGCTGAGCGCAGTGATGCCCGGCGCGGACCGCCACGTTGGCTTCGCGGTCCAGGATGTGCGCGATGTCATGGGCGTGGATGTCCGCGAATTCGAAGGAGATCAGCCCTGAGCGGATTTCCACATCGCGGGGGCCGTGAATCTTCAGGCCCTTCACGCCTTCCATCCGCTGCAAGGCGTAGCGCAGCAGCTCCTTCTCGTGCAGGCGGATATCAGCCATGCCGACGCCGTTCAGGTAGTCCACGGCGGCGGAAAGCCCGGCCGTCTCGGCGATGGGCGGCGTGCCGGCCTCGAAGCGCCGCGGCGGTTCCTTGTAAGTCGAGGAATCAATCCGCACCTCCTCGATCATCTCGCCGCCGCCCAGGAAGGGGTTCATCCTGCTGAGCAGATCGTAGCGCCCGTAGAGGCAGCCCAGGCCCGTCGGCCCGCACATCTTGTGCGCGGAAAAAGCGTAGAAATCCGCGCCAAGCTGGCACACGTCCACAGGCAAGTGCGGCACGGCCTGGCAGCCATCCACCACGAACACGGCGCCCGCCGCGTGCACCTTCGACCCGATCCGCGAGATGGGGTTGATCGTTCCCAGCACGTTCGAGACGTGAGTCAGCGCCACGAGCTTGACCTTGCCGCCCGAAAGGAAGCGGTCGAGGTCCTCAAGCTTCAGCGTGCCGTCCGGGTTCAGGCCCACGGCGCGGATGACGCAGCCTTTTTCCTTGGCCAGCAGATGCCACGGCACCAGATTGCTGTGGTGCTCCATCAGGCTGACCACGATTTCATCGCCGGCCTTGAGGAACTTGCGGCCGTAGCCGTAGGCCACGAGGTTGAGCGCTTCCGTGGCGTTCTTGGTCCAGACGATTTCGTCGGTGCTCTTCGCCTTGATGAACCTGGAGATCTTCGCGCGCGCGCCTTCGTATATTTCAGTGGCGCGCTCGGCCAACACGTGCAAGCCGCGGTGCACGTTGGCATTGGAGTGCTCATAGTACCTGCTCATGGCTTCAATGACCTGGCGGGGCTTCTGCGAGGTGGCCGCCGAATCGAGGTAAACCAGAGGCTTGCCGTTCACCTCCTCCAACAAGATGGGGAAGTCCTGCTGCAAGACGTGAACATCCAGCCGGCAGATCTTGCACAGCTCGCATTGCTCGCCCTGCGCGGTCTGCGCCAGCGTGGCCACCAGCGCGGCCAGACCATGATTGTCGTTAAGCATGGGATCACAACTCCACTTCAAGGGCGCCATCCACCTCGCGCACCGGGTAAGCCTTCACGGGCCTGACCGCGGGCAGCGTCAGCGCCGCGCCGCTCGCCAAGTCAAAACGAGACCCGTGCCAGGGGCATTCCACCACGCAGCGGCAGCCTTCGGCATAGGCGGCGCCTTCGGACAAGGAAGCCTCATCATGCGTACACACGTCGTCAACAGCGTGGTACTGGCCGTTGACGTTGAAGATGGCGATCTTCCTGCCGTCCAGCACGAGCTGCTTGCCTTGCCCCGGCTGAAGCTCAGACTTGGCTAACGCTCTGACAAAACCCATCGGCCTGCTTTTCCTTTCCTAACCGCATTATTCACCACAGTCACGATGAGGCCGCGCCTCACCCGGAGAGGATGAAATGAAACTGATGGGAGTAATGGGAGCAATGGGAATAATGAGACCACCAGGTGCGACAAACTTGGCCTCAATCTGCCGCCGCAGCGCCTCGATCACAGGCTGGAATGCGAAACGCTGGATCACTTCCTCGAAGAAACCGTCCAGAATCATCCGCCGCGCCACTGGACGCGGCAGTCCGCGGGACATCAGGTAAAAGAGCATGGCGGGGTCAATCTGGCCGGCAGTGGCGCCGTGCGAACAGCGCACGTCATTGGCCAGAATCTCGAGTCCGGGAATGGTGTCCATGCGCGCGTCGCCACTAAGCAGAATCGTCCGGTCTTGCAGGTAGGCATCCGTCTTCTGTGCTGCCGGTTCCAGCCGGATCATCCCCCGGTACACGCCGCGCGAGTGGCCGTCCATGGCGCCTTTGAAGAGCAGGTCCGAGGAGCACTCCGGCGCGATGTGGTGCTGCATCGTGTCGAGATGAACCTGCTGAGCGCCCGCGCCGCAATACAGTCCGGTGAGGTTGGCCCGCGCTTGCGGGGCCAGCAGCCGCGTTCCCAGAAAAGCTTTCTCCAGCCGCGAACCCAGGTGCGCGCTGATAAAGGAGAACTTGCTCTCCGCGTACTGATGCGCGCGGTGTGCGCCAATGTAAACCACCTCCGGGCCGGCCGACTGCAGCAGCACGTAACGCAAGCGCGCGCCCCGGCCGAGGATTATCTCTGTCTGCGGGCAGCACAAGCCGCGCTGTCCCGCCCGGGGAGAACTGTAGGTCTCGACCAGCGTCGCCGCAGCGCCTTCATCGAGTACAATCAGGTTGTGCGGGAAGACCCCGTCCGTGCCGTCGCGCGTGCTGAATTGCGCACGGGAAGGCAGTTCCACTTCCACGCCCTGGGGAACATGAAGGACATAGCCCGTGTCCCAGAGCGCCTGGTTCAGCGAGTGGAACTTCCGCCCGTCTCCAGGCGTGGAGGCAGCGTCTTCGGCTGAGAATACTTCCGTGCACCAGTACTGCCGCATGACCTCGGGGAGCGCCGCAAAAGCCTGCTGTGGCGTGCCCCAGAAAACCTGCCGCGCACGCGCTTCGGCGGAGGGCGTGCTCAACTCCGTCAAGCCTTCGGCCGGCGCGCGCACAGCGGCAGCTTCCAGATTTGGATTTCCCAGGTCCACGCGACGCCACATTTCGTCGCGCCGGCCAGGCATGGGCGTGGCGAGGTACTGAGCCAAGGCCTTCAGGCGGCGTTCCGCGATGAAGTCCGGCTCGCCCGCTTCAGCGGCGCGCGCTTTGACGGCTTCAACCGTGAAGGCTTCGGCGCTGTGGATAGTTACGGTGGTCAAGTCATCCTCTCCTGACATCAACTTTGAAACGCCTACCGTCGTGCCGTCTGAGCAGGTACATGGCCTTCTCTCTTCGCAGCCGCACGGTGCCGGAGTTTCCTCATTGTTTCACGCGAAACCCCCAATTGTTTTGCGGCCTCAGCCGTGGAAACCGTTTCATCGAGGGCCACCTTGGGCAGCGTTGGCAGTTTTACCGCGTCCATGACAGCAGTCTTCGCATCATCGGCGTCCTCCTCGAAGTCTTTATCAAACGCACGGATGGCCTCTTGCAGGCTCGGATACACGCCGCTCCTGGATTCAGGGGATTCCTCACATAGCAGTTCCACGAATTGACTGTGGAAATACCGTTCCTGTTTGGCGTCGGCCGGAAGGTAGTAATAGTCTTTGTTCTGCACACAAAACCCACTGCCGTTGAGCACTTCAAAACAACGGTAGCAAACCGCAGTTTCTTCATCCAGGCGTCTCCAAACATCAATTGCTCTCAGCATTTTCATTCTCCCAAAGGCACCCAGCGGCTTCTTTCAACCCGTCGCCGAGTGTTAGCGGACGAATTCTTGAACGGCGTCACCAGCCTCCCACTTGGACTCAGAACGACGACTTTGTTCCCCAGCACGCAAATGATGTTCTCGGTCCTGGTATCCAAGTATCGCTTGCCTTCCCGCACGACCCGGTTTGGGTCGCCAACAGCTCGGTGAGCATCCCCGGCCCGTGCTTGCGCTCTCCGTCGTTGACCGTGTGGCGTAGGCTGTACATCTGCGGACCCTTCAGCATCTCCAGCCATTACCCCACCGTTCCTTCCATCTCCAACTCAATCAGCCGGTTCAGCTCCACGGCGTATTCCATCGGCAGTTCCTTGACCAGCGGTTCGATGAAGCCGGTCACGATCATCTTGGCCGCCTCGTCCTCGGTCAGGCCGCGCGACATCAGGTAGAAAAGCTGCTCCTCGCTGATCTTGCTCACCGACGCTTCGTGCTCGACACTGACCTTCTCCGCCTCCAACTCGATGTACGGATACGTGTCGCTGCGGCTTTTCTCGTCAAGCAGGAGCGCATCGCAGACCACGCGGCTGCGGCAGTCGTCCGCGCCTTTCAGCACCTTGCACAGCCCGCGGTAGCTGGTCCGGCCGCCATTGCGGCTGATGGACTTGCTGGTGATGGTTGAGGACGTGTGCGGCGCGCAGTGCACGACCTTGGCGCCGGCGTCCTGGTGCTGGCCCGCGCCCGCGAAAGCCACGGAAAGGATTTCGCCGCGCGCGCCCGGTTCCAGCATGTACACGGCCGGGTACTTCATGGTCAGTTTGCTGCCGATGTTGCCGTCAACCCACTCCATGGTCGCGTCCGCGTACGCCACCGACCGCTTGGTCACCAGGTTGTAGACGTTGTTGGACCAGTTCTGGATGGTGGTATAGCGGCAGCGCGCGCCGCGCTTGACGATGATCTCCACGACCGCCGAATGCAGCGAATCGGAGCTGTAGATCGGGGCCGTGCAGCCTTCCACGTAGTGCACGAACGCGCCCTCTTCGACGATGATCAGAGTGCGTTCGAACTGGCCCATGTTCTTGGCGTTGATGCGGAAGTACGCCTGCAGGGGGATGTCCACCTTCACGCCTTTGGGCACGTAAATAAAGGAGCCGCCGGACCAGACGGCACTGTTCAAGGCGGCGAACTTGTTGTCGCCGGCGGGAATGATCGTGCCGAAGTACTGCTTCACCAGGTCGGGATGATGCAGCACGGCCTCTTCGGGCGAGAGGAAGAGCACGCCCAGGGCTTCCCACTTGCTCTTCAGATTGTGATAGACGACCTCCGAATCGTACTGCGCGCCGACGCCGCCCAGGAATTTGCGTTCGTCCTCCGGGATGCCGAGTTTGTCGTAAGTGTGCTTGATCTCCTCAGGCACCATGTCCCAGTTGCTGTACTTGGCATCGGTGGGCCTGAGGTAGTAAGTGATGGTCTCGAAGTTGATGTCCGAGAGGTCCCCGCCCCAGTTGGGCATGGGCTTCTTGAGATAAATATCCAGCGCCCGCAGACGATAGTCGCGCATCCAGGCCGGCTCATTCTTCTGCTCGCTGATCTCTTCAACAACTTTGCGGCTGAGGCCCACCTTCGTGCGGAAGGTGTGCTTCTCTTCCTCATGGAAACCGAACTTGTATTCGTTTCCGATTTCCGCCGCGACACTCACCGCATTTTCGTTCACGCTTGTCTCCCTGCTCCCTCTTCCGCCTGCCGACTCCCATGAGGCTCAGCTTTTTCGAGCACAACTGCAAGCCACCCGCTTGTACTCGTTCCCCCGCTCAACGCACAAAGGGACTTGATCGCCCAGCCATCGGCCAGGTAGTCCTTGAGGTGTTCTTCCACGAACCCGTGTTTTTCCGCGGTCCAGAGCTCAATGTCGAACAGTTTGTCCTTGGGCCTGTACGCATTGATCTCCAGAAAGATTGTCACCAGCTTCTGCATCCCCGCTCCCCTCCTTCGCTATGCGCTCTTCCTGGCGTAAGTGTCCCTGATGTAATCAAAACCTTTCTCTTCCAGTTCATCCACCAAAGCCGGCCCGCTCGAAACCACAATCCTGCCGTCCAGCAGCAAATGCACATGGCTGGGCTGGATATACTTCAGCAGGCGCTTGTAATGGGTGATGACCAGCATGCTGATGTTGTGCTCCTGCGACAGACGCGCGGCGCCTTCGCCGATGACCTGGAGCTTATCCAGGTCCAGCCCGGAATCAGTCTCGTCCATTATCGCCAGGGCGGGCTGGAGCAACGCCATTTGCAGGACTTCCATCTGCTTCTTCTCGCCGCCGGAGAAGCCGTCGTTCAGATAGCGGCTGGCCAACGTGGGGTCAATCTTGAGGCTCTTCATCGCCGCCATCAACTTCTTCTGAAAAGCGATGACCGAGAACCCGCTGCTCTGCCCGCCGGTTTTGTCGGTGGCCGGCGCAACTCCGCCATGGAAACGCGCCTGGTACGCGGTGCGCAGGAAGTTGGCCACCGACACTCCCGGCACGGCCACGGGCGCCTGGAAAGCCAGGAAAATGCCCTTGCGCGCCCGCTCGTCCGGTTCCAGGGCCAGCAGGTCTTCTCCAGCAAACAGCACCTTGCCTTGCGTGACCACATAGTTCGGGTGGCCGGCGATGGCGTAAGCCAGCGTGCTCTTGCCGGAGCCGTTCTGCCCCAACAGCACGTGGACCTCGCCACGGTTCATCGAGAACGTCACACCTTTCAGGATGGGCTTCTCGGCAACCTTGACATGCAAATCTTCGATGGCCAACAGCGGTATCTCACTCATCAATCAATCCCCTTCCGTACTTCAACTCCGTACTGCCGCGGGCGCAACCACCGCGCCGCCCGAAGCGGGCAAGCCGGGACTGACACTGGAAAAAGTTCCCGGCAGTTTGGAAATTGGCTGTCTGTCCCCGCTGGTTTCGGATTGGCCGGCCGACCCCACCAGCCAAGACGCGTGCGCGCCGCTTTGCCCTACCAGATCCTGTAGCGAAACCTGCTGCAAGACCTCGTGCATTCTCCGCTCAGCCTCACTGAAGGCGGCCTTTATCAGGCACTTGGCGCCGAGACCGCACGGCTTGGATGGCGCATTGCAGTCGTAAAGAGGCGAACTGCCTTCGAAGACAACGACGATGTCGCGCAGCGTTATCTGGGCAAGCGGCCGGGCAAGAGCATAGCCGCCCTTTGCGCCCCGATGCGAACGCAGAAGACCCGCCTTCACCAACTGCTGGAAGACTTTCGCCAAGTAGGAGCTGGAAACGTGTTGGGCTTGAGCCACATCCTCAACGGCGAAGTCCGCCTTCTCAGGATGCATCGCCATGTAGAAAAGGCTGTCCAAGGCCAACTCGGTGCTCTGTGAATATCTCATGGGCTGCTCCAAAACCGTTGATGCCCACCCCATTGACATCAACTGGGTCATCACTGCATGTACTGTACCATGGAACGGCAGAGCAGTCAAGATAATTCGGATAACTATTATCTAGTTTCTCTTGTTTTTCTGTGGTTTCACGGTTATTTTAATAAAATTCATCTTGACTTTGCTAAAATGTAGAATATAATCAAGAATGTAGTTAATATTATTGATGAGGATAGAGATGAGCGATCAGATAGAGCGTAAGGTTGGGTGGACAAACCTGCTGAGTGACGAGGACCTTGCGTTCCTTAAGAGATTCATATTGGCGTCCGGATCGCTTAAGGACCTCGCCGCGGCCTATGGGATTTCGTACCCTACTGTCCGCCTGAGGCTGGATCGCTTGATCGAAAAAATCAAGCTGCTCGATGGCCAGGAGAACATCAGCGAGTTCGAGCGGGTGCTGCGGTCTGAGTATGCCGACGGCAAGCTCGACATGGAGACTTTCAAGAAGCTCCTCGCCGCCCATAAGATAGAGACTCTCAAGAAACTCCTCGCCGACCACAAACAGGAAATGGAGAGCCAGAGCCATGAAAAAAACAATCCTGCTGTCTAGCCTGCTCTTCACCGTGTCCCTTCTTGGGTCTGAGCAAGTCTTGCAGGAGATAAGTTGGTCGCAGCTCAAGAAAGACGGCAAGTTGCAGGTGGGCGAAGTGCTGGCTCCCGATGCCCAAACGAAGTTCGAGCGCCTGAAGATCGAGATCAATCAGCAGAACAGGGGCAAAGGTCATCTCAACCTGTTGACTCTTGAGAATCCACCCATCACCAGCACGCAGTACGCTTTGACCGGACAAATCAAATACGGGAACGTGCAGTGTAATGCCTACTTGGAAATGTACATCTACTTCCCTGGCGGCGTCCGGTCCTCCTCGCAAGAGCAAAATCACGCCGGCCCGATGAGAAACCTGGAAGGGTCGTCCGAGTGGCGTCCATTCAGGCTGCCTTTCGTGAGCAAACCGGGAATGCCCGCGCCCGCAACCGTGCTCCTCAATGCACTCCTCTTCGGAGACGGGGTTATTTACCTAAAAGAAGTAAAGCTGGTTCAGACCCAACCCGGCTGGTGGAGCGACAGAACGGGGGGCATCATCGGTGGGATCCTGGGGAGCCTGCTTGGCTGTGTCGGCGCGTTAACCGGCATCCTGTCGTCCCTGGGCAAAGCGCGCGGCTTGGTGGTAGGTGTGCTGATAGCCAGCATCGCTTGCGGCGTGATCTCGCTAGTCCTTGGCGCGATAGCGCTCTGCGCCGCGCAGCCCTATGCAGTCTACTATCCCCTGCTGCTCCTCGGTGGACTCGCCACTGTCCTGCCAGCGAGTCTGTTGTCCACCATACGCAAGCGCTACGAAGCTCTCGAACTGCGGAAAATGCAGGCGCGGGATGCGTGATACGTGTGCATGACCGTAACTGCAGGACGTGCCGCAAATCCCTCTCCCCTGTGGGGAG
>Ga0315279_10008404_pt1 | contig 12504 bp, 8 predicted proteins | sample YL17G06_20_MG_FD_203694 | JGI IMG/M metagenome (GOLD analysis project Ga0315279, IMG submission 203694) | Sediment microbial communities from Yellowstone Lake, YNP, Wyoming, USA - YL17G06_20 | ecosystem: Environmental > Aquatic > Freshwater > Lake > Sediment | place: USA: Wyoming | collected... | reverse complement strand
CGCGGCACTAACGGTAGGTTCTGCACGCCGCTTTGAACTTTTCACGTTCACCGGGCATCGTCAATAGTGGAGGTGCCGCATAGACGCGACGGAAAATGTCCGGGAGCAGGTATTGGTTTTCCGCTGCCAGGCGGGGGACGAGGAAGCATTTACGAGGCTCTTCGAGCGGCACTGCGGGCCCGTCAAGTATTACCTGCGGCGGATGTTGGGGTCGGTCGAAACTGCCGAGGACGTTTCTCAGGGCGTCTGGCTCAACGTCCTGCGCGGCATAAGGGGCCTCAAGCGGCTCGGGGCGTTTCGGACGTGGCTTTACACGATTGCGCGGCGCGAGGCGTTGAGTCAGCTCGAACGCGAGGGGCGCGTCACCGCCGCGGACGACGAGACCGACCCCGAAACGCTGCCGGACGACGCGGGAGACGAGTTTTCGGCGGACGACGCGGAGGCCGTGCACGCGGCGCTCGACAAACTCTCGGCGGTTCACAGGGAAGCCCTGGTGCTGCGGTATATCGAGGACATGTCATACGAGGAAATCGCGGCGGTGACGGGGTGCGGACTCGGCACGGTGCGCTCGCGCATCCACTATGCCAAGGGAGCGCTGCGCCGCCTGATGGAGGAGGCTGACGATGGCAGATGAGGGAAGTCTTGGCGAGAGGCTCTTGAAGACAAACGGGATCAACGCCGCGGGGATCTCCGAAAGCGACAGGGAGACTTTGCGGCGCCTCCTCGAACGCGACCGAAAGAGGATGCGCCGGATGCGGCTTCTCACGATGATAGGATGGGGGCTCTTCGCGGGGACATGGATCTTCGCCGCGGTCGTGGTGAACGCCGAAGCCACGGTGTTTTCGCACAGTGTCGCCCTTTTTCTCATTTACGCGGCGCTCTGCCTGGCAGCGATCTTCACGATCTCATTTGCCCTCAGGGCCTATCTTTTCCACGTGAGGGAGTCCAACGTGCACCTCATCGAGATAGAGGCGCGCCTCGCTGGCATCGAAGAGCGGCTCAAGCGGCTGGAAACGGGCAAATAAGATGCCCCGGCCAGTCGTGATGGGCGTCAGGCGCGACGGATGCGCGGCCAGCCGTTGCCTGCGTGTGAGATAACTGTCACGCAGGATCGGGCCAATTCTTCGAAGCTCAGTGCGCGAGCACGGAGCGCAAGAGAATTGTCGGTCCTGCTTCGCCCCTCGGGATGCTCGGGGCTACGCAGGACTAATCGCCCATTCTTCTTCGCCCTTGCTTGCGTGTGAGATAACTGTGACACAGGATCGGACCAATTCTTCGAAGCTCTGTGCGCAAGCACGGAGCGAAGAAGAATGGTCGGGGCGACAGGATTTGAACCTGCGACCTCTTGAACCCCATTCAAGCGCGCTAGCCAAGCTGCGCCACGCCCCGACCGGAGTGAAATACGCAAGCGCGCTTTCGGACGAGAATTATGGCGCCGAACGCGGCGTGAGTCAAGGCTTTTGACGTCTGGTCTGTCGGCGTTCTCACGCATCTACGGTGCACGCGGCGCGCAGGGGCAGCGCGGCTCGGCGAAAAGCGCGGCAAAAGCCCTGGCCGGCTACGGCCCTCGTCCTTAGGCCGACCTTGACACGGGTTCCGGGCCCGGCTACGATTATTGTCGGGCAGTTGTCCCCGGCGATTGGCGGCGCAAATGGCGCGGTCCTAAGCCCGCCTGGCTATTTGTGGGGGAAAAGGGGCACTACATGCGGCGCGGCGACATGCTTCTCGCGATATTCGCGGCGGTCCTTGCCTTCATACTCGTAAGCGGCCAAGCCTACGCGTACCTCGATCCCGGCACGGGGTCGTACATATTGCAGCTTCTCATAGCGGGCGTTCTCGGCGGCCTCTTCGCGATCAAGATCTACTGGGCGAAACTGAAGGCGTTCTTCCAGAGCCGGTTCTCGAAGGCCAAGAGCGACCCCGGCGGCGATGCACCTCAAGATGAGCATTGACGCCCTACCAAGCTCCTTTCGCGACCCGAGCGGTTTTCTCTTCGAACGCGACGGCGAGCTCTACCGCCAGGTAAACAGTTCCTATAAGCCCCACTTCGACGCACTCATGTCTTCGGGGCTCTACGACGCCCTCGTCAAGGCGGGGCTCCTCGTCGCTCACGCGGACTCAAGAGTCGAGGCGCCGTCGCCGGAAGACGCGTACAAGGTCATAAAGCCCGAGCGCATTCCGTTTGTCTCGTATCCGTACGAGTGGTGTTTCAGCGAACTGAAAAACGCCGCGCTGGCGACGCTCGAAATCCAGGCGAAGGCCCTCGACTTCGGCATGACCTTAAAGGACGCAAGCGCCTACAACATCCAGTGGCGGGACGCAAAGCCCGTGCTCGTCGACACGCTTTCGTTTGAGCGCTACGAAGAGGGGCGTCCGTGGGTGGCGTACAGGCAGTTTTGCCAGCATTTCCTGGCGCCGCTGGCGCTCATGAGCCGCACGGACGTGCGGCTGTCGCAGCTGCTGCGCGTTTACATCGACGGGGTGCCGCTGGACCTGGCGAGCGGGCTTCTGCCGTGGCGCACGCGGCTGTCGCTCGGGCTTCTGACGCACATCCATACGGGCGCGAAGTTTCAGGCGCGCTACGCGGACAAACCCGCGAAGGCCGAGGGCAGGAAGATGGGCCGGATGGGCTTCATGGGCCTCGTGGACGACCTGCGGTCAACCGTCGCGAAACTCGAGTGGCGGCCGGCGGGGACCGAGTGGGGCGACTACTATTCGGACACGAACTACTCGGATGCCGCGTTCTCGCACAAGGCGCGGACGGTCGGAGAGTTTCTCGACGCCGCGCGGCCGCGTACGGTGTGGGACCTCGGCGCCAATACCGGCACCTTCAGCCGGATAGCGTCGTCGAAAGGCGCGGTCACGGTCGCGTTCGACGTCGACCCCGCCGCGGTCGAAAAGAACTACCTCGAGTGCGCCCGCAAGAAGGACAAGAACCTCCTGCCGCTCGTGGCCGACCTCGCAAACCCCAGCCCCTCGGCGGGCTGGCACAACCGCGAGCGGATGTCGCTTTTCGAACGCGGCCCGGCGGACGTGGTCATGGCACTCGCACTCATTCACCACCTCGCGATCTCGAATAACGTGCCGCTTTCGAGGCTTGCGGAGTTTTTCGGCGAGATCGCGAAGGGCCTCATCATCGAGTTCGTGCCGAAGTCAGATTCCCAGGTGCGGAGGCTGCTCGCGACGCGAGAGGACATTTTCGGCGGCTACGACGAGCCGTCTTTCAGGCGCGCGTTCGAGACGGCGTTTGAAGTCGAAAGGCGAATTGCCGTGGAAGGCTCCGAGCGCACGCTGTGGCTCATGCGTAACAGGACCCCGGCGAGATGAAGCGCGTCTGGATCCTGCATCCGTTTCTGCTTGCCGTCTTCCCGGTCGTGTTCACGTTCTCGATGAACATGCGGCAGTTTCCGATGAGCGAAATGGCCCGCCCGGCGGCCGTGACGCTCGGATGGACGCTCGCGGGCTGGGCTGCGCTCGGCCTGGCGCTCAGGAACGCGAGGAAGGCAGCGATCATCGCGTCGCTCTTCCTCGTGCTTTTCTTTTCGTACGGGCATGTCGCGTCGCTGGTGCCGAAGGCGAGTTTCTCCGTCGGGCGCCTCACCGTCGGCACGTCGAACCTGCTTCTCGCGGTGCTCATCTTCGCGTTTTTCACGTGCTCGTACGCGGCCGTCGCCACGAAAAGCGACCTGGCCGGGCTCACGAAAGTGCTCAATTTCGCGGCTTTATGCCTCGCGGCGATACCGGCGGCGCACATCGCGATTTATGAGACGAGCCCCGCGGCGCGTCTCGCGCGCGAAGAACGGGCGACGCAGAACGAGGGGCCTTTCACGCCGGCCGAGGTCAGCGCCTCGAGGCCGCATATCTTCTACATCATCCTCGACGGCTACGCGCGCGCCGACAACCTGAAAGAGATCTACGGGTACGACAATTCGGAGTTCATCGATTACCTCAAGGGCAAAGGCTTCTACGTCGCGCAGCGCGCGCGGACAAACTACAGCCACACGTTTCTGTCGCTGGCGTCGTCTCTCAACATGCAGTATCTCGACGGGCTCGCGGCGGCCGTCGGGCAGGCCTACCAGAAAAGCGACGCGGCCGAGCGCAGGATCGCACACAGCATGGTGCGCACCTTCCTGCGCGAGCGCGGATACCGCTTCGCGACCTTCGAGACGGGCTGGCAGTCGTCGAAGATAGCCGACTCGGACCTCTTCCTCAGGGCCGTCAAGGAGCGCAGCGAGTTCGAGAGGGGCGTGATGGGCACGACGCCCGCGGCCTCCGACGCGGACAAGAGCGGCGACGACAGGAGGCGAATCCTCTACCCGCTCCAGAAGATGCCGGAACTCGCGCAGTCGAAGGAGGCGCTTTTCGTATTCGCGCACATAATCGCGCCGCACCCGCCTTACGTTTTCGGCCGCGACGGCCGGCCCGCGGACATCTCGCGCTACTACGCGATGGCCAGCGGCAACCACCTCGTCCAGAAAAACGGCATCACGCGGGCCGAGTCCATGCGCCGCTACGTTGACCAGGTGATCTTTCTCAACTCGAAAATGAAGGAGACCGTGGACCGGATTTTCGCCAATTCGAGCGTCCCCCCGATAATCGTCATCCAGGGCGACCATGGGCCGGGCTGTTTTCTGCACCACAGCCGCCTCGAAGATTCGTACCTCCAGGACCGGATGTCGATCCTCAACGCCTACTACCTTCCCGGCGGCGCCGACGACCTCTACGATTCGGTTACCCCCGTCAACACGTTCCGCGTAATCCTCAACAGGTATTTCGGCACGCGCTATCGGCTGCTTCCCGACCGCAACTACTACAGCGCCATCGAGGCGCCTTACAAGTTCATCGACGTGACGGACGAGATCGGCTCGGCCGCCGACAAGGCGCGCTACGAGATGCTCAAGGGCATGGACTACTTTCCCGGCTGAACGCGCGCGGCCGCCGTCATTTCGCGCCCGCCGTATCGGCCGCTCCCGCGCGAAGGATTTCGAGGATCGAGACCTCCTCGCCGTCGATCTTTCCCCTGAAAGCGGTTTTGGCGAGGCCGGTTCGCGCGAGCGCCTCGGCAAAGGTGAAGGGGCGCTGGGCCTTGGGCTTCGATTCCTCGGACGGCGCGCAGTCGCTCGACTTCAACACCATCAACCTCGCGCCCCGGTGACGGGCGAAGGCCGCGATTCGGTCCAGGTCCTCCATGGGAAGCGGCAGCCAGACGGCGCCGGCGTACAGGACCGCCTGGGGGTCGTGGCACAAGACGGGCGACCCCGCCGCGCCCAGCCTTCTAAGCTCCGCGGCGATGCGAGGCGTCATCCTCTCGATGTGGCGCTCCCTGTGAACCTGGGCCGCCGGCGAGCGGTTGAAGGCGAAGACCTGCCGCGCCCCGGCCGCTGCGATGCCCGCGGCGCCGGCCAGGGCGACGGCCGTGGCTACTACCGACGAAACGGCGGCGACCTTTGCCGATGCGGCACTCGCCGCGCGTGCCGCGAAGCGGCCGATTTTCTGAAGCCCGGCGCCGGCGAAAACCGCGAGGAGACCGCCCAGGTAAACGTCGTACCTCGGCAGGACAATGAGCGTTGCGGCTATCGCCAACGCGGGGACCGCGACCGCGGCGAGAAAAAGAAGCTTCACGAGCCATTCGCGCGACGGCCGCCCGGCGAGGCCGACGAACGCAAACGCGAAGAGGTACCACGGGAACGCCAACAGCATGTCCTTCGCCCAGTACTTTACGGCGCCGGGGTCCGTTCCGACGAGGAGTTTCTTGAGGAGCCCCGCGTCGCTGTACTCCCGCCGAAGCCCCTTCACGTGCTCGGGGTCGACGCCGTAATATGTGTTCTCGTAATCAGTGTTATCGGCATTGAGCGAGAGGTAAAGCCGCAGGAAGGGGCGCCACTCGTCGTAGAAGTAGACCTGCCTGAAGGCGTCGCGGACGACGACGTTGTGCGAGAGATGCGGGCCGAAGGTGAAGTGGCCTGTTACCGAATGCGCGAAGACGAAAAAGGGCGACGAGGCCGCGATGAAGAGGGCCGCCGCGGCCGCGATGCGCCCGGCGAGGTTGAGGGTGAGACGCTTTTCGAGGACGAGGGCGCAGACCAAAAGCCATGCCAGAAGCACTCCCCAGAGGGCGAGCGCTTCCTGGCGCGCGAGAAAGCCGACGCCGCAGGCGAGTCCCGCCAGCGCCGCGAAAAGGATGCTCTTGTCCTGCCACGAGCGCCAGAAAAAGTAGAGCGCCCATGCCGCGATGAAAAGGAAAATCTGTTCGCTGCCGTCGTAGAGGCGCAGTTTGTACCAGCAGAAGGCGCTGAAGAAAAGGAGCGGCCGCAGGCCCGCGAAGACCACCGCCGCCGCGAAGGCCGCGGTCCGCGAGAACATCCGCCGCGCTAGGAGGAACACCGGTATGACGGCGAGCCCCCCGAGAAGCGCCGACGGCGCCGAGAGCGCCCACCGTATGCTCCCGGTCAAGAGCCACACGCCGCCGCCGATTACCGGCACCAGCGGCGGAAAAGTGATGTTGGGAGGGCCGTTGAGTTGATAGCCCTGGCCTTCGAGAAGGTGCCTTCCGAGCATGAGATACATGGCCTCGTCCCAGCCGAGGTACGAGCCCCTGTACGATATGGAGAGAAACCGGAGGCCCACGGCGGCGGCGGTGACGGCCGCCAAGGCCCAGGCATCGCGCCGCGATGCGCCTCGGTCCTCTAAACGAATCTCTTGCGCCGCCGGATTTGCAGCCAAGTCCGCTCCTTTTGACGAGCCTCGCGCCGTTTCCCCGCGCCCACTGCCATCACTGCGCCGGGGAAAGCCGGTCAGGCTGCGGCGTATTCGCCGCGGAAGGCATCTCCATGGGAGCGCCCGGAGTTGCTTCGAGATCGTAAATGCGAACGGTGGCCCTGAAGTTGTTGCCCTCCTGCGCGAAGATGGCCTTGAGATACGGCTCGAGGGCCGCGGCGCCTTTTCCCGGCTCTGACGAGGTCAGTACGATGATGCCCGCTTTCTTGAGGCGCGCGTAGGCGAGGACGCGCTCGCCCGTGTCGATCGGGAGCACGAGCCATTCCCTGCCGGCCAAAAGCGCCGGCTGGGGGCCGGAGGCCATGACGCGCGTCCAGGGGGCGGTGTTGACTACGAGCCACCTCGCGGCCGTCTTGTCGAGTTCCTCCATCGTGCGTTCGTAGTTTCTCAAGTCCCGGCGGTAGGACTCCTGGGCCTTCAGGCCGTCGTACGCGCCGAAACCCGAGACGGCGGCCGCGACGGCGAGAGAGGCGATGGCGGCCCACAGCGACAGTTTCGGAGCAACCCGCGTGAAGAGGCCCAGGACGAAGACGATGCCCCACGCGATGAGCATCACGACAAACGGCGTGAGGAACATCCAGAAGCGCGCGAGCGGAAAAAGAAACAGCGCGGCGAGGACGGCCGGCACGAAGAGGGCGACAAGGAAGGCGGCGTTCGTCCACCGCCTCGGCCAGAGCAGGAGTCCCGCGATTCCCGCGAGCGCGACGTAGCCAAAGCGGTCGGGGATGGCCCAGAGGACATAGTCGCGCAGGGCCTCGGGAAGGTAGCCGGGGCGCATGTCCCGGAGCGCTCGGCCGACGTCCGCCGTTTCCTCGCCGTCAAGAAACCTGCTTCTGTGCCAAGGGGAAACGCCGTAGTAAGGAGTCCGGAGCTCGGTGCCTTTCTCGTTGAGGGCGAAGAGTGACTTGAGGGCGTCCTGCCAGTCGTTTTTGCGGATGACCAGCTCGAACGAACTGCGCATGGGGATGGAACCGGCAAGCCTTGTGCCGGGCCCCCACACGCCCGTGACTGCGCGCACGTGCCAGAGGAACGGCATCGCCAGGGCAATTGCGGCCGCGGCGAAGGCGCCGGCCTTGCCGACCGACCTCCACTGCCGGCGCGCGAGCGCCGCGCCGACGAGCCAGAGGAAAACCATCAGGGCGCAGACGCCGCCGTCCTGCCTTACCTCAAACGCCGCGCCGGCAAAGAGCCCCCCGGCTACGTAATCCCGCCAGCGGCCGTCGACAGCCGCCGCGTACGCGAAGTACGCCGCGAAAAGAAGAAAGAAAATATACACCTGCTCCGAACCGTCGTAGAGCCTGCGGCCGTATGAAACGAACGGCGTGAACTGGATGAGCGACGGGAAGCCGACGAAGAGGAGGGCCGACGCGAACGCGACGGTTTCGCCGGCCATCTTCCTGGCCAAGAGGTAAAGCGGAATGACGGCAAGGCCGCCCAGGACCGCCGAGGGCAGCGATAGCGCGAGCCTCGGCCCGCCGAAATGCTCCACGATGCCCGCCAGAATCGGCAGGATGAAGGGGAACGTCACGTTCGGCAGGGCGTTGAGCGTGTAGCCGTGGCCCCACAGGAGGTTCTTGCCGAGGATTATGTACATGCTTTCGTCGAAACTCAGGTAATCCCCGCGCATGCCCGCCGCGGCGACGCGGACGACCACGGCCGCCAGCGCCAAGAGGACGAGCACGCGGCCCATGCGGACTTTGAGGGCGCGGCGCTCGACGGCCGCCGCCGGCCCTTCACCGTCGCGGCTCATCGGCAGGCTCCTTTGCCGGCGGTTGCTTCAGGTTGAGCACGTACACGGGGTCGCCCAGGTCAAGCTCCGCGTCGAGGCGCCGCGTCACGAGCGGCATCTCGTCCGGGTATGTCTTGACCTGCCATTTCTTCAAGACGGCGTAGTCGAAGCCGTTGTCCAGGCCGTACGCGATGACCCGGGCCGGCGAAGCGGAGGGCGTGACGCGCCAATCCATCTTTGCCCAGACGGCGACCCACGGTTCGTGGCACATGACGGTCGAACCGGCCGGGAGGTGCTCTGTGAGCCACTTGGAGACCTTTCGGTCGAGCGCCTGCGAGGCGAGGCCCTTGTCGATTCCGGGGCGGTGGTTGCCGAACATGTTGAGGCTATAGCCCGCGACGTAAAGCGCGACGAGAACGGCCGCGACGGGTACGAGGCCCACCGCGCCGGCGGCTCCGGCAGGCGCCTTAAAGAGGGCGCTCGTGCCGCGGGCGAAGAGGAGGCTCACCTCGGCCAGCCCCTTGCCGAGGGCGTAAAGCGACACGGCAAGAAGCGCCATCGGGAGGAAGTTCGCCGCCCAGAAAGTCCACCAGAGAAGTCTCCTCGAGTCCCATGGCGGGAGAATCACGCCCGCGAGGACGAATATCCAGGCAAACCACGGCACGAGCGCCCCGCGCCCCGAGTAGAACGCCCGGCCCAAGACCGGCAGCCAACGCCAGTCGGGCGACGCGACGAGCGACAGGGCGCCCGACAGCGACTCGCCCGGGGTCATGTGCGCCCGGTGCCAGGCGGAAACGCCCCAGTAAGGGTCTTCCATCCGATTGCCTTCGCGGTTGAGCGCGTAGTGGAGGGGGAAGAACGACTTGCTGTCGTTGAGTTCCACCCAGTTCCAGAGGGCGCCGCGGATGCGGGCGTTATTGGCGAGTTTGGCGCCGAGCGTCCACCTTCCCGTGACGTGGTGGACGTAGACGAGAAACGGAGAGAAGGCGACGACAAACGCGGCGGCGACGACGGCGACGCGGGCAATCCGCGCGGGCGACACAGGCGTGTGCGACGCGAGCGTCCGCGACGCGAGCCGGCAGGCGACGAGCCACGCAAGAAGAAACGCGAAGACCACCGGGCCTTCGGAGCGCACGAGCGACGACAGGGCGCCGAAGAGGCCCGCGAAGATCGCGTCGGCGTACCCGTCGGCGCGGGCCGAACGCCAGACGAAAAGCATGGTCGCCGCAAGGAGCGTGACGTAGAGTTGTTCGGAACCGAAGTACAGGCGCTGTGCGTACGGGACGTTCACTGCGGCGAAGAAAAAGAGCGCGGGCCATACGGCGGCGGCCGCCGCGGCAATGAGGCCGGCGCGGCGCCCGTGGACGTCTTTGCCGAGAAAATACACGGGCACGGGCAAGAGCGCCCCCGCAAGCGAAGACACGACCATGGAGGTCGCCAGTATGCTCGGGCGGATGAGGCTGGCGAGGCCCACGAGTATCGGGTAGAGCGGCGGAAAGGCGCTGTGCGGCAGGCCGTTGAGCGTGTAGCCCGCCCCCGTTACGAGGTTGCGCCCGAGGATGTAGTAATAGGTTTCGTCGTAGTCGACGACGCCCCTTTTCTGGAAGGCGAGTATCCTTACGACGAGCGCGGCGAAGCAGATGACTGCAAGCGCGGTCCACTCGAAGATGCGGGAGCGGTGAAACGGTTCAGGCGTGACTGGATTTTCGGACAATTGCGCATCCCTTGGCCTGTCCTGCTTGGACCGACTGCGCTCTAAAGTACGCCTGCGCGTGCGGGATGTCAAGGACGATTGCACGAACGGCCGGAGGCCATGCGGCCCGGAGCGGCCCGGCTCTTTCGCCGCGGGCAAAACTCAGCGGAGGCCGTGCGGCTCATCCGTTTCCGGACGGCGCGGGCGAAGGGAAGGGCAAATAGTGTTTCGCGGCGGTGGGTATTGCCGAAATAACTCCGGGAGAGTCGCGCGGGCGCCGGGGGGACTCCCGGCCCAAGACGCCATTTGCTTGACAGAAGGCGCGGTTTTTGTTAGAGTGTTGCCTACGTGGGGAAGTAGCTCAGACTGGGAGAGCGCCAGAATCGCACTCTGGAGGTCGGGGGTTCGAATCCCCTCTTCTCCACCATTAGAGTTTAAGGGCGGGATGAACCCGCCCTTTTTTTGTGACCGCGACGACGCCACGGCTGCAAGAGCGGCGCGGCCCGCGTAAATACTCAGGCGGATCGAGGCGGGCGCGGAGGCCGGATGCTTACACTAAGGGCGAGAGCGGAGAGGATTCTCCTTTCGCGGTGGTTTCTCATCGCGGCGGTGGCCGTCGGGTTTTTGGTCCGCGCGGCCTGGTCCGTCGCGGCGGGCGACGCAATCCGCTTTTACGATTCCGATTCCTATATAAAGATCGCCGACAACCTCCTGGCGGGCAACGGTTTGCTCTGGGGCGACGAGCGCGTCGGCCGCCCGCCCCTGTATCCCCTTCTCGTCGCCGCTACGAGGCTTGCGATCTTCGGGAAGGAGTTTCTCCTCCTCTACGCCGTGCAGACGGTCCTGTCGACGGCGTCGATACTTCTTTTCGCGGCGGGGGCGCGCCGGCTCCTCGGGCGCGTGGCCGAGGGAGTGACGGCCGTCATAATCGCGCTCGACCCGTACCTTGTTTTCCACGCGGGAACGGTCCTTTCCGAGACGCTCTTCATCTTCTTCGTCGCGGCGTTTTTCTACTCGTTCACCGTGGCGCTCGGGAGGCCGAGGATCTTGGCGGGGGTCGGCGCGGGCGCGGCGGCGGCCGCCGCGCATCTCACGCGTCCGTCGGTCCCGGGGCTCGTGATTCTCTTCGCCGTGTTTCTCGTCGTCTGGGCGAAGCCCCGGCGCCGCGCGGTCCTTGCGGCGCTCGCGATAGCGCTTACGGCGGGCATCCTCATCCTGCCGTGGGGCTTTAGGAATTACCGCGTCACCGGGCACTGGATTTTCACGACGCTCGGCGTAGGGGCGTCGCTCTACGACGGCGTCGGGCCGCAGGCCGACGGCTCCTCGAACATGGAGTTCCTCACGAAGATGCCGGAACTCAAGGGCATGACCGAGGTCGAGCGCGACAGCTACCTCCTCAACCGCGCGCTAAACGACGCGATGGAGTCGCCCGGGCGGGTCCTCGCCCTCGTGCCGGTAAAGGCGTACCGATTCTGGTCGCCGCAGCCGACCAGCGGCATGTTCGGCACGCCCTTCTACAGGTGGGTAAGTTTACTAGCCGTCGTGCCGGTGTACGCGCTTGCGGCGCTTGCGGTCTTCACTCTTTCGATGCGCTGGCGGGACCTCGTGATACTCCTGGCGGGGCCGGTCTATTTCACGCTCGTGCACGTCGTCTTCGTCGGGTCGCCCCGCTACCGGAGCCCCATCATGCCGATGGTCGCAATGCTGGCCGCGGCGGGCGTGTCGAGGCTTCTCTCGGCGCGCGCGCGGGCCGCTGCGGCCACGGAAACCGCGACGGCGGCGGGAGAGGCCGCTCCCGCCGGGAAGCCGGCGCGGCGAAAGAAGCGCTTCACGCTGCCGTTCAAGATATTCCTCGTCCTCGTCTTTCTCTTTTCGCTGGCGGCGGCGCTCTCCTACGCGTTTTATGAGCGGTGGGTCGCCAACCCCTCGAACGTCCGCGACCTCGCCGTCGCGAAGATAAGCCTCTTCTTTCCCGGCAAACTCGTCAAGGTGCGCTACGCCGAGTTCAGCCTCCTCGGTGGGATCGACCTCTACGGGGCGGAGGTGTACGAACCAGCCGGCGACATTCCCATAGCCAAGGTCGAGAACGTGCACATCGACTTCGACCGCAGGCGCCTGTGGCGCTTTGAACTTGTCCCCAAGAACGTCACCGCAGTGGATCTGTCGCTGCTTCTGGTGAGGGGCGAAGACGGCAGGTGGAACCTTTCCATGCCGGCCTCGTCCGGAGGCTCCGCGAAGCCAAGGCTTGCGACGCCGTTCACGATGAGCCTCAAGGGCGCGTTCGTGAGCGTCGACGACCGCCGCG
>Ga0315279_10008403_pt1 | contig 12505 bp, 12 predicted proteins | sample YL17G06_20_MG_FD_203694 | JGI IMG/M metagenome (GOLD analysis project Ga0315279, IMG submission 203694) | Sediment microbial communities from Yellowstone Lake, YNP, Wyoming, USA - YL17G06_20 | ecosystem: Environmental > Aquatic > Freshwater > Lake > Sediment | place: USA: Wyoming | collected... | reverse complement strand
CTGATAAGTGGCAATGGGTTCGATATCTTCCGATGGGAGCATCGATGGACCCCCAAAAAGGGGAGCGACCATCTCTCTTTTTCCATTGGCTTGATAACCATTCATCATTTTTAAAGCGACGTCCTCCCTTACAACATGAAAGACGAAATCACAACCATAAGAGCTGCACGTATACTTCTGGAATAAGCTTCGTTCGGTCTCTGAAAGTCTCCGTGAAATATTCGAGATCTTCACATTGATAAAATTAAATTGGTTCAGGAAATTCATGGAGGATTTCAGCGGAAGATAGGCTCCAGCACAGGTACCGATATAGAGTCCTCCTCCTTCTATGAAACTCTTCAGTTTATCCGAGCCCTCTTTCCCAAGACTTTCAGCCATGGCAAAGGTATCTCCTCCTGACATGAGCAAAACGTTCATGGCCTCTAATGTGTTTGAAAGGATATCTTTCTCGCCAACAAAATGGACATTATAAAAGCCCATTCTGTCAAGGATTTCAACGAACCAGAGCCAAGAATGAGAGGCACCGCTGCCCGTATAAATGCCTATGGGGGGGGAATACGGAGGGAAATCACGATTTGAAATAAGAGACATGTTTGAATTTTTAAAGGGCAAAAGATATTGTAGGGGAGCCCCTCTGCGGGCTCCCTAGTTAGGCGGCCGCAGAGGGCCGCCCCTACAGAGAATAATCACAAAAAATTTTCATAGTTCGGGGTGGCCAACTTGCCATTCGTAATCACTTTGAAATATCAGCGATCACTTTGTTCAGGGTCTCTGAAGTGAATCCTAATCCGGTCCCAACATTGGCCAGTTCAATCAATTTTTCTTCACTCAGCTCAGGAGCCATCATGGCAAAGATAGGATGGATCCCGAAAATGTAGGCCACGGCCTGCCTTCTTTCCCACTCGCCAGCGGGTTGACCGAAATCCGGACACCAGGGGCTGAACGTTCCCTTTCCTATATTCTCCAGAGACCCTTTCAATCCAGAAAAGGACTTTTTAATCTCATCGGGTTTTTTCTTGCCCGCTTTCTGGCTCAACTCCGCAACAGCGACGGCATCGATACCATATCTTGCACATTCTCTTAACAGAGCGCAGGCATCGGCAGCAGATAAACCTAATTTTTTAAACCCCAGTAAGCCATAAATATCTGTGACCAAAAACCCAGGCTCTTCCTTTTCGCTTTCTTTCAAGAGTTTAGGGTCTTCATCCAGAAAGACAAAGGTATTGGTCGGAAAAGGTGTATTGAAACAAGATTCGTGTCTGTGGACAAGAGGGGCAAGCCATTTTTGGATATCCTCTTCTCCGATGGCCACTGAGAGTTCTGCAATCCCCTTCTTGCCTGCAAAAGCTCCAGCCTTGAGGGCTGAAAGGAGTTCTTTACACTGCCGGACAAATCCCTCGGCATCTGAAACTTCCAAAAGACTCATCCCTCTTAAGGCGACCCCTTTCAGTTTCTTCTGACCAAAGAGCTTGCCAAATCCCCACCGGTCTCCGCTTGCCCAATAATTAATACAAACCTGGGCAAAATCGGATTCAGACTCCCCTGCTTTCCCAATCGTCAGGACTTGAATGAGCTGATCTCCCATCACCTCTCGTATCGTATCCGTGGAGGTCCAAACATCCTTTCCCCAGACATCCTTGGCATCACTGATATCTGCCACGCCATCATGCATCCAAAGATAAACAGGCTTTGGGGATTTGCCCTTGATCACGACATAATCAAACCCGGAATATTTTAGCTCCAGCCCTGCATACAAGGTGAACGGGGCATGGCAAACCTTCCCTGTTAATGGACTTTTTGCAGTGATCATTCCTAAGGCCGATGCAGGAGCGAGCGTCCCCGTCAACAGCCCTGTCCCCAAAACAATTGGATCCTCATTCTGATATTGCTCGTAAAGAGCTGTTGTGATCCCTGCTCCGCCCATCTTCTCTTTTACCAGATCCTCATCCAGTTCCCGGTCGGACACTTTGGAATTTGCCAAATCAACGATTGCTATTTTATTGGTTGATAAATATTCCATCTCTCATCTCTCCTTTAGAGAGCTCTGAAAAACTATTATATGCTCTCTTCATTTTCCCATCTGTGTAATCGGACCCGAATCGGTGTAATCAGAGATTTCCAGGGGTCTTTAGAAATCTCTTTCATCAGTCCATCGAGATTGCATTGACAGGACAGAACTGGAGGCAAAGAGGCCCCTCTTCCCGGTCGCTGCAAAGATTACAGGGTTCTCTCAACAGAAGCGGCTTTGCGGAGGCATCTCCTTTGCTTTGGTCAGCCCCGGCTTCCTCCCCCACAGCACCGATTCTCCGAACCTCTAATCCCTCTGGCCTGGCGATGACAAGGTTCTCTGCTTCCTTCAAAACCACTGCAGAATAATCCCTCTTCTCCCTTCCCCGGGTGACCATGATACAGGATGAAAGCAGTGCAAACCCATCATCTCTGTGATAACCGCAGGCCATTTCGCAGGCCATACATGAAACACATTTCTTTGGATCAACTTTAATTCCCATATCGAATCTCCTCACCTTTTATTAGATTCTCACTTTTTACAATCAAAATTGACGTTAGACTCTCCTCACTGTCACCAAACTCAGACATGAGTTCTTTTTTAGAGGCACCTTTATCTCCTGGTTTAAAACGACCCGAGAGAATAACATTTCCAATCTGTTCGATGACTTGGTTAGATATGCTGTGAGTTCTATTGGTAGGCTGGAGCAAGAATATATCTCACTTATTTTTTTCTTAAAAACTTCATGAAGTGGGGTTATCTTATCCAAAACTGATCGGAGATGTCAAGGAAAATATCATAAATATTATAATAATTTCTATTTTCAAAGATTAGTTAATAATTTTGAAGCGTTATTATATTGATACTACAACATTTTATATTATACCCTTGAACTGTTTCAAGGACGAATTTTAAAAGAAAACTTAAAGATGGTTGCCTCCTTGCCCATCTTTTTTTATAATGATTAATATGCAGAAACCCAGTTTCGAACAGTTCGAAGCGACCTCTCTTTACTGTCCCAGGTGTAAGGCCGCAGTGCCTGTGAGAAAAAGATTGTTTCTGGTTTTACCTGAAGGCGATCAATATGAATACCTCTGTGCCTACTGTTCCTACTCCGTCGGCATGAAGACGGAGAAAGGAACTCCTCAGATCGAACTGATTATCAAGCCCTGAGCTCTTCAAAAAAATCCTCGGCAACATCAATCTATATTTGATCCCTCCCCTCATGAGGCTTGCACCTACCATCAAAATCTGATTTAATGCCGTTGGAGGAATGACTTTGGAAGAGAAAACAATACCCTTAAAGACCGGAAAATTGAGTATTGATATTCTGAAAGGATTCTTAGAAAAAAACACCATTCTTGATCCCCGAGTAGTCGTAGGTCCAAAGATCGGTGAAGATGCTGCGGTCATTGATTTAGGAAAGGGAACCCATCATTACTGGGTGGTCACTTCAGATCCAATTACTTTTACGGCAGAGGAGATCGGATATTATGGAGTGGTGGTCAATCTAAATGACATTGCGACAATGGGAGGGGTCCCCAAATGGTTTTTAGCGACTCTCCTCTTTCCAGAAGGATCGGATATAAGAACCGTTAAAAAGATCTTCCAACAGATCCACAACGCCTGTCACCAATTTAGAATCTCTTTTATCGGCGGGCATACGGAGATCACGCCAGGTATTAAAAGAATGATTCTTTCCGGTCATATGATCGGAGAGGTCAAAAAAGATGAGCTTATAACCACAGGGGGCGCAAGGTCTGGAGACCTTCTTCTTTTGGCCAAGGGAGTCTGTATTGAAGGAACTTCCATCATGGCAAGGGAGAAGGAAGCCGAACTTTTGAAAAAGGGCATTTCCTCTTCTCTGATCCGAAAGGCAAAGAGATTTATTTTCACTCCAGGAATCGATATCCTTCGACCTGCCCGGATTGCTTGTAGGGTCGCTTCGGTCCATTCGATGCATGACCCAACAGAGGGGGGGTTGATCAATGGGATGATCGAGATGGCATGGGCCTCTGAGAAAGAAATAGAAGTCGATTTAGAAAAAGTTTTTATCTATAAAGAATCCCGTATCCTCTGTCAGGAATTTGGACTGAACCCTCTGGGTGTCATCGCTTCCGGGGCATTGCTTTTAAGCGCATCTCCATCAGACCTTTCCCCACTTCAAAAAGCCTTCAGAAGAAATTCCATTCCCTTCCAGGTCATCGGTAAGGTGAAAAAAGGGCCAGCCAGGGTTTTGAAGATTGATCAAAAAGGTCGTAAAGAGCTCAAACCGCTTTCTCGAGATGAAATACTGAAGATATATTGACTTGGAAGAATGGAATGATGGAATAATGGGGAAAACTTGGTGCCAATGTATTAATAGTTTATTTTCTTGACGACAATATTCCCTGCCTACCGGCAGGCAGGCATTGTTCCAACACTCCGATATTACGGTCTTTTTATTCCATGACAGCGGAGAGGGGAACGATTTCGATTCCCTTCTCCTTCATCTTGGGAATCATCTCCTTGAGGGATTTGAGCGTGGAGGGATGAGGGTGGCCAATCCCGACCGCTTTTCCTGTGGAGAGAGAGAATTGAATCAGCCGCTCCAGCTTCTGTTTGATGTCCTCTTCATCCGACGAATGGTCAATGAAAAGGCTCCTTTCCATGGCCTTCAGGCCGACAGATTGGGCAACCTCGAGACCAACGGTTTGAGGAGTGGTCCGACTGTCTAAAAAGAAAAGCCCTCTTCTTTTTAATTCAGAAAAGACAATCCTTATCTTCTCAGGATCTTCCATCAATCGAGATCCCATATGATTGCTCACTCCTTTGATATAAGGGACCGCCTCAATATCTTTGGAGAGTTGGCGAAGTAATCTCGCTTCATCCATTTCTTCAAGGAGAACCCCCTCACCCGGCCGGACCTGCGGATAGCCACGGGGTTCCATGGGAAGATGGAGGATGACCTCCTTTCCCCTTCGGTGAGCCTCTCCAGCAAGGGTTTTGGAATAAGGGGTGAAAGGTAGAATGGAAAAGGTAATGGGAAGGTCCCAACGAAGAAGTTCTTGAGAAATTTTATTCTCTCCTCCAAGGTCATCAATCACGATAGCAATCTTGGGGCGAAGAGCAGTTTTTAGAGTCGATGGGATAGAGGCAACAAAGGTAAGTTGATGGGTCACTCGATCCAAAATCTTGACTTCCAAATGGAGGGAGTCTGATATTTTGGAGGACTGAATCGAAACGGATTTGCCAAGGGCGGAGAGGCTTCGCTTAAAATTTCCTTCGATCAGGGGTAGGGGAAGGGAGGGGAGAACCTGGACTCTCAAGGAGGATTGTTCCCAGGCTATGTCTCCCTCTTTTTTTAAAGAGGACTGATGAAGGAGGATATTCTTTTTCGGAATGCCGATCTCATAAAGTTGGCTTTGGATGATTTGATCGACCAGAAAAACTTTTGTAGAAAAATCCTCTTGAGAGAGAGGTCTTTCGAGTGTCAGATAGGTATATATGCTAAAAGTTAGAAGGACACCAAGGAAAAAGGAGAGGAGGTAACCGATCCAACTCCTCGATCTCCCTCGCCCGTGTGGTTGTTTAGCCATTTAACCCTGTGGAGCCCCACGGGCAATGCCCGTAGTTCCTCAACAACGCCCCTGTGGGGCGACATCCCGGCCAAAGCCCATGGCCTTTTTCCCTCTGCCGGGATAAAACCCTTACGCGAGTTTTGAGTTCTTACTTTTAAGCTCCTTTTTCTCCGAACTCCTAACTCCGAACTCTGAACTATTTATTCCCTTTGGCTATATTTTTAAAAATATCCCAACTCTTGAGGAGCTCAAGAGCCCGTTCCAGTTGATTATCGACGGGTTTCTTCTCCTTCACCTCTTCCTTCTTTGGTTTTTCTTTCTCCTTGGGTACCCCCTTCTCGGCATCCATCAGATGTCTCTCCAGATCTTTTTCTGTAGGGAGTTTGGGAACAACCGCTTCCTTATTTTCCTCAGGCTTTGAAAGTTTGATGATGATATCAGGCACAATCCCTTTGGCCTGGATGGAACGGCCACTGGGAGTGTAGTATCTTGCAGTGGTCAGCCTCAATCCCGATCCATCCTTCAATGGAATGATGGTTTGAACTGATCCTTTCCCAAAAGTCTGGGTTCCGACGAGTATACCACGACCTTGGTCCTGAATGGCACCTGCCACGATCTCTGCACCGCTGGCGCTTCCACCGTTGACCAAGACGACGAGTGGATAACGGGCTAAATTCCCATCAGGGTGAGCGTAAAACTTCATTTTCTGATCCTCTTTTCTTCCTTCCACAGAACAAATCAGACCTGAGTCGATGAAGCGGTCTGATATTTTGATGGCTTGATCCAAAAGGCCTCCTGGGTTGTTCCGAAGATCAAGAATCAAACCCTTCAGGCCTCCCTTGCTCTCTTCCTCCAATGCCTTCAGCGCTCTCTCAAATTCACCGTCTGTCTTTTCTTGAAATTGGGAGAGGCGAATATACCCGTAATGTTTCTCTAACAATTCATGGCGGACACTTCGGACGGGAATGACATCCCGGACCACCGTGTAATCTTTAGGTTTGGTGAAGCCCTCGCGCATGATGGTAATCGTGACTTTGGTCCCTCTCGGACCCCGCAATCGTTTCACGCTATCCATGAGGGTGAAATTTTTTGTCGATTCTCCGTCGATCTTAATAATCTGATCTCCAGCCAAGACCCCAGCCTTGTAGGCGGGAGTATCTTCAATGGGAGAGACGACGGTGAGGATGCCATCTTTAATCGTGATCTCGATTCCCAATCCTTCAAACCGACCTTTTGTCTCCTCCTGCATCTCTTTATACATATTGGGTGGCATGAAGGCGGAGTGGGGATCTAAGGTTTCCAACATCCCCTTGATCGCCCCATAGACCAGGTCCTTTGATTTCGTCTCCTCCACATAATCTTTCTGGATATAGCCGATGACATCGGTAAGAACCTTCAGGTCTTCATACATGGTATTGGAAAGGGCTGAAACCTTTTGAGATTGACCCGACCCAATAAGGACTCCGATGAGGAAGACTGCAAAGATCATTAAAACGATTTTAAAATTTCCTATCCTTTTCCATTGAGACATATTATCCTCCTTTATAAGATTTCTGAAAAAGTACAGAAATCTCTCATAATCCCTTCTTTCCTTTTTTATTCTCCTCAGGGAGGGAAACAACTCGATCTAAGTGAGAGAGCCATTCCATGGGATCCTGAGGTTTCCCGTGATGCCGAATTTCAAAGTAGAGACAAGGGCCTTTCAACGATCCCGCGCTCCCCACCAGGGCGATCGTTTCCCCCTGGGAAACAGCATCTCCAGGTTTCTTTAATAACTCGGAACAGTAGCCGGAGACAGTGAAGGTATGATCTCCATGATCAATGATCACAATGTTTCCAAACCCTTTGAACCAATCGGCATAGAGGGTTTTTCCGGAGAGGACCGCTCGAATCTCGGTTCCCATCGGGGCTTTGATTTCAATCCCATTTTGACCTTTCTCTTTAAATAAACTAATCACTTTCCCTTGAACAGGGGGGGACAGCTTTCCCTTGAGACCCTCGTATTTCGATTTCCCGTAAGCCAAAACGCTTTTCTCTCGCTCCAGTTTATCAATAAGCGTTTGAAGTCCCTTGCCCCTCTCTTCCAATTCCACAAGGAGCTTCTGATAGACCACCTTCTGATTCTGAATGGACTTGAGCAGAGTCCGTTTCTCCCCGCTGACCTTTGTAATCTCCGTCTTCTTCTTCCCTATCTCAGAGATATTTCGCTGGCATTGGAACTGATCCTGAGTCAACTCCTCCTGATATCTTTCTTTTAAAACCATTTGGTAACGATAAGTCTCGACCAGGCGAGCATCATAATCGATAATGACCCTTAAATATTTATCGAGTCTTAATAGATCAAGGTAGGATTGTGAGGCGAGAAGGACACCCTCCGTAGGAATCCTCCCCATTTTATAAAGGGCAACCAGCCTGGAAAAGAGCTCCTCTTTAGTCCGTTCCATTCCCTTGCTGAGCATGACGATTTGATGTCTTGTCTTACGAAACCTCTCCTGAGTTTGGACCAACTGCGCCTCCATTTGTTTTAATTCTTTCTCCTTCTGATAAAGCTCCACCTCCAGGAGATGGAGGGTTCCAAGGATGGAAGATTCTTTTCCACGAATCTCCTTTTCCTTCCCCTTGGTTATAGAGATCTCTTTTTTGATATCTTTGAGGTCCTTCTTTTTTTGAGTGATGTCATTCTCAATCTGATCAGTCCGGGCTGCCCAAAGTTCAGGTGTCCAAAAGGTAAACATCCATCCTATCAGGAAACATCCGATCCATACCCATATCCATCTTCTACTCGAGGACTCTTTCATTTATATTTCAGAACCCTCATCGAAGCGACCGAGCTTCCGAAAAAACCGAGAACCATTCCTCCCAACAATATCCAGACAATGGTCTCCAAGGGTAAAAAAAGGACAGGAATCTTTGCCAACCAAGCCTGCATCGATGGGGGGAGGTTGAGAAAAAGGCCTTGATGCATTAAAAAAAGAAAGAGAATCGCCAATCCTCCTCCGAGCAGCCCTTGAATGAGTCCTTCCATATAGAAGGGGACTCGGATAAAGGCAGGGCTCGCACCCACCCATTGCATCACTTCAATCTCCTCCCGACGGGAGGAGATGGTTAATTGGAGGGTGTTTGAGGTGATGAATACGACCGCGATGAGGAGGAGCCCTCCCAGTATCCATTGGGTGAGACGTAGGATATGGACGAGAACAGAAAACGTCTCCACCCACTCCTGGCCATATTGAATTTCCTCGAATTGTGGAATCTTTTTTAAATGAGTGACCACCTCTTTAATCTTTGTGGAATTTCGGTATTCCTTCTTCAATTGAATTTCGAAAGAAGGCGGAAGCACCGCTGGCTGAATCCCTTGGAGGAGGTTCTTCTGCCGACCCAACTTTGTTTCCATGAAGGCCATTGCATCATAGGGAGACACATATCTCACGACCTCCACCCCTTCGAGGAGGCGAGTTTTATCTAAAAGGGGTTCTACCTCACCGGAAGGAGTTCCCCGCTTCAGGTAAGCAATCACCTCGATTTTATCTTCCCAGATCTTGAGGAAGTTGGTCAGATTGTAAGCGAGCAAGGTGAAGGTCGAAAAGATGAGCATCGAGATGGCAATGATGCCAATGGTGATGAGATTGGGGAACAAGTTTCCCATCATGTTTTGGAAAGTCCGTCTCATCACATATTGGAGAAAAAATGTCATTCCCCTGCTTTCACCTCTTTAACCTTATTCGTGTCCGCCTTTCTTCCATCCCAGATCTGCCCATTCAAAATCTGGATAATACGATAGGAATAACGTTTAATCAGTCCTGTAAATTGAGTGGCGAACACGATGGTGGTTCCTTTTTGGTGGAGATCGGTGAGGATATCCATAACACTCAGGGTCATCTTGGCATCTAAATTCCCCGTGGGTTCATCTGCTAAAAGTAAAGGAGGGGAATTGACCAGAGCCCTGGCGATGGCTACCCGTTGTTGTTCTCCTGCTGAGAGAGCAAGAATCGAATCTCCTTCCCTCTCTTCAAGGCCCACCCGTTTCAAAATTTCCGAGGCTTTCCATTTTGCCTCTTCTCGGGTATGACCGGTAACTTCCAAGGCGAAAGCGACATTTTCGTTTACGGTCCGGTCTTTTAACAATTTAAAATCTTGCGAAACGATTCCCATCTTCTTTCTCAATTGATAAATTTTTTTAAACCCGGGTTGGTTAATATGCATCCCATGAACGACCACTTCTCCACTGGTCGGTTTTTCCGCACAGAATAGGATGCGAACAAGGGTGCTTTTCCCTGAACCACTCGGCCCAGCGATGAATGTGAATTCTCCTGGAAAAATCTCCAAAGTGACATCCGAGAGAGCGGAGATCTGACTGGGATAAGTCTTAAAAACATGGTGCATCTTAATGATTGCTTCGTTCATAATTTAGACAAAATTAACACGAGTCTTAACTTTTTTCAAGAAAATTAAGGGGTTAATGATTTGTAGGGTAACCCTAAACGGATTGGAGGGATTAAATGTCAGCTTTTTGTAACGGGAATGGAAATAAATTTAAAAACTTCTTCTTCGCTCGATGGCTGCTCTAAGGGCACTAGGGTTGTACCCTCTGATGATGATCCCCTCCACATCGATGAGGGGTACACCTGTTGAGGCTCCGCTCTTGCTCAGCATTTCATCTCTCTTGCTCTTATCTCTTTCAATATTGTATTCGATCAAATTAACATCAAGAGAACGAAGATATTCCCTTGCTTTTACACAATAGGGGCACCACGAGGTCATATACATGATCACATAGATATCTCTATAAGGCCTTTTCTCCTCAACTCTTTCGCTCGTAGACCTTGGAAAATATTCTTTTGTTTTTGGTTTTTCGGTCGACTCTTCTTTAAACTCCTTTTTCTCCGCATTTACTCCCGGCGGAGGAGGCGTATCAGAAAAGACAATGTTTCCGTCCTTGTCTTTCCATTTATAGATTTCACCAGATACCGCAGAGGATGCTGGTAATACAAAGATGACAAAGAGAATGGTAACAATGATCCCTTTGAATCGATTTTTCATATGTTTGTTGTAAACTCCCTAAAGAATCTTATTTTTTCTCCTGAATCGAGACCAGTTCTAGCTCGAAAATCAAGGTTGAACTGGGTCCGATATCACGGCCTGCACCCTGCTCGCCGTAGGCGAGATTCGAAGGAATAAAGAGTTGCCATTTCGCGCCCTCCTGCATGAGCTGTAATGCCTCGGTCCACCCAGGAATCACTCCGGAGACTTGAAAGTTCACGGGTTGCCCACGCCTATAGGAGCTATCAAACTCCATACCATTAATCAGGGTGCCTCTATAATGAGCCGTCACGGTATCGGTTAATTTAGGTTTCTTACTGGTTCCCACCTTGATCACCTTATACTGCAAACCGCTCGGCAAGGTCTTAACCCCTTCTTTCTTTTTATTCTCAGCAAGGAAAGCCTCTCCTTCCGCCTTGTTTTTCTTGGCAACCTCCGCCTGCTTTACCATCATCTCCTTCTGGAAAGCGACCATGGTTTCCTGAATTTCCTGTTCGGTCAATAAAGGTTTCTCGCCCAAAAAGGCGTCCTTCATTCCTTTTGCAAGAATATTTGGGTCCACATCAATCGACTGTTTTTTTAGATTACTTCCAATGTCCATACCAATGATATAACTGACCTTTTCCTTTTGATTTTTCAACACCGGTTTTTCTTGTCCATACACCTGGCTCACCAGAAACAGAACACCTAAAACTGCAATCAGTCGTAATTTCATTTGAACTCCTTTCTTATGATGTATTTTCCTTATGCAGATCTGGTACGCCCCATCATAACCCAAGAGACCCACTTTGTGCCAACTCATTCCTCATTTTCCAACAAAGGTCGGCTTTCTCTTTTCAAAAAAAGACCGAGCAGCCTCCTGATGATCCTGAGTTTCTGATAAGAGAGCGAGCTGAGAGGAGATATAATCCAGATGAGCCCTGAGAGTGCTTGTTTGGGCTTGATAAACAGCCCTTTTCATCATACGAATGGCAAGGGGAGGTTGATTCGCAATCTTTTCTGCCAGAATCATCGTCTCCTCCATAAGTCGGTCATGAAGGACAACACGATTGACAAGCCCTATTTCAAGAGCCTCCTGAGGGCTCAGAACATCCCCTGTCAATAACAACTCCAGAGCTTTCCCAATTCCAATCAACCTTTGAAGAAAAAAGGCTCCTCCATCGCCAGGTACAAGTCCCATCAGGATATAAGATTCTGAAAGTTTGGCTCGATCCGAACAAACCCTGAGGTCGCACATAATGGCCATGTCCAATCCAGCACCCATCGCAGCCCCGTTAATGGCTGCAATGATGGGTTTATCCAAATCTTCAAGGGCGAAGATAACTCGGTGTACTCCTTCCCAGAGAAATTTTTTCATATCCCAAGACCGAAGTCTCCCTTCAGCCATTTCCCGAATATCCCCTCCGGAACAAAATGTATCGCCCTTTCCTGTCACAATAATGACTCTCACATTGTGATCTGCCTTGGCTTCCTCGACAAACTGACGCCATAGGGTTAGCATTTCAGGGCTAAATGTATTTTTAACTTCTGGCCGATTAATGGTAAGGATAGCTATATTCCCTTCAATTCGATAGAGTAGGTGCGGTTCAGTCATTTCTTTATCCTCTCTTCTTCAATTGTATTCTAACTTCGGGCGATCTTGCATAGCTTTATATCCAACGCTTTAATTAAATCCCCTGATGAAATAAAGATTTGGGAGCCACGAGCACCCGCACTGATGGATATAAATGGAAACTTCATCGCACTCTCATCCAAAAAAATGGGATAGCGTTTTTTTGTACCAATCGGCGAAACACCTCCCCGTATATAACCCGTCAACTGCTGAATTTCTTTTACATGTACCATTTCTACCTTTTTATTACCGCTCGTCGCAGCAATGGCTTTCAAATCGAGTTCA
>Ga0315279_10008402_pt1 | contig 12505 bp, 12 predicted proteins | sample YL17G06_20_MG_FD_203694 | JGI IMG/M metagenome (GOLD analysis project Ga0315279, IMG submission 203694) | Sediment microbial communities from Yellowstone Lake, YNP, Wyoming, USA - YL17G06_20 | ecosystem: Environmental > Aquatic > Freshwater > Lake > Sediment | place: USA: Wyoming | collected... | reverse complement strand
TCGGAGCCATGTTCGCCCCGACCGCTTCGGAAAAAGTCGTCAACTGGATTCTCTCCGGCGCCCGCTTCACTTACGACGCGCGCATCCCGGCGCTGGCCAATGATTTTCTGAGGGGCAGATTGGCCGATGTCGCTCCCTACCTCGCCATCGCCCAGAGCCAGGACGCTTCGGTCAACCTGGAGACGCTCAAGCAATTCTCTGAGCGCTATATCAACGCCCTGGGCAAATCCTACCATCTCGGCTTCGGCTTGGCCTGCATCAGCCTGATCATTTCCATGCTCATCTTCTGGGGCTTCAAGAAATATTACAAGCACGCCGATTTTAGCGAAAAGCAAAAATCGAAGTCCGAAGCCCACAAGGCTCAAGTCCTCGAGCTCACGCCCCGGCAGACCAAAGAACGGCTCGTGGCCCTTATCCTCGTTTTCGTCGTCGTCATCTTCTTCTGGATGGCCTTCCAGGAAAGCGCGGCCACGATGACGTTTTTCGCCCGCGACTATACGGTCCCGAGCGTCGGGAAAGTCACGAACCTCTGGTTCGATCTGACCGGGCTGCTCACGATCTTCCTGGCCGTCGTGGGGCTGGCCTTTTTGTTGAAGAAAAGCTCTGGCCGAGTTGCGCGCCTCGCCGGCGGAGCGGCCTTCGTCGTTTTCTCCGTCTTCAGTTATTTAAGATTCAGCGGCTACCTGGACAGCAATCCCTTCATGCCCCAACGCTTCCAGCATTTCAACCCGTTTTTTATCGTTTCGCTCTCGCCGCTCGTCATCGGCCTCTTTGCCTACCTCAACAAAAAGGGGAAAGAGCCCTCCTCGCCCCGCAAAATCGGGTACGGCATGCTGCTCACGGCCGTTTCGTTCGCGATCCTGGTCGTCGGCTCGCTCGGCCTGCCCAGCCCGAAAGAGCTCGGAGGCCACGTCGCGCCCCCGGAGTCGCAGGTCTCCGTCTATTGGCTGATCACGACGTATTTTCTCCTGACGATCGCGGAGCTCTTCCTGAGCCCGATAGGAATTTCTTTCGTTTCGCGCGTCGCCCCGCCAAAATACAAAGGCCTGATGCAGGGCGGCTGGTTCGCCGCCACCGGCATCGGCATTCTTCTCGTCGGCCTGCTCGGCAATCTGTGGATGGTCCTCCCCCTCTGGATCCTGTGGCTCATCCTCGTCGTCGCCTGCCTGCTTTCGGCCGCCTTCATGTTCGCCATCATGAAGAAACTCGAGCGGACAACCAACTTTTAGGATCATGGGGAGGTTGGCCATGCCTAAAAGAGAATTCACGTCCAAGCTGGAGCGGTTCGAGGGCGTCGGCACATGGACTTACGCTGACATTCCTTTCGATGTCGAAAAGCTGTTCGGCAAGAAAGGCCAGGTCAAGGTCAAAGGGACCGTGAACGGCATCGCCTTCCGGAGTTCCTTAATGCCTCACGGCGACGGGACGCATTTCCTGGTTGTGAACAGATCGGTCCGCGACGCCGCCAGGGTTGACGTCGGCCACAAAATCAAAATCGTGCTCGAGGCCGACATCGAGGAACGCGTTGTCGCCTTGCCTCCCGATTTCGAGAGAGCCCTGGCGAAGAGCAAGCCCGGCCGGACCGCCTGGGACAAGGTCTCTTATCCCCACAAGAAAGAATATCTGGATTGGATAACAGACGCGAAAAAGGAAGAGACACGCAAGCGGCGGATCGAAAAAGCGATCGCAACTCTCGTGGTGAAAGCCGCCATCAAATAGGAAACGACCACATACAAAAATATCAAACTTGCGCCGGCTTAAATCTAAAGCATCTCATTGTCTATTTCTCCAGCCATGCATATAATGACTCCTGAAAAACTTGGGAAAGGTGAATCAAATTTTAAAGGAGGTCCTATGAAACGCAGAAGTCTCGACGGATTTGCGGTTCTTTTCTTGGCTTTTGCCTTAAGATTGATTTATATTTTTTGACTTTGAATCTATTGTTTGGTATAAAAAAGAAAATCGTCTCGTAGATTGTTCTGGGCAAAAAGGAGCCTTTAATATTCTTAATTCGAGAATCGTTGACATAATTGAAAATCTGAAACAACGATTCCTTAATTATTCTAATAATAAAAATGAAATTTCTATTTTTTTATGCGGCAGTAATAGTCTTCAAGAAGCTGAGTTTAGGAGAAATCTAGGAACAGCAATCTCTAAAATTGTTTCTAAATATAAATATTATATTTATTATCCCGAAGATATGTTTATAGAGTTGATAATGGGGCCTAAAAGACATGATTTGCTTTCGCTCGAAAATTTGCTGGCTAGCAGTGTCAACGTAATTGCTATTCTCCTTCAAAGTCCCGGCACTTTTACTGAACTGGGAGCTTTTGCCAATCATAAGAGACTAAAAGATAAGTTGATCGTTGTTATCGATCCGAAATATGATCATGCTAGAAGTTTCATTAATTATGGACCAATTCGATATTTAAGGACAAGAACAAAGAGCATAATTATAAGCTCGCCAATGGACAAAAATAATTTTGAAATTGTTGTAAAAAAGTTAGCTGATTCGGCTAGGGAAATTTCCAAGCATTCTTTTCCATTATCTGGCATATCAAATCCAGTAATGGCGTATAATTTTTATTTGTCAATAATTTATGTATTTGAACCTATACCAAGAGAGTATTTCTTAAAAGTTTCGGAGATTTTTGCAAAAGATAATAGGGATGATGCAAAAACCTTAGCAGAAGCTGTATTATCAAGCTTAATAAATGAACGAAAAGCAACCATTAGTAATAATCGTATTTTCATAGCTAAAAAGGGGATTGAGGATCTGATATATAGCGATGCGTCAAGAAAAAGGAGAAATCAATTATCTTCGCTCTTGACAGATCTCCGGTTAAGCGCATTAAATTTAACGTTAAGAAAAAAATACGGGAGAGTATGGGGTGAAGCAAGATGATTTTAGCCAAGACTGTTGCAAAACAGCCTTGAGCGGCGTTTCGCCGCTCCGGATTCAAACACTGGAATTACTGCCCTTATGGCTTCCTTACGAAAGCCATAAGGGGCTCGCCATGGGCGAAGCCATGGCTCGCGTCGCTGCGCGATGCTTTGAGTAAATGATTCTTGCTTCCCCCCATTTTTTATTATGAAAAGCAATAGCGAGCTTTTAAAACTTTTAAATCTGCCGGTGTTTTCTGATGAAAATGAGCTCGCTTCTCTAATGCATGTAAGTCCAAATATAATTAAAATGCTAAGCAAATTCTCTCATAGATACTATAAAAAATACAAAATACCTAAATCTAATGGTGGATTGCGTCAAATAAAACAACCAAGAAAAGATTTGAAGGCAATTCAAGCCTGGATACTCAGAAATATCTTAGATAAACTAAGCCCTTCACCCTTTGCTACAGCATATATGAGAGGCAAAAATATTAAGGATAATGTTTTTGCACATCGAAACAATAGATATTTTGTTATTATTGATCTGGAAGATTTTTTCCCTTCAATTTCTATAAGAAGGGTAGAAAAAATTTTTTTGCTAATTGGTTATTCAAGGAAAGCGGCTGCGACTTTAGCTCAACTTTGTACCTGTGATGGTAATTTGCCACAAGGTGCGGTGACCTCTCCAGCCTTATCAAATTTGATTTCTGCAAAATTAGATAGAAGGATCTCTGGATATACGTCGAGACGAAACATCATTTATACAAGATATGCTGACGACATCGTTCTTTCTTCTAATAAGCCGGCGGGGCTTTGTCTGGCTATGCCTATGATTATCAAAATTATTAAGTCGGAACATTTTAAAATAAATCTAAATAAGTTTAGAGTCTTAGGCCCAAGAAAAAGCTGTATAATTACAGGTTTAATAAAAAACAATTCTGATTCAAAATTCGGAATAGGAAGGAATAAAAAAAGAAACATGAGATCTATCATGCATCATATTGTGCTAAAGAGGCCAATCCAAGGCAAGTATAGGGACGAGAAATCTGTTATTGGATGGATAAATTATTTAAAAAGCGTCGATACCGAATCTTTTAATCAAATGAATACGTATTGGGGAAATTTAAGAGCTGCCATATAATTATGATTTCCTAAGCATACCTCTTATGTTATACACTAAATTGGTCTGAACGACAGTAGAGTTGACAGGCGTCAGATACCCCATTAAATTCCTTGTCCAAATTCTTTTGCCTATTCCAGACTAGCCATGGACGTATTCATCGGCGTTCGCCATTGGCGGAAGTGGCTATTACTCCAGCGCCGTCTCAATGATGTCTTTCAGGGTGATGATTCCCTTCGACCTTTCCTGACGCCTTTCCCTATTACCTCGCATGCCTCCTCTCCCTCCTCCCCTCTCTGACTCGCCCTTGCCTTTTCTTGTGAAAAACGAAAGGAACTCCATGGTTTTATATGGACGAGCTCGAGATCGTCGTTTGTGGGCTTCTGGTGAAGCCGATTTTTCGCGGCTCACGGAAAAAATGGCTTTCGGGTATCGGAAGGGATAAAATGGTCAAAAGAGGCAGGCTCTCAATCCACCTTAATTATGCCTCTACGCTGTCCAAAGAATGGGGAGAGGGTCAAATCGATGTGAAAAGTGGACGGGGGCGTATTGACCTGACACAGCTCAATAAATTGACTTTGAATATTCTCTATGTAAAAAAAGGGGGAAATTATCAAATGAAAGGCACGGCAGGTAGAGGAGAGCGACATGACTAAGTTGAGCACGCGGCAAAAAATGGAAAAGTTTCATGAGACAGTCCAGGAACTGAAGAGCACCAGCCTGATGAAGAAGGGGCTAAGCGCAAATATGAAAATCAGAGTCGAAGGACTTGAAATGCGCTTCGAGACCGATTGGCCCGAAGAGAATGATTTGCGTTCGTTCCTAATCACCTTCAGGCACTTTGTGGCGGATAAAGAGGATGTGTTTATGAATCATATTTTCAACTTGTGTCAACAGAAGCTCACGGATGACAAACTGAAAGAGTATTTGGCAGGGGCACGGAATATATGGAAGAAAGCGCATGATACAGTAGGACTCGATATAGTATACCAAGGGAAGAGGCAGACGCCGGAACAGATCACGCGGCTCTGGCTGTCAGGCACATACTTTCACAAAGATGAGGACAAGAGGTCTATATTGAAGGGACTCCCATACGACCAGATTATGTTGTTCAAACACCAGTTCCTGTCCTATCTCGTTGAGGCCACGCGGATGATTTTCTATGTTGACAGAATAGTGGAGAAAGCTCTTACTGAAGGTTTGCTGAAGGATTAAATAAAGCTAAGGGAGCGGCTCCTTGCCTTTTCCCCTTTCCGACTTGCCCTTGCCTTTTCTTGCTTTAAGACGCCCATGGCGATTATTGGCTTTAGGAAGGCTTGGCTTATCCTTAAAGAGCTTCTGGAATAGAGAAAGTTGAGATTGCGCCGTACCAAGGAGTGAAGTCATGGATTCGTTCTTTGTGATAAAATATATATAGCTCTCTCGCGCCGGCTGGGGAGAGTCCCACCAAAACCCCCCTTTTGCTGACAACAGCCGGCCTTGTCTAATCGCCAAATATTTGTGCAAATAGCCAGAAATATAAGAAGATCAATTCAATAAATGAGGAACCCGCCCATTTTTCAACAGGCTTATTAACAAATATTGTGGATAACTCGGTTGAAAACCGGACCGGTCAAAGAATCCGGCATTTTTTTATCAATAATATGTCAAAGGCAATCGGAAAAATCCCCACTCCTCTCGTTCATGCCGCTTCCACTTCGGGCTCACGGATAAGCCCCGCTTTGACCTTTTCTTTGAGCCGATAAGAGTTGCCCTTGATTTTGATCGCCGTCGAACGGCAAAGGAATCGGCCGGACAGCCCGCTTCGCGAGGATCGCTGCGTCCTTGACAACAATCTTCAACCCGCTATACGATCATTTCAGGATGGGAGGCCTCGCTACCAAGCTTCAGGGGAGTGAAAGTCGTGGCGTCGAGAAAAAGCAAATTACTGTCCCTTCCTTGACACTAAACATTAATAAAGTAGTTTAGACTAGACGAAAGCATTTGATATAGGCTTATGAGCAAAGAAAGCACAGAGGGGAGAAATGGAAAACAAGAAATATAATAAGGAAGAAATAAAAAGAATATTCTCTGGATATAGAATACATGGGGATATAAATATTAGTGATGAAGAGTACGATCTTTTTTGTAATGCAATATCCAATCTGCCCGATGCTATTGCAGATAAAATCATCAAGGAAGTTTGTTTTATTATTTTAGGCACAAGAAAAGAAGATGGAAAAAAAACATCGGCTTGTTATCTAAATTTAAAGTCAAAAGATTTAGAAAATAAAAAGGGAATAATTTTTCTTTCGCCTATAGTTTTTGATTCAAATGATGACATCCTCAACCCATTATTTCCAATTCTTCACGAGATTGCCCATCATATCGAGGGACATATTAATATTATGAGTCCCGAAGAAAGAAAAGCCGCTGAGGATAAAGCAGACGATTTGGCTTTCTCTTGGCTTGGATTCAAACGAAAATGATCATGAGTAAGTAACATCATCGAAAAGATAAGCATCCCCCATTTTTATCCTAGGGTTTTCTATGGACCAGTTCGAGATCGCTGCTCCTGGGTCAAATGGTGAAGCCGATTTTTCGGGATTGCCATAGTCTAGGTAGCGTTCCACGACTTCCTTGATTATCTTTCAAAGGAACCCGTCCTCCATCTCGAATCGATCTCCTAAGTAAACGGGGAGGCGCTGCTGCGCAAAAGGAAATCTCAATACGAGACACTATTGCTGAAATCTAAAGAATTTATATTCTTTTGTTTTTTCAATTTCTATTTCATATTCTTTTCTATTATTAAAGCAGAGGACAGTTGCCCTAAAAAAGCCTCGTGAATTTAAATATTCTGCAAATTTATAAGGAAGTCTTTCATCTGCAAAATCTATTTCGTCATATTGATTACTTGCTTTTCCCATTGCTTCATAATACATGCTTTCGATAATCTCTTTTACAAGATCATTATCTTCGCTAGTTTTCGTTTCAAAATTAAACTTGTCGGCAAATTGTAGTAAAAACAATACAATTTTAGATCCCTTTTTATGCCCGACGATCTCTAACGGGTTGACCCACCCGATCCCTCCCGTATATCTCTCCATTGTTTTAAGGTAATTTTCGCTAAAATTATTATATAAAGATAAAAAATCAGACATTGAAGGAACTGCAACGTTATTGGGCGGGTGGAAGTGCATATCAAGAATTCTAAATTTGTATTCCGGGATATGTAAGCCGGATCCTTCAACGTCATATATAATCCCATGCTCATCAACTCCAACCTTACACTTACCAGGATCTTCTTCTAATACCTCATTAACTTCATATTCGTGAACATCACCATTTATGGCAAAAGATGTTTCATGCCAATGCATATCTATTAATTTTGCTGCTTCTAAAATATTACTGAAAAATAGATCTGAAAGCAGAATATCTTTTAAAATGTATTCAACTTCATTCCTTTCGTTCTTTTTATAGGATAATTTTTTCATTTCGATATATAGATGAACTACTTATGTTCGTCATAACGCAGTTTCGGACTCACTTTCTGGTTTTCTAAGTTATAAATTCTTACCCTCATAATAATTTAGCTGGCACCGTTTGGCAAGGATTCAAGTTTAGCCAATCGGTTCAACTCTAACCCTATCTTCATGGTTTCTTTACAGACCTTTTCCCTCCTTCGAGGACCACTCCGTCCCTTCCCCAATCCTTGTCCGCGGGAGTCACGTCGTCGATGGCCTCGCGATACCGGTGATGATTGTAAGAATCCACTCACTCCCGGATCCGTTCAGTCAGCTCTTCCAGGGCATAGCAATGAGCCAAAAGGATCAGGTTCTTCAGTAACCGATGGTAACGTTCGATCTTCCCCTGGGTCCTGGGACGGTAAGTCTTCGTCCGAACATGCTTGCTGTAGGCGGCCACGGGAACTGAGCTGAGCCAAAACGGGATCAAAGAAATCTGCTGACAGCCCGATAGGAATTTCTTTCGTTTCGCGCGTCGCCCCGCCAAAATACAAAGGCCTGATGCAGGGCGGCTGGTTCGCCGCCACCGGCATCGGCATTCTTCTCGTCGGCCTGCTCGGCAATCTGTGGATGGTCCTCCCCCTCTGGATCCTGTGGCTCATCCTCGTCGTCGCCTGCCTGCTTTCGGCCGCCTTCATGTTCGCCATCATGAAGAAACTCGAGCGGACAACCAACTTTTAGGATCATGGGGAGGTTGGCCATGCCTAAAAGAGAATTCACGTCCAAGCTGGAGCGGTTCGAGGGCGTCGGCACATGGACTTACGCTGACATTCCTTTCGATGTCGAAAAGCTGTTCGGCAAGAAAGGCCAGGTCAAGGTCAAAGGGACCGTGAACGGCATCGCCTTCCGGAGTTCCTTAATGCCTCACGGCGACGGGACGCATTTCCTGGTTGTGAACAGATCGGTCCGCGACGCCGCCAGAGTTGACGTCGGCCACAAAATCAAAATCGTGCTCGAGGCCGACATCGAGGAACGCGTTGTCGCCTTGCCTCCCGATTTCGAGAGAGCCCTGGCGAAGAGCAAAGCCGGCCGGACCGCCTGGGACAAGGTCTCTTATTCCCACAAGAAAGAATATCTGGATTGGATAACAGACGCGAAAAAGGAAGAGACACGCAAGCGGCGGATCGAAAAAGCGATCTCAACGCTCGTGGCGAAAGCCGCCATCAAATAGGAAACGACCACATACAAAAATATCAAACTTGCGCCGGCTAAAATCTGAAACATCTCTTTGTATATTTCTCCGGCCTTGCATAAATCGTGTCCCCGTCGTCTTGAATTCGGCGCCATCTGCGAATTCTCTTCTCGAGGAAACGACGCAATTTATGAATAATTCAGAATAGTTAGGTTCACTTTTCTTAATGGACGATCTTACGGACCATTGTCCTCTCTAGGCGACAGGCCAAGTCTTCTTCCTCCCTGATAAAATTGGCATAAAGATTGCTGTTGTTATATAAGACGATGGGTTTTATTAAGATATCGTGACGGCAGAATGAGATGGAGGGAACAATGAGAAAACGAAGATCATCGGCTCTATTATGTCTGGTCCTTTTATTGTTTTTCTTCCGAGTTGCCTCCTCCGCTCAGGAGCGACTCCAAGCCGGCGGCCATTTTATACTCGGATTCCCGCAGGGAGAATTTAAATCGAATGCCGATCATATCGGCCTCGGAGGCGATTTTTATTTTGCGTATCACATTCCCCGGAGCATCCTTTCGGCGGGGATCTCTATCGGATTTTCGATATACGGAAGAGAAACGCGCGAGGCGCCTCTGAGTCCGACAATCCCCGAGATGATCGTCGATGTCTCGACGACCAACTCCATCATGCTTGGCCATTTGTTTCTCCGACTCCAACCCCAGCAGGGAAAGTTTCGGCCTTATCTGGACGGTCTGATCGGATTTCATTACCTGACGACGAACACCGCCATTCACGACAACTGTGATGGGGACGATGATATCAGCTCCAATAACTACAGCGATCTCGCGTTCAGCTACGGAGCAGGGGCAGGAACCATGGTGATGCTGATCCAGGGGGTCCGACAAGATAATAAACGGCGCCTCTTTTCCATGGACCTGGACATCGGCATTCGCTACCTCAGGGGCGGCGAGGCTGAGTATATGAAGAAGGGTTCGATCCACCGCGAAATCGACGGCGTGACTTACGATGTCTACCGCTCCAGGACCGACCTTGTGAAAGCTTACATCGGCCTAAACTTTTCATTTTAGGGCGGACAGAGGTAAGCGCCTTCCCGGAGAGCAAGACTCCTGAAGGTCAGTACTGAAAGACCTTGTCCCCGACCATGACCTCCTGCCTCGCCTCATCAAACGTCACGCGCTGTCCGGTGTGGAGCGCGGCCGTGGTCATGATGACGGCGATGGCATGGCGATAGCCGGCCACGACATCGGCGTGGGGCGTTTTGCGGTCGCGGACGCACTCCATCCAATTCCGGACATGGCTCGACGTCATCGGATCGGCCCCCGTGTCGGCCGCGGTTTCGACCTTTTCGGTCGGCAACTCGTATCTTTCTAAAAGATTGGCCTTCATGCCCATCTCCGCAGCAGAGCCCTGGGTCAATCCTCCTTCGGGCGTCACGATGTTCTTGTCCAGGTCGAGTTTTCCGCCGTTCGAGAAATAATATTCCTTCACTCCGCCGGCGGAATTGTGCATCCGGGACGAATAAACGACTTGAAAGCCGGTTTGGGGATCTTCGAGCGGGCCGTAATCCAAAACAGCCGTCATCGTATCGGCGTTTTGCCGGCCGTCTTTCCAGACATAAATTCCGCCGTTGGCCGCCACGCTCCGGGGATGGGGAAGGTCGGTGAACCAATGGACGGTGTCAATCTGGTGGCACATCCACTGCCCGGGAATGCCGGACGAATAAGGCCAGAAGAGACGGTACTCCAGATATTTTCTCGGGTCCCAGGGCTCAAAGGGTCGGTTCATAAGGTATCGCTTCCAATCCGTGTCCTCTTCCTTGATCGCGGCCACAAGGGCCGGCCGCCGCCACCGTCCGGGTTGATTGACGTTCCAGCTCATCTCGACCATCGTGATGGGACCGAACTTTCCCGATTTGATGAACTCGCAGGCGGCGGTATAATTTGCTCCGCTCCGCCTCTGCGAGCCAACTTGAACGATCCTCCCGCTTTCCCGGACGGCTTTCAAAGCGGCCCGGTTGTCTTCCATGGTCTCGGCGAAGGGCTTTTCCACATAGACATCGCAGCCGGCTTTGACGGCTTCCACAGCATGAAGAGCATGCTGGAAGTCGGCCGTGCTGATGATCACGGCGTCCACGCCGATGCGTTCATACAACTCTTCGTTATTGCGCGCGGCCGCCACGGCCTGTCCCGTCTTCCCTTTCAAGAAGGCGAGCCCTTCCTCCCTTCGGCGGCTCCAAAGGTCCGAGATCCCGACGATCTCGAAATTGAGCTCGGGCGCGTATTGAAGAAACGGCGGGATCAAGGAGCTTTTACAGCGGTCGGAGAACCCGACGATCCCGACCCTCACCCGGTCGTTGGCCCCGCGAATTCTCCCCAAGCTCGCAGCCCTCAATCCCCGGGCCGCGCTGTTGACGGACAATCCGGCCGAAGCCACTGCCGCTATCTTCACGAAATCCCTTCGAGAAATGCCCATATCGACCTCCTCGGAATCTATTGGCTGCTATCCTGCGTCCCTTCTTCAAGACGCAGCGATCTCGTTTCTCAAAAAAGTCATTGCCGCCGGAAGCTCGTCCTTCATGCTCTTCCATCCGCATTCCATAGAGATCCCGCCCCGATATCCACCTGTTTTGAGCCTCTTAAAAAAAGGCTTGAAATCGTCTCCGGCGGTGCCCGGCGGCGTTCGTTTATCTTTTTCCGCTATATGGCAATGATGGATGTGCTTCCCAAACATCTCGACGGCGTCGGGCGTCTCTCCTTGGCGAAGCAGATGATATAGATCCGCCAGCAGCTTGAAATTCGGATGGCCGACGGCCTCGACGACCGCCGCGCCCTCTTTGAGGCTGTTGACGAAATTGGTCTCCCCGCTGTTCAGCGGTTCGAGGGAAACGATCACGCCGTGGCGTCCGGCAAGAACGGCGACTCTCTTGGCCAGATCGCGGAACTGCTCCTCGGCCTTGGCCCGGCTGAATCCCTCGGGAATTTTACGGGATTCGCCGCTTCCCCAGACGATCGTCCCGACTCTGGCCCGGGCCGCCCTCTGGAACGCGGTCTCGGCATAAGCCAGGATCTCATCATGTTTCGCCTCAGCACCGACAGCCTTCAATTGGCCCGGGAGGAAACCGTTGCAGGCCAGAACGGGAAGTTTTGCCGCCTTAAGCTCGGCCAGCTTTGCCTGAAATTTTTCTTCCGGCTCTTCCGGAATCAAGAAACGCCGGACTCCTTCTTCGACATACGCGCAGTCGGTTTCCTTCAATAATCCGGAATCCGCCAGAGACGCGCAGACGCCGATCTGGCCGAGGAAAGAGCCGGCATCGTTCCCTTTGAACAAGCGTCCGATTCGCGGCCGGGAAAACAAACCCCAGCCGCCAAATGCTGCGGTTTTTAAAAAGTCCCGGCGGGAAGTCGATCGCATAGCGTCTCGAGGAAACGCATCTTCGATGGCGTCTCCTCGGTAAAACAATATCTTAGGCTCGGGGGAAAATCAAGTCTGCTGATGACCTTACCACCGCCAGAGATAGCTTACTTTAAAGAAGAATCCGCGTTTCGTTTCCAAGAACCGGCGGCTGTCTTCATAATCGCTGCCGTTCCAGCGGATCTTTTGAAAAGCAGATCCGTATCCCACATAGACGACGGTCCCTGGAATGTAGGTGAACGAGGCCAAAGTATCCACGGTCATCCTTTTCCGGTAGGTGTTGTATTCCAGGATGGTCCTCAGGAACAGGTATTTGTTGACCTGGAACGTGTTGAAGCTGCGGAGAATCACGTAGTCGTAAATCTTCGCCCTGTCCGACCGGCGGTAAAAGTCCGCGTATGTCAGATCGATCACGAAATCGAATTTTTC
>Ga0315279_10008401_pt1 | contig 12506 bp, 8 predicted proteins | sample YL17G06_20_MG_FD_203694 | JGI IMG/M metagenome (GOLD analysis project Ga0315279, IMG submission 203694) | Sediment microbial communities from Yellowstone Lake, YNP, Wyoming, USA - YL17G06_20 | ecosystem: Environmental > Aquatic > Freshwater > Lake > Sediment | place: USA: Wyoming | collected... | reverse complement strand
CCCCACAGAGATGACCGACGGCGACGCACGCCTGCTCTATGAGGAGATCGCGAAATCGCTGCCCTCGAAGCCCGACATGACCACAGTGAGCAACCTGGTCGCCAAGCCATTGGACGAGCTTCCCCTGGCGGACGCAGAATCGCTGCTTCAGGGGTTCGCACCCGTGCTGGAGCAGCTTCACCGGGCCGCCAAATACCGGTCCTGCGAGTGGCCATAGGTAGAGGCGGAATCGATGTCGCCGAACCTGGACCAATGGCGTTATCTCTCCTTCCTGCTCGGTCTGGAGACCCGCCGGCAGCTTGCCCATGGACAGCAGGCGGCAGCTCTGGAAACTCTCCGTACCGGCTTTGCCCTGGCCGGCCATCTGGCCCACGGTCCTACCTCGATGTACGGATTGGTGGCGGTGGCTGTAGCGGCACGCACGTGCAGGGACGTTGAGCTGTTCATGCAACAACCTGGAGCGCCGAGCCTGCTGGCCGGATTGGAGGCAATACCCCGGCCCTTCATCAACCTGGAGGAACAGATGAAATCGGAGGGGGTGGACGAAGACGTTCACCAGCGCATCGACCTGCTGACAGGCCGATTGGATCGTCACCTCGCGAGCCTGCGATGCATTGAAGCTCTCCGGCTGTATGCGGCAAGGCACGACAACCTGTTTCCGGAGACACTGGGCCAGATTACCGACGTGACCATTCCCACGGACCCTCTCACGGGACACCCCTTCGTCTATCGTCGGGAGGGAGACAAAGCGTTCCTCGAAGCACCCGCTCCCCCAGGCGGCAATGCCCGAGATGCCCTGCAGTACGAATTGTCTCTCAAGCGAGACTAAGGATTCAAGCATATCTCCAGCCAAGACAGGCCGGGCCGCCGCCAGCCCGGCCTTCTTCATGCGCCGAAATCGCGCCATTGGAGACCGGTTAGAGGAAACGGCGTTCGTCCCGCGTTATATTAGTGAATATTCGTGGTTTTGACGTCCATTCGCGAATGACTATGCTTGAAGACCGATATCTTGTGTGGCGGCTTAAGCAAGGCAGCCCGCGGGCCTTGTGCCGGATTTACAGCCGGTATGAGAATGACCTGCTGACGCTGGCCGCGAGTCTGCTCGGCCGGGCGGACCAGGCGGAGGATGTCCTGCAGGACGTGTTCCTGAAGTTCATCGAGTCGATCGACACCTTCGAGCTGACGAGCAGTCTGAAGGGCTACTTAGCCACCTGCGTCGCCAATCGGGCCCGCGACTACCTCCGCAAGGATAGACGCCATGCCGGGGAATCTCTGGAGACGGCACAGGGCGCCGAGTCGCGGCAGCACGGGCCGCTCCAGGCGGCGATTGTCGACGAGCAGCGGCAGCGGGTCATCGCGGCCCTGGCCGAGCTGCCCGACGAGCAGCGCGAAGCCGTCCTGCTGCACCTCCAGGCGGGACTGAAGTTCCGCGAGATCGCTCACGCACAGGGGATCTCCGCCAAGACGGCGTGGAGCCGGTACCGGTACGGATTGGACAGATTGCGGTCTAGGTTGAATGGTCAGGCGGAAATATGAAACGTGCAAGCGATGTGGAAAACTTGGTCAAAGGTCTTCGTCATCCGGCCCATGACGAGATGCACAACAGAGTTCTTGGCAATCTGCTCGACACACTGAACCAACGTAAAAAGCAACCCCCGGCTGGGGTCCAGCCGACGTTAAGGAGAATCGTCATGAAAAGTCCTATCACAAAACTGGCCGCGGCGGCGGCCGTGACTGTGGCAATCGCATTGCCGGCTTTCTTCTTTGTGAAGTCTACCCCCTCTGCCTCCGCGGCCCAGATCTTCTACCAGGCGGCGGAGGCCATGGGCAAGCTCAAGTCCTTCCATATCCGCGTGGAAATGCGCACGCCCCCCGGCGACAACTTCGCCACGATCGGCCTGGATTACGACTTCGTGCCGATCGATTTCTGGAAGCAATTCACCGATGATGAGTGGGGCAAATGGCGGCTCGAAGAGCCGGGCCGGATCGTCGTCATGGACGGCCAACGCTCTATCATGCTCATGAAACCCGACCACGTTGTTGAGTCGTTCGACCGCAACCCCGAGCGGTATTGGCCCGAAAGCCTTGTAGAAGCAGGTGCCGTGATGACCCGAGAGGCCCAAAAAGCCACGGAGCATCCGGCAGACTTCTCCTCCTATCGTGAGCGAGGGGAGGACGGCCGCGACATGATCGTCATCACGGTGGAAGCGAAGGCAAAGGTGGCCGAGGGAGACTATCTGCACGATAAGTATATCGATGATTCCGACCACCTCAAGATCTACCGCTTCGATGCGGCGACGAAACTGCTGGAGGATGTCCAGATTTACGTCCACGCGGGCGGACAGGATGTCCTGGTGTACCGACTGGCCCAGGCGGAATATAACACCGATCTGGATCCGGCCCTGTTCCGCCTCGAACCGCCCCAGAATGCCATCTATTTCAAGTCGCTGGAAGTCCTGCCGGACAACAAGAAGTACGAGGACATGACGCCCAAGGAGGCCGCGACGGCGTTCTTCACCGCCTGCGCCAACGAAGACTGGGACGAAGTATTGAAGTTCCTGGGACGGACGGAGGTTTCGCAGAGTTTCAAAGACCATCTGGGTGGGCTGGAGATCATCGAAATCGGCGAGCCCTTCCAGTCGCCGAGCTACACGAGCAAGGGCTGGTTCATACCCTATAAGATCCGGTACAAGTCCGGAGGGATCCAGGAACACAACCTCGCCCTGCGCAGGGACAATCCCGCCAATCGATTTGAGCTTGACGGCGGGATATAACCAACGTCCTCGCGATGAATCAGTAGTTCCCCAAAGGCCGGGCCGGACGAGCCTGGCCTTTTCTATGCGCACGCTCGACGGAGAGAGCCGTGCGGGTCGCGCCGCCGAGGGTCGCCTTGCCATGAGGCCGGGACTTCGGGTACAATCGGTCGCTACGGTTGGCACGAATCAGAGCTCGCGCCCCTGTGCAGGGCGGAGTGCCAATTTCGGGTTCCAGGCATGGCACGAATCCGAAATCCGCAATCAAGAAAAGGAGCCTCGGCATGAAGTCACGTGGACTGACCCTCTTACTATTGACCTCCCTCGTTGCGGCGGGTGGTTGCGTTCGGACCACCCGCGGCGGGCGAGAGACGATTATCCTGGCAGGCGAGCCGAAGCAGTGGCACGATGTGACGCTGACTTTCGACGGGCCCGAATCGAGCGAGATCGACGAGCCCAACCCCTTCCTCGATTACCGGCTGACCGTCACCTTCACCAAGGGCGACAGGGAGTACGTCGTGCCGGGCTACTTTGCGGCGGACGGCAACGCCGCTCAGACCGGCAAGATCGCCGGCCACAAATGGCGCGTCCACTTCCTGCCGCCCGAGCCGGGCACCTGGACCTATACCGCCTCGTTTTGCACGGGGCGGGATATCGCCATAGATAGCGATGCGACGGCCGGAAGGCCCATCGCCTTCGACGGGGCAACCGGGACCCTGACCATCGAGCCGACCGACAAGACCGGCCGGGATTTCCGCGCCCAGGGATTGCTTCGTTATACCGGCCAACGGTACCTGCAATTCGCCCATACCGGCACGTACTTCATCAAGGGCGGGGCCGACAGCCCGGAGAACTTCCTGGCCTACGCCGATTTCGACGGGACCTACGATACGGCGGACCTCAAGCGCGAGGGCGAAGCCGCCGGGGAGAAGTTCATCCACCATTACCAGCCGCACGTCGAGGACTGGCGGACCGGCGACCCGACCTGGAAGAATGGTAAGGGCAAAGGCATGATCGGCGCGCTGAACTATCTCGCCTCCAAGGGCATGAACAGCGTCTACTTTCTCACCTACAACGTGGACGGCGGCGACGGCAAGGACGTCTGGCCCTGGAGCGACCCGAACGACAAGCTCTCCTTCGACTGCAGCAAGCTGGACCAGTGGGAGATCGTCTTTTCGCATATGGACCGGCTCGGAATCATGCTCTACGTCATCACGCAGGAGCAGGAGAACGACCAGGGGCTGGACGGCGGCGAGCTCGGCCGGCAGCGAAAACTCTACTACCGGGAGCTGATCGCACGCTTCGCACACCATCCGGCCCTCGTCTGGAATCTGGGCGAGGAGAACACGAACACGACGGAGCAACGCAAGGCCTTCGCCCGGTACATCCGCGACCTGGACCCCTACGATCACCCGATTGTCTGCCACACCTTCCCGGACAAGTACGATGAAGTCTACCAGCCCCTGCTCGGATACGAGTGCTTCGAGGGGCCCTCGCTGCAGACGAACGATACGCACAACCAGACCGTCAAATGGCTCGACCGGTCCGCCGCCGCCGGCCGACCATGGTTCGTTTGTCTCGATGAGATCGGGCCGTCCCACACCGGCGTTAAGCCCGATAATGACGACTATTGGCACGATGAGATCCGCAAGAAGCACCTGTGGCCCCACCTGATGGCCGGCGGCGCGGGCGTCGAGTGGTACTTCGGCTACAATTTTCCCCACAATGACCTGACCTGCGAGAGCTGGCGCAGCCGCGACCACCTGTGGGATATGACCCGCTACGCGCTGGAATTCTTCCACGACCGCCTGCCGTTTGCCAGGATGAGCCATCACGATGAGCTGACCTCGGCCCCGGACGACTACTGCCTGGCCTACCCCGGATCCACGTACGCGGTATACCTGCCGACGGGAGGAACGACGGACCTGGACCTCGGCACCACCACCGGCACATTCAACATTCGATGGTTCAACCCAAGGGCCGGCGGCCCGCTCCAGACGGGGGCGCTGGCCTCGGTCACCGGGCCGGGCAAGGTCAATATCGGCGAGCCGCCGCGGGATAGCGACAAGGATTGGGTCGCTCTGGTGGAACAGGTTCAGCCTTAGGCGACCGCCCCCGGCAGGCAGGCGGCGGATGGCGAATGCACGGCGCGGCTGTCTTCCATCGGCCATCCGAAAGGCCAAGCAGCAATTGGCGGGTGGGGAGCACAGTAAAAAACCTATTGCAAAACGCTCCGCTGACTCTATAATGCACGCTCGTCGAAATCTGGCGATAGCAGAGAATGAATAAGACGATGACCCTTTGGAGACAATATCCATGGAACAAACTGCCGAGTTGCAGGTGAACCTGTTTCGGGAGCAACTGCCCTCAATGGAGGAGATCCGGGCGATCTCTCACACCGTACATGCCAGCGAGGCCAACCAGCAACGGTTCGCCGAGCAGGTGGAACAGAATCTGGGCAACACATCGGCAACGGGTGCCTTGGAGGCAGGGATAGGTCTGTTTATCCTCGGCCGCTACCGCGAGGCGCTGCAGAAGCTCCAGAAAGGTCAGGACTGCAAAGAGAAATTCATGTACCTGGCGTTCACCCTGCGCCGTTTGAGGAAGTACGATGAAGCGGTCCGGAGCTTGCAGCGGGCAAAGGATTTGGGCGCGGAGGCGCTGAATGTCAGCCTGGAGAAAGCGGCCACGTACCGGCACGCCGGCAACCTGGAGGCGGCGGCCAAGGAGATCCAGGCTTGCGTCAACTTTCAGAACGTCAGTGCCGAGTACCACTATCAAGTGGCCCGTCTGCAAGAGGCCCAGGGCGAGTACGAAAAAGCGGTCGAAAACTATAAAACGGCCCTGGAGCTGGCCCCCACGCACCAGCGGGCGATGTTCCACCTGGCCTACCGGTATGACCTGTCCGGCCACGAGGACGAGGCCGTCGAGCATTACAAGCAAGTGGTCGAAAGCTCGCCGGCCTACGTCAGCGCCTTGCTGAATCTGGCGGTGCTCTACGAAGACCGGGGCGAGTTCGACAAGGCCGGCACCTGCGTCAGTAAGGTCCTGGAGTGCCATCCCAACCACCCCCGCGCGGTCCTGTTCCACAAGGACGTCGAGAGCTCCAAGACGATGGTGTACGACGAGGAGAAGGAGAAGAAAAAGAGCCGCAAGAATCAAATCCTGGAGACCCCGATCTCCGATTTCGAGCTCTCGGTCCGCAGCCGCAACTGCCTGCGAAAGATGAACATTCGCACGCTGGGCGACCTGCTCAATATCACCGAGGCCGAGCTGCTCTCCTACAAGAATTTCGGCGAGACGTCGCTGCGGGAGATCAAGGCCATCCTGGATCAGAAAGGATTGCATCTCGGCATGATGCTGGAGGACAAGCAGCTTCAGGCGGAAACGACCGCCGCCGAGCAAACCAGCCCGGAAGACCGCGGAGTGTTCAACAAGTCCGTCGATGACCTCCAACTGTCGGTGCGGGCCCGCAAATGCCTGCAGAAACTGAATATCCGCTCCCTGGGCGAGCTGACCCGCACGACGGACGCCGAGCTGCTCGGCTGCAAGAACTTCGGGGTGACGAGCTTGAACGAGATCAAGAGGATTCTGTCCGGCTTCGGTTTGTCTCTCCGAACGCTCGATTAGTGAGCAACTGTGCCGCATGTCTTGGCCGAATGGCGATAAGCCGCTTCAGGGCGTGGGCAGCAGGTGGCTCGTGCGCCGCTTGCCGGCCCGTTGGCTGTGGTATGGCGCCCTTTTTGTGGTGTGCCTTGTCGCATTGGCGGTGTTCTTCCATGGCTGCGAGCGCCGCGAGATCCTCCGGCCGACGCCCCAAATGGACGCCGATGCGCCGTTTTGGGTGCGCGTGCTGCTGCTGGGCGGAGCCGCCGAATGCACGGTCGCGGTTCGCTCGCCGTTTCAGGTCGTGCGGTCGGATCTGGGTACGGAGTTCCAGGCCGGACAGCTTGCCATGGCGCCAACCGATGGCGCGACGAAGATTACCCTCACTGATGGTCGTTTCATGCTTGGCGCCTCACCCTTGGCCGGCAGCGAGTTAATCATCAGCCCGGAGAGTCCGCACATTTTCACTCTGAACGGCCAGAACTACCGCGGCAAGCTGAAGCTGCTCGTCGGTCGCAGCGGCCAGACGTTCGATGCCATCAACCTGGTTCCTCTGGAGCCGTACCTGGCGGGGGTCGTCGGCTGCGAAATGCCCGACTACTGGGAGCCCCAGGCCCTGAGGGCCCAGGCCATCGCCGCACGCACCTACTGCCTGTACATCAAAAACCGTTTCGGCGTCAACCGTCGCTGGGACGTCGGCAAAACGCAGGCCAGCCAGGTCTACGGCGGAATTGGCGCCGAATCCGCTCAAATCTGGGAGGCCGTGAACAGCACCTGCGGCAAGGTTCTGGTGACGGGCGCGCCAAGTGGAGAGCAGAAGATAGAAGACGGAGAGCAAAGAACAGAGGACGAAAAACAGAAGACAGAGGGTTTGCCGTCATCGGTCCTCCGTCATCCGTCTTCCGGATTGAGCGGGCTTTTCCCCGCATACTACAGCTCCATCTGCGGCGGCCATACGGCCGACAGCCGGGAGATCTTCGGTGACCGCGCCGAGACACAGAATTTTGCGTCTCTACTGACAGGAGTGCCCTGTCCCTATTGCATGGACGTGGCCAAGCTGTCCCTGTTCTTCTGGCCGATGGCCCGGTTCGATCGGGAGACGGTGACGAGGCAGTTGGTGGCCCGCTATCCGGCCCTGGGCGCCTTGGGCCCCATCGAGGAGCTTGTCATCGCCGCTCGAAGCGACTACGGGCAATTCTCCCGGGTGACCAGCATTCAGCTCGTCGGCGCGACGGGCAAGACGAATCGGCTGGGCGCCGAGGACCTGCGGCTGGCCCTCGACCCGAGCGGCCGCAAGATTCGCAGCATGATTTGTCAGATCGTGCCTTGGGGCAACGGCTGGGCCTTCCTGGCAGGACGGGGCTGGGGTCATGGCGTCGGCATGTGCCAATGCGGAGCCGAGGGGATGGCTCGCGCAGGTAATGACGCCGAGACCATCCTCCAGTATTATTATCCCGGCTGCGAGATTGTGAGCCTCTACTGAAAACAGGAAAATAAGACCTATGAGACCAATGGGACTTATAGGACCCATTGGTGTGCACTTGATTTTGAACCGAAATGTCGCATTTTGAGATATTCAGAACTGATCCTCACAGCGCCGCCCGGCTGGGCGTTTTGACAACCCGCCATGGGCCGGTCCAGACGCCGGTTTTCATGCCGGTGGGCACGGCCGGGGCGGTTAAGGGCGTTACGCCCCAGCACCTTGGGGCAACGGGAACCCGGATGATCCTGGCCAATACGTACCATCTGCTGCTGCGGCCCGGCGTCGGGGTGGTCGAGACCCTCGGGGGATTGCACCGGCTCATGGCCTGGGACCAGCCGATTCTGACCGACAGCGGCGGCTACCAGGTCTTTTCCTTGAGCGAGCTGACGCGGATCGACGACGAGGGGGTCGAATTTGCCAGTCACGTCGATGGGGCACGCGTCCACCTGAATGCGGAGATCGCTACCGATATTCAGAACCGCTTGGGCGCGGACATCATTATGTGTTTCGACGAGTGTACGCCGTACCCGATCGAGAAAGCACGGCTGGAAAAGGCAGTCGCTCGCACGATCCAGTGGGCGAAGCGATGCAAAGCCGCCCAGGCTGCTTTCGGGGAACGCAAAGCGGAACCCGGGGAAAACGCAGGGCTTATGGGACCTATGGTAGAGACGCACAATCCTGCGTCTCTGCAATTCGGCATCGTGCAGGGCGGGACCGATCCGGAGCTTCGGAGCCACTGCGCCCGGCAGATCGTCGAGATCGGGTTCGACGGGTATGCGATCGGCGGCCTGAGCGTCGGCGAGGGGCACGACGAGATGATCAAGACCGTCCGGCATACCGCCCCCCTGCTGCCGGCCGACCGGCCACGCTACCTGATGGGCGTCGGGATGCCGGCGGATATCCTGGCGGCGGTCCTGGCCGGGGTTGATATGTTCGATTGTGTTCTGCCAACCCGAAACGGACGCAACGCCTTCGCGTTCACGGACCACGGCGCCCTGCGACTGCGCAATAACGCTCATATCGACTCCACAGAGCCGGTCGAGCCGGGCTGCGACTGCTATGGCTGCCGCCATTTCACGCGCGGGGCCATCCGGCACTTCTTCAACTGCGGCGAGATGCTCGGGCCCATCCTCCTGTCGATCCACAACCTGACGTTCTACCAGCGGCTGATGTCCCGCATCCGGGATCACATCGACCGAGGCGATTACGCCGCCTGGGCGGCCCCGGAGCTCGAAAAATACGCAAAGGTCGATCAACAGCAGGCAGATTGACCCCGAACCAATCTGTTTCCGACGCAGTAGCAGTGTCTATGAGATGAACCCCGGTAAACCCCCGTGCTTTTCGGCAAAGGGACTCTCTTTTGAATTTGACATTCCTGCTCTTTTGAGATAGGCTATCCTGATTCGTTACCGTTACAGGAAAGGAACTCATCATGGAAGACATGTTGATCTTAGCACAGGCGGGTTCCCAGCAGGCTCCTTCCCGGGTCGGCTCGGAACCCATCGACGGCAACAGCCAATCGACGACGCAGGCACCGGGCAGCCCGAATCAGGCGCCCAACGTGGCGACGCCCAGGTCCTCCTCGTTCTGGGCGAGTCTGCTGCCGTTGATTTTGATATTTGTGGTGATGTACGTGTTGTTGCTCCGCGGGCCGCGCAAACAGCAGCAGCAACAAAAACAGATGGTACAGTCGCTCAAGAAGAACGACCGCGTCCGGACGATCGGCGGGATCTACGGAACCGTGATGGAAGTCCGGGGCGATGAGGTCGTTTTGAAAATCGATGAATCGAACAATACGAAGATTCGGATCAGCGCGTCGGCAATCGGTAAGAACCTCTCCCAAGAGGAGACCACGTGAGGATTTACAATTTACCATTGACTATTTACTATTTGGCGTCCCGCTGCAAGTCCGGTCAGGAAATGGCGGCGACGCGCCAGGTGTGTCGCCTCCCAATCGTAAATTGTAAATCATAAATAGTAAATCCTTCAGGAAAGCACTATGAGTAGAAATTTAGCGCCGAAGTTCATTCTGGTTGGGGCTCTGATCGTGGCATCTCTCGTGGCCCTGTATCCTCCCAGCAAGTCGCTGAAACAGGGAATCGATCTGGCCGGTGGAACGAGCTTGATCTATGCCATTAATACCGAGGGCCTCAACGCCGCTGAGCAAAGGGACCTGGCCCAGAGGATGATCACCGTGCTGCGGCGGCGTATCGACCCGGGTGGCATCCAGAACCTCATCTGGCGCCCCCAGGGCAACACGCGCTTCGAGATCCAGATGCCTCTGGCCAGCCAGGAGACGCGGGACGCCCGACAGCAATACGAGACGGCGCTGAACGACCTGCTGAGCAAGAACATCAATCCGGCCCGGATCATGCGGGCCCTGCAACTGCCGCCGGAGCAGCGGAATCAGGAGCTGGCCCAGTTTGCCAAGAACGATCCGAATCGTCAGGAGATCCTCAATAATCTGGCTTCGGTCTCCCAGGAGCGAAAGCAACTGCAGGAGAAGCGTGATGCGCTTTCCAAGGAGCTGGCGGACCAGGAGGCCAAGCTCTCGGCGGCCGGTCTCGATCGGGGGCGGATTGAGGCCAATCGTAAGGACTGGGCCAAGCTCGACGATGAAGCCCTGAAAAAGGCATTGACCGATTTCCTGGGCTCCGACCAGCAGCTCGAGCTGCTGACCGGTTACGTGAAGACGTACAAAGGTCTGGCCGGCGCGCTCAATGATCTGACGGCGGAAGCCGGGCTCAATGAGCGATACGACAAGGTCAAACACCAGTTGGATGGCCTCAACCTGACGCAGGAGCAGATCGGCGTCGTTCTCGAGATGTCTCCCAAATCGGCGGATCGTGCCCGGCAAATCGGGGAGCTCAAGAAGAAGTACTCGGACCGGGACCAGGAGATCGAGCGGGTCGTGGCCGCCTACGGCAAGTATCGGCCGCACCGGGGCAGGCTGGACGACCCGACGGACTTGCGCCGCATGCTTCGCGGGGCGGGCATCCTGGGATTCCGTATTCTGCCGCAAGCGGGCCGGCCGGAGTTGAGCCCCGCCGAGATCGCACGCTATCAGGAGGCCCTGGCGGAGAAAGGACCCAAGTCCGCATCCGATAATAACTACCTTTGGGTTCAGATCGAGGATACCAAGGATTGGAACGTCAGCGGATCCGTGGTTGGCAAGTTCGGAGACCAGTATTATACCCTGGCCAGCAACCGGCTCGATGAAACCATGCTGCACCGGCCGGGGGCGAAGGACTGGAAACTGCAAAACTCCAGCCCTTCCACCGATGATATGGGACGCCGGGCTATCGGCTTTACCCTCGACATCAAGGGCGGCAACCTCTTCTATAACATCACCAGCAAGAACGGCGGCCGGCCCCTGGCCATCATCCTCGATGATGTAGCCATCTCGGCGCCGCAGATTAACCCGGAGCACCCGATTCGAGAGCGAGGCATCATCACCGGCAGCTTCAGCCAGACCGCGGTCACCGACATGGTCGACAAGTTGAACGCCGGGTCGCTGCCCGCCCGACTGATTGAGCAGCCGATTTCCGAAAAGGTTATCGGCCCGTCCATCGGTGCCGACAACCGCGACAAGGGTATCCGGTCGGGACTCATCGGTCTGGCGATGGTTATCTCCTTCATGGTGGTTTACTACATGTTCGGAGGGGCCGTGGCCGATGTGGCCCTGCTGTTGAACATCCTGTTCACACTGGCGATCATGGCATCCATCCGGGCCACGTTCACCTTGCCCGGCATCGCCGGCTTCATCTTGACGATCGGCATGAGCGTCGATGCCAACGTGCTGATCTTCGAAAGAATTCGCGAGGAGCAGGAGAGGGGCGCCGGTCTGGCCACGGCGATTCGCAACGGTTACCAGCGCGCCTTCAGCGCCATTTTCGACTCCAACCTGACGACGATCCTCACGGCGGCCATCCTCTACTACGTGGCCTCCGAGGACGTTAAAGGCTTCGCCATCGTGCTGATGCTCGGTATCGGGTCGAGCATGTTCACCGCCATTTTTGTGACGCGCATCATCCTGGAATTCCTGGTCTCGAAGCGTCTGCTCAAGGACCGCTTGATGATGCTCCATCTGATCCGCACGCCGAACATCAACTGGATGGGCCTGCGGCCGGTCTTTTACACTATCTCCGCCATTCTCGTCTTCGGCGGCCTGATCGTGTTCTTTGCCCGCGACAAGTCGAAATACGACATCGAGTTCACGGGTGGAACGAGCGTCCAAATCGCGCTGAAGGATGGCGAGAACCTCACCCGTCAGGACGTCGAAGACCGGATGGTCAAGATTGGAAAGGAACTGGGTAACGAGGACCTGGCGGGGGCGAATATCTACAGCGTGGGCAATCCTGTCGGAACAGCCCCGAATGGAGAAAGAAGGTACGATCAGTACGAGATTACCACGAGAGCCTCAAATAAGTTGCGGACCTCGATCACGGCCGGTCCGAACGACATTTGGACGCCGGACACGGTGAAAGCCGCCGTTCGCAAAGCGGACACGGAGCTCCGCAGCGGGTTGGGCGACTTCGAGGTGAGCCCCAACGGCGATAAATCGTTCCTGATCGTCACGAGTCGCGTGAATCCGCCGCTGGTGCAGGGCGTCTTGAAAAAGGCCTTCCCGCAGGCCCAGATCGCTGATTCCCAGGTGGATGAAG
>Ga0315279_10008399_pt1 | contig 12506 bp, 8 predicted proteins | sample YL17G06_20_MG_FD_203694 | JGI IMG/M metagenome (GOLD analysis project Ga0315279, IMG submission 203694) | Sediment microbial communities from Yellowstone Lake, YNP, Wyoming, USA - YL17G06_20 | ecosystem: Environmental > Aquatic > Freshwater > Lake > Sediment | place: USA: Wyoming | collected... | reverse complement strand
AACGGCCGCGGCTGCCAGGTGGCCGAGGTGTGGCTGATTCGGAAGTAGACTGCTGCCCGGATGATTCACCACGGATGAACACCGATGAACCCGATTCGGATGAACACGGATAAGCGCATACCCGGCCCCAGCTACAAGTGGTACGTGGTCGCCATGCTGTGGTGGATTTCGTTCTTCAACTACGCCGATCGCCAGGCGATTTTCTCCGTGTTTCCCCTCCTCGAGAAGGAAATGGGCCTGACGGTGGTGCAACTGGGTTTGCTCGGCTCATCTTTTGCCTGGGTCTACGGTTTGGGCGCGCCGTTCGCCGGCGCCATTGTCGACCGCGTCCGCCGAAAGACGGCGATTCTCGCCGGCCTCCACGTCTGGAGCGTGATCTGCATGGCCACGGCGCTGTCCCGCAATTTCCGCCACCTGTTCTTTTTCCGGGCGGCGGAGGGGATGGGCGAGACGTTCTACTACCCGGCCTCCATGTCGTTGATCGGCGACTACCACGGCAGGGCCACCCGGTCGCGGGCCATGGGCCTGCACCAGACCAGCGTCTACATCGGCACCATCGCCGGCGGCTTTTTCGCCGGCGGCATCGGGCAGTATTACGGCTGGCGCTGGTCGTTCATCGTTTTTGGCGGGCTGGGCATCCTGCTCGGCCTGGTATTGCGCAACCTGCTGATCGAGCCGAAACGGGGCGCCGCCGATTTCGCCGACATCGGCGCCGGGGGCCAGGCGGCCACTTCGCACCTGCCGATGCGGCAATTCCTGAAAGTGATCTGGGGCACGCCGACGGCCCTGACTCTGATGGGCGCGTTCATGTGCGCCAACTTTGTCGCCGTCGTCCTGCTTTCCTGGATGCCCAAGTTCCTATACAGCAAGTTTCACATGGGGCTGGCCATGGCTGGCTTGACGGCCACCATCTTCGTCCAACTGGCCAGCATGGTGGGATCGCCGCTGGGAGGCTGGCTGGCGGACGTGCTGAGAAGCCGCACGCCCCGTGGCCGCCTGATCGTGCAGGCGGTCGGTGTTTTCGGCGGCGCGCCGTTTGTGGCCCTCTGCGGGATGACGCAATCGGTGGCCTGGCTGATTGTGGCCCTGTCGGCCTGGGGGTTGTTCAAGGGGCTGTACGACGCGAACATTTTCGCTTCCGTGTTCGACGTCATTCGCCCCGAGGCGCGCGGCGCCGCCGCCGGCTTCATGAACACGGTGGGCTGGCTGGCGGGCGGCGGCAGCGCCCCCCTGGTCGTCGGCATCATCGCCCAGCGCCAGGGCCTCAGCCTGGCGATCGCCATGGCTTCCCTCGTCTACCTGGCCGCCGGCCTGCTACTGCTCACCGGCATCTTCTTCTTCGTAAAGCGCGATGCCGCCCGCATGCAGGCCGCGGTCCAGGCCGAGGCCGGAGCGAGTTAGCGTTAGCCACCTGTGGGAAATCCGACCGAGGCGTCTCCTCGCCGAAGATCGAATCCATCATCCGTTTGTCAGGTGATCCTACGCATTTGAAAGCGCCGTCTGCTGGAATATGATGAGGGTTCACTTCCCCCTGTGCGAGTTCGACGCCGGCGACGCCCGGGCCGGCTGGATCGGCCGGGAGAGAACAATGGAGTCCTGATTATGGGAGTCCTTACCGGGGCGAAACCCCGCAGCCAAGTCTTGAAAGGGGACCTGCAGGACGAAATTTTCGCGGCTGACTTTGGAGACCTGATCGCTGGCCGCGCGCCAGACGTCTACAAGGTCCCTTCTGTCTTCTTCCAAAACACGCACCCGGCCGCCGAACTATGCAAAGTACTGCGCACGGTCTTCGAGCGGCTGGGCTGGCCGATCCCAAGGAACCGGGCGCAACTATCAGGTTGAGCACGGGCTTCGGCGGCGGCAAGACCCACACCCTGATGGCGCTCTGGCACCTGGCCGGCAATGTCCGAGACCTCTCGCTGGGCACCGAATTGCTGCCGGCGGCGGGCCGCCCGAAATCGGTCACCGTCGTTGGAGTGGATGCCGGCAAAGCGGGCGTGCCCCTGTTCGCTTCCTACGGCGCAACCAAGGTTCACAGCCTGTGGGGCGACATCTTCTACAAGCTCGGTGGCGAGAAGGCGCTCAAGAGCCTCGGCAAGGCCGACGATCCGGAAGGCTCGCCGAGCGAGGGTCAGATCGAAGCTCTTTTCCCCAAGGGCCCGGTACTGCTGCTGCTGGACGAGCTGGTCATTTACATGGCTAAGCTCTCCGACCGCGGCCAGGGCAACTTGCTCGGCTTTCTGAACTCGCTCGCCTCGGTGGTCAGCAAGCGCCCGCAGTCGATGCTGGTGGTCACCGACCCGGCGCGGCAGGCGGCTTACGCGCCGGAGGCGGCAGCGATGGCCACGTCCCTGGAGTCGGCCGCGCTGCAGTTGGCCGAGGTGCAGAGCAGGAAGGTGTCCGACTTCGACCCTATCGGCAACGAAGCGGCCCGCGTGATCGTGCGCCGGCTGTTCGAGCGCATCAACCCGGTGGCCGCCCAGGGCGCCTCGGCCGCCTACCATTCGCTCTACGAGCGGCTGGTGCAGCAGGATCCGAACCCCGCCTACAAGACGGTGGCCACGGCCGCCTACTCGAAGCGCATCGTCGAGTGCTACCCGTTCCATCCCCGCCTGCTCGACACCGCCCAGGAGCGGTTGGGCGCGATGCAGAACTTCCAGAAGAGCCGCGGCGTCCTCCGGTTGTTTGCCCGGATTATCCGCGATGCCTGGGAGCGGGGCGATGATCTCGAGCTGATCACCGGCGGCGAGATCGACTGGTCGAGCGGGCGAATCCAGGCCGACCTGCTGCAGCGGCTGCAGCGCGAGGGCTTCCGGGCCGCCGTCGGCGCCGACATCGCCAAGCACGCGGCCGAACTCGACGGGGACGAAGCGCGTGGCACCCACACCCGGGTTGCCTCGGCCCTGTTGCTGGAGAGCCTGCCGCTTCAGCCGAACAGCGGCCTGGACAAGCCCGAAGTCACCGTGGCCGTGCTGCGTCCCGAAGAGGCCGGGCCCGAGCCCGGCGAGGCACTGGACCGCTTGATCGGCGTCTGCTGGCACACCTATCCGATGGAAGGCGGCCGCGGCGTCCAGTTCCGGTACGAGCCCAACATCATCAAGCAGATCGAAGAGCGCATGCGCGAAGTGCCGATCGACGACGCTCGGGCCCGCGTCCTGGCCGACGCCCAGATGTACTTCGGAGGCCCTGCCTACAAGCTGGTTGCCTGGCCCGACTCGGCCGCCCAGGTCAGCGAATCGGCCGACCTCCAGCTTGCCCTGTGCGAGACGGAAGCCATCGCCGAGAGTGTCTGCAACTACTCCGACGACTCCAACCCGCAGGCGCCGATGCCGCGCAAGTTCCGCAATTCGATCCTGGCGGTGGCGCCGGCTCCGGCCGCGCTCAACGAAGCCGTCGCCCGCGCCCAGCGCCTGATGGCCGCCGAAAAGATCGCGCAGGAACACCAGAGCGGCGAGGCTGGCAAGCTGGTGCGGGAGCAACTGCAGCGCATCCGCCCCGAGCTGCAGAAGCGCTTCCTCACCCAGACCCGCCGTGCCTTCGACCGCGTTTTCCTGGCCGGCCGGCCCGGCGCCAAGCTCGAGGAAAAGTACCAGGTTTCGGACGAACAGATTCTCCAGCAGCCGCAGGGCCAGGCCTGTATCAAGAAGTTCCTGGAAGAGAAGGACCTGGTCTTCCAGCCGGGCGCGGCGCTCGATGTCAGTTTGTTCTTGAACAAGCTGCTGCCCGGCGCCACGCCGCAGCCGGGCAAACCCGATGTCTATTCCGCCCGCGCGGTTCACGAGCGCTTCCTTCAAGCGCCCGGCCTGCGCCTGATGGCCGGAGGGCTGGTAGTCCGCCAGACGATCCTCAAGGCGCTGGACCAGGGGAAGGTGGTGGTGCGGGTGCCCGACGGGCGCGCCTATGACGAGCAGGGCTGCGTGGACGGCCCAGAGGGGAAGCGGCGCCGCGTCGCCGTCAACCTGCACACCTTCGACCTGACCGACGACGTGTCGATTGCCCGCGCGGGCACGGTCGCCGCCGAAGCCTGGCTGAAGGAGGACAAGGGGGAACCTGGGGGAGCGCCCGGCCCGGGCGACATGCCCCCGCCGCCGCCGCCCACTGACAAGTCGAGTGCCACTGGCTGGGAGCAGTTGCTGGAGGGCGCGGCCACGCAGCCGCTGCTGGAGTTGCGCCTCACGGCCCGCGCCCCGGCCGAAGCCGAAACGCTGCTGGCCCTGGCGCAGCCGCTCGGCGCCGAGACCCTCTCGCTCGAAGTGATGGCCGGGGGCGCGCTGCGCGAGGGCGGCAACATGAATTTCGCGGCCAAGGGCGTCAAGCCCACCCACCCGGCGCGCCCGTTGGCCACCGCCCGCACCGTTTTCAACTCCTGTGTGGAAGGCGCCAACTTCGAGGTCATCCTGCGGCTCGACTTCGGTCCCGCCGGCCGCGCCGGCATGGTGGAGCCGCTTGAACAGGTGCGCGGGGCCGCACCGGAGAGCGTTGCCGTTTACGGTCGCTTTGCCCAGGCGGCGGGAGCCGCGCTATGAAGATCCGGCAGGCATCGTTCGCGCTGCGGGTGGTGCGCCGGCACGCCGGCCAGGCTGCTATCCTCTACCGCCGCAGCCTGAACCACAGGCAACAGGAGCGGCTGTCGAAAGTGGTTTCGCTTTCGCCGCTGGCGTTTACCGCGGGGACGCCGCTGCTGCGGGCCGCTGCGCGCGCCATGTCCGGCGCCGCCGCACGGCTCAGCGAGGGGCCCTTCCATCCGCTCGATGGCGACTGGGGCGCGCGCGTCGGCTGCTATGCCCTGGTGGCCTCCGGCCTGCGCAACGCCGAACGGCTGCACAAGGCCGCCGTCAGCTTGCAACTTGCCGACGGCGCGGAGGCGGCCTGGTGGTTCGGCCTGATGACCGGCAGAAGAAAGAGCCGCGCCGCGCGCGCCCTCCGCGTTCTGGTGGAGCGGTGAAATGAGCGCACTTGACACGGTGAAGGAATCTGCTATTATAGCTAAGAACTTGCTCCCCACTCGACACGCCGAAGGGCCTCGGGTGGGGTTATTTATTTCAGGGGGTTGTTGATGCCCCCTGAACCTGCCCACAAAAGAGCAATCACTTTCATCGACGGCCAGAATCTCTATCACGCGGTTCGGGAATCGTTTGGGTACGTCTTTCCGAACTACGATGTGCTTGCTCTCTCGGAGGCGGTTTGCAGATCTCGCGGGTGGAACCTCCACCAGTGCCGGTTCTACACCGGGGTGCCCGACCCTACGGACAATGCCTGGTGGAGTGCCTTCTGGTCCGCCAAGCTTGCCCACATGGGACGTAGGGGAGTCCACATCTTCTCCCGCACTCTCCGTTATCGGAGCAAGACCGTGCAACTGCCCGGCGGAGCCACACACACCTTCCTGGCGGGAGAAGAGAAAGGTATCGACGTTCGCATTGCCCTGGATGTGATCGGCTTGGCGCATCGCCGGAGCTACGACGTAGGCGTGATCTTCAGCCAGGACCAGGATCTTTCCGAAGCGGCCGGAGAGATTCGCGCCATCGCTGCGGAGCAGGGCCGGTGGATCAAGGTGGCCAGCGCCTTCCCGTTCAGTCCGACCACGCGCAACCGCCGGGGCATCGATAAAACCGATTGGGTCCGGATTGAGCGCGCGACTTACGAGGCCTGCCTGGATCGCCGCGATTACCGGCCCAAGTCCCTGCCGGCGGACGGAGATAGGCCATGAAGCCACCGCGCGTGTTGATCGAGGAGTGGCTGCCGGCGGCGGCCATCGGCGTCGAGTGCATTCGCGAGCGCTCCACCGGTCAGCAGCCCCCGGACAAGCGCCTGCACGTCTGGTGGGCGCGCCGCCCGCTCACGGTTTCTCGCGCCGCCGTGCTGGGCTCGCTGCTGCCCGCCGACTTCCCCCGTGAATTGTTTGAAAAGCTGCTCGGGTTCTGGGGCACGTCGGAAGACTTGCTCAAGGCTGATCGGGTGTTGCAATGGGCAAGGGAAGCGGGGGGAAAGGTCGCAAACCCTCACGGGACGCGCGCCTTCCGCAGCCCCCTGCGAGCCGCGCATGTTGACGCCGCGCATGCGGCTGCCAAGCGAATATGGGGAGCCGCGCCGACGGTGATTGACCCCATGGCCGGAGGCGGGTCGATCCCGCTTGAGTCAGCTAGGCTTGGCTTTCGCACGATCGCCAACGAGTACAACCCGGTTGCGTGCTCGGTTCTGGAAGCGACCGTCGATTACCCGTTTCGGTACGGGGAAACGCTTGGGACAAAGGCGCGGAAGTGGGGCGCGGAACTGCGACGGCGCTTCAATCGCCGGATGGAGAAACTCTACCCCTCGTACGGCATAATTCCAGCGCATTGCTACATCTTTGCCCGCACGGTGCCGTGCCCGAACACCCAGCACCACACGCCGCTGGTTCCCGACTGGCACCTGGTGCGGCCGAAGACGGGGACGCGGTTGCTGGCCGCCGCCGCGCGGGGATTCGGCCGCCTGATCGAGCGGCTGGAGAGCGCCGGCGGCCAAATCGCGCGCCCGGCCATCCGCCTGGTGGTCAACGAGGAGCTTTCGGCCGAGGACGTGCGCGCGCTCACGGAAACCGGCGACCTGGCGGCGCTCGAAGCCCTGCTGAACAGCCGCTTCAAGAAGCCCCGCGACCTGCTGGAAAAGCGCCGGCTGGAGATGCTCGGCTGGCTGCTAAAGAAGGGGTGGTTGCAGGTCCGCGTGGGCGTGATGCGGAGGGGCGGCGGGATCGTCCACGGCAAGTTCGGCGTAGCGGTGGACCCGGCCGGCGACGCCATCGTCTTCAACGGCAGTGGCAACGAATCGGCCCGGGGCCTGGTAGCCAACTACGAGCGGCTGGAGGTCTCCACCTCTTGGGAAGACCCGAGCCGTTACGCGGAATACGGCGGCGAGTTCGAACAACTGTGGCAGGACCGCCACCCCACCGTGCACACCGTGACGCTGCCCGAGGCGTTGCGGCTGAAGTTGATCAGGCTGGCGCCGGCCGAGCCTCCGATTGAAGAACCATCGAACGCCGCTGCGCGGCAGGGGGCGGCCATGGTGTGGCAATTCCTGCTGGAAGCGCCGTACTTCGCCGATGGCGGGACCACCTGCGACGCCACCGCGCCGGTCGACCTGTGGCCGCACCAGCGGCGGGTGGTCGAGGAGACGGCCGAAGCCTGGCCGGCCGGGCGGCTGCTGTGCGATGAGGTGGGCATGGGCAAGACCATCGAGGCCATCCTCATCCTGCGGCGGCTGCTGGCCGGCCGCGGGGTCCGCCGCGCCCTTATCCTGCTGCCCGCCGGCCTGCTCAAACAATGGCAGACGGAACTGCGCGAAAAGGGCGGCCTCCTGCTGGCGCGCCTCGAAGCCATCAACCTATTGGTCTGGCCTGACGGGCGGACGCAGAAGGTGGACGGACTGGCTGCCGCGCTGGAGCAGGACCTGCTGCTGATGAGCCGTGAGACGGCGCGCACCGAGGCCAACCTTGAGATCCTGCTGCAGGCCGAAGCCTGGGACCTGGTGCTGCTGGATGAGGCGCACGCCGCCCGCCGCAAGAAACAGGAAGAAGGCGAATTCAACGCCGGCACGTTGTTGCTGAACCTGCTGCGCCAGTTGCAGCTTCGGCGCAAGGCGCGCTCCATCCTGCTGCTGAGCGCGACTCCCATGCAGACCCACCCCTGGGAGCCGTGGGACCTGCTGGCCGTGCTGGGAGAAGGCGGCGCCTGGCTCAGCGAATTCGCCGAGGTCCGCAATTTCTACGAACTGGCGCCGGCGGTCAAGGATGGCTCGGCTGATTTCCGGAAGGCGAGAAAGGCGGCGGCGCTGATCGCCTCCGACGTGGACTTCCCGTCGCCGCCGGTCGAGAAACGGGGGCCACTCGACGCGAGCCAGTTGAGCGATCTGCTCTGCTTCGCGCCTTCGTTCCGGCGATCGGAAATGGCTGACTGGCTGCGGCACGGCTCGCCGCTGGGAAGAAGGATGCACCGCAACACGCGCGGCGCGCTCCGCCGCTATTACGAGCGCGGCATCCTGCCGCACCCGCCGCCGCAAAGGGACGTCGAGGACAAGTACTTCGACTTTGCCGGCCGCGATGAGCGCGATGTGTACGACGCCGTGACCCGCTACATCGACAGGCGGTTTGCCGAGTTGGAGCAGGAGAAGCCGGGCAAGGGCTTCGTGATGACGGTGTACCGCCGGCGGGCGTCCAGCTCTCCGCTGGCGCTGGAGCGCAGCCTGAAGCGGCGCCGGGAAGCGCTGGTCCGCGTGAGCCGGTCGCAGGCCTTCGACGCGAACCTGCCTGAATACGACGTGCCGGAAGCGCTGGACCCCGATGAACTGCCGGAGGGAGAAACGGCCAGCCGGGTGTCGGCGGCGCTGCCGCAAAGCCCGGCGACCGCCCGCGCCGAGCAGGCCGAAGTCGAGGAGGTCCTGAGAAAACTTGGCGAACTCGGCGCCCGCGACAGCAAGCGCGACTTCTTCTTCGGTGAACTTCGGCGGATCACCGAAGACGGGCGGCCTGTGCTTGTCTTTTCCGAATATACCGACACGGTTGAGTACCTGCGCGACGCGCTGGCGTCGCTCTATGGCGCCGCGCTGGCCTGCTACAGCGGCGCAGGCGGCCTGTTGCGCGACGGCGAGCAGTGGAAGCCGGTCGAGAAGGGCGTGATCACCGCCGCGCTGCAGGACGGGCGTCTGCAGGTGCTGCTGTGCACCGACGCCGCCAGCGAGGGGTTGAACCTGCAGGCGGCGGCCGGGCTGATCAACTACGATCTGCCGTGGAACCCCAGCCGGGTCGAGCAGCGGATCGGACGTATCGACCGCATCGGACAGAAGTACGACACGGTCCGCGTGGTCAATCTGTTCCTGGAAAACAGCGTGGACGACCAGGTGTACCGGGCGCTGCGGCGGCGGTGCGGATTGTTCGAGCACTTCGTGGGCGCCATGCAGCCGGTGCTGGCCCGCGCGCGGCGCATGCTGCGCGGCGAGGAGCCGGTCGACGCCGGCGCCCTGGAACAGGCCGCCCGGACGGCCGAACTGGACCCGCTGGCCGGCGAGACATACATGGAAAGCCTCGCCCTGCCGCCGTCGGCCTTGCCGCCCGCCTACACGCGCGACGATTTGTACCAGGCGCTGCGGCTCGTCGAGCCGGGTCTCGGCGTGCGGGTGCAATTCGACCCGAAGTCGGCAACCTGCACGGTCTCGGGTGGGAAGTTCCCCAAGAGCAGGTTCGGCGCGCGGGCCGATGCGCTGGAAGCGAACGCCGGCATTCTGCCGTTGACTCCTTTCGAGCCTCGCCTGCGGGAGCTGCACAGCGCGCTGGCCAGGCCGGGCGAGTGCCTGCCCTTGGTTTTGGGCGCCTGCCAGGACGGGGCGTTCCGCTGCTCGGTCGCGTACTGGATCGATGGCAAGAACGCGGTTCCCGTCCGCACGCTCCGTGAGCTGACTGACCGATTAAAGCAATGGGACGGTACGACGCCCCCGCCAGCCCAGTGGGCCGAAGCCGAAGGCAGCGCGCGCGAGGAAGGCAGGGCCGTTGTCGAGAGCCTGAAGAGCAACGCTGCCCGGCGGGAGGCGGCCGCGCTGGAGCGCCAGGTGGCGGCCGCGCTCCTGAGGTTGCAGAAGGAACTGGGGCGCTATTTGGTCTGCCTGGGAGAGAGCACCACCAACCTGAATGCCGCATTCCACCGGCAGATAACTCGCGACACAGCCGGTTCCGGCCGGTTGAAGCGATGCCACGAGCGTCTTGGGGGATACCCCGAGTGGCCCGGGGACTTACGGGCCGAACTGGACGAGTTCATCAGCGGCCTCCCGGAGAACCGCAGAACCGCCCGCCTCCTCGGCTCAGAATTGGATGCCGCGGTGGAAGACCCACGTTGGGTGGCGGCTTGCCGCTAAGCGAGCGAAGTGTAGCCGGAGGGGGAAGAACGATGAACGTCCGATTCATTGCCGGCCACGGGACGCCACCAAAATGAGGGCGGCCTTTGCCGACACCCACTTCGAGCAGGCCCGGTTCCGGGCGCTGTTGAAGTAAGCCACCCGCCAGGTCCTCATGAACAGGTTGACCCGGTATACAAATTCTTGTATGTTAGGAGCATGCGGGACAAGCCGGTCGTGTGGCTCGGGAGTTCCCGCCGTGATGTCCGAGCGTTTCCGGCCGATGCTCGCCGGGACGTGGGGTTTCAGCTTCGGCGCGTACAGCAGGGGTTGGATCCTAACGACTGGAAACCGATGCCTGGCATCGGGCCCGGCGTCCGAGAAATCCGGATCCACACGCGGCTTGAGCACCGCGTGTTCTACGTGGCCACGTTCCCCGAAGCTGTCTGGGTGCTGCACGTATTCGAAAAGAGAAGTCACAAGACGCCGCTAGGTCAGTTGCGGGTTGCGCGCGATCGATTTCGCGCCTTGATCAGGAGGAGGCAGGCCGGCAATGCCAGCCAAAGCTAAGAGCAGGGTCACTCCGTCGAGTGGCAATGTGTTTCGCGATCTTGGTTTCCCACCCGAGGAGGCCGAGCATCTGCTGATCCGTGCGGATCTACTGATCCAACTTCAGAGGGTGATTGCTTCGAGACGTCTCAAGCAGGCAGCGGTGGCCAAGATTCTGCGCGTGAGCCAGCCTCGCGTGAGCGATCTGCTTGGAGGCAAGCTCCATCTCTTCAGCACGGACGCGCTGATTGACATGCTGGCGCGCCTGGATGTCCGCGTTCGTTTTGTCTTGAGATCGCCCGGAGGCCGCCTTAAGGTCGCTTAATCGCGTGCCCGGGCCGGCGCGGCGTGCCGCGAACGCCGTAGTATACACGGCCGCTCACCTACGGCACCGGCTGGACAAGGCGTGGTCGCTGACTGATTGCATCTCGTTTGTCGTGATGCGACAAAAAAAGCTGAGTGGGGATGGGGACTACGCGCGGGTGGAGCGGGTGTCGGCTTCGGATTCGGAATGGCGCTGGGTGACGACGCGGGCCACGGAGTAGACCCGCCGGTTCTGCGACTCGAAATAGGTCCGCATCACCATCTCGCCGATCAGGCCCGTGCAGATCAATTGCACCCCGGCCAGCACCAGCAGGAACCCGGTGAGCAGCAGCGGGCCGTGCTCCAGGAAGACCGGCACGCCACGCAGCTTCTTCACCAGCACGAAGCCCAGGCAGGCGCCGCCGGAAACCAATCCCAGCATGCCCAGGTTGCCGAAGAAATGCAGGGGCCGCGTCAGGTAGTGGCGCAGAAAGCGCACCGTCACCAGGTCGAACATCACCCGGAAGGTGCGGTCCAGGCCGTAATGGGACCCACCCGCCGGGCGGGGGATGTTGCGGATGGGCACTTCGGCCACCCGCTTGCGGTCCACGTCGGCCAGCGCCGGGATGAAGCGGTGCAGGTCCCCGTACAGGTTCACGTCCTTGATGACCTCGCGGCGGTAGGCTTTGAAGGTGGTCCCGAAATCGTGGATGGGGATGCCCGACAACCTGGCCATGCACCAGTTGGCGATGGCCGAAGGCAGCCGCCGCGTCAGCAGATTATCCACCCGGGGGTAACGCCAGCCGCTGACCAGGTCGTAGCCTTCGGCCATCTTTTCCACCAGCTTGGGGATGTCGGCGGGGTCGTGCTGCAGGTCGCCGTCCATGGCGATGACGGTGGCGCCATGGGCCGCGTCGAATCCCGCCGCCAGCGCCGCGCTCTGCCCGAAATTCCGCCGCAACTGGATGGCCACCACCCGCTCGTCGTTTCGCGCCAGTTCTTCCAGCAGCCGGAAGGAGCCGTCGGTGGAGGCATCGTCCACGAAGATTACCTCGAACGACGGATACCGCGCCTCCATCACCTCCCGAATGGCGGAGTACAGCGGCATCAGGTGCGGTTCTTCGTTGTGCACGGGGATGACGATCGAGAATTCCGGCTGCATCCAGGTTCCAGGTTTCAGGTTCCAGGTTCCAGGTTTCAGCGAATTTCGGATTGCGGATTCCGCGGTTGAAATCCAAAACCCGCAATCCCCTACACCCTGAGACGTGAGACCTTAGAAAAAAAGCCCGCCCCTGCGGCGGGCCTGACGTGACACCTTGTAGAAGAAGCCTCACATTGTAAGACGCCGCCGACCGGGAAAAAGTCGAACCCGCGCCCATGTTATACTTTTTTTACTTTTCTGACGAGCGGTCCGTCTTTTTGGGCCGGTTTGGCGTCTTACGATGCGGGGAGCCAATTTGCTGTTCCGGACAGTCGGGGATCGAGAGCTGGTCGAGCGCGCGGCCGGCGGCGACGTCGAGGCCTATAACCTCCTGGTGTCCCGCTGGGAGAAGAAACTCTACAACTACCTGCTGCGGCTCACCGGCAACCGGGACGATGCGCTGGACTTGGCCCAGGAAGCGTTTCTGAAGGCGTACTACAACTTGTCCAGGCTTGGGGAAGCCGGCAAGTTTTCCCAATGGCTCTTTCGGATCGCGCACAACCTGGCCTGCTCGAAGTTCCGCAGCGACGGGCGCCGCCCGCAGGCGGACTCGGAAAGCTGGCCGGAGGAAGGCGAAGACGCGGCCCCGGTGATGACC
>Ga0315279_10008398_pt1 | contig 12506 bp, 11 predicted proteins | sample YL17G06_20_MG_FD_203694 | JGI IMG/M metagenome (GOLD analysis project Ga0315279, IMG submission 203694) | Sediment microbial communities from Yellowstone Lake, YNP, Wyoming, USA - YL17G06_20 | ecosystem: Environmental > Aquatic > Freshwater > Lake > Sediment | place: USA: Wyoming | collected... | reverse complement strand
CTCTTTTTGTCCGCGATCGTCTCGTTCGTGATGAGCGGTTTGGCCCAGAAGCCGATGCTTAAGATGTATCCCAGCGTCAGGTAGAGGAAGAACATCCCCTGCCGGAGGCCGAAATGGTCGCCCAGCCAGCCGATGATGAGCGGCCCCAGGGCGCCGCCGATGATGCCCGTTACCAGGATGCCCGAGAAGGAGCCATGGTGGCTTTCGACGGAGTTCAGGGCCAGGGCGAAGGTGATGGACCACATGACCGAGGCCGCGAACCCCATCATCGGGAAGGCGTAAAGGGCCACGCCTCCGGGACCGAACAGGGCGACGGTCAGGAGAACGATGGCCGCCGCGGCGAATCCCTTGAGGATCTTGCGGCTGTCGAAGAACTTGAGCAGGACGAGCCCCAGGACGCAGCCGATGGTCATTAGGCCCCAGAACCAGGAGACGGTCCGGGCCCCGACGACTTGAGGATCGTATTTATGATAGGCGGACAGGAACTGGGACATCCAGTTGGCCGCGCCCTGCTCGGTCGCGACGTAAGCCATGATGCCGAAAAAATAGAGGATGACGACCTTCTTCTTGAGAAGCATCCCGTAGGTGGCCCAGGCGCCCGCTTTTTCGTCCTCTTTCCGTACGACAACGGGGAACTTCGTCAGCAGGAGGACGATGATCATGATTATCGTTACTGCCGTAAAAACCCAGTAGACCGAGACCCAGCTGAGCCCGGCCGGGACGACCCTGGACATCGTCCGGAGGAGAAGATTGCCTTTGGCGGCAGGTGTGCCCAGGTTCCGGACGAAGTAAGAGTAGATGAAAGGGCTGAGGAAGGACGCGGCCCCGAAGAAAAGCTGGGCCATAACGGAATTGAAGGCGAAGTGCTCTTCGCCTCCGGCGACGCGGAGGAGAGGGTTGATCGCGACCTGGAGGGCGGCCATGCCGCTCCCGATGAGGAAGAGGGAGATGATGGCCGTCGGATATCTGGGGACGAGGGAGAAGAGCAGGGCCCCACCGAACGCCACGACGAAGGACCCGACGAGGATGCGCTTGTCGCCGAAACGTTCGACGAGCATCCCGGCCGGGACGGACATCACGCCGTAGGCGATGAAGAAAGCGAAGGGAAGGAGCGCTACCATGGTCAGGCTCAGGCGGAAGCTCTTGATGATGTCGGGGACGAGGGGGCCGATGATGTTGGTCAGAAGCGAGATGACGAAGAAGATCAGGAAGACCAGTCCGATCATGAAGATGCTTCTTTTGGCGTGTTCGGTCATCGCTCCTCCGGTTTTCGCGGCGTTTCCGTTACCCGCCAGTATAGAACATTCGACCGCTCAAGGGAATAGACGCGGCGCAGGCATGGATTTCGTGAAGTTCGATCTGGGCATTGTACGTGAAATCTTTAGCCCTTCCTGATACAATGGGTTGTCCGGAAGAAGATTCGAAGAAGCGAACATGACCGATTCCATTGGAAAGAAGCGCATGCTCTTCCCGGCCGCGCTTTTTTGGGGCGCGCTGTGGGGCCTGGCCGAGGCCACGGCCGGTCATCTCCTCCACCTCATGCGCGTTCCGGGGCTGGCCGGGTTTATCATGTTTCCCTTCGGGCTCCTCCTGATGTCCCGGGCCTTCAGGCAAAGCGGGAAGGCGGGCACGATCTTCCTGACCGCCGCGGTCGCGGCCGGCCTGAAGCTCTTCGACCTCCTTCTCCCCGGTGCGGACCCCATGGCGGCCTTCCGCCCCGCTTTGGCGATCCTCTGCGAAGGCTTGGCCGTCACGGCCCTCTACGCGTTCGCCCGCACTCTCCTCGTGACACGGGACCCGGCCCGACCGGAAGGATGGCCCCTGCCCTTCGGCTTTAGAGATTGAGGGATGGGCCTGCCTGATCCCGACCGGGACGTGAAAGAACGAATGGTCCGGACCGGCTGCCCCTCCCACAACTGCGGCGGGCGTTGTCTCCTCCGTGTCTTTGTAAAGGACGGCGTCATCATCCGCATCGAGGGCGATGATCGGCCCAACGACACTCTTGAGGACCCGCAGCTCAGGGCCTGCGTCCGCGGCCGGGGCTATCGCCACCGCCAGTACCACCCCGACCGTCTCAAGTTCCCGATGAAACGCGTGGGGAAGAGGGGAGAGGGGAAGTTCGCGCGTATTTCCTGGGACGAAGCTGTGGACCGGGTCGCCGGAGAAATGTCCCGGGTCAAGGGAAAATACGGTAACTCCGCGATGTTCGTTCCTTACGGCACGGGCGGCTACAGCCAGATCACGGGCCGCCAGACCGCCCAGCGGCTGATGAACCTCTTCGGCGGTTCCCTCGGCTTCTACAACAGCTACTCCTGGGCCTCGATCTCGGCCGCGACGCCGACCGTCTATGGGACGTCCGTCACCGGGAACCAGCGTCAGGACTGGCTCAACTCGAAATACATCCTGATGTGGAGCTGGAACCCGGCCGAGGCGCGCGACGGGACGAACAGCGAATATTTTATCCGGATGGCCCGGGAGCGCGGCGCCCGCACGGTCTGCGTCGACCCGAGGATGTCGCCGAGCGCGGTTTCCCTGGCCGACGAGTGGGTGCCCATCCGTCCCGGCACCGATGCGGCCATGATGTCAGCCATGGCCCATGTCATGGTCACGGAGGACCTCTACGACCGGGAGTTCGTCCGAACCCATTGCGTCGGCTTCGACGAAACGCAGATGCCCCCCGGCTGCGAAGGTGAGGAGAGCTACCGGGACTACATTTTAGGGACGCGGGACGACACGCCCAAGACGCCGGAATGGGCAGAGCGGATCACGGGCGTTGCCCGCGCGACCATCGCCCGTATCGCCCGCGAATACGCCACGACGAAACCCGCGGTCCTCTACCAGGGCTACGGGATGCAGCGCCGGGCCTACGGCGAGCAGGTCGTCCGGGCCGGCTGCGTCCTGGCCGCGATCACCGGGAATGTCGGGATACCGGGAGGCTGGGCGAGCGGCATCGCCCTCCAGGCGCCTGACGGCGGGCCTTTATGGATCGTTTTTCCCATCGGGCACAATCCCGTCAAGGCCTCGATCCCGAGCTTCCTTTGGTCCGAGGCCGTCCTGCATGGGAAGGGGATGGGGCCCGAGGACGGCGTCGTCGGGGTCGACCGGCTCGACAACGACATCAAGCTCATCTACGCCGTCGCCTCCAATTGCCTCGTCAACCAGCACGCCAACATCAACCGGACGGCCGGGATCCTCCGGGATGAAGACCGCCTCGAGTTCCTCGTCGTCCAGGACAACTTCCTGACGCCGACCGGACGCTTCGCGGACATCCTCCTTCCCGCCTGCACGCAGTTCGAGACCTGGGGGGTCGAGGACGGCTGGAAATACGGCGACGAGGTCCTCCTCATGCCGAAGATCGTCGAGCCGCCTTTCGAGACGAAGAGCGATTACGCCATCTGCGCGGAGATCGCCCGGAAACTGGGGATCGGCGGGGCGTATACCAAGGGCCGGGACGAGCGCGGCTGGGTGGAATGGGCCCTCGACCGTTACAGGAAGACGCGGTTCCCGGGGCTGCCGTCGCTGGACGAGTTCGAGCGGTCCAATGCCGGCGTCTATTCCGTCCCGGTGACGAAGCCGGCCGTGGCCTTCGAGGATTTCCGGAGGGACCCCGTGGGTCATCCGCTGCCGACACCTTCGGGTAAAATCGAAATTTTCTCCCAGAAGCTCTTCGACCTGAAAAAGCTGGCCACCATCCCGGCCGTGCCGAAGTATATCCAGGAGTGGGAGAGTCCGTTCGGGCCGGAGGCGGCGAAGTATCCCCTCCAGGCCGTCGGCCATCATGGCCTGGCCCGCGTCCACTCCACCCTCGACAACGTGGACTGGCTCAACGAGGCCTTCCCCCAGCGGCTTTTCATCAACCCTCTGGACGCCGGTCCGCGCAGCATCAAGGACGGGGACGCGGTCAGGGTTTTCAACGAGCGGGGGGCCACGGTCGTCCCTTGCCGGCTGACGCCGCGGATCATGCCGGGTGTCGTCACGCTCCCCCAAGGCGCTTGGTGGACCCCTGATGAAAAAGGGACCGACCAGCGCGGCTCCATCAACGTCCTGACCTCCGAACGCTGGACGCCGTTCGCCTTCGGCAACGCCCAGCACACCATCATGGTCCAGGTGGAAAAGGCCAAAGGACGATGAACGCGGTCAGCCGCTTCGCCTTCTTTTTCGATTCGAGTTCCTGCTCGGGGTGCAAGGCCTGCCAGATGGCCTGCAAGGACAAGAACGACCTGGGCCCGGGCGTCCTGTGGCGGAAGGTCTATGAGATCACCGGCGGCGGCTGGCGCAAGGAAGACGAGGTCTGGATACCGGGCGTTTATGCTTACAACATCTCTCTGGCCTGTAACCACTGCGAGGACCCCGCCTGCCGGCGATCCTGTCCGACCAAGGCCATTGTGAAGGGCCCGGACGGCATCGTCGTCCTGAACAGCCGCGCCTGCATCGGCTGCCGTTATTGCGAGTGGTCGTGTCCCTACGGCGCCCCCCGCTACGACGGCGAAAAGGGGGTCATGGGCAAGTGCGATTTTTGCTTCGACCTCGTCGAAAAAGGGGAAAAACCGGCCTGTGTCGCGGCCTGCCCGATGAGGGCCCTGGATTTCGGGGAGCTTGAGACGCTCGAGGAAAAATACGGTGGGACGGACGCGATTTTCCCTCTGCCGGGCGCTTCGCAGACCGGGCCGTCACTCCTTATCAAACCGCACAGGAGCGCCGTCCTGGCCGGAAAGGGGACGGCCGGAGTGGCCAACGACGAGGAGACTTGAGATGGCGAAAAAAGAGTGGCCGCTCATCGCTTTCACGCTTCTCTCCCAGACGGCCGTGGGATTCTTTCTCCTGTTTACTGTCCTATTGGCCCTGTCCGGAACTGGAACGGGCGCGGCCGACGTTCGGCTGCTAAGGCTGAGATCCCTTTTCATCGTCCTCATTCTCCTCGCGGCCGCGGCCGCTCTCTCCTTCTTTCACCTGGGGAAGCCCTTGGGCGCCTATCGGGCCCTAAACAACGTCCGGACCTCCCGGCTGAGCCGAGAGATCTTCTTCGAGCTTCTCTTGATTTTTCTTATCGCCGTCGTTGGTTGGCTCGAATGGCGGAGAATAGGGAGCCAGGACCTTCGGCTCGGACTTTATCTTTTGGCCGCCCTGGCGAGCGTCGGGCTCATCTGGAGCATGGCGGCCATCTACAGGCTCGAAGCCGTCCCCGTCTGGAACAACGCCATGACGCCCTTTTCTTTCTTTATGACGGCCTTCATCCTGGGCGCCTTGGGCTCGGCCGTGGCCCCGGCCTTCAAGCTGTTGAGGGAAGGGGAGGGGGCCCCCCCCTTCGCGGGCCGGTTTCCTATGAACGCGGCCGCCCTGGCCTTACTGGCCCTGAATTTTATCGGGGTCGTCCTGTTCGATCCGAATTTCGGGATCCGGCGCCTTGGGCGGCGGGGGTTCGGCTCAAAACTCTCCCAGGTTTTCGTCCTGCTCTACGGCCTCAGACTGGCCTTCCTCCTTACCGCCGCCGTTGCAGTCGTTCCGTCCATTCTGGCGGAATCTCCGTTGACGCTGGGTTCACCGGTCCAGAATCTCATCATCTGGGCGTTCGCCGCGGCCCTGGTTTCGGAAACCCTGGGACGGGTCCTTTTTTATGCGCTCTTTGAAAAGGACGGGCTATAGGGGTTCGATTTCGTTCGGGCCCCCTCCGGAGTTCCTGCAGGTATTTCTTATAGTCTTCGGGCGTGTTGAGGTTCCGGAGCCAGCCGGAGTCTTTCAGCCTGACCTTGCGCGTCCGGCATCGGTCAAAGAGTGTCAGGATGGAGAAGTCACCTGCTTGGACCAAAGCCTCGATCTCCGGGATGACCGATCGCCTGTAAACGGCGAAGAGGGGCTCGAAGAACCCTCCGGACGAGACGGGGATCACGATGTCGAATCCTTGAGCTTTCGCGATGAGTCCGGCCAGGAAGCCGACATCGATGTCGGGGATGTCGCAGGCCAGAACGGCGCAAACATCGTTCTTTGCGGCTTTCAGTCCCGCCAGGATCCCGGCCAGCGGGCCCTGGCCCGGAGCGGCATCTTCGACGATCCGGCAGCCGGGAGCGTCCACGGCCTGGTTCCTGGAAACGGAGATGAGGACCTCGTCGAACATCCCTTCGACCTGGCGGAGGACCCTCCTGATGAGCGGCCCCCCGGGAAGGGTCAGGCTTGCCTTATCGAACCCCATCCTCCGGCCTTTCCCGCCGGCGAGGATGATGAGGCTCGTGCCTTTTCGTCCGCGGCCAGGCTTCTTACCCATAATGAAACATCATAAACAAATCCGCTAATTTGCGAAAGTCATTGGCCGTTCAACATGAAATGCATCTCTTGAGTTTTGTGCGGGGTCGTTATGCAGAAGGCAGGTCCGAGGCTGCGAATTTCCCGTGACCGCGCCGCGCGTGTTATAATGCCGGTCCTGGATGAGCTTATCGGCACGGATGTCCTCAAAAGGCCGTCGCCCTCCCATTCACCTCCGCGATGTGCACCCGGGATGCCGCTTATCAGGAGGTCATGGACCATAATCCTGATGAAGTGCGCGTCGCCAGTTTGAGCCTTCTCGCGAAAGCCCTCGGCGAGCAGATGACGGCTTCGCATCTGGCGAAGAACCTCAAAGTCCTTTCGCTTTTTCTGATCGCCGGCATGGATTCCCTCGTCGACGAGCGGGCCGGCCGCGTTCATCCGGAGAAGGACGGGCCTGCCGATCGACGCCTATTTTTCGGCGACAAAAGCGGAATGGATCCTGAAGCGCGCGGGCCGCGGACGTAACTCCAAGGGCGCCGGATTGTGTTTCGGAAATACCGACGCCTGGCTCCTTTGGAAATTGACCGGCGGGAAACGCCATGCGACCGACCCGACGAACGCTTCCCGGACCATGCTCTTCAATATCGATTCGTTGAGTTGGGACGATGAACTTTGCGGGCTTTTTAATGTCCCTAAGGCCATCCTTCCCGAAGTCCTCCCGTCTTCGTCGGACTCGGCGCGCCCTATTGGGACGCCGCGGCCAGGGGGACGATCGTCGGTTTGACCCGGGGGGCGGGCAGGAACCATCTCGTCCGGGCAGCCCTAGAAGCCATGGCCTATTCCACCCGCGATGTCCTGGAGACCATGCGGAAGGATTCGGGATTGAAGATCAGGGAATTGCGGATCGACGGTGGAACGGCCGCCAATGAATTCCTCTGCCAATTCCAGGCTGACATCCTCGGCATTCCGGTCCTCCGCCCCAAGACCATCGAGACGACGTCGCTCGGCGCGGCTTATCTCGCCGGCCTGGCCGCTGGTTTTTGGAAGGACCCCGCGGAGATCGGGCGATTCTGGACCATTGATAAAGAATTCGCCCCCGTCATGGCCCGCGGCCGGGCCGAAGCCCTTTATGGCGGATGGACGGCCGCCGTCGCCCGCGCCCTCAATTAGACATATGTCCGCACTTTAGCACGGGTCTTCGCGGGAGGAAACCTTCAGCACTTGTCTATGTTATTGATAATATGTATATTAATATTATGGCGGGTTTTGGCTCGTAATTTGCATACAATTCCCGGCGAGGAGGGCATATGAGTATGAGAAAGATGCTTTTTATGTTCAACAAGAGGATTGTTTTAGCCGTTTTTGCTCTGGCCGTTTTTCCTGGGGTCGTCGCCGCTCAGAAGTCGAGCCTAATCTACCCCTGGTGGGGCCCTGACGAATTCAGTTACTTTACTTTGCCCATCGGCGGCTGGAACGTCCTCGGACCGTCTTCCGTCCGGGGAACGGCGATGGGGGAAACGCTTTTAGGGAACACGGGTCCGGCATCGGGCTTCTTCAACCCCGCCGCGCTCTGCCGGCCGGAGACGGCCGCTTTCACCCTGAGCTACAGGTACGCCCACACGGTTTATAAAACGAATTATCCTTCGCCATTCTACAACTTGGTCAAGATGGCGTTGCCCTGGCGTAACGACACGGCTTCGTTCGCCAGGAATACGGAAAACCTGGATAGGGTGGGTATCTCCTTGCCCATCGGAGACTGGACGGTGGCGGCCAACTATGGGCTTTTTCAGGAGTTTAACTTCCCGGACATCAGGCCCGGATCCTATTCCTATTGGAGCGAGGTCAGGCAATCCGGGAAACTTCGCGGCGCCAACTTATCGGTGTCCCGTTCTCTGACCCGTTCGTTCTCGCTCGGCGTTTCGGTCTCCTACCTCTTCGGAGATCTCTTCCGGTCCCAAACGGTGCCTTGGCTCTATTGGATTATGGACGGGGTTGTCCACAGCGGAGGGCCGCTTCCGCCGACATCCGAACTGGACCGATTGAAGGTCGAGGATTACAGCATCGAAGAATATAACCTCGATTTCAACGCCCTGGCGTTCAACCTCGGATTGACTTTCCAGGCTGGAAAGGACTGGACGATCGGCCTTCTTATCCGGCCGCCCTTTAAACTCAACACGGACGCGAACGTCCATGTGACCTATGGTGATCCCGCCCAGCCGCCGGTCCACAGCGTCGACGATTATTCCCTGAAGCAGCCGTTCGTCGCGGTGTCCAGCCTATCCTTCAGGCCCGTTTCCGGTTTCGAGCTCGCGGCGGACCTTTCGTACTGGGGGTGGGGGCAATCCACGGCCTCTTATCAGACAGGCTGGTATTATGGCTCCGCGTTTAAGAGCGTCCTCAAGCTGAACTTGGGCGCCGAGTATGAGATGGATTTCTCAGCCGGCCGCGTCAAAGGCCTGGCCCTTAGGGCCGGGTATATTTATGATCCCCAACCTTATCCCTACGCGGAGAGCTGGGCCCGGAGTTTCCTGACGGGAGGGTTCGGCCTTTCCATGGGCGATTTCGAGATCGAAGCGGCGGCCAAAATTGGCTTTACGGCCTCGGAACTCGGCCGACTCCACTCGAACATCTTTCAGGTGGGCGCTGGATACAGGTTCTGAAATAAAGGAAACATAAAGATCACGGCGGGGCCCGAGAAACGCGGCCGGAAGCGCAGTGATGTAGACCTATTCGTCGCAGACATGGGCGCGCGCCGCCGGCTTATCCGGAAGGCCTGAAATATCCGCTATTTCTAGGGTATCTCCGGGCTAAGGGTCGAAAACGGACTCGAGCCGGTTTGACTTCGTTCGGGCGACGCAGGATAATTTTCCGCACATGGCAAAAAAAGCGGGCGGGAGAACGGGCTTCATGAGGGCGATCTCCGATCTTTATCCCGGCCTGATCAAGAAGGCCAGGGAAACGATCGAGGCGTCCGAGAAGGAATACGAGCGGTGGGCATCAGGGAATGCGGGGAGCTTCCTCTGGGAGCACACGCTCCACGTCGCGTCCCTCGCCTACGAACTTGCCATCGATGAAGGCTTCGATCCTGTCCTGCCATCCCTGGCGGCCCTCTTCCATGACGCCGGCAAGTTCGCAGGAGGCGTGTATCATAGGGGGCGATGCCCCGAAGAGGAGGATTCGGCCGCGCTTGCCGGAACCGTTCTCGGCCAAGCGGGAGCGCTTCGGGCGGACATCGCGAAGGTCCGGAAGGCCATCCGGGCCCTCTACGACGAGAAGGCCGGCCGCGACCCCATCGCCGACCTCGTCCATGACGCCGATTTCCTGTCCAAGTTCGGCTATCTCGGGATTGCCAACTTCTTCATCAAGTCCACCTTGCGGGGAAGGAACTTGAACGGCGCTATCATGAATTCCCTGAGTAAGGAGCTGACCTACGCTTCGGCCCTGCCCTCGAATATGAGGACCGGGGCGGGGAGGCGGGCGGCGGTCAAAAAAGCGAGGGACACCCAGAGGTTCTTCCGGGAGCTCCTCCGCGAGCTCAAGGATACCCACGGTGTGGAATATAGGCTCAGGAAAGCGCGCGTCGCCCACCCGGGAAGCGCGGAGACGGGGACCGAGGTCCGGCTCGTCGTTCCCGCAAAATGCGAATCCTGCGGCGGCTGGTGGAGGCGCGAACTCGCCGTGGAAAAGGGCGTTAAATGCTTGACGCTCGACGCCCTCCTCCGCTGTTCCGGCTGCGGCGACAGTTACACGATCTCTTTCTGCCTGCCGGAGGTCCCGCCGAAGGCCCGGTCTTCCGGGCGCCGGCCCTGATCCGGATGGATCCCATACGTTCATGCCGTCCCGCCGCCGGGGGACTCACCTTTAGGGAGGAGATACGAAGGCAAAAAATCCCCCCCCCTTTCATCCTTATCGGTCATTGACCGACCGCTTGGCGAGACCTATCCTAAGGACTCTAAGGGGAAGTTGCCCTAATGAAAGAACGAAGAAGGGACGTCAGGATCGTTGAGGAGAACCGGATCGTTATCGATATCTCCGGCGCGGAAGACCTGGAAGTCGGGGACACCATCCGCGCCTTTACCAAGGACCTGTCCCTGGGAGGCGCGAAGCTGGAGACGGACAGGTCGTTTGATCCGGGCTCGGAACTCAAAATGACCCTGTACCTTTCCCAGTCATGGCAGGTAGTGAAAATCCGCGGCCGGGTCAAATGGGTCAAGGAAATCGACCATGGGCTGTACGAGATAGGCATCGAATTCATGCATGAGATTCCGGGAATCATCATGCCGCTCATCAGCCATCTCTTTCGGAAACAGACGAATATCCCTACGGATATCCGCAATTTAGGAACGTCCGGGACGAAAAAGCCGCCGGATGGAACAGGGAGGTCAACATGATACAAGCCGCAGACATTCTGGACGCGGGATTCGAAAAGCATATTGAAGACGTCTTTGCGGGGAAGAAGAACGAGATTGAGAAGGCCCTTGTTGAAATCATCGACCAGGAAAAGGTAAAAGTGAAACAACGGATCGCCGTGCTCGAACAGGAATTCCAAAAAGAAAAGGAAAACCTCAACCGGCACAAGGCTATGTTGGAAGCGGTGAAATCCGCCACCGAAGACATTCGGGGCCCGATTCGGAAACACATCGACCAAGCCCGGCACTGCCAAATCATGATCCGGCGGATGGCGGCCCAGATCGGAGAGGAGTGCCGGAAGGCCGGCGAGCTGACCGGGAAGATCCAGGAGCTTCGCCGGAAGGCGGACGAAGAGACGGCCCGCCTCCTGGCGACCCTCGCGAACCGTTACGGGACGACCATTCAGATCGCCGACTCCCTCGAGACGGACAACATCAACGCGGACTTGGAACAGGAGTTGCGCCAGCTGAACGAATACCGGGAGCGGCTGTCCGCGGAGGATGGGGAGCCCACCGGCGCCGGAGAAGGCGCCATGGAGATCGGGACTGGATATGAAGACGATCTCCAAGTTCCCGAGAACTCCGGTCCATCCGAAACCGCCGTTATGCCGGAAACCCCTCAGAGAGAGGAAGAACCCCGGGGGACCGTTCCGCCGCCGCCGGCCGCCCCGGAAGAGACCTCCGGAGGAACGGATCCGGACGCGATATTCGGGATGCTGGAAGCGTACAGACGGACGGAATCCGTTCCCAACGGAGGTGAGTTCCACTATTACCAGAAAGACGCGGCCATCGTCCTGGATGGCGAATCTCTGCTGGCGCCGACGACCCGCTTGATCGAAGCGGCCAAGAATCGTCACGCCCGTTTGGCCGAAACGAAATCCCCCAAGGGGCAATTCTTCCTCAAACGGGAGATTCTCGATCAACAGGAGCTCCTGAGGAAGGTCGTTCTGAGGGCCGTCAAACTCTGCGAAAAGGAAGCGGGCTCTCTTCCCCATCATACATCCGACATCATCAACGTCCAGACGCTCAAGGATATTCTCGAGAAGCTGAACATGGGAAACTGGAGCGACCCCTATGGCATGAAAATTTTCGAAGACGAAATCTCCGCCCTCAAAACCTCATTATCCGCGAGGACATCAGCCCGTTTGGCCTACCAGAAGTCCATCCTCGATCAGCTCAACCAAAATTAGGCTCCTCCGAGAAGGACGGGACCGGACTTCAGGCGCAAGGTCCCCTCGAAGGCCGGTCCGGGAAGGCTAAACCTTTAAGGTCCGCTCAGTCCGCCCCGCCCAAGCCCCCAACCCACACCAAACGTAAGAGAACCATAAATAACAACGAAATAGCTTGGGCCGCCCCTGCCTTTATCCCTGCCTTTACCTTAAAATGCGAATCCTGCGGCGACAATTACACGATCTCTTTCTGCCTTCCGGAAATCCCGCCGAACGCCTCGTCCTCCGGGCGCCTTTGGAATGGAACGCCATCGCGGTCGAAGTAACCAACTGAAATCGGACCCTTCTTCCGCGGCTCCGCTTCGCTGCGTTTGTTACTCTTTTCCTTTCATGATCTCCAGGAACTGCTCGGCGCCGGCGGGAGCTTTTGTCAGGAGGCTCACGCCGATGACGGCGACACCCGAGAGGATAGTTGCCGGTACCCACTCGGACATGGCGGCTTTAAGCGCGGGGATGGAATACCAGATGATCTCCACGGCCGTCCCGATGAAGATCCCCGCTGCGACACCCCATTTGGTCAACCGTTTCCAATAGAGCGAGAGCAGGATGGCCGGGCCGAACGCGGCCCCGAGCCCGCCCCAGGCGAAGAGGACCATGTAGAAGACGAGCTTTTTCGCGTAGACGCCGA
>Ga0315279_10008396_pt1 | contig 12507 bp, 15 predicted proteins | sample YL17G06_20_MG_FD_203694 | JGI IMG/M metagenome (GOLD analysis project Ga0315279, IMG submission 203694) | Sediment microbial communities from Yellowstone Lake, YNP, Wyoming, USA - YL17G06_20 | ecosystem: Environmental > Aquatic > Freshwater > Lake > Sediment | place: USA: Wyoming | collected... | reverse complement strand
TTGATATTGATTCTGAATTCATAAAGCTAATTATGGTTCAGCCTGAATCTCATAATTAAGCGCATGCGCGGTGGCGTGTGCCCCCAGAATCAATCTGGGAAATCACGCACACCCCTAATAGGGGTATGATTAACCTTATTGTACATAACATCTAGTCCTGTCAGTATTGTGTATTTACACTTGAAATATCCCTCATCAAATAAGAAAACCAAACCAAGCATTCAGTTCTGTCTTAATAACTTACTTTTTAGATAGCTTTAATTTCCTTTTCAGGCGTATTATTCTTTGGATATGTCTAGAAAGAGAAAATATAAAAACGATATTTGCTCGGAGTGTAAGGTAAGAAACGAGGATTCTTCAAAGAAAAGACTGTATCAATGTAAATATTGTGAAAGATGGTTCTGTAAAAAGCATTTAGAACCTAGACTAGCCGTTATGAAAGACTTGAAGACAGCAATAAAAGACGTAGCCTGGAGAGACTTGGTTGAGAAGGAGTGGGGAAAAGAAAGTGGACATCCAGACTACAACTACACTCAAGAAAGAATGACTGAACTTAAGGTCGAAAAGCAGATAATACGAGCGAAGATGGATGCATTTCTCGATAAATCAACAGTTGATAGAAGAAAAAATAACAGGATACATAGAACCAAAGGAGAAAAAAGCGATGTACCTAGCCACCTGAAGACTGCACTGATAGTTACCCTCATTATCGCAATCATGATTGGAGCAGGCATCCTTATACCCATGCTTGCTCTCACGACAGGAAGCCCTTTTGTTGTCATACTCGGAATTTTGGGTTTTTGTTTTTTGATCTTTTTGTTGTTATCCTCAGCGAAAGAAAAGAACTAGTGTTTGTTTAAATTTGCGCCTCATTGATCACTTTTATTCGCACTTCTAGACTTGTCAATATTTACGTATTTACACTGGAATTTTCTAAATTCTAATTCTAAGTTAGCTTATTTTTTAGAAATTTCTTTTTTATCTGTTTAGAAATCTTAGGCATGCTAAGAGATAAATCTTGATCATTTATGTTATTCTAAGATAATGACTACAAATGGAGGCCAATGACCATGTACTGGCGCGAACTATTGATGATCAAAATATTCCGACTGGTCAAGAAGCTGCAAATAGACAAACTGCTAAGCATGGACAAAATACTGCTCGTCAAAGGAGAAACATACCCATTTATCGATTACTTCAAAGGTTTAGAGAGGGTTAAGGCTGTAAGACAAATCTTTGGCAAAGAAACTGAGGAAGTACTCCGCAGTCTCAAGGTGGAGTTCACTTGGATAGGAGGCTATATGTGGATCAACAGTGCAGACGGGCATCTTGTTGTTAACTCCCGCTACTTGAAGAACGGCGATAGAATCGACATATATCTTGACTTAATACATGAGCTTGTCCATGTGAAGCAATTTATGGAAGGGAAGAAGCTTTTTGACACAAATTACAACTACACTGAGAGACCTACTGAGGTTGAGGCTTATCAACACGCTGTAGAAGAGGCGAAGAGACTAGGATTAAATGATGCGCAAATCTGTCAGTATCTTAAGACAGAATGGATGAGTTATGAAGACTTGAACAATCTAGCAAAGACTCTAAACGTTAAATGTACATAAATCTAACGCGCTACAAGTGATAGCATGAACAACAGTAGCAGTTGAGAAGCAGTTCTGCAACAGAGAGGCTTGAGAGAACAAAGAGGTTGGAAAGAGATAGGCTTGAACACGAAGTGTTCGCTATCAGAATTTATCTTTTTATTTTTTCTTATATAATATTATAATAAGAATTTTCTAAAAGATAGTGGGTTGGAGAAATTGAATTGAAGATTCTTCCACAAAACAGAAGAATGATTTACATAATATGCAACAATGTGGAGATGAAAATGAAACACTCGAAAAATGTTTTCACACAATTGATTCTTCTATGCACGCTGGCCTCATATTTGGGTTTGATATTTCCAGCTAATGCAGCTGGTTCAGTCAACACATTAACACATAGTGGTTGGCTTGATTCTGTGGGCTATTATCATGTTTCCGGTGAAGTGCAAAACGTTGGTGATGGTGTTGTAAGGTTCGTTAAAATTACTGCAACCTTCTATGACTCAAACAGCATCGTGATAGCGGTTGATTTCACGTACACTGCGTTAAGTGTCATTCTTGCTGGAAAAAAGTCACCATTCGAGATTCTGTTGATTGATACTGGACAGGCACTTAAGGTGCACCATTATAGTCTAAGCGTAACATATTCAGTAACAAGCCCTATTCCTATGGGACTTGAAATGCTTTCACACAGTTCTTACATTGATGGAGTGGGATACATGCATGTTGTCGGTGAGATAAAGAATGTTGAAACAAGTACAGCAACCTTTGTCAAAATTATAGCAACCTTCTACAATTCATCGGGGCATGTTGTAGCCACCGATTTCACATATTCTGACCCACATGACATTGACCCTAATCAAACTGCACCTTTTCAATTACTTTTGATATATGCAAATAGGGTTCCTCTCATAGCAAGTTACGCACTAACCGCAGAATCTAACCAATACGCACTCGTTTCAGAATTTCCGTCATTCCTTACTCTGTCGCTACTACTTATGGTAATACTACTGGCAGTCGTAGTCCACAAGAGGAAACATAGTTAGTTTCGCTTTTCTTCACTTGAGACTTGAAGGATTTCATCAAGCACCAAACTTATAACAAAGAAACTGCCCCCGCATCCGCACGGGCGCAAACGCAAAATGAGCAACAAAAGAAACGTCGTGTTATATCTAGACAAAGAACTTCTTGAAAAGACTCGTAATCTTGGCTTCAATCTCTCAAAAACAGTTGAAAACCACTTAAAACAACTAATCACTCAATTATCACACGTCAATACTCAAAACAACTGTGAAAACTGCAATATTTTTGGTAGCCCGGGAGAGATTCGAACTCTCGTCAGCGGGTCCAAAGCCCGCTATGCTTGTCCACTACACCACCGGGCTTCATGTGTATGGTATTTTTGAACTAACTCTTTATTAAGCGATTTTTGATTACAGACCTAACTTAAGAGTAAGGTTTCAGAAAAAAGTTTCTATGCACGCTCAACGGTTATGCCGTTTGCAGTTTTTGTTATTTTGACCGCGATGTCTTCGCCTTTCGTCCAGCCTAAACTTTCCATAAGGTCTTTGCTGAAGTGAAGGAAACCGTATTTGTTGATTTTACCTTTAAAAACGCCTTTCGCTTTTTGCTCGATTATCTCTGCAGCTTTGTCATTTGCCGTTTTACCTTCAGCTTTAGCCTTCTTTTCAAGAGCTTTGTATGTTTTCTCTGGCAACGGAATTTTTCTATTTGCCTTTGCCGTATCCTCGTTGTGCGCCTTACCTTCTTTTTGGATTAAACTTTGCATTTTTTCTCAACCTCCTTTTAACCCGCTTATCGGTCTATGCCGAAAAGCAATGAGAAAAAGGACGGGCTTTCGCCCGAATTAAAACTGGAAACTTGGCATTTCGGTTTGCCACTTAACCTACTTTGCACGCCTATGGGTTTGCTTACGGGTTAAGTTTGAAGTTATCCCGTTTACCTATTTCGGGTCGCACTCCGAAACCTATACGCCGCCTGATTGTCGTCAACCTTGGCGTCGCGCTTTTTGCGGTCATCGTTCGCTAAAAGCGGTCTGCGTCTGAGGGGTTGCGTTTTAATCGGCTGCTGCCTTGGGTGTTTCGCTTGACCTTTACCCTAACCCGTGCGGACGAGGGTAGATGGGCGAAACCTTTGTCCGCTCTGCTTTAACGCCTTTTTGCCCTTTTCGCCTACGCCTTCGTTGCTTGCCTCGAGCCGTATGCCGTTGAGGTGCTTAACGCAGGTTTCGGCTACGTTTGCGTTTGTGGCGCTGCTTTCGTTTGGCTTGTGCGTGTCGCTTTGCGACACAAAAGACGTAGGCTCAGGTCTATTTAAAAAATTGGTCTGAATTGTTGAGTTGTGCCTATTTAAGCCACAAAAATTGACTCTTTTCTGAAAATACGCCTAGTCTAGTAGACGGGGATATCTCCCGAAGAGGCACTATACTAAGGGTGACTTCCAGAATTAACACGCTACGCCACTTATTAACCCTAATGGAAGATTTCTTATAAACGAAGAACTTGGATTGCCGATTTCTTCGCGCTCTTTCAAGAATAATAGAAGAAAAAATGGGGGTTATTCTAGAGAGGTTCCGCATTTCCCACAGAATTTTGAATCCGCTGGGAGATTAGCTCCACATTTTGGGCAGACCTTGTTAGCTTTTTGTGTCGTTTTGCTTTGTACAACACTGGTTTCTTTTGAAACGGATGGTTTCTTGCGGTAGTGAACCGTTGTAAAGGCAAGAACGACCACGATAGCTCCGAGAGCAATTATTGTCCAGAACCACCATTGCATCCAAAATGGAGACTGTTCGGTCCCTGCATAATCGTTGTATACATCGTCTGAAGTCAGAGCACTATTGTATATTTTGACTTCGTCTATTTTCCCTATCCATGTTTGGGGGGTGCTCGGTGTATCGACAGGATCGCCTCCGACAATGTCTGCTTCTTGGCCTATCGTTAATGTCGTAGAACTCACTCTCAAAGGTTTGTCCTCAGTGGGTTTAGACATTTTTTCGACCCCGTTCACGTAGAGCCTAGCATAGTCGTTTCTCTTGAAAGTCACAACGAGGTGATACCATTGTCCCTCGGAGATTAAGCCAGGAATCGACACGGGTTCCAGACCAACGTCTCCTCCTCCCTGATAGAAGAACGCGGCTGAAATGTAGGGCACAGGATTCGTGTGATTGAAGTAGTATCCTGAATAGAACCCTATAAGAAAGGTATCATCATGAACTGATGACTTCCTGACAATTTGCCGACCAGCATCACCAAATTGTTGAGGGTACGCAGCGGGATTTGTTGGGTCGAATTCTGGATACACCCACGCTTCAACCGTCATGGCATCAGTTACGTCAAGTTGTGAACTCAAGGCAACATAGTTATTCTGTGCTCCATCAAACCTCAATGCTCCTCCTCCTAGCTCGTGCGCGCTAATAATCCCTGTCGTCCAGACTGGTACTCCACGAATTATTCCATTATTTGTCCCCACAGAATCGTGAGCAATGTCTCCACTTCCCTCGTCAAACTTCCAGTAACCAATGAGACCAGAAGTCGCAGATTTAGCTTGCTGTGGAAGTATTGAAAGCGCTGACGTCCCAATCAAGAACACGATGGCAATTGACAGCAGTTTTGTTCTCGTTTTCATTTCATTTCCTCCGAATAGCTGTTGAGGTTTGGAGATATAAAACGATTTTTTTACGTAATTTGGTTGTTACGTTATCTGGTTGGGAAAAACTAATATTACGAGATTGTGTAACTACCATAAGGGAAAGTAATGTCTGAACCTTTCTACCAGCTTCTTAAACCATTCATTTGGCCTAGATACTACGAAGAAGGACCACCGAGATACGTCGATATTGCTTTCCTGAGCAAAGACTTCACAGACATCGATGGAAAGGTAAAGGAGCCTTTGAAGTCCATACTCGATTTAATAGTCATCGGTTACCGACCAGTTACGAGTCTATCAATATTCTCTATTCTGGTGGAAAACGGAAACAAGCCAATGTATGGCTCTCAAATCGGTGCAGAACTTGAAAAGAAGTTTCAATTGCCGAAAGGATGGTTCACAAGAACGCGTTACTACGACACTAGAATAGGAAAATTACTTAAAATACTTCTGAGGCAGAGCATTCTGGAAGAGATGAAAGTGAAGGACTGGAGAACAAACAAGGAATATGTCGGTTACCGCATTACCGAACACATCTATCCAACCCTCAAAGAAAGGATACTATCCCTTCACCGTGGGGAAAGTCTACTGATTCTTACCCCATCAACCCCAAGCAACGCAGTCGGCAAAAAGCCCGAAACAATGAGACATTGTCCAAAATGCAACGCCCCTGTCACTTCGCCCTCAGCCAGATATTGCGAACTGTGTGGGAGTCCTCTTAAGACAAACTGCCCTAACTGTGGAAAGGAAATGAGCCTAGAATACTCGTTCTGTCTGAACTGTGGCACGAGATTCGAATAGCACGAGCAATTAGTGAGACGCGCACACCAAAAAACATCTTGAACTAGCCCGCGCTAGAAGAGAACGCGTTCCTTCCAGCGATAGATAATGTACTTCTCAAGACTCAATCATGAGTTATCTGTTTTCTTGCAAAAGCGCCTACAGCAACGCGCTGTGAAGCCACAATCCTTAGTGTGGATATACCACTCTCAATCGGGGTATTGCTCCCGTAATTCCCTCAAACAGTCGGCTTTTCACTATTCTGATATACCCAATGAGAGATAGGCAATCGTGAATATAAGCCTGGCGAAAGATTGAAGATTTCTCCCATATCTTCCTCTTTTTTCTCTGTTTGGAGCGAAAGAATTCGCGCAGTGTTTTGGAGCTAAAGCTAGATATACCCATTTCAGCTCATTAAAAGGTTAATGCTAGTGAGTGGGGAATTGGGTATGAGTAAAACACGCGGGGTATTTTTGGCAGTATTGTTCTCTCTTATGCTCGTTGCCATGTTCAAAGGATGCGTGGCTACGGCAGAACCATATACAGATGGGTGGACGAAAACCTACGGAGGAATGAGCTTTGATGAGGCGAGGGCTTTGGTGCAGACGAGTGATGGTGGATACGCACTAGCAGGCTCGACATTGTCTTTTGGCGCTGGCAGCAGTGATTTTTGGCTCGTCAAGACGGATGCTTCAGGTGTAATTCCAGAGTTTCCTTTACATGTGATTCTTGCTGCCTTGCTCGTTGTCACCTCGTTGGCAGTGATTCTGTCAAAGAGAAAGTTTCGAGGAAAAACAATAAAGCCCTGTTAGCACGCACTGTGGATGCCGAGTTCTCCGAGAATGGTACAAATCGAATCACTATCACGCACTCACCGAGCGCTCTGCTTTCTAGGCATAGGGTAAACGGCCTTGCTCGGATCGGTGGGAGTTTGGCGAAGAGCCAAACGTCCCTAGTTTCAGCGTGTGACAATTTGCGGCCTGCGCAAATCTTATCCCAACTAGTGTGTTGAGGAGTATCTGGATAATTGAAGTGAACAAAAGTGTATCCACGCAAAGTGAAAATCACTGAGAACCAGATGAGTGGACGGAAAGGCGAGCATGCAATAGAGAACCGTTTATCTTCTTTCTCCAATATCATGCATCCTGAACATGATGTAGGAATTGATTATTTCTGCGAACTAATAGAGAAGGGATCACCAGTAGGCAGATATTTCTGTGTTCAGGCGAAGAGCACAAAGAGTTATGGTAACTGTTGGATGGGCGGTATCAAGAAAGAGACGTTACGGTCATGGCTAAATCAAAGGTATCCTGTTTTTTTGATAGTCTATGATGAATCGAGCAGGAACTGCTATTGGATTTCAATTCAGGAAAATAGACAATTTCTGATCAACAGAATGAGCAGCGGTGCTAAGACTGTCGGTATGAGAGTCGGTAAGTCTAATGTATTGGAAGAGAGTGGCGACAACACTGCATTCGTAAAAAAAGTCAAACAAGATAGCGTATTGATCAACGCGTTGCATGGTGTCCCAGAATTCATAAGCGAAGGAGGGTATGTTGGTTTTATTCCTGTGCTGTCGTTGACGGACGCCGCAAGGGCGATGATCAAGGATAAGGTGCGCCAAGGCATTGATTATCTTATTTATGATCACATCTTGAAAGAAGATTTTCAGGATGCTTATGAATTGTCTAAGATACTCGCCCAATTTGACCAAGGACACTATGATCACTTTCTGATACATGCGCGGATTTGTGGGCATCTTGGGAAATTTGAGGAAGCAAAAGAAAACTACGACATTGCGATCAAGATATGCAAGGATGATCCAAATTGGAATAAGAGAAAGGGTCCACAGGATCCATCCATAGAAGATATAATAGCAATGATCGAGATTGAAAAAGCCAAGTTTATGTTAAATCCACAAATGTAGCAGCCTGTAGTTTTCCTGCTTATGATTTGAAAGTGTGAGGTTAAATGGTGTTCCCATTAGATTTATTATAGGCACATAAATCGGGTGTAGGTTATGGCAAACGGCCTTCCTCGCATCGATGGGAGTTTGGCGGAAAGCCAAAACTTTCTATGTGCGTACATCTTAAGCAGGCTATTCCCTTTTCATGTTTCGGCATTTTCGCAATAGTCTTGACGGTTGAGCAGTACTATGAAAAAACACTCAAACACGAATCAGATTTTGGATTTAATTATTCGTTCAGCTTCGTCTTTGATTTGTTTTAAATGCGTTACAAGAGTCGTCATGTCTGTAGGGGCGGAAGGGTCAAAATACGTTTTACCAAGTATTTTCATAGCTTCAGATTTGGAACGAGGGTCTGCAAGTTCTGCGTGACTAACTAGATGACGAACATTTTTGTATTTTTTTCTAAACGGATGATTATTTGGGTATTCGTCTTCCACGACTTGATAGAATTCCCTTATTTGTTCGACAATATCTATTGATGAAAGTCCTCGTCTATAATGCGAAAGTTGCCGAGCAAGTTTTTCATTCATGCCCTGCAAAACATTTGAGAATGCAGTAGTTGTTATGTTCACCTCTTGTGGCTTCGAAATTACGGCATCGGCTGAACAGAAAGTGGCTCCCGTTTTTGGCGTTCCAGATGTTCCGAGTTCATTAATTTGCTTCAAGGTGCAAGAAACGCCAAAACCACTAATAAATGAGATCATATCGATACATCGATTAGCTTTTAATTTGGAGTGGTTTATTGCTTCAACAAACGACAACTCGGGAGTTATAACTTCTATTGACGTAATGCTCGTGTTTCTTCCGTCAGAATCAGTCACCAGTTTCACTTCAGGAAAATCTTTGACTTTCAAAACGAGGATTCTTTTTGGCTCAAGTTTGAAAACAGCTTTCCATTTGCATTTCTTGACTTGTTGTCCGCTATTCACTAAACCCACCAACATGCGGTATATCAGTTCTTTTAATATGTATTTTTTGCATCTCTAACTTGGGCTTTCGTGTTTGTGCACAATGACAAAATTTCATAAAAAGTTGCAGATATACCCGGTGCGTTGCATAGGAAAAAAGCTAACGCCAGTCCGCATCGAAGATTTAAGCCAGGACATACCGAATATGCAAAAGCTAGAGCTTCATCACTCAAAGGAAAGCGAGGAAGGGTCTGCAAGTAGACTTTTTAGCAGGCGCTAAGCCGACTGAAACTGCTTTAAAAAAGAGCAACTACTTCTTCACTTGTATGAGCTTGTCTCTAACCGCCTCTGCTACAAACTCGGCCCGACTGCGGTATCCCACGGAAATCTTTGGCTGTGGCGAATACAGGAAGGTGCTTGTCGTGTGGGATGTTGAAGACAGGAGCGTAATTGAACAAGCGAAAAGCCTCTATAACATTGAGATATGGAAAATCTCAAACATCATAAGCGAGTTGATGCAAGAGGTAAAAACCAGACCATACAGAAACGATGTCTTAAGAACTGTTCAATTGATTTCCAAGAAAGCTAATCTTGTTTCTTAGCCTCTATCTTAATTTGACAAAGAACAAGCCAATTAAATTTTGCATGTTGAGGGCCTTCCGCCTCTTCTGCTCCTTCAAAACTGCTCTTTAAGAAATCGCTCAAAAGTGGGCGAAAGCGGTGCTTATGTGTGGCTTTTTGGAATACGCAAAAAGCATAAGCCTCATAACAGAAAAAGTGCACGGAAAAATATAAACAAAGAGAAAAAAGAGAGAGTAGATGTCACTCTGGCTTTAGCCAGTTTGTTCTCATAGCATTTCACACGCGCGTTAGCCTTAGCCATTGCAGAAATCCTGCAGCGTCTCGGCTTTAACATTCAACTGTTGGGGAGCGAGAAATACGTTTCAAACAAACTGCAAACCCTAAGCGATGAAGATTTAGAAAAGGTGAGAGAAGCATTCATTTAACATTGTCACGCACGCTTTATGAAATACTTTTTCTGCCATATACCCTTCGGAAGGAAGGAAGTTTACGCCAAAGAAGTAATGAAAGCCAGCCTCGAAAGGCTTGCACGTTTAATTAGAGTGTGCGGGTTTCTTCTGCAGATGAAGGTTTATCTTTTCTGGGAAAACTTGAATGTATACGTGGTTACAGCTTCTGAAGGTTGTCGGGTTTGCTGCGGCTTCTGACTGTGGCTTTTAGTCCTGTGCCTGTCGATCCGTTCAGGCTTTAAAACAGCCTGTTCTGATGCATAGAATTAAATTTTGATTAACACTAGTACTTATTTGGGGGCAAATGTTGAACACATCTAAGATCATTATTGCATTGCTTCTTGTGGCAACGATACTCTGGGCAGCCTTATTCTATCAAAGCATAATGGAGTACAATGCATGGTCTCACGCGAGAGAATTGCCTTATCAAGTCTGGAATAAAGGCCAGATTATGCTACTTAGCGAATTAGTGTTGTTATGCTTATGGATGGTTATTGCTATAACGAGGAGGAACATTTTCATTGGTGTTGCTGTATTGGGAATAATCATAGCTCCAGCCTTCCTCTTCTCCGCAGGCCTTGAAGATGTTGGGTATACAGTTGAACTTGTTGCCACTATTGGCAAAGGCACTTTGTACCGGATAACTTTGAATCCACTTCTTCATTTTGGAGGCGGTGTTTATGAAAGCTACCGTGGTCCATCTTTAATCCTTTGGACGAGTTCTACGAGGATCGAAAATCTACTTCTTTACTTGTTTTACGGTGAATTAACTTCTTTTTCACTTTTTGGAATCTATGTAGGGCTAAGAAAACTTTATCGGTACACGTACGCACACTTAAAAATAGGGAATTCTGCAACTTCTCGATATGTAAAAACCCATCAACAATAACACTGAAATGAAACATTGATGGTATGGATAATAACTCTATTGAAAAGGAATATCGCAATAGAGAGGTTGAAAAAAACTAAGAGGCTGGAGAGAGGTAGACTATGAACACGAAGTGTTCGTTATTAATGCTTAAAAATGGGAGAGTTATGGGTCTTTTTGTGCGTAGTGGCTTGTGCAGGAGATCTGGTTGAGAATGGCGATAATCGCATTATAGCAGCAGGGCGTTTCTGCCTGAGCCTCCTCCTCTTCTTGTCCATATTGTAACTATCCCATCTATGCAGGTGTTGTCTGCTGTGTCTGTTTCGTCTGGGACAGGGGTAGCATAAGCCCATATGGTGTATTTGCCCTTAGCAAAGCCAGCAGTGTTCCAGGTGAAGGTGGCGATTGTGAAGTTTCTGCCTGTTAGTTCAATGTTGTTGATTTCACCAATTATTGTCGTGTTTGCATAAATTGTTATGTTAATGTTTTCCGTGTGGTTGCCATAGTTGAATATCATTATGTTTATGGACGTGTTATATCCTAGTCCAACAATAGTTTTTGATGCTGTAACACTTGTTATTCCAACATCATGCCTAGCCCAAGGATATGGCTTCATCAATGGATAGTTATCTCTATTGCTGGAGTCAATTATGTAAGGTGTGTCGCCTATCCCATCACTACCAGTCACATTCTGATAAGGACTACTGTAAAGGTCTAAGGCAGCATAGTCACTCCAATAGTTACCGCCAGAAGGATAACCATTGTCCCATATGACTTTCAACACACCCCATTCAGGAGGGGCAGGCTTACAATATGCCTGCTGTCTATTGTCTATGAAGCTGTTGCGGTCGACAAAATTGGTTATATTAATCGGACCCCGTTCCACATAGATGCCATAGCCCGACAGTAGATAGCCATTTTCACTTATGTAGTTGTCTGAGACATTGCTTTCTGCTGCATCAATAAGACAAACACCGCAAAAGTTGTTTCGGCTTAGGATGTTTGAAGAAATTCTGCAATTGCTCGCCACGAGGAGAAGAATCCCGCAATAACTTCTCTCTGCGATGTTGTCGCAAATAGTAGAGTTGAAAGCCCCATTCTCAGCTCTTATCGCCCAGCAGCAATTGGTGACAAGATTTCCCACAATCTTGGAGTTATTGACACTATGGTATACCCAGATGCCGCTGTCAACCCCCGCCGAGCCGCTGTTTCTAATTGTGAAGTTCTGTATTGTGATGTTGTCTCTTCTTAGCAGAACGACTGTCCCTGTCGAACTTCCATCTATTATTGTAGCGTTCCTATTTTCGCCAAGAAGTTCTATCGTCTTGTTCACATTCAAGTGTTCATAGTATGTTCCATTTCTGACGAAGACTGTGTCTCCTTCATTTGCATTGTTTATGGCTTCTTGAATTGTTGGATAATCATCTGGAACAGTTATTGTTCTAGGTTCTGATTTAACTGGTTGAATGTTAAGCGCCAACGTTAATGTGCTCACTAATAGTAAAAATAACATTATTCCAGAAACAGTTTTCCTCAGCAATTCAATCCTTTCTCCTAACTACAAATGCACCTTTCCTAGAAATAAAACTTACGCAAAATCCTCTATGGTCATGTGTAGTCTGTGTGAGCGTGCGCGCGCTGCCTCTAAAAGAGATTTTGTAGGTCTATCACCGTTCGGGGA
>Ga0315279_10008395_pt1 | contig 12509 bp, 8 predicted proteins | sample YL17G06_20_MG_FD_203694 | JGI IMG/M metagenome (GOLD analysis project Ga0315279, IMG submission 203694) | Sediment microbial communities from Yellowstone Lake, YNP, Wyoming, USA - YL17G06_20 | ecosystem: Environmental > Aquatic > Freshwater > Lake > Sediment | place: USA: Wyoming | collected... | reverse complement strand
TCACACAGGCCGAAACCGATCCGCCCATTGACGCCTGACGGCGGGCTCCAGGCTCCAGGCTCCGGGCTCCTGACTCCCGATCCTTGATTCCTGATCCCTGCAGCGCTTTCGTTCCCGCCCTACTGGCCGCAGCCGATTGCGACCAACGCCGCCCGCAGTTCCTCTGCGCTGACGTCGTTCACGATTTCCACCTGCCCGATCCCTGTCGGCAGCACGAAGTGCAGGAGGCCGGCCACGACCTTCTTGTCACGCGCGATGGCCGCGACGAGTTCCGGGGTTGGAAGGTCGCGTATCGGCGGCAGGTCGCCGAAACGGAACAGCAGGCGCGCGAACGCTTCCCGTGCGGCGCCGTCCAGCCGCCCGCGCCGGTGGCTCACCTCCGCGGCGACGAGCATGCCGTACGCGACCGCCTCGCCGTGACGGAACCGCCTGTAGCGCGTGACCGCCTCGAAGGCGTGGCCGGCCGTGTGACCGAAATTCAGCACGCGGCGTGGGCCCCGTTCGCGCTCGTCCTGTGCGACGATGCCCGCCTTCGTGCGGCAGCACTGTTCGATCGCCGGGACGAGCGATCCCACCTGGCGGCGCGCGATCGCACCGGCGTCGCGCTCCAGGCGTTCGAACAGCGGAGCGCTGCAGGCCATGGCGTATTTCAGGACCTCGTACAGGCCCGCCCGATACTCGCGCCTGCTCAGCGTGCCGAGAAACGTCGGATCGACCAGCACAGCCGAGGGCTGATGAAATGCCCCGACCAGGTTCTTGCCCGCGCGCAGGTTGACGCCCGTCTTGCCGCCGATCGCGCTGTCCACCTGTGCGACGAGCGTGGTCGGCACGTGCGCGACCGCGATGCCGCGCAGCCACGTCGCCGCGGCGAATCCGGCCATATCGCCGATCACGCCGCCGCCCATGGCGACGAGGCCCCAGCCGCGATCCGCGCCCGACGCAATCAGGCCGTCGTAGATGCGCTGAACCGTGCGAAGATGCTTCGATCGCTCGCCGTCGGGGACGAGGATCGAGGCCTGGGCGCCGAGAGCGGGCCCCACGCGGCCTTCGTGCAGGCGCCACACCCTGGGACTCGACACGAGCACCCGCCGGGCGGGAAAGCCCGTCTCGTCCAGATGGGCGTGCAGCCTCGAAGAGACGCCTTCGCCGATCAGCACCGGGTAGGACTGCGAGGGCGTGGCGACGTCGATTCTGGTCGGATCCATGCCTTTAGGGTAACGGAGCGGAGCTCCGTCAGCAGAATGGTAGGATAACATCACGCGGAGGGCTCGCGACCATGAGGGTGACGCGCCAGCTGTTGTGGGGCGCCGCCGCGTGTACGGCACTCGTCGGCATGAGCGTGATCCTGCTGTCCATGCGATAGTCTTGGATGCTCTTCTCAACGCACAGGATGACGATGGCCAAGAAGGACGATGGCGGTGAAGGATTCGTGACGGAGATCACGCCCAGATCGCAGGATTTTTCCCGTTGGTACACGGATGTCGTGCGCCGCGCGGAGCTGGCCGACTACTCACCGGTCAAAGGGTGCATGGTGATCCGGCCGTACGGCTACGCCGTCTGGGAGCTGATGCAGCAGGCGCTCGATCGGCGCATCAAGGCCACCGGCCACGTGAACGCGTACTTTCCGCTGCTGATTCCCCAGAGTCTCCTGATGAAGGAGGCCGAGCACGTCGAGGGGTTCGCGCCCCAGGTCGCGTGGGTGACGCGCGGCGGCACCGAGGACCTCGAGGAGCCGCTCGCCATCCGGCCGACCTCCGAAGCCATCATCGGCACGATGTACGCCAGGTGGGTGCAATCGTGGCGCGACCTGCCGGTTCTCATCAACCAGTGGGCGAATATCGTTCGCTGGGAGAAGGTCACGCGCCTGTTCCTGCGCACGACCGAGTTTCTCTGGCAGGAGGGACATACAGCGCACGAGACCGAAGAAGAGGCCGAGCGGGAGACGTTGACGATCCTCGATCTGTACAAGGAGTTCTGCGAAACCGAGCTGGCCATGCCGGTCGTCGCCGGGCGCAAGAGCGACAGCGAAAAGTTTGCGGGCGCGGCCAGGACCTACTCGATCGAGGCGCTGATGGGCGATGGCCGCGCGCTGCAGGCGGGGACCTCCCACAACCTTGGCCAGAACTTCGCGAAGGCGTTCAACATCCAGTTCCAGGCGCGCGACAAGTCGCTGCAGCACATCTGGGGCACGTCGTGGGGCATGACGACGCGACTCATCGGCGGGGTCATCATGACGCACGGCGACGAGAACGGCCTCATCTTCCCGCCGCGCGTGGCGCCGTACCAGGTGGTGATCGTGCCGATCCCGCGCGGCAACTGGCAGGAGACGGTGCTGCCGAGAGCGCGGGCGATCAAGGCGGATCTCGCCTCGCACGGCATCCGCGTGATGCTCGACGACCGCGACGTCTACACGCCCGGCTGGAAGTTCTCCGAGTGGGAGCTGCGCGGCGTCCCGCTGCGTCTCGAGATCGGGCCCAGGGACATCGAGAAGTCGCAGGTCATGCTGGCGCGCCGCGACACGCGCGAGAAGATCGCCGTTCCGCTCGACGGCCTGGCCGGCCGCGTGGAGCAGATCCTCACCGAGATCCAGCAATCGTTGTTCGACCGCGCCCTCGAGTTCCGTGACGAGCACACGACGCGGACGGATTCGTGGGACGAGTTCAAGGCGATCATGGAAGGACGCCCGGGATTCGTCATCGCGCCCTGGTGCGGGACCGGCGCGTGCGAGGCGGAGATCAAGGCGGAGACGCAGGCGACCATCCGCAACCTGCCGCTCGACAGTTCCGTGCCTTCCGGACCCTGCCTGAAGTGCGGGAAGAGGGCGACGACGCTGGCATATTTCGCGAAGGCTTACTGAAGACCATCTACCCCCGCCTCGTTCCCGCGCGAGCCTTCTTCTCGATCAGCTGCGCGGCGGCGGCCGGCCACTTCGCTTCGATGCGCTTGACGATGGCATGGCGGCCGCCCACGCGCTCGCGTTCGGCGATCGCGCGGAACGCACCTTTCAGCTGATTCAGCCACTCGCTCGCGCCCGCGATCTGGGCTCGTGCGTAGCCGGCGGCGATCGCCTCGAGCGTTGCACCGTCGCCGACGGCCGTGGCTGCGGCAACGAAGCTCGCCGGCAGCGGGGCGGCCGCGCCGGCCAGCGTCTCCCGCAGATCGTAGAGCGCCACGCGGCTGCCGCGGCCGGCGAGCGCCACGTGAATCGCGCCGCGCGCCGCCCGCCAGGCGGCTTGCGCGCCCGGCGCGCGTGTGCCGGCTTCACGGCTCCTGACGACCTCGACGAGCCGGTGCAAGGTCGCCAGCGGCGCGATGGCGGACGTCTTCTCGACCAGCAGGCGCAGCGCGTCCGGATCGTCCGGCACGACGCCGGCCGCCGCCGCCTCCATCTCGGCCAGCGGATCCACACCGCCGGTTTCCTTCGCGGCGCGCTGGCGCACCACGGGGCTCCGGTCCTCCCGCAACCGCTCCCAGATGGGCGTCAGCACGCGGCTGCCCGTCTCGGTGAGGGCATCGAGTGCTGCCAGGCGGGCGGCGTCGGGCCGGTCGGCGTCGAGGGCGAGCGCGACCAGCCGGTCCAACACCTCGGGCGCGTGCCGGGAATGCAGGAAATTGCGGGCGACGCCAACCGCCGCGGCCCCGATCTCGGATTGCGGGGCGTCGAGCAGCGACAACGCCGGGGCGAGCGCCCGGATGTCGCCGATCGATTCGAGCGCCCGCAGGGCGGCCACCGTCGCGCGGTCGCTGGCAGGAGCCGAGGTGAGCATCGCGACCAGTCGATCGACGGCGCGCGTTCCGATCACCGCGAGCCTGGCAATCGCCGCCTCCCGGCGGACCTCGTCGTCGGCGTGCAGTTCGGCGATGAGCGCCTGCGTCTCCTGGCCGGCCGATCTCTTGATGACCACGGGCAGTAAGCTTACTCTAGACATCTTCTAAGGCCAAAATCGCGAACGGATGAAGCAGCGCCTTAGAAGCTGTCTTAGCGGCCCGCTTCGCGGGCCGGAGGCCCGCCTACCAGGGAAGCTGCGCCGCGCCTGGTGGCCAGTGTCGGCGGTTTGAGGCGCAGCTTCACTGGTTTACCATGAGAAACATGTTGTGCCCGATCGTCGTGCTGCTCGTTGCCGGCGTCCTCCCGCTGTCGGCCCAGTCGAAACTGCCGCGCGGCCGGGCGACCTTTCCAGACGGCACCGTCGTGGCCGTCGAAATCGCGGATACCGAGCCGGTGCGGCAGCAGGGGCTGATGTTCCGCACCCAGCTGGCCCCGAACGAGGGCATGATCTTCGTGTTCCCCGAGCCCGGCTACTATCCGTTCTGGATGAAGAACACGCTCGTCGCGCTCGACATGCTGTGGCTCGACGCGCAGGCGCGCGTCGTGTCGATCGCGCGGTCGGTCCCGCCCTGCAAGGCCGATCCCTGCGCAAGCTATCCGCCGGACGGCACCGCGTCCTATGTGATCGAAGTCGTGTCGGGATTTGCCCGCCAGCACGGCGTGAAGGTCGGCGACGTGGTGAAGCTCGAGGGAGTGCCGGCGAAGGGGAAGTAGGGAGCGTCTTATTCGGGGCTGGCGGGTTCCGCGGGCGCTTTCTTGCGGCGAGGCGCGACCAGCCACGCGATCGCGATGCTGATCAGGTAGAGGCCGATCATCGGCGCCGCGAACAGCGTCTGGGTGAGCATGTCGCCGCTGGGCGTCATGATCGCGGCGAGGACGAAGATGATGAGGATCGCGAACTTGAACTTCTTCAGCAGGAAGCGGGCGGTGACCAGCCGCATCTTCGCGAGGAAGTAGACGAGCGTCGGCATCTGGAAGACGGCGCCCATGCCGAGCAGCATCTTCGTGTAGAGGGAGAAGACATCGTCGATCTTCGGCAAGAACACCGTGTATTCTTTCGAGAAGCCCGCCAGGAACTTCCACATCCACGGAAACAGGAGGTAGTGCGTGAAGGCGGCGCCGGCCACGAATCCTGTCGATGAAAGCGTCACGAACGGGATCGCCCACTTCTTTTCCTTCCGGTACAGCCCTGGAGAGATGAACAACCAGACCTGCCACAGGATGACGGGCGCCGCGAGGATGATCCCCACCAGGAACGCGATCTTGAGATAGAGGATGAACGCCTCGGTCGGCTGGGTGTAAATGAGCTTTCCGCTCATGTCCTGAACCGACTTCAACGCCTTGATCTGCTCCGGCGTCAGCAGCTTCAGCGCGTTCGGGTCGATCCTGCTCAGGGCTTCGCCCGGTCCGTGCGGGAGCATGGCCGCCAGCGGGCGCATCACGAAGTCGTAGAGGTGATCGACGAACGCGAAGGCGATGAGGAAGGTGACGCCCAGCGCGCAGACCGAGACGACCAGCCGCTTCCGGAGCTCGTCCAGGTGCTCCAGGAACGACATGCGGGCACCGGGACCTTCCGGTTCCTGCTGGTCGTCGCCCCACGGCTCGTCGGGCTGCGCGTTCGACCCGGGAAAAGGAACGAGCGACATCGTCGGCTATTCGAGAGGACGCGCCGCGACGGGCGTTTCGACATCTTTCACGGGAGGGGCCGGAGGCCGCGCCGCGTTCTGGGCCTGCACCTGCGCCTGCGTCTTCTGCTCGTCGATGCGGATTTCCTCCTCGAGCGAGTTCCGCAGATCGTTCGACGCCTTCTTGAACTCGTTGATGCTCTTGCCGAGCGACCGGCCGAGTTCCGGCAGGCGGCGCGGACCGAAGATGATCAGCGCGATGATGAAGATGACGATCAGTTCCGGCATCCCGATAGAGCCAAACATGGGAACGCTCCTGGTCAGTCTGCCTGCAGGCCGACAATATCCTTATGGGCGGAAGCGGCCCGGTGAGAAGCGGTGGCAACTCAGGCGGAAGCTCACTACAGGCATTATAGGAAGGGCCCGGAGAACGGTCAAGCGACGTGACGGGAAGTCGTTGCGACTGAGGGAGTTATCTGTTAGCATCAAGTGGATATGTACAAGTACCGGTTTGCGTCCATTGCCGCGGTGCTCGTGATCGTTTGCGCGCTGGTCGGTGGCCTCTGGGGCCGCAGCGCGCTCGCGACCGAGGACAGGCTTGCCGAGCAATACAAGGTCTACACGACTGCGCTCGCCGCCGTCGAGGACACGTACGTGGAGAAGGTGCCCTCCGAACGTCTCGTCTACGCGTCGATCGCGGGCATGCTGCAGACGCTCGATCCGCACTCGGCGTTTCTCGATCCCAAGTACTACGCCCAGCTGCGCGAACGCCAGGAAGGCCACTACTATGGCCTCGGGATCTCGATCGCCGTCGTGGACGGCGAGATCCAGGTCGTCCAGCTGTTCGAGGGATCGCCGGCTTACGAGAAGGGGATCCGGCGCGGCGACGTGATCGCGAAGATTGCCGGCGACCTCACGAAGGGCTGGACCAGTGATCAGGCGGTCAAGAAGCTGAAGGGACCGAAGGGCACGTTCGTCCACATCTCGCTGAAGCGGCCGGGCCGTGACGATCTGATCGAGATGGACGTCATGCGCGACCAGATCACCATTCCATCCGTGCCCGCCTACTTCATGATAGGCGACGACATCGGCTACATCAGGCTGCAGGAGTTCGCCGAGAACACCGACGACGAACTGGGCCGCGCGCTCGAGGATCTGTCGAGAAAGGGCATGAAGCGTCTGGTACTCGACCTGCGCGGCAACCCGGGCGGGCCGCTCGACCAGGCGATCCGCGTGGCGAACCGGTTCCTGCCGCAGGGCGATCTGATCGTCTCCACGCACGGACGCGTGGCAAACTCGGATGCGGACTATCGCGCGACCGAGAGGAGCGACTACACGCAGATTCCGCTACTCGTGCTCGTCAACCGCGGCAGCGCGAGCGCGTCCGAGATCGTCTCCGGCGCGCTGCAGGATCACGATCGCGGCTACATCGTGGGCGAGACGACCTTCGGCAAGGCGCTCGTGCAGTCGGTCTATCACATCAGCGAGGGCGCGGGGCTCGCCCTGACGACGGCGCGGTACTACACGCCGAGCGGGCGGTTGATCCAGCGGCCGTGGGACGGCACCTTCGACGAGTACCTGAACGACTACGGCCTCAAGGACCAGGCCGCGCCGCGTCCGCATCCGGCGAGCGAGCTCTTCTACACCGACGCGAGGCGGAAGGTGTTCGGCGGCGGCGGCATCGAACCGGACCGGCTGTTCCAGGGACCGATCGAGGGGTTCAAGCCGACGCAGTTCGGCCGCACGCTGTACTTCCGGCAGCTGTTCGCGGAGTTCTCGGAGAGCTTCGTCGCCAGGGGCGATACGCGCATCGCGCCGTCGAAGGACGCGCACCTCGTCTCGCGCGGCTTCGTCGTCGACGATGCGATCGTGCGGGACTTCAGGACCTTCATCACGTCCCGGAAGCCGCCGGTGCGGATCGACGAGGCGGTCTTCGCCCAGGACGGCGAGTTCATCCGCGCGATGATTCACTTCGAGGTGGACGTCGCGCTGTTCGGCGCCGACGAGGCGCGGCGCAACCTGATCGCGAAGGACCCGCAGACCCAGTTCGGGCTGACGCTCTTCCCGGAGGCGGAGAAACTGGCGCTGCTGGCCAAGGGCAAGGGGATCAAGGCGCACTGACGCGCAGGGTAGGGGCGACGCATGCGTCGCCCCTACCGGTCGTGATACGGATGCGTCTTGCCACAACGTGTGGCACTTGCTAGACTGACGGGCGGTTCAGGCGGGATCCGGGGCACGCACGCATCGGCGTGACGCCCGGGTCCGGGTCGGCCGGTGTTCGGGGGGCACGAACGCCGGCCGCGCAGCCCGCGCCGGAAGACGTTTCCCTGACATTCACAAGAGCGATCCCAGCCGCTCGAGCGTGAGGTGTGTACGACCCGGCTCGCGCGGCTGGTTCTGTTTCCGCGCAGGCCGACGTGCGCCCAGTGAGGCTGCCGGGATACCCATGCGTCTGCAACGCCTCGAAATAGCCGGCTTCAAGTCGTTCTCGGATCGCGCCGAGTTGTCCTTCGACCAGGGCGTCACGGCCATCGTCGGCCCGAACGGGTGCGGCAAGAGCAACGTCGCCGACGCGATCCTCTGGGCGCTGGGCGAGCAGAGCGCCAAGAGCCTGCGCGGCGACCGCATGGAGGACGTGATCTTCAACGGCAGCGACGCGCGCAAGCCGACGGCGGCGGCGGAGGTGCGGCTGCTGCTGGGGGGCGTCACGCTGGCGAAAGCGAAGAAGGGCGGCAACGGCACGGGCGAGGGCGGCGAAGTCCAGCTCGATCTGGGCGACGAGATCGCGAAGGAAGTGGAGGTCACGCGCCGCCTGTACCGATCCGGCGAGAGCGAGTACCTGATCAACGGCGAGATCTGCCGGCTGCGCGACGTCCACGACCTGCTGATGGACACCGGGCTGGGGGCCAAGGCGTACGCGATCATCGAGCAGGGCAAGATCGGGCAGATCCTCAGCTCGAAGCCGGCCGATCGACGGCAGTTGATCGAAGAAGCGGCGGGCGTGACGAAGTACAAGGCGCGCCGGCGTGCGGCCGAGCTGAAACTCGAAGCGTCGCAGCAGAACCTGACGCGCATCGATGACATCGTCTTCGAGGTCGAGAAGCAGCGGAACGCGCTCAAGCGCCAGGCGGCGCGGGCGCGCCGCTACCGGCGACTGCGCGACGAGCTGCGCCACTGGGAGAAGGTGGTGTTCGCGCGGCGCTACCGGCAGCTGGCGCAGGCGATCGAGGCGAAGCGCGCCGAGTTGAGCGGGCGCCGCGACGAGGAGCGCCGGGCGATCGAGCGTCTGTCGGCGATCGAAGCCGGCCTGGCGCGCTTGCGGACCGAGCTCGATGCCGCCGACGCGGGCGCGACGGCGGCGCGCGAACGGGCGCACGCCTGCGAGATCGAGATCGACCGGCGCGAGAACCAGATCGCGCTGAACCGGCAGCAGGTCGAGGCACTCGAGGCGCGCGCCGGCGAACTGGCGCAGGAGATCCATGACCTCCAGTCGCGCCGCGAGCCGCTGTGCCGGGAGCTGGCCGAGGCGCGCGCGGCGTCCGAGCGGGCGACCGCCGAGCGGGCGATCGCGGAAGCGGCGCTGCGGTCCGACGCGGACGCCTACGACGAGGCGCGCGCGCGGCTGGAGGGCCTCGACGGGGACGTGGAGGCGGCGCGCAAGGAGGTGTTCACCGCGATCAACGCCGCGACCGCGCTGCAGCACGCGATCGAGCACGCCGCGCAGGCACGCGAGCACGTGCTCGAGACGCTGAGCCGCGTCCAGGCGGAAGCGTCCGACCTGGCCGTCGAGCTCGAGAACGTGCAGCAGGCTCGCGCGGCGTCCGGCGCGGCGCTGCAACGGGCCCACGAGGCGCTCGAGGCCACCGCGCGCGCGCGTGCGGTGCGCGAATCGGAGCTCGCCAGCGCCCGCATCGAGCACGAGTGGCGCGTGCGCGAGGTGCGGGCGCGCGAACAGGACCTGGCCGGCGGCCGGGCGCGGCTGCGATCGCTCGAGGAACTCCAGGCGGGACGCGTGGCCTACGGCGAAGCGGCGCGGCTGGTGCTGCAGGCAAGCGCGATCGCCCACCACGGTTCGGTGGCCGACTACCTGGAGGTGGACGGCCGCTTCGAACGCGCGATCGAAGCCTGCCTCGGCGACCTGCTCGAGCACGTGGTCGTCGACGATCGCGGGCAGGCGGCGGCCGGCCTCGACTTCGTCCGCGAACAGGCGGCGGGCCGCTGCGGCTTCCTGATCGTCGGCAGATCTGCCTCTGTAGGGGCGGAGCTCGCTCCGCCCACCGCCGGACAGGTCGTCGGGGCCGAGCCTGCTCCGCCCGACGGCACCCCCTCTGCCCGTGGGACCGCCGGCCTTCAGGCCGACGGCACCGCCTCCGCCCGTGGGACCGCCAGGCTTCAGGCCGACGGCACCGCCTCCGCCCGTGGGACCGCCGGGCTTCAGGCCGACGGCACCCCCTCTGCCCGTGGGACCGCCGGCCTTCAGGCCGGTGGCCTGCTCCCGATCACCTCCGTTATCCGCGTCACGGGTCCGTTCGCGGACGCGATTCGCGCGGCGGTCGGGGGCGCGTGGATTGCCGACTCGCGCGCGGCGGCCGAACGCGCGGTGGGCCCGGGCCGCGCGATCGTCACGCTCGACGGCGACGTCTTCCGCGGCGACGCCATCGTGCAGGGCGGGGCGGCCGGTGAGGCGCGCGGCATCCTGGCCACCAGGCGCGAGATCAAGGAGTTGCGCGAGCGGCTCGAGCGGGAGGAAGCGAGCCTGCAGTCGCTGGCCGCCGAGATCACGCAGCTCGAATCGGCGATTCGCGACGCCGATCAGGCCGTCGCGGCGCTCGTTGCCGGGCAGCACGGGCAGGAGAAGGCGATTGTCGGTCTCGATCTCCAGCTGGCGCGGGCTGCGGAGGAACAGCAGCGGATCGAGCGCAAGGCGGAGCTGCTGCGCATCGAGATCCGCCGCGCCGAGGAAGAGCGGGCAGCGCTCGAGCAGCGCGAGGTGGAGGCGCGCGAGTCGATCGCGCGCCGCGAGGACGACCGCCGGATCGCCGAGGAGCGGCTCGCCGTCGCCCAGCGCCGCCTGCTCGACGCGCGGGAGATCGTGGACGACCTGAGCCGGCATATGGGAGAAACGAAGGCCGCCTGCGCGGGCCTGACCGAGCGGGCATCGGCGCTGGCCGCCGAAGTCGGTCGCCTGGAACAGGCGTCGCGCGAGCTCGAAGCGCGCCTGGTGACCCGCGGCGAAGAAGTCGCCCACGCGCAGGCACGCCGCGAGGAACTCGAGCGCACGCTCGTCGAGCAGGATCGGTCGCTGCAGGGAGACCGCGCCGCGCTCGAGCACGTGAAGGCGCAGGTGCAGTCGGCCGAGGCGCGCGTCATCGCGCTGCGCGGAGACGTCGAGGAACACGAAACCCGCATTCGCGAGGCGCGCACCGCGCTGGACGGGATTCGCCAGGCGGTCAACGAACTGGACGTGGCGCGGGCGAAGGCCGAGAACGACCTGACCCACCTCGCGACGTCCTGCCTCGAGACCCTTCAGGCGAGCCTGGACGAAGTCACCCGGGAGGTCGAGGCGATGGAAGGCCGCCCGGAGCCCGGCGGTCAGCCGTCGGCCGTCGAGGAGGAAGCCGACGAGGAATCGACCGAGGGCGGCGAGGCGGTCGCCGAAGCGCCGGGTGGCGCGCCGGCCGCCGGCGAGCCGGCTGCGCCGGACGATCCCGAGGCGATGATCGTCGTGTTGAAGGAGAGGATCGATCGCCTGGGCCCGGTCAACATGATGGCGATCGAACAGTTCGACGAACTGGAACAGCGCCACTCGTTCCTGACGGTCCAGCGCAAGGACCTGGTCGATTCGATCGCGGCCACCGGCGAGGCCATCCGGCGCATCGACGAGACGACGAAGCAGCGGTTCCGCGAGGCCTTCGACATCATCAACGCGACGTTCCAGCTGACCTTCCAGACGCTCTTCGGCGGCGGCAACGCCGGCCTCTCGCTGCTCGACGACACCGACCTGCTCGAGAGCGGCATCGAGATCATCGCGCAGCCTCCCGGCAAGCGCCTGCAGAGCGTGCAGTTGCTCTCGGGCGGCGAGAAGGCGCTCACCGCCATCGCCCTGATGTTCGCGCTGTTCCGTTACAAGCCCGGGCCGTTCTGCGTGCTCGACGAGATCGACGCGCCGCTCGACGACGCCAATATCGGCCGGTTCCTCGAGATGCTGCGCGGGATGCAGGAGAACACGCAGTTCATCCTGATCACGCACAACCGCAAGACCATGGAGATCGCCGACCGCCTCTACGGCGTGACGATGGAGGAGCCGGGCGTCTCGAAGCTGATCTCCGTCAGGCTGAACTAAGGTACCCCAAGGCGGCCGCCGCATCAGGAGGCGCAGCGGCGCATGGCTTCGCCTTCCGCGCGGCTTGTCTCCAGTGTTCCGAGAACCTCCGGTCCGCCTCGGCCGTATTACCCTGATGAGGGCGGGATCTGCCTGCTGATCCGAGGGAGGCGATTGACATGAAGCGACCAATGGGGCCGGCGTTCCTCGTCGCAACACCGCTTCTGGGTCTCGTCGTGCTGTGCGGGGCGGCGTGCGACGTGGTTTTCCAGGGCATGAACGCCCGGGCGACCGACGAGTGGAAGCGAACCTACAAGCTCGACGAGGGCGGCCGCGTCGAGATCATCAACTCGAACGGGACGATCGATGTTTCGCCGTCCGCCGACGCGACCACCGTCGAAGTCGTGGCCGAACGCCGCGCACACGGGGCGAGCGAGCAGGCGGCGAGGCAGGAACTGAACGCGATTCGTATCACCGAGCAGGTGAGCCCGCAGCAGATCCGGCTCGAGGTGCCGCGCGGCCCCGGCGGCGTTCACTTCGGCAGGGCCGCGCGCGAGGTGTCGTTCAAGGTGAAGGTGCCGAAGGGTGCCGCCGTCAGGGTGAACACGAGGAACGGCGAGGTCCGCATCACCGGTCTGTCCGGCGCGGTGAGGGCCGATACGAGCAACGGGAGCATCGTGGGCGAGGACCTCGGCGGCGTCGTCGAGGCCGGGACGACCAATGGCAACGTGCG
>Ga0315279_10008393_pt1 | contig 12512 bp, 13 predicted proteins | sample YL17G06_20_MG_FD_203694 | JGI IMG/M metagenome (GOLD analysis project Ga0315279, IMG submission 203694) | Sediment microbial communities from Yellowstone Lake, YNP, Wyoming, USA - YL17G06_20 | ecosystem: Environmental > Aquatic > Freshwater > Lake > Sediment | place: USA: Wyoming | collected... | reverse complement strand
GACTTCACACCCCAGTGCGCCGGAGTCCATCACCCGCCGCATGATGCTCGAACCTGCTTTACGGAAGTACCAGCCGCGTTCAAGCGCGTTTGCCAATCTCTCCGCCATGATCTGGGCATTGAAACTGGGGTTTGTGACCTGCTGAACCTCTATCTGCGGGGATTCTACACCGTAGTTCTGGGCAAGATCGATGGTCAGCTGGTGGACGAGTTTGCCGCCTTTCCCGATAACGATCCCGGGTTTCTCCGCAAATATAGTGACCTGTGTACCCAAGGGGGTCCGGGCAATATCCATACCACCATATCCCGCACGTTTGAGTTCCTTTGAGAGGTACTTCTCGACGCGGGCTTTCCTCACGCCTTCTGTTATGAATTTTTTCTCGACCGCCATTACGCCACCTCCCGTACTACAATCTCGATATTCACGGTCTCCCGGACTTTTGGTGAGGACCTTCCCATTGCACGGGGGAAGAACGATTTCTGGGCGCGTCCGCGGTTTGCCGTGACATGGATGATCTCCAGGTTCTCCGCATCAAGTCCGATGTACTCGGCATTTTTCTTGACCGAATTCAGGATCCGTATGTATGCCTTGGATGCCTTGACGGGATACCGTCCTGCATCCCAGGTACCGGGCATTCCACGCTTGTGCGCAACATTCCGGGTAAAGCGCTTGAACGGGATCGCCTTTTTTAAGGCAATGACCTGGTTTAAGTAGTCTATTGCGTCATTGACGTGCTGGTGCCGGATGAAACTGGCAATTTCGATTGAGTGCTTGGGGGACATGGAGAGTTCGTTTGCCTTTCCTCGTGCGATATTGTCACCCGCGATCTTGTTGGAATAATCAATGCGTGCCATGTTCATCACTTCAACGGTACGTATTTGCTGCCCCTTGTTGCACCGATACCGGCGGAACCATGGGTAACCTTGTGTCTCGTCAATGCAAATTCACCGAGATAGTGGAAGACAGACTCGGGCTGGAATTCGACTTTTAAGAATTCCTTGCCATTGTAGATCTCGATCGTCTTTCCTATCATTTCGGGCATGACGATCATATCCCTTACATGAGTCCGGACTTTCTCGTCCCCTCCGCGTATCTTTGCAAGCAGCGTCTCTTCGCTGCGGTTGAGCCCGCGATTGATTTTGCGGCGTGCACGAGCTGGCATAAGGGGAAGGAGTTCGCTCATCCCCATCGCTTTCAGCTCGTCGATCTTATACCCGCGATAGGTGAACTCCTCACGCCTTCTGGGCATTCTCTTCTGTGTCTTTTTAGGTGCTGCCATACCGTTCACTTCCTGCTCTTACCTGTCCTGCGTGCAGCCACATGTCCAACAGTCCTGCCCGGAGAAGTACCCCGCGCGATCGTTTTGGGGCGACCCGTGTGCTGGTGACCTCCGCCACCGAACGGGTGGTCGATCACGTTCATTGCGACACCCCGGACACGCGGCCAGTTGGATGCGGTGTTACGCATCTTGTGGGCTTTGTTACCAGCTTTTACAAACGGTTTTTCCACGCGCCCGCCACCGGCAACAATACCGATGGTCGCACGGCAGCGTGCATTGAACCATTTTGTCTTTCCGCTCGGCATCCTGACGCCAACACGTTCACCGATCTTATCGACAACCACTGCCTGTACCCCGCTGGACCGGACAAACTTTCCGCCATCGTTCGGGCGGGATTCAATGTTGCAGATGAACGAACCGGTCGGGATGCTGATGAGCGGGAGCGTGTTCCCGTTCTTCACGGGAACATCTGTTCCCCATGCGACGGGTTCACCGATGCCGATCCCTTCTGTCACCAGCATATAGACCTTTGAACCGTCTTCCAGTTTGACGAGTGCAATCGGTGCATTGCGTGCCGGGTCGTGTTCGATATCGATAATGGATCCGGTGATCACTGTAGTGCCGTCTCCAACATGCTTTAATTCAGCCTTATACCGGTGGGATGGTGCGCGATAGGTCGGGCCTCCCCTGCCCCGGTTCTGTGTGGTAATGCGATGTCCCATGTTCCCCACCTACATAATGCCAAGCCGGCTGAGTATTTCCTCTGCGGCTTTTTCGTTCTCAAAACTCACGATTGCTTTTTTCTCGCCGTGCATGGTCATGATAGTGGCGACGTTTGTGACTTTATGGTCAAACGCTTTTTCGATATCGCGTTTGATCTGGTGTTTCGTTGCCTGCCGGTGCACGAGGAACTGGAGTTTGTTCTCATTCTCCAGAAGCACCATTGCCTTTTCTGTGACAAACGGGTGTTTAAGGATCATTTATTTCCCCTCCAGGCGGATGAGAGCACTTTCAGTCCAGACGGTCATGCGCCCGGCGAGCATGCCCGGTGCGAGGTGCTCAACATTTAACTGGTCAACGGTTACCACATCGACACCAGCAAGATTGCGAGCGGCGCGAAGTTCTGTGCCGCTTGTTACAATGAGCAGGCTCTTTCTCTGTTTGTACCTGCGACCCCGCATCTTGCCCCTGCCGGCGCGGACCTTGCGGCTGTCCTTTGAACGTTCAATGTCACTGAATACACCGATGGTTGTAAGTGCTGATACGATGTCCTGGGTGCGGTCAAGCGATTCGAATTTGTCCTCAAAGACGATCGGGACTGCACCTTCAAACATGTGTCCCCTGCCTTTCAGGAGATCTTCGCGGATGCTTGCTGCAACCGCTGACCGGAAGGCTTTCTGCTTCTCCTTCTGGTTAATCTCTTTTACAAGGATCTTTGCAACGACAGGCGGGTGGGCTTCGCGACCGCCTTTTGCCTGCGGAACTTTCGCGGCACGGGAGCCGTTCTTGAGACGGGGTACATGCGATGCACCGCGACCACTTCCCCAGCCGACTGCAGATGAGCAGATACCGGCAAACGGGTACGTCCCGTGTGGTTGCCTGCGGGTGCTCTGGAGCGCCATCACTGCCTTCTTGATCAGATCCGGGCGATATTCTTCGGAAAACAGAGCCGGAAGTTCGATCTCCTTTGCGACTCCGCCATCAATTGTCTTAACCTGCGCTTTCATCTCTGATCACCCCTGTTTGCTCTGGACGCTCAGGAACTGGATTGCAGGTGTCCTGATGACGTGTTCTCCCAGGCGAATCGCCGGGCGTATCCTCACGAGTCTCTTTGTGGGTCCGGGAATTGATCCCTTGACGAGGACATACGGGTTCTTCAGTACTCCATAGTGGAGGAAACCACCTTTTGGGGTAATTTCCGCACCGTTCTCGCCAATCTTCAGGATGCGTTTGTTGAACTCGGTGCGCTGCTGGTAGCCCATCTGACCACTCTGGGGAACCTGCCACCGTACGTGGTGCGGGTTCCATGGTCCAAGGGTACCGATGTGGCGTTCCTTTCCCCCGACAGAGTGTTTCCGCTTGCGGAGGGCAGTTCCCCAGCGCTTGGCGGGTCCCTGGGTGCCTTTGCCTGTGGTAATTGCGGTGATATCCGCGTATGAACCGGATTGGACGACCGTCTCCAGACGGACTTCGTTACCAAGCAGCCCCAGTGCAAACTCATATTGTTTTGCCAGATCCCCACCGGATATTTTAATCTCCATGAGGTCAGGTACTTTCTTCGGCACACCGCTGATGATCTCCGGCTGCGTGTACGCAAGTACGTAGATCTCTGCTACCATTCCGGCGGCAACTGCCTCGGCAAATTTCTTCTGTGCTATCTTGTGGTCATACTCCCCGGGCGTGGTAATCCGCCGGGAGAGCACGCTGTCCAGCTGGTCTGCCCAGCATTCAGTGAATGCGTGTTTACCATAGGTATCACGGGCATATGCGCGGATGGCGGCGACTTTCATGGTGGGTATTTCGATGACGGTCACCGGCACCATGATCTCTTTACCTTCCGTCGGGCTGTCCTTATGATCGTCCACCATGATGACATGCGTCATCCCCACTTTATATCCTGCAAACCCCTGGAGCACTGGGGATCCGGTGTACACGGGCCAGGAATGGTATTTGGGTATGGGGCTTTTTGCACGTTTTCTCGGGCTGTATGCAAGTGAGCCTCGGCGTGGTCTGTTTATCTTTGGCATGTGTCAATCAATCCTTTTGTTATTCGTGTAAGGAATTTGTACTTCGACACGAACTGCGATGAATCCGAGACTTCAGCGATATCGCTGCCTGCAAGGAAAGCCAACACGCGATCCGGTACGACCAAGATGCATAGGTGCACGAAGGCATCCGCAGCGCGGATGCATATCCTTGTTAACCTGCCTGATGGATCGCCCCGGTAGGAGGATAAGGATGAGAAATACTCATCGCTTCGCCGGTTTTTCCGGCGCTACCTGTTTCGCGAAAGAAGACCCTGACACTGACGCATCCCTCGCTTCGCGCGGCGCAGCAGGGAACGGGCTCGTTATTAAAACGTCCACCCTTGCGTTATGGTCAGATCCCACTCTGTCAGCTCGTTGTGACGAATCACAACTCCTTCTCGGTATCCCCCGCCGTTTGACGGGGTCCACCAATCGGAAGATACCCACGGCAGAACCTTATTCCTGTGTCTTTTCGGACGGTTCCGCCGGTGCAGTTCACACGAGCACACCGTCGCTGTGGACGGTTTGTCTGCGCCTGCCGGGATATCCCCATATCGGCTTCCTTAAATGTTGATTAAAACAGGATATATAGGTATGCCCGGTTCCTGGGGAAATTGTTTCTCGATCCGGGTTATGCAATCCAGATGAATGTTCGGCATGAACCTGCGGCAGAACACAAGGCTCATCCGAAATATAATTCACCTTTTTCCGTTATGTATACTTGTATATCCTCACATATGCAGCGAGCCGTGTACGCCTGGGGGCGGGACTCCCGCAACAGGTTGATGAGTGAGATCGTGTCATACTTCACCTTGATATTTTGCTTTTCTGCTTCCGCAAAGATCATGCCGGGAACATCAAAGAGGTCGGTACCGGATGGAATCAGACAGAGCTGGATGGCATCAAGTGTATATAAGAAATCAAGCGTCTCTTTCGCCCGCCGTATATTTTCCATTGCGGATTTTTCTATCGTGCACACGTTTGCCTTTGAAGTGGTGATGATGTCAGCGATCTCCTGCTGGGTCATGCCCTGTTTGCGGTACCGGAGTACTTCTTTCTGCCGATCGGTGAGCAAGCCTTCTTTCATACTATCCATTCTCCTGCAGGAATTTAAACACTTTTCGTTAACTTTTAGCACCATGGTCCAGGAGAGATACGGAGGAGATCAGATGCGGTTGCAGAAATTATAAATTGTTTATCGACGGAAAAGATGATTTCAAAATCTTTATATGAACTCCGGGTCATAATAACGTGTTATAAAAAAAATAGAGGTGAAATTTCAATGGTTGTTAAAGTAGGTGTAGCCAAGTTAGGCAATATTGCCAGTGGTGTAATGGCAGAACTGCTCCTCGATGAGAGAGCAGACCGTGAAGACATGCAGACATTCATGGCGACCAGCGGTACAAAACTCGAGCCGGCAGATGTTGACCGTGTAGTCTCCAACCTGAAGGCCTATAAACCCGACTTCTGTATTGTAGTCTCCCCCAACGGGGTTCTCCCCGGCCCGACTGGTGCCCGCGAACAGCTCGCTGCAGCAGGTATTCCGGTTGTCATCATCACCGATGATGTAACCACAAAGAAAGAATGGGAAGGCGTCAAGGCCAGCAAGTTCGGGTACATCATCATGAAGGCAGACTCCATGATCGGTGCACGCCGCGAGTTCCTCGACCCCGTCGAGATGGCCGATTACAACGGCAACCTCGTCAAAGTGCTGGCACTTACCGGTGCATTCCGCAAGATGCAGCTTGCCCTCGACAAGGTCATCGACCAGGTGAAGGCAGGTAAGAAGGGCGACGCAATTGAGCTCCCGAAGATCGTCATGACCGTTGACAAGGCGGTCGATGGTGAATTCACCAACCCCTACGCGCTCGCAAAGGCACGTGCTGCTTATGAAATTGCATCTGCAGTGGCAATGGTGAACGTCAAGGGCTGCTTCATGACCAAGGAATGGGAGAAATACATCCCGATCGTTGCAAGCGCTCACGAGATGATGAAGGTCGCAGCACAACTCTGTGATCAAGCCCGCGAGCTCGAGAAGGCAGGCGACAGCATCTTCCGCCAGCCCCACAAGAAGGATGGCGTTCTCGTCAACAAGAAGAAACTCGTAGCAAAATTCGAGTAAATCCCTAATTTTTCTCTTTTTTATAGAATTTTCCAAGGTCTTCGGGAAGTGTCATTATTACAGGCTCGAGATGCAGCCGTTCCATGAACGCAGAATCGCTCGTCGAAGAGGGGTTTGGATTTATGCGGGAGATGAGAGAACAGAACGCACGCGCGTCGCGGCTCGAATCGTTTTTATCAAAGAATATTGCCATGTTGAACGCGTGCGTTCCTAATTTTTTGTAGAGGGTAAGGACTTCAAGGATTCCCTCTGCAAGAAGATCCACATAATTTTCCAACTCGTCAAGCGACGTGACGGGGAGGATTCCCCGTACCTCGCGTTCCCCGATCGGCACTGCATGCGCAGACCAGAGGATATCGTCACCAAAGAGGTACCGGTCTGAGACTTGCTCCTGTTCCCGTACTGCATCCCAGTAATTGTTACCGGTTTTTTTGCGATACTGTTCGCACGCAGACCGGTACCGCTCGATCACGAGCGGCGGCGCCCGATCGGCAATCCCCTGCATGTGGGGGTGAACCAGGCTCGCCCCGGCAGACGGAAGAAAATTCCAGTTAATGCTGTGATACCCATCAAACTTTTTAAGGGATTCTGCCTGTGCGCGGAGTGCGTCCGCCACCTGTCTGTGCGTGAATGTGTCGGCGGTGTGCTCTTTTGTGATCACGGTTACCGTATGCCAGTCGCCGAACGGAAAGAGGTTGGGGAATGTAACACTCTCGCCAAGAATAATCCGGCTTCCGTCTGCAAATGTGGGGGTGACCGAAAAGATGCGGTCCCGGCAGAACGGGCAACCATCCGAACTGTCGGGCAGCGACAGCGCCTGATCGAGATGCCGCTTCAGTCGCTCGGGACTGATCCTGCACCGGAAACCGGTAAAATTTTCCGTCCGGTGCTGTAATATCCCTTTATCAGTAGCAACTTCCGAGAGGGTAAACATTCCTTATCAGGAGTATATTATCGAATGTGATGACATAGTCGTTTGCACAGCACTATCTGGTACTGGTTAGCAACTTAAAAAAAAGAGATTTTTTCTATCTGCCAGAACATTCCTGCCTTCTTTGGCAGTGCCCGGACAGATCACAGTTCCTCGCTTATACAACGTACTTGCCGAGGAGGCGGATGGAGTTGGTCATGTCGGGACCGAGCGGTGAACCGAAGATGATCTGGGTGACGCCGGTCTTTGTCAGCTCAGCGCACTTTGCCTTGACCATTTCAGGAGTTCCTGCAATGGTGAATGCATCAATCTCCTTGTCGCTTACGAGTTCCCCAACCGTCTTGAAGTCGAACTTGCCGAGTGCAGCCTTGATCTTTGCCACATTGGCGAGGTCAAGACCGTGGCGGGTGAGCAGTGCTTCCGGAGAGCCGGCGGCGATGAATGCGGCAACAATCTTTGCAGCGTTCCTTGCCTTCTTCTCGCTCTGGTCGATCGACATTGCCGTGTATGCACCGACATCAAAGGTCTTCTTGCCTGCGGCATCGGATGCCTTCTTGATGATCGGGATGGCAATATGGAAGTCCTTCGGGTTGGATGCGTTGATCAATGCACCGTCTCCGATCTTTCCGGCGAGCTCAAGAACCTTGGGTCCCTGTGCGCCGATGTAGATTGGAACACCCTTCTTCTTGTCGGGGAGGGTGACACCGGTCAGCTTCGCACCATCGTAGTCGAAGAACTTCATGCCGGACTTGTTCACGGTGTCACCGGTACAGAGCTTCCGGATCTGCGTGACTGCCTCTTCGAGGCGGGCAACCGGCTTCTCACCCGCGATAGCGATCTTCGGGAGCGTCGAGAGGTCACCGGGTCCGATACCGAACGTTGCACGCCCGTCGGACATCTCATTCAATGTGCAGAAGAACGATGCCATTGCTGCCGGCGTGTCAGTGAAGGCGTTCATGATGCCTGGACCCATCTTGAGGGTCGTGGTTGCTTCTGCGACAGCGGCAAGAACTGCGTAGCAGTGGCGGTTGTTGTAGTGGTTCGTGATCCACGCATAGTCAATGTCCTTTGACTCTGCGAGCTTGCAGAACTTTACAACGTTTTTTACGTTTACATTTCCTGGTACAAATTCTATTCCATATGACAAGGCTAATTCACCTCATTGAGTATTACCGTCCACGCGCTTAAATAAATTATCATTTACATTTATACCGGCGGATAATCGGAACGCAGTCCGTCGATTTTTTCTGAATATTGGCAGAAATTTACATTTGGTCGCTCCAAATTTGAGAAGAACGCAGTAAGATCTCCCGGATTGACCATCAAAGCAGGTTCTTTTAAAATTTGTTCGTTTTTTGTTCTTTTTTGTGAATGCATCATCACCCTCATCACTGTGTAAGCAGGTGTTACGAGGACTCATTGCCATTGACTTGAGGAGGGTTTACGCATCCGCATAACCGGTACATCAAGAGTTGCCGGGATTCAGGAATATTCGGATCCTGTAAATTCCAGATAAATGATGGAATCCTCCAGCTAACCCGAAGCAAGACATTTTACGGAGAAGGAGATTTTCAGGCAGGTGTCTGTGTTTTTCGGTCAATGACCGATACGGGCGATAAACATTTTTTTCTGCAGGTATAAATATCCTATAAGATATTGAACCCCGGTGGGCAATATTATAACAGAACCACCAGACATCCCACCGGTTTTTCGAAAGGGTTTCATCCATGCAGATACTTGCTATAGGGTTGGGGGGTGCAGGCTCGCGGATTGCCGGCAGCCTCTATACCACAGATCGAAGGAGCAGCAGGGTGGCATGCGTACAGGCAGTTGCCATCGATGTTGACGGGGAAACATTAGCGAAGCTGGGCGATCTTCCCGAGAATGCAAAGATCTATTTCCCCGCGCTTGAAGCCGGTTCCCTGGATAGTGTGGGCAATACCAGCCAGACTGCAACGATCGATATCGGGGAGGTAATTGCGCGCATACACAATGTCGAGATTGGAGAGACAGATGCGATCTTTATCTGTTGTGGGCTTGGCGGGAGCATGGCAGATGTTGCCCCGCATGTTGTGACGGCACTCAGGGCATCGATCATCGAGCCGATCTTCGGGCTGTTCACCCTGCCCTGTCTCTCTGAGGGAGAGAAACGGTCGGCAAAAGCTGCTGATGATATTGAGCGGATCTCCCCGCTTTTAGATGGGATCATCCTCTTTGATAACGAGACCTGGATAAAGAAGATACGGGCACCGAAAACCGCGCTCATCAAAAAATCCACGGGCAGGAGTACGGGATTTTTAGGATTCGGGAAGGCAAAACCCGAGATCTCTCCTACAGAGGCCGCCCGTATATTACTGAATGAGGGTATTGTCCGGCGGATCAGTCTCATCCTCCGTGCCGGGGAGTTCAAAGCCGACGGGGGGATCGAGCTTGCCGAAGTCGTGATGGACTCAGGCGAAGTGCTCAATACAATGAAAGGAATGGGGTTCATCACCATTGGTTATGCGGTAGAACACCTGCCCCAGCACCCGCTGGGGTTCCTCTCCCGGTGGCGACCGGTCTCCTTTTTTGCCGATGAGCACCAGAAGAGAGCCTCCCGTATCGTCGAACTCGCAAAACAGGCGATTTACAACGAGATCTCAACACCATGCGATATAACAAGTGCGGCAAAAGCACTGGTACTCATTGCCGGTCCGTCACATGAACTCTCGCTGAAAGGGTTCATGACCGTGCGCAAATGGATCGACCGCAGTATCGCCGGTCTGGAGACGCGGTCCGGTGATTACCCGGTGACGAATACCAAATATGTTGCAATCATCGTCATGCTCTCCGGTCTCGAAAATATCCCCCGGCTCACGGAACTGAACGAGATCAGGGCACAGTACACTTCCAAACTTCGCGGGGAAACCCCAGTGCTGGAAAAACCACAGCCGGTTCCCGGTTCCGGATTGCTGGACGCCATATACGAAAAGTTGAATGTCGGGGATCCCAGGGCGCGGAAAGTTTCTGAACGGAGAGACGAGATGCTTGTCCTTCCGGGAAAAAAGACAATTCCTGATACGCAACATCAGTACGCGGGGGTGGTACAGCCAGCACCTGTCGCAATTGATACGGCGAGGGAGAGCCCGACACCAAAGACCCCAGTACCAGATGCTGAAAGTACCAAAAAGATGGTGATTCCCCTCAGCAAACCGGTACCTGCCCGCGTACCACCCGGTTCAGGTGCACCTGGTCAAGGAATCCCAGATACCCAACCAAGTCTCTCGATCCCGTATGTTCCCCGTCGCCGTCTGGTGATGAGTACAGGAGAGGGTAGTGGTCGTCCCATACCGGACAAGGACGCACATCATGAACGAATGGGATCACCACAGGTCCAACCTGAATTCCCCGAAGAGGGAAGTGCTCCCTCCCCGCGTACAAAAGCGGATCTCGTAATGAGAAAGGAAAAAGAACGACACCGGATTGAACACGAGTTGCAGCGCCAGCGAATGATGGTGATGGGCGGTCTCGTACACAAGAAGGAAACAGTACGGAGTCCCCTTCATGAGGATACACCTGACTTCCTTGAGACCTCCGGGACTGTCCAACACAGACCATCCGCTGCACCAGACCAGGTACTGCCCGGCACTTCAGACAGGGGCCATCCCGGTGTTCCTGAAAAGAGGACAGTGATCGTGGCAAAAAAGAAGAGAAAATCCGATGAAGAGACTCTCACCACAGGAACCGAAACAGCGCCTGCTCCCGCACGGGAAACACGCGTGAAGGCTCCCGATACTCCCCTGGTATATCCTGGCGAGAATGAACCGGAAGAGGTTATGATTGGGTTGAAGGACACAATGAAGCGGGCAGACGATACAGTTCTTGCAGGAAAAGATATCTCGAAGAGGGCGCCCCCACGGGTAAGAGACGATGTCCTTCTCCACACCGAGTTGAAACCCAAAAAAAATAACGCTGGCGCCCCCAAGGCAACTCACACAACCTCCATCCCTGAACTGGAGCCCCTCACCCCCAGATCCCGGGTACTCAGGAAACGGGATAAAAAAACAGAAGATGATCAGTGATCCCGCGAATGATCAGTTGGTCTCCATCACCCGGGAGAACGGGATGTTCCCGGCGCCGATCTCGGTGGTGATCTCCAGTCCCTGTTCGACGCAATTGGCGATATAATTCAATCCTGAAAAAGCGACGATCGAGGACCGGAAGGGGTTGCCGGGCAGGTTGAACACCTGGTTGCCCATCGTGACCGGAAATACAAACCCGCATTCATTCATAAGACGGATAGTCTGCTCCACTAGGATTTTTGCAGACCCCGGGACTTCCCGGACATTGGCAAGCGCAATGCCGGTCTTCGTCCGGGTAAAAGTGTTGATCGAGGTCAGCCCTGATGAGATGAAGAGTTCGAGAGGATCGATGGTCGTTCCCCGATACCCGATCAGGTTCCTGAACTGTACAGGGGTGCCATTTTCTATTTCGAGTGTCCCCCCATACGCCATCTTAACAGGAATTCCTTTCCTCTGGAACACCCCGTCCATTGAGATGCTGCACAGGGTGATAAGGCCGACAGAATCCGAAGGAATGCGTGGATCATGGTCAACGATACGATAAGAACTGAAAAATCCGCATCCGGCCTTAACGACCGCATCGAATGCAGCAACCACCCTCTCGAATGATTCCTTAGGAACTATCGAAAGGTTATAGGCGACATCGCCAGTGCCGGTAGCGGGATCAAATGTGCTCCGGTACGCGAGTCGTTCGAGTTTTGAGATGATAAATCCGATCCGGTCATCGACCAGCGCGTTATCCGTCTCCGCAAGACCGAGCGGGGTCAGCATCCGGCCCTGGTTTCCCACTTTTTCAGTAAACCCCATGGTATCGAGATAACTGAGGTAATACTGGACCGCACGGTCACTGAGCACGAATCCCCGGTCCGCCATCAGTTCCGAGAGCCGTTTTGCCCCGACTGGTTCCTGGTGTTCTTTTAATATCCGCAGGATCTCGATGTATTTTCGTTCTGTCCGTATCATAATGTCTTTGCCCCCACCGCGCCGGAACTGTCCTGGTACCTCCCGGCGTACCGTTCGCTTCCGTTTCGTATTTCGTGCAGGATCATCTGCACAATACGGTCGTTCTTCTGCACCCGGATATCTTCACTTCCCATATTGGTCAGGCACAGGGTCAGCTGCCCGCGAAACCCGGGATCGACAAATCCTGCCCCCATGAGCACCCCTCGTCTGCCAAACGATGACCGGGAACGCAGTGTGCCTGCAACGTCAGGAGGGAGTTCCACCCACTCCAGGCTTGGGACGAGCGTACAGGTCATCCGTGGCAGGATGGTGTCGTCTGCTGCACGGAGATCATAGGATGCGGGTTGCTGGCATCTGGTGTCAAAAGGCGCAATAACGAGTCGTTCCTGCGTACTATCGCTCTCTAAAC